>Ga0207644_10000534_pt1 | contig 24639 bp, 22 predicted proteins | sample KBSS73metaG_FD_184326 | JGI IMG/M metagenome (GOLD analysis project Ga0207644, IMG submission 184326) | Switchgrass rhizosphere microbial communities from Kellogg Biological Station, Michigan, USA - KBS S7-3 metaG (SPAdes) (version 2) | ecosystem: Host-associated > Plants > Roots > Rhizosphere... | reverse complement strand
GCGCGATATGCGCCGCGTGTTGCGAATATCGTCGAGCGGGTTTGCATCAAGCACCAGGAAATCGGCGCTCTTGCCCGGCGCAAGGCTTCCGGTATTGCGTAGCCCAAGAAATTGCGCCGAGCGGCTCGTTGCCGCAACGATCACCTGCGCCGGCGCCATGCCGCCGAGCACCATCTGTTCGAGCTCGCGCTGTTCAGCGTAGCCAAAGAAATGATCTTCCAGACCGGTGTCACTGCCTAAGATGATCAGCGCTCCGGCCGCATTGAGCTTGGCCAGACTGCGCTGCATGTTTGCGTAAATCTGCCGCGAGCGCTCGGCGGCCTGTGCATCACGGCCTGTATATGACTTTTTCATGCGCTCGATCACTTCAGGCGCTACCGTCGCCTCGAGCAACGCGGATAAATTCGGCTCATCGAGCCACGCCGGCGCGCTTGTGTACTGTGAACGTTCAGCGCCGCCAAGATTGGGCATGACATAGACTTTGCGCTTGACGATAGCGGCAACGAGCGCATCATCCATCTCCTTGTCGCGCACCAGGTGTGCAAGACTGTTGATACCGGCATCGACGAGATCGACAGCGTCCACATGGTAGTACACATGCGCGGTAACCGGCAGACCGAGCTTGTGGCCTTCGTCGATTGCGGCCCTGAAGAGCGGCGTACTCAAGCGCGGCGCACGTCCGCCGCGATCGTCGACCCAAACCTTGATCGCGTTTACTTTCTTGGCTGCCTGTTCCTGCACTGCGCGCCGGATCTCCGCTTCCGTGGTGACCTCATAGGCGATGCCTGCGTACGCCGGCGCGCCAGGGCCGGCATTCGGTGCACCTATTCCACGACCCGCCACGAGCAAGTGCGCACCGCCAAGCGTGCCGGCTTCCTGCTCATTGCGGATTTGTAGTGCGAGATCGCCTTTCTCGATGCCCTGCGATTGCACCGCGGCGACGCCGAAGTACAGCGCTCGGTTCAGATCGTTGAGGATGTTTTCGCGCGTGTAGTTCGCCGCAGCGTAGGTGAGGCCCTTCTGAAAGCCCGGATGACCATGCGCGTTGACAAGCGCCGGCATGACCGTCTTGCCTGTCAGATCGACCCGCCTCACGCCGGGGGCCGCGCTGATTTCGCCCTTCCCGCCTAACCTGGTAATCGCACCGTTTTCAACAATGAATGCCGACTCGCTGATTACGGCGCCGCCATCACCGGGGATAAGGCGGGCGCCTTCGTACAATGTGATCGGAGCGGGCGACTGATTCTTCGGCTGGGCGTAAGCCGGAACAGCCGTCAGCAACCATGCGCATACGAGTGGCGCAAGGAGCAGATACGCCATACGTTCTTGGTGGATCTGCGAAGGGCGCCTCATCAGCAGCCCGCCGCGCATTTTGCATTGCCGTCGAACTCCATGGTCTTGCCGCTCAGCGCCAGATACACCGGGCGCCCCTTCAAGAGATCGACGAACTGCTTCGTTCGCGCATTGGATTTTATTTTGCCGCCGCTGGTCACGCCTTCGTTGGGATGAGAAACGATCACGCTCACCGGTGCGACCAGCTCATTGATTGCGTACGCTGCGGCGTCGGACGATATTGCGTTCGGGCCAAGATTGATCACGGCCAGGTTCACCTTATGAAAATCGTGAACGACGGTGCGCATCTCACTGTGCAGCGCAGTGTCACCCGAGAGATATATTTTGAGTCCGTTGGTGAACTTCACGACGTAACCGCTCGGCGCGCCCAGGCTGACGCTGATGTTGTCGGGCTCGAGCGCTTTCTTCTGCGCTTCGGTCAGCATGTCGCGCGTCAGGGTGCTGTCGTGCGCCGCATAAACCGTCGTGATCTCTACGCCATTCGCAGCGCCGGCCGCCTTTACGACCTTCGTGCCGCCGAGTTCCACTGGCGCGATACAGGGCGCGGGCTGCACCGCGGCGATGGCACCGCCCGCTTCCGCACACGTCCCCGTCGGCTTCCCGCGAATGTTCTCAATCTTGCGGCCGAGGAAAAACGCCATATTGCGGATCATGATGAGCGACGCATTCTTCGCCGCGGCAATTTCAGCCACTGTCGTGTTCGGCAGCGCGGACACCGTCTCAGGCTTTTCACAAGTTCCGGCATTCATCGCGGCGATTTTGCGGTCGCCGATGTGATCGGTGTGTGCGTGCGAGAGCAGCACCGCATGAATAGTGCCGAGCCGCGGGTCGTTAGCGCCCATCACTGACTGGCCGGCATCATAGAGTATGCGCACACCGGTCGGGTCTTCGAAGATCGTCGCACGGTCGCGGTCGCACAATTCCCCGTCATGCGTCCCGAGCGGCGTAATTTTTACCGTCTGCGACCACGCCGCGGGGCAAGCAACACAGCACATCAGCACGAGCAACGACTGATAACAGCGCTTCATTCTCATCTCCTCCGTTTGTATTTTTTCTACGCTCGCGGTTCTCGCGGCAAGCGCTTAAGGCTGCGATCGTTAATCTTTGTACGAGGGCTCGTTCTTGTCGAGCATGCGCAGCAAAGCTTTCCATTCGGTTTTCTTCGCTTTATAGGGAAGCCCTTTGAACTGCTGCGCCACCTTTGCAGCCACCGCCGCCGGCGGCATGCGCAGCTTGCTGTTGCCTGCCATCGCGCTGATCTGACTTTGGCACGCCCGCTCGAGGTAGTACATCAGGTCGAATGCTTCGGCGACGGACTCGCCGCAGCTAAGCAGGCCATGGTTGCGCAATATCATCGCCTTGTGAGTGCCGAGATCACGCGTCAGGCGTGCTTGCTCATCCAGCTCGAGCGCGAGACCCTCGTAGTCGTGATAGGCGATGTTGTCTGTGAAGCGCATTGCATGCTGCGACAGCGGCAGCAAGCCATCCTCCTGCGCCGAAACGGCGATGCCGGCCGCCGTATGCGTATGCATTACGCACTGCACCTCAGGACGTGCGCGATGGACCGCGCTGTGAATGACGTAACCCGCGCGATTGATTCCATTGCCGGTCGGGTCATCAACGATTTCGCCATCGAGTGTCACTTTCACCAGTGTCGACGCGCTGATTTCATCCCATAGCAAGCCGAACGCATTGATTAGGAAATGATGCTCCGGTCCGGGGACACGCGCTGAAATGTGCGTGTAAATTAAATCGGTCATCCGGTAATGAGCGGCGATGCGATAGCACGCGGCAAGGTTCACGCGCGCATCCCATTCATCGGCGCTCACGCGGTCCTTGACCGGTGACGCACTGAGCTTATGGACGTTGGAACTCATAAGTTTCTCCATAGGACCGGAACGTTGCGCAGCAGGTCCGTAACAACAACATGCTGCTAAAACATTATGCGGCAATTAACGCATGCGCACAAAAAGACATTGCTGAAAGACGCGTTCCGACACTTACAGGTTCGGATCCTTGTGACCCGTCGCCACACCCGCATCGGCGATGAGCGAGGCTTGCGTTCCAACGAACAGGTTAACGCCCAAATCCTGCGCAAGCTCGAGCACAAGATGCAGGTCTTTGCGCAGATTGGGCGGCGTCGTGCCGGGCGGCGTTGCTTCGAGCATTTTCTTCCAGCGCGGCCCCAGATCATCCCATAACTGCAACACGCTGCTGTTCGCAATGCCTTCTTTGATGATGGTCTTCAACACTGCCGGCTCGACACCGCCGGCGACGCCAAGCGAAAGTCCTTCGAGGAGCGCCATGACATTCACGCTGAATACGAGTTGATGCGCCAGCTTCGCGGCCTGTCCTGCGCCGACATCGCCGGCGCGCGTGATCGTTTTTGCAAAGACGCGTAAGACGGGCATCGCTTCATCAATGGTCGCTTGATCTCCGCCGATCATCAGACTCAATGTGCCGTCATAGGCTGCGAGATAACCGCCTGAAATCGGCGAGTCGAGCGTGGCACACTTTTTCGCCGCTAACGCCTTTGCGATGTGTTGTACGGGTGCCGGCCCGAGCGTACTGCCCGTTATGAAAATCGATCCCGGCTTGAGTGTCTCGAGTATGCCGCCAGCGCCAAAAACGATCGCGTCCGTCTGCGCGCGGTCCGACACGAGACTGATTATGACTTCGCTGCCCTTCGCGACTTCGGATGGCGAGGCGCACTTGATGGCGCCTGCCGTCTGCAGCGCCGCCATCGGTTCTTCTCTTACGTCGAACACAGCGACGGCAAATTCTGCTTTTACAAGTCGCTCGGCGATAGGCTTGCCGAGCACGCCGAGTCCAATCAGACCTACGTTTAACGCCATGCAAAGTCCTGTATGAATCGCCTGCTCACGCGCGCGCGGTAAAGTCGCGTCCGCTATTCAGCCTTGATGTTTGCTTCCTTGATTACTTTTACATAGCGCGCGATTTCGGAGCGCAGGTATTTCGCAAATTCGTCGGGCGAATTCGCGCTGATGTCGACGCCCATGCTGACGAGCCGATCGCGCGTATCCGCCTGGCTTACGAGCCGCGCAACATCGCGCTGAATGCGGGCAACGAGATCCGGCGACATCGCAGCCGGTCCCAGCATTCCGTACCAGGTCGCGACGGAAAAATCTCTGAAGCCTGATTCGACAACCGTTGGCACGTCGGGCGCCAGCGGCGATCGCCCAGCGCTCATGTTTGCGAGCGCCCGCAACTTCCCGCTTTTGACATGCGGCACGGCGACTGGAAGATTGCCGAACATGATCGGAATCTGTCCGCCGATCGCGTCCGCGATAGCCGGGCTTTCTCCCTTATATGGAATGTGATTCATGCGGATGCCCAGCTGCATGTTCAGCAGCTCGCCCGCCATGTGCGGCGACGAGCCGATGCCGCCCGATCCATACGTCAACTGCGTACCGCTCTTTTTTGCCAGCGCGACGAACTCGCGAAAAGTCCGCGGCGGAAACGATGGATGCACCACCATTAATAGCGGCGTCGAACCGACGAGGGTGATCGCGGAGAAATCTTTCACTGAATCGTACGGCGCCTTACCGTAGAGTGCGGGCGCAACGGCTATCGCCGACTGCGGCGCGATCATCAGTGTGTAACCATCGGGCGGCGACTTTGCCACGAGCTCGCCGGCGATCATGCCCGTCGCACCGGGACGATTCTCGACAACGACGTTCTGCCCCCACGCTTCGGTCAAACGTTGTGCGACGATGCGTGAAACGAGATCGGTCGTCCCGCCCGCGCTGAGGCCAACGACGATACGCACAGGCTTGGCGGGATAGTTTTGCGCCACCGCTGTGCCGGCCGCCACCAGCAGCAGCGCGAGGACCGCAAGTTTACTTCGCTTCAAACGGACACTCCTCATTCAAGCGGTAAAATGGCATGCGCATTGCAAAAGACCGCTCCCGCTCTCGAACTGTAAAGGGCGCGAGGGACATCAGGCATGGCAGCTAGGCTCTGTAGCGGCCCGATCGAGCGCCCGATGTCCCTGGCAGTCAGGCCCGTTTGGATACAACGAGCAGCGCTACTCGACCTTGATATTCGCGTCCTTGATCAGCTTCGCGTACTTCGCGGTTTCTTTCGCCATAAAGTCGCCGAACTGTTCAGGTGTGCTCGACAGCGCTTCCACGCCGAGCTCGCCAAGCCGCGCTTTGAGTTCAGGCGTGGCGAGCGCTTTCACCAGCGCTGCGTTGACTTTGTCGACGATGGCAGGCGACACACCGCGCGGAAACAGAATGCCCCACCAGTTCGCTGCGGCAAAACCGACCACGCCTTCCTCTGCCAGCGTCGGCAGTTCCGGCGTGAATCGCCACCTTTGGTCGCTGGTCACTGCGAGCGCACGCAGCTTGCCGGTTTTCATGTTCTGCATCGCGGGCAGCGCGTCTGAAAACATGCTGCTGATCTGCGCGCCCATCAAATCGGTGATGGCCTGAGCGTTGCCTTTGTAGTTCACGGCTATCATATTGACGCCCGCAAGACGCTTGAACATCTCACCGGCGAGATGCGACATGCTCCCGGGACCGCTGGTAGCGAATGTCAGCGTGCCCGGTTTCTCCTTCGCCGCGGCAATGAGATCCTTCGTCGATTTAATCGGCGCAGTGACCGGCACGACCAGAATATTCGCGCTTTGCGTAATCAGCGAGACCGGCACGAAATCCTTTTGCCAGTCGTACGCAACTTTGGACAGTAATGGCTTCGCGACCACCGGGCCGAAGTTTCCGAGTAGAAACGTATAGCCATCGGGCGGCTGCTTTGCCGCGTACTCCATGCCGATCGCGCCGTCTGCTCCGGGCTTCGATTCCACGATCACTTGCTGGCCCCAGTACTCAGTCAACTGTTGACCGACGAAGCGGGCCATCACGTCCGAACTGCCGCCGGGCGGATAGGTCACGACGAATTTAATCAGGTGATTCGGATAATTTTGGGCCTGAGCGCAGCTCATTCCCGGAACCAGCATGGCCGCGATGGCACATGCACCATACGTTGCTCGCATCTGTCGAATGTGTCCTCTTCAAAAATTATTTCGCGCGCGGCCATAGAACGCCCTGCTCACCGCGCGGCACAGCGCCAATGCCCTTGTAGACGAAGCGCTGCACGCGCTTGCCCTCGTAGGTTTCAGTCGTGTACACGTTGCCCTTGGAATCAGTGGCAATGCTGTGCACGCCGTAGAACTGTCCGGGCTGACGTCCACCGTCGCCGAAGTTGGTCAGCTCCTCAAGCGTGTCGCGCAGTATGATGCGCACCTTCTCGTTGGTCCCGTCGGCAAGAAATATATATTTCTGCTCCGGGTCTTTCGAAAATGCGATGTCCCAGGTGGAGCCCGAGCCCAGCGTTTCCTTGGCGTAGAACGCTTCTTTTACATATGTGCCGTCGGGACGAAACACCTGCACGCGGTCGCCCGCACGATCGCACACGTACAGCAGCCCGTCGTTAGTGCGCTCGACGCAATGCACTGGATTGCGGAATTGCTGCGCCGGCGGCGCCTTGGGATCGTACTTGCCGAGGTTCGCGTCGTCGGGCTTGTTGCCATAGGCGCCCCAGTAGCGCTTCATCTTGCCGGTATCGGCGTCGAGTACTGCGACACGCTTGTTGAGATAACCGTCCGCTATGTACGCTTCATTGGTTTTCGGATCGACCCAGATCTTGGCGACGCGGCCGAAGTTCTCCGGATCATTGCTGCCGCCGTTTTTTCCATAGTGACCGACCTGCAGCAGGAATTTGCCTTCCTTCGTAAACTTGAGCAGGTGAGCATCTTTGGCGCCATTGCCGCCGACCCACACATTGCCTTTGTAATCGACATGAATGCCGTGATTTGACTCGGGCCATTCATAACCGGCGCCGGGTCCGCCCCATGCGTGTAACAGATTTCCCGCCTGGTCGAATTCGAGCACCGGCGGCGCGGATGCGCAGCATTCGCCGACTTTGAGCTCGAGCGCGCGCTCATTCGCGTGCAGCGTCGGTCCTCCGCGGTGAATGATCCACACATGGTCTTGATCATCGACCCACACGCCGATCGTCATGCCGAGCAGCCAGTGATTCGGCAATGGCTTCGGCCACAAAGGGTCAACCTCGAACATCGGCGCCTGCACGCTTGCGCGCGCCTGTGCTTCGGCTTTGTTCTGCAGAACCGCCTGCCCTACGCCGAGCGCGACAACGAGCACGCACAGCGACGCGCCGACATAGAAGTTGCGTCTATCCCTCGTGAATCGCATGCTGCTCCTCCTTCTTCGCCTGACAGCTGGTTGGTATGTGCTTGTGGTGCGCAGGACGTATCGCGATCTGCAGCTAGTATACCCGCGCTCATTTGTGCTTGTCAGTTGCTGCGCTCAGGCTATACGCTAGCGGCGGACAAAATCAAAAAGCGCGTTCGATGCAGCGGCGACAAAGGAGGAATCGCGTGGTGAATGAGCGGCTCTGCTGCAGTCGAGTGTTGATCCGGCTTTGCACAGCGCTGTCATGGCTGCTTGTGTCTGCTGCCGGAGCGCACGACATTCCCAATGACGTACTCGTCACAGCGTTCGTAAAGCCCGTCGGCGAGAAGCTGCAACTGCTGATTCGTGTACCGATGCTCGCCATGCGCGAAGTAGACTTTCCGCGGCGCGGCCCCGGCTACCTCGACCTCGCGCGTGCGGACGCCGCGATCGCAACCGCAGCCAATCAATGGCTCGCGGATAACATCGAGTTGTATGAGGGCGATGCGCGCCTGCCTTATCCGCGCCTCGTCGAAGCGCGGGTATCGGTGCCATCCGACAAGTCATTCACGAGTTTCGAGCAGGCGCTCGCGCGCGTGCATGGACCCAGGCTGCCGAATAGTCTCGATATGTTCTGGAATCAGGGACAGCTCGACGTGCTGTTCGAGTACGCGATTCAGTCGGCGCAATCCGCATTCTCGATCCGGCCGCGTCTCGACAGGCTGGGGCTGCGTGTCGCGATCAGCTTGCGCTTCCTGCCGGCGGATGGCGCAGAGCGGGCATTCGAATTGCACGGCGACCCCGGCCTGGTAGCGCTGGATCCACGCTGGCATCAGGCCGCGCTGCGTTTCGTCGAATCCGGTTTTATGCACATTCTTGAAGGCATCGATCATTTGCTTTTCCTGCTATGCGTCGTAATTCCATTTCGCCGCTTCGGTCCACTGGTGCTCGTGATTACGTCGTTTACCGTTGCGCATTCCATTACGCTCATAGCGTCGGCTTACAACCTCGGACCCAATGGATTATGGTTTCCACCTCTGATCGAAATGCTGATCGCAGTATCGATCGTCTATATGGCCATCGAGAACATCATTGGCGCCAATGTACGCCGGCGATGGATAATTACATTTGCGTTCGGCCTTGTGCACGGCTTCGCTTTCTCGTTTGCCCTGCGCGAGCAGCTCCAGTTCGCGGGCAATCACTTGCTAACATCACTGCTTGCGTTCAACGTGGGCGTCGAGCTTGGTCAACTACTGGTGCTTATCGTGCTCATTCCGCTGCTTGGATTGCTGTTTCGTCACATCCCGGAGCGCATCGGCATCATCATTCTCTCAGTGCTCATCGGACATACCGGATGGCACTGGATACTCGAGCGCGGGGAGCGGCTCAGTCAATTTCCGTGGCCGGCGTTTGACGCGGGAGCAGTGGCTTCCGTGTTGCGCTGGTTGCTGGCGCTCGTGATCGTCGCTGCGCTTGCGTGGGCGGCGCGCATGGTCCTGCGCAAGCGCTCGGCGGTCACCGGTGAGCGCTGAAACACGGTCGAACGGTCACGTTTGATGTGAGCTTGTATCCGCGCTTGTATTCGTGGTTCCATGCATGTAACCAGCATACAAGACTGGCATGCGCCCTCAGGAGGAAGCAAATGAAATGGATGTGTCGCGCGCTGAGCACAGTTCTTTTGATCGGCGTCAGTACGATCGCCGCGGCACAAACATATCCCGATAAGCCGATTCGCGTTCTGGTGCCGTTTGCCGCCGGCAGCGGCACGGATATTCTTGCGCGCATCGTCACCGACGAGCTCCGTACGTCGATGGGCGCGAACTTCGTCATCGACAATCGCGCCGGGGCGTCGGGACAGATCGCCGCCGAGCTCGTCGCCAAAGCGAATCCCGACGGGTATACGCTGTTCCTCAGCACGAACACACCGCATTCCGCCAATCCGTTTCTCTTCAAGAAGCTTGCATACGATCCGGTCAAAGACTATGCGTCGGTTTCGCGCATGATCTATTTCGTTTTTATTCTCGTTGTACATCCGAATTCAGGCATCAAGACAGTTCCGGACCTCATTGCGTACGTCAAAGCGAATCCCGGCAAGACTTCTTATGCATTCGGCAACAGCACGGGCCAGGTCAATGGAGCGTTCTTCGTGAGTGCAGCGAAGCTCGATTCGCTGCCGGTTCCTTATAAAAGCACACCTTCGGCAATGACCGATCTAATCGCGGGGCAGGTGCAATTCATGTTCGTCGATGCCGCATCCAGTCAGGGACACGTCAAGGGTGGCCGCCTGCGCGCAATTGCGGTCATGTCCGATAAGCGCTCACCGATAACTGGAGATTTGCCGGCGGTCGGTGAAACCGTGCCGGGCTTTGACACCGTGCCCTGGGCCGGCATGTTCGCGCCTGCCGGAACACCTAAGGCGGTCGTCACCAAACTCAATACAGAGATCGTCAAGGCCATCAACAAGCCGGCCATCAATCAAAAGCTCGCGGATATCGGATTACAGCCGGCACCCAGCGCGCCGGCTGAGCTTGATCAACTCGTCAAAGATCAGCTCGTTGCGTGGGGCAAGAAAATCAAGGACGCGGGCATCCAGCCGGAGTAGCGCTCACTGCGGCCTGGCCAATCACCAGCCGATCGAAACGCCGCCGTCGACGACGAGCAGTTGGCCGGTAACAAAGCGCGCGGCATCCGACGCGAGAAACACCGCAACACCGCCGATATCCTGCGGATCACCGAGACGGCGCAGCGGAGTCATGCCCTCGCGCCGCTTGCGCCGCTCTTCGTCTTCCCACAACGCGCGCGCGAAATCGGTTTTGATCAATCCCGGTGCAATGCTATTCACGCGAATATTGTGCGGTCCCCATTCGACGGCGAGCGCGCGCCCGAGTCCCGCGTCCGCCGCCTTGGTTACACCGTAGAGTCCGTTGACATTGCTGCCGCGCAAGGCGGCAATGCTCGAGATGATGATCATGGCGCCGTCTTTGCGCTCCGCCATCTGCGGCAGCACCATGTTGGCGAGCCAGAAAATGCTGCGTATGTTGGAGCCCATCATTTTGTCGAAAGCGTCATCAGATACTTTCACCATCGGACCGAACACCGGATTAATGGCGGCGTTGCAAACGAGAATGTCGATTCGTCCCCATTGCGTGAGTGTCGCGTCCACGAGCTTTTGCAGATCAGCTTTCGATCCGATATTGCACGGCACGCCAAGCGCGGAATGGCCTTGCGCGGTCAGCTCGTTGGTGACTGCCGTGACGGCATCGGCTTTGCGGCTCGATATAACAACTTTGGCGCCCGCGCGCGCCATCTCTTCAGCGATCGATTTACCAATGCCTTTGGTGGATCCCGTGATGAGCGCAACCTTGCCGGTCAGATCGAACATGGTGTTCCCTTAGTTGATTTGCAAAATGTCATCCATAGGCGGCGCTCATGCGAACGCCACAATCCGCGTTTATTGGATCTCGATCTTTCGCGCCTCGACAACGCGCTTCCACTTCGCGATTTCGTCGACGAAATGCTGCGTCATCTCCTCCGGCGTGCTGGGATGCACATCGCCGCCGCGCTCGGTAAATTCCCTGCGTATATCCGGCAAATCCATGACGGTGCGAATCTCGCGGTTCAAGCGCGCGATGATTGCCGGCGGCGTGCCACGCGGTGCCGCTACACCGGCGAACGACGTCACGTCGTAGCCGGGCAGTGTCTGCGCGATCGTCGGCGTATCCGGGAGCTGTGACGAACGCTCGAGAGAGGCGATCGCCAGCGCGCGCAGGCGGCCCGACTTGATTTGCGGAAAGACGCCGGGCAATGTCGTAAAGATGACGTCGATGCGGCCACCCATCAGTTCCGTCACCGGTTCGGCGCCGCCCTTGTATGGGACGTGCGTCAGATCCGTGCCCGCCATCACGTTGAAAAGCTCACCTGCTAGATGGAACACCGAACCGACGCCGACCGATCCATAGTTCATGCGCGCGGGATTTTTTTTCGCGGCGCTGATGAGTTCCGGCACGGTGTTCAGCGGCGAGTCACCTTTCGCGACGAGCACGAACGGATACGTCACGACCATAGACACGCCTTCGAGGTCGCGCAACGGATCGTACGGCAGCGTCTTCATGACTGACGCCTGCGCGGTGTAAGCCCCGCTCATGAACAGCAGTACATAGCCATCGGCCGGCGATTTGGCAACGAAATTTGTACCGGTCATGCCGCCGGCGCCCGGACGATTTTCGGTGATCACCGGCTGGCCGAAACGCTCCGAGAGTTTCGGCGCGAGAAAGCGACTCAGCGTGTCCGTAGTTCCACCCGCGGAGAATGGTGACACCATACGCACCGGTTTCAGCGGGAACTCTTTGACGGCATCAGCACCGAGTGCGATTCCAAACGGTGAGGTCAGCGCTACGCAGGCGCAAGAACTTGCAATACGGCCGGCACAGCAAACTGATACGGCCCACATGCTCGAGCAGTCGATGGGCTGCCTTCGCTTCAAACGTTGAGCGATGTCTCGCGTTGCTTGCTTGCCAGAGCGATCTTGCGCTGTATGTCGGCCGCCCACTCTTCGCGGGGCTTGAACCCGGGCGTCGCGCGTACCTGCTTCTCGATCGACGCCCATAAGTCGACGTCCGCCTGCATGATATCGACCGGTATGCGATATGGCTGCGGCACGTACCAAGGTGTGTCGATCAAGAGTTCGACACGGTTCTTCTCGGGATCGTGAAAGTACACGGACAGCGCATTGCCGTGCGTCACCGGGCCGAGCTCTTCGACCGGTTCCTTTTTGAGCGCCCGTGCGAGCTTGCGCAGCGTGTCGAGACTGTCGACGCGAAATGAAAGCTGATTGACCGGATTGAATGGAAGCTCGGCCGGCCGGCCCGACGCCATCACGAACTGGTGATGCTCATTCGGGTCACGCGTCATGAAGACGATCTCACCATCCGGCCGCGGTCCGCGGTCGCTCACTACAAAACCCAGAAAGCGCGTATAGAAATCAACCATGCGCTCGATGTCAGTGACGAATATTCCGACGTGACTCAATGTAAGCGAGAATGACATGATCGATTACTCCTCGGACGTGCGCCGGAGCGATTAGCCGGCCGGCGATACTGCGGCCAGTATAGCTCAGCGCGCTTGCCGGTTTAGGCGGTGGGCAACGGTCAAGCAGCGTCGTGCCGCCCGCATATCCGCGGCAGGTCTTCGCCGATCCGGCCGTAGAGCCGGGCATCGGCGATATCGTCGAACTGCGTCGCCTCTGCGTTGATGATGACGATACGCGCGCCTTGCGTGCGCGCAATAGGCACGGCGTTCGCGACCGGAAACACCTGGAGGCTCGTGCCGACGGCAAGTAAGAGATCGGTTTCGTGCGCCGCCTGCATCGCATGCTCGATCACTTCTGGAATGAGCGACTGGCCGAACGAAATCGTGTCGCTCTTCAGAATCCCGCCGCATTCCTCGCATGCCGGATCTTCTTCACCTGCGCGCACGCGATCGAGTACGGCCTGCATCGCGCCCTTCCGACCGCACGAAAGACAAATGGCCTGATGCAGGTTGCCGTGCACTTCGACGACGCGCTCCGGCGAGTTTCCGGCACGCAAATGCAAGCCGTCGATGTTTTGCGTGATCAGAGCGTGCAGATTGCCCCGCCGCTCGAGCTGAACGAGCGCCAGGTGTCCAGAGTTGGGCTCGGCTTTCCACGCCGGATGCGTAAGCCGCGAGCGCCAGGCGGCTTTGCGAATCTTCGGGTCATGCGTGTAGTAGCGGATATCGGAAAGCTTTTCAGCTTCCGGATCGCGCGTCCACACACCGTTCGGTCCGCGAAAATCGGGTATGCCGGACTCCGTCGATATGCCCGCACCCGTTAGAACAACGACGCGCTTGGCGGACTCGACCCACTCGCGCACAGTCGTGATCGTTGCAGCCGGGGTAACGTGCGCAGTCATAAATGCCAAATCAGGTGAGCGCGGCGCGCCGATCGAGCACGCGTTTGATTTTCGAATTTTGCGATACGCCGGTGTAGCTGTCGAGTCCGCCGCGACTGACACTGACCACCTTGCATTTGACGCCCAGACCTTCCTTGAAGCGTCGGTCGAGATCGTCGCGCACTGCATCACTGGCCGTTGACGCGTCCTTAAGCTCGACCATCACCGTCATTTCTTCGGCCCCTGCGGCGCCGACGCGTTCGACGACGCAGAAGTACTCGCCGGTGCAGCGCGCGTCCTCGGAGACGAGTGCACCCACGGCTTCGGGGAAGACGTTGACGCCGCGCAGCTTGATCATGTTATCGGCGCGTCCGAAGATTTTGTCGAGCCGCTGCAACGTGCTGCCGCACGCGCATTGACCGGTCCTGAGCGCGCTTACGTCGTTCACGTTGAAGCGGATCTGCGGTGCGCTGTATTTGTACAGGCTCGTGATGAACATATTGCCGCGCTCGCCGGTTGGCACAGGCTGCGCCGTTTCCGGATCGCAAATTTCGATGATGACCGCGTCTTCGTGAATATGCATACCGTCCTGATGAGAACATTCGCTGGCCACCATGCCGGTTTCATTGATGCCATACGAATCCATGCAGGGCGCACCCCACAGATGTTCAATGACTTTACGGTCTTCCACACCCAGATGTGAACCGAGCACTTTCAGTTTGAGACTTTTAGGATCGATGCCCATCTCGTCGCGTGCGACGATCGCCATGTGGCGTAGATACGCGGGGAAGCCGAGGATGACATTGATGCCCCATGCCTTCGCGATTTCGATCTGACGCCGGGTGGGCGTTGATGTGCCGCTGCCTGTCATCACGGGCAGCGCGCCCGAATATTTCCAGATGGCCTCGCGTCCCATAAAGCCGCCGTTCGTCAAACCCAGTGAATAGGTGACGAGCACGCGATCGCCCGGTCTGACACCCTGCATTGAAAGACGGCGGCCGCCTAAGATCGCCATCGTTTCACGGTCCTGCGGCGCATACAGCATGGGCCGTGGCAAACCTGTGGTCCCGCCGCTCGTTTGCAATACGAGCGGCATGTGCGCGCCGTCCGCAGGCGATACCCCCATGAAGTCGCCGAACGGCGGATTGCGCTCGATGCTCGCGCGTATGTCGTGCACGGTATAGGGCGGAATCTTTACGAGATCATCAAGACTTTTGATATCGCCACGCGCCATGCCGGCGTTGTTCCAGTGCCGCTGGAAAAACGGAATCTCCCAGGCGCGCTGCATTTGCGCGAGGAAACGCTGCTGCTGCAGCGTGCGCAGCGCATCGCGCGGCATGCGGTAGACACTCTCGTAAAAATACGGCGGCGGCGGATACTCAGCTGTCAGCTTGGCGAAGTCGAGCGCCTGCCAGTAGTAAGGAACGTGTACGCTGTTCATCGCGGCGCGATGCCGCAGTGAGCGGCGCTGTTTGGCTCAATGCGTAGTATATAATTTTGCCGCCGTCTCACCCGCTGGAGATTGTATGCGTGCTGCATCGCCGATTGCAGGTGTGGCATTGACTGTCGCATGCATTGCAGTCGTGTCGCCAACGAACGCGCAGGATTTCCCGAGCAAGCCGATACGCATCATCGCGCCCGCCGTGCCGGGCGGTGGCATCGATATACAGTCGCGCATGATCGCGCAAAAGCTCGCGGAAGCATTCGGCCGGCCGGTGCTCGTCGATAATCGAGGCGGCGGTGGCGGCGTCATCGGGACCGACATCGTCGCGAAAGCGCCTGCCGACGGTTACACGCTCGCAATGGCTTCGACGAGCCATGTCAGCAATCCGGCGTTGATCAAAAAGATGCCGTACGACACCATCAGGGATTTCGCATCAGTGACGCTGGTCAGCTATGTGCCGCTCGTGCTCGTCGTACATCCGTCGCTGCCGGTAAAAAATGTGCGCGAGCTGATCGCGTTGGCGAAAGCACGGCCCGGCAAACTCAACTATGCGTCAGGCGGCAACGGCTTTGGTGCGCACCTTGCCGGTGAACTTTTTAAATACACGACTGGAACCGATATCACGCACATTCCATACAAGGGCAACTCGCCGGGACTCACCGATACGCTTGCGGGCCAGACGGCGATGATGTTCGATACGATCATCACCTGCCTGCCCTATGTAAAGGCTGACAAATTGAAAGGCCTCGCGGTCACCAGCGTCAAGCGCTCCTCGCTTGCCGGTGAGATACCGACGATGGCCGAGAGCGGGCTGCCTGGATTCGAAATCAGCGCCTGGTATGGAATCATTGCACCTGCCGGTACGCCGAAGGAAGTCATCGCGCGGCTGAATTCCGAGATCGTCAGGATTCTGCGTGCACCGGATCTCAAGGAGCGATTCACGAGTCAAGGTGCCGAGGTCGTCGCAAGCACGCCTGAAGAGCTCGATACGTATATACGCACGAACATCGTCAAATGGCAGAAAGTTCTCGCGGCCGCGGGTATACACGCCGATTAGAAAATCCCGCCTTCAATCATCGCCTCATTCGGCGCGCATGCCGCGCTCGCGAATGACGCGTCCCCACTTGTCGAGCTCCTTCTTGAGATACGCCGAAAACTCCTCGGGCGAGCTCACGACGATATCGAGGCCCGATTCCTCGAACCGTTGCACGAGATCGGGTGAGCGCATGCTTTTCCTGATGGCGTCGTTCAGCAGCGTGACGATCGCCCGCGGCGTGCCTTTTGGCGCCAGCATGCCGTGCCATGTAACGAACTCATAGCCGGGCAACGTTTCAGCGATCGTCGGCAACTCAGGCATTGCAGTCGATCGTTTTGCACCGGTTGTGGCAAGGCCGCGCAGACGGTTTGATCTCACATACACGCTGCTCTCCGCAATGTTCGAGAAAGTAACGCTGATTTCTCCGCTCATTGATGCGATGAGTCCCGGTCCCCCGCCCTTGAATTGCACGACGACGAGATTCACTTTGCCCAGCAGATTGAACAGCTCCCCGGCGATATGCGGGTTGGTGCCGATGCCCGCGCCGGCGTAATTCAATGACCCTGGCTTTGATTTCGCGAGTTGTATCAGCTCGCGCACCGAATGCGCCGGTACCGAAGGATGCACGGAAAGTATCGACGGCGACGATGAAAGCAGCGAAATCGGGGCGAAGTCATTCATCACGTCGTAAGGCGCCCGCCCCGTCAAAAACATGTTGGCGACGAACGGCAATGTGTGCGTCATGAGGGTATAGCCATCCGGCGCCGAGCGCGCGACAAGCTCAGCCGCGATGTTGCCCGACGCGCCGGCGCGATTGTCGACCACCACCGATTGGCCGAGATTCCCGGTCAGCTTCGGTGCAAGCAGGCGTGCGATGATATCGACGCTGCCGCCGGGCGAGAACGGCACGATCAGCCGCACCGTTTTGTTCGGATAGTTGTCGGTTTGCGCAAGAACTGCATGCGGCTTTTGCAACAAGCCGGCGGCTATCGCCGCCACCAGCATCAAACTGCGCATGCATTGTTCCTTAGCTGAATCCGACGGCCAATTCGTATCATCACTGATAGTTTGGCATATGAATAGACCAGTACTGGCGCTGAGGTCAATGCGAATGCTTGCAATTGCCTGCGGAATACGTAGGATGCCTGGCAACGGCGCACTTGATGCGCTCTTGTTTTCGGAGGAGGGCTTAGCATGCGATCAGCATTATGGATACTCGGGATTTCAGCCGCGTTGACCACCGGGCTCATGCAACGTGCGCACGCTCAGGACATCGCATACGTCGTCAGTTATTTCGAGGCAGCGCCAGCGGCGAAAGACCAAGCGGCGACACTGGCGCGCCAGTTCGGCGAGCAAAGTCGCAAGGACGATGGCAATCTGCGTTTCGAAGTGCTGCAGCGGTTGAACCCGTCCAACCACTTTGCAATTGTCGAAGCATGGCGCGACGCCAAAGCGCAAGCAGCGCATGCAGCAGCGCCGCACAACAAGGACTTCCGCGACAAACTCAATGCCCTTCTTCGCAGTCCGTATGACGAGCGTCCGCATACCGGTCTTTCCGTAGACGGGTTGCCGGCGGCCGGCGCGACGCGCGACACTATCTACGTCGTCACGCATGTCGATTTCATTCCGCCCGAGAAAGACAACGGCATCGCAATGATCAAGTCGTTGAGCGACGCGAGCCGCAAAGATCCCGGCAATCAGCGCTTCGAAGCGCTGCAGCAAAACAGCCGGCCGAATCATACGACGCTCTTTGAGGCGTGGAAGGATCAGCAGTCGGTTGACGCACATGGCGTTATGCCGCACACGAAACAGTTCCGCGAGAAACTTACGCCGATCAGCGGCGCGCTTTTCGACGAGCGGCTATACAAAAGCATCAACTAGCGTGCGTACGACCGCCGGTGATGCGGCGACGTCACGAGAGCCCGTCGGCTGAGGCGTCAGCGCTGCACTAATCGCCTTTGAGTCCCGCTTCCTTGACGACTTTCGCCCATTTAGCCGTTTCGTTTTTAACGAAAGCGACAAATTCGGCGGACGTTGAAGGTTTGACGTCTATGCCCTGATCTTCCATGCGCTGCTTGAGTTCGGGAGCGCTGAGAACCTTGACTAATCCTGCATTCAGCTTAGCATGCACGGCCTTGGGCAAACCCGCCGGTCCACAGATTCCGTACCACGAGGAAACGTCGTAGCCCGGCACCCCGCCTTCCGCAAACGTGGGTACCTCCGGCGCGCGGGGACTGCGTGTCGCGGTCGTGATGCCCACACCCCGCAGCCGACCTGACTTAATCGCCGCCAGCGGACCGCCCGGCAGATTACCGACGCTCAATGGCAACTGTCCGCCCATCACGTCCGCAAGCGCGGGCGCGGCGCCTTTATACGGCACGTGCACGATGTCGATGTGCGTCATCGATTTGAGCAACTCGATCGAGAGGTGTGGCGATGCGCCGACGCCCGATGAGCCGAAACTCAGCTTGCCGGGATTCGCCTTGGCATAGGCGATAACATCGCCGACATTCTTGAACGGCTGCGCCGGATTGGCGAGGAAAACGTTCGGCGTTGCACCTACCATCGACAGAAAAGAGAAATCCTTGATGTGATCATACGGCAGCTTGATGCGCGCCGGCGTAATCGCATGCGAGCCGATCGTGCACAACATGATCGTATATCCGTCCGGTGCAGCTTTGACAGTGATCTCTGTGCCGATCGCACCGCCGGCGCCCGGACGGTTGTCGACGAGCACCGTCGCGTTCCACAAGTCCGACAGTGCCTGCGCTACATAGCGCGACGCGAGGTCCGTGCCGCCGCCCGGCGTATAGCCAACAATGAGCCGTATGGGTTTCTCAGGATAGGCGGTTTGCGCGCTGACCTGAGCGACGATGAAAGTCGATAAGACGCCGGCGACAAACTGTCGCATTTCCATTTTCAATTTCAATTTGTCCTCATCTGATCGCGCCCGTTTTCGATCGCTGTGCGGGCAGTCAATCACATACCGTTAACGACGATTTTACCGACCATCTGGTTCGCTTCCATGCGCGCCTTGGCAGCCGGGAGCTCATCGAACGTAAATACACTGTCGACTACGGGCACGATGCGCCCATCCGCAAGTGCGGGCACGACATCGCGCACAAAACCACGCGTGGCCGCGGCACGTTCCTCGGCGGTAAGCTTCGCATTCGACACGCCAAAGATTTCGAAGCGGTTCACATGCACGGCGGACAGATCGAGTTCTGCTTTGTGCACGCCATCGACGTAGCCGACCACTGCGAGCCGTCCATGACGGGCCAGAGAGCGCACGCATTCAGCAAACTGCGATCCGCCCACCAGGTTGACCGCGAGATCGACGCCATTCCCGCCCGTCGCTTCTTTGACCTTGGGCGCAAAGTCAGCGCCGCGTGTAGCGATGGCGACATCGAGTCCGAGCGCTTTGAGCTTCGCGATCTTGTCGGTGGAGCCCGACGTGCCGATGGTTTTTGCGCCGATCATTTTTGCAATCTGAATACTTGCCACGCCGGCGCCCGCCGACGCGCCGGTGATCAGCAGCCATTCGCGAGCCTTGAGCTTGCCGTACGGCGCATACAGCATTTCGTAGGCAGTGATATACGAGATCGGCACGGCGGCAGCCTGCTCGAAAGTCAATCGTGGCGGCATCGGTATGATCTGCGCCTCTTCCATCGCGACATACTCCGCAAATCCGCCTCGCACGCGCCCGAATATGCGATCGCCGACGCGCGCCTTGGTTATTCCAGCGCCAACGGCATGCACTTCGCCCGCCGCCTCGGTGCCGCCGATTTTCTCAGGTCCGCCGTGCACCGCGCCGCCCACGACGATTTCGCCGCGATTGAGCGCAGTCGCGCGCACACGCATAACGATTTCGCCGGCTCTGGGCTGCGGCACCGGTATGTCACGCCACTCAAGTACCGCTTGGTGATCGCGTGAAACGATCCAGCAGGATTTCATGCTCGCCTTTCCAACGTTAATTCGAAATGCACTCAGCACATTTCGTTCGAAACTCCCGTCGCCCTGGGGGAGAGGAGCGGGGGTGAGGGAACTGAGCGCAGAAAAAATAGCGCTCAGCACGTAACGCTCAGCGCCCGGTGAACGCCGGTTTGCGTTTCTCCATGAACGCGTGGCGTCCCTCGATATAGTCCTGGCTCGCGAAGCACGCCGCGACAACGCGATCGCACAGTGCCTGATCACGCTTCGCCGCATCTTTCACAATCTCGTCGATGACGCGCTTCGCCGCCAGAATAGACAACGGCGCGTTGACAGCAAGCGTGTTCGCATACGCAGTCACGAACGCTTCGAGCTCATGCGGCGCAGCGACGTGATTGACGATACCGAGACGCAGGGCCTCCGCCGCCTGGCAGCGCCTGCCGCTGAAAAGAATATCTTTAGCTGCCGACGGGCCGACAAGATTGACAAGCTGCGTAAGCCCCTCTGCGCCGTAGCCGATACCGAGCTTTGCAGCCGGGATACCGAATTGCGCGTCGTCCGAGCAGAAGCGCAGGTCACAGTTGAGTGCGATCGCCATGCCGCCGCCGAGGCAGTAGCCGCGGATCATCGCAATGGTCGGCTTGCCGAGCCCACGCAACAGCGTGCGGAACCGCGCGCCGGTCTGATTGTATTTCTCGACGTCCTCCTTGGTAGCGCGGGCTTTTTCGAATTTGGATATGTCGCCGCCCGACACGAACGCCTTGTCACCGGTGCCGGACAGCACGACGACGCGGATTGCATCATCCGCCGCGAAATCCTCGAGCACGTCCGCGGCTGCAAGGGACATATCGAGCGAGAACGCATTGCGCTTCTCGGGATTGTTGAAAATCAGAGACCCGATTGCGCCGTCTTTTTTGGCCAGTATCTTGTCGCTGCTCATGATCGATATACGCTCCTGTTAGAGATACGGATGCAATTGAAAACGCGATTCGCCGTGTGCAGCCCTGGCTTCGCGAAGCGAACACAGCGAAGGCAACGACCTCAGGTCTAGGTCAGATCACGCCATCGCGACGCATCGTCGCAATCTCGTCCTGCGAGTAGCCGATGCTGCGCAAGACTTCCTCGGTATGTTCGCCCGGTGGCGCAGTCGGACTGCGGATACCTTTGGGCACACCTTCCATGTTGAGCGCTGATCCGACGAGCTCGAAGCTTGCGCCGTCGGCGCCGGTCACCGCAGTGGCAATACCTAAATGCTGTACCTGTGGATCAGCAAACACCTGATCGATCGTGTTGATCGGCCCGCAGGGTACGCCGGCTTCTTCAAACAGCTCGACCCAATGTGCTGACGGCTTTTGTCGCGTGATGTCGCTCAACGCGGCATTGATGGTCTTGCGATCGGCGCTGCGCTTTGCGCCCGTATTCCATTCCGTTTTTTCTTTCCATTCCGGTTTGCCGATCGCATCGCACAGCCGCAGCCACACGCGTCCTGAAGCAGCGGCGATATTGATATGTCCGTCGCTCGTCGGGAAAACGCCCGTGGGTATGCCCGTCGGATGATCGTTGCCCGCCTGACGCGCCACTTCCTTTTTGATGAGCCAGCGCGCCGCCTGGAAGTCCAGCATGAATATTTGCGATTCGAGCAAACTCGTATGCACCCAGCGGCCAACGCCCGTACGCGTGCGATCGAACAACGCCATCATGACACCCAGCGCAAGCAGATTACCCGCGGTGAGGTCGGCAATCGGCAAACCGACGCGCACTGGACCCTGTCCCGGCAGACCTGTAATCGACATGAGCCCGCCCATGCCCTGCACGATTTGATCGACGCCCGCGCGCTTGCCATACGGCCCGGTCTGGCCAAACCCGCTGATACTGCCATAGACAATACGCGGATTGATCTTGCGAACATCGTCGTATGAAACGCCGAGCCGGTGCTTTACCGCCGCACGCATGTTCTCGATGATCACGTCGGCGCCCTTGACGAGCTTCATGAACGCTGCCAGTCCCGCCGGCTTTTTGAGATTCAGGCTCACCATGCGCTTATTGCGATGCAGGTTCTGAAAATCGAATCCTGCGCGGCGGCCGGTAAGATCTTCACTCGAGCCATCGTCGGGCGGTTCGATACGGGTGATCTCAGCGCCCCAGTCCGCCAGGTGACGCACGCAGGTCGGTCCTGCACGCGCCAGCGTCAGGTCGAGGACCTTGACTCCAGACAACGGCAGGTGCTGCTCACTTGCCTCGGTGGCCTGCTCTTCTTTTGCCATCATTAACTTTTTCCCGGAGTGTTATGGGTCAAAACGATGCGTCAGCGTGCTTATTGCGTAGCGGCACCTGCTCGATTGCTGCGGCGTCAGGCGACCGCCCCGCTCTTGCGCATCGCCGCGATCTGTTCCGCGCTGTAACCGACAGACTTCAGCACTTCGTCCGTGTGCTCTCCCATGCGTGCCGGGGGACGTTCGATCGAGGGTCCGTCATGAGCAAACTTGAATGCCGCGACCGGCACAGTCATCGGTTTGCCGACGCCGGGCACGTTGTCGTGACGGTGCAGCAGGCCACGATGCTTCAGTTGCGGATCCTGGAGTGTCTCGTGCAAGTCGCGCACGCGTGCCGCCGGAATATGGCGATCTTCGAGATAGTTCTCCCATTCGTCCGCGGTTTTTTCTTTCATCTTGCTGGCGACCATCGCGTACTTTTCGTCGTATCGCGCATATCGCTCGTCGATGCTCACGCGTTCGGCTTCCGCAGGCTCGCCGATGGCCGCGTAGAACCGGCGGTGCTGACGGCGATTTGACGCTGCGAGCTGAACCAGTCCGTCTTTCGTATCGAACAGTGACGATTCGGCAAACCGCATTTTGTTGCCGGCGCGCTTCGGCTTGTGACCCGAGTGCAGATTGTCCGTAACGTGCGTCGCCTGGAGAATCAGCGCAACGTCCATCATGGCCATGTCGATGTATTGTCCCTTGCCCGTGCGCAGCGTCTGATACAACGCGGCTGAAATCGCAAGCGCGCCTGTCGTGCCGGTTGCATAGTCGATTACGGGAGCACCCGTCTTGATCGGACCGCTTTCGGGCGTCCCCGTGGACGCAGTGATGCCCGAAGTCGCCTGGATTGCCATGTCGTAGGCGGTGTGGTTGCCGCGCGGGCCGTCCTGGCCGTATGCAGTCATCGAAGCATAGACAAGCTTGGGCTTGAGCTTCGCAAGATCTTCGTAGCCGAGGCCGAGTGCCTTGAAAGCGCCGGGCCGGTAATTTTCGACGATGACATCCGCCCACTCTTTGACCAGGCGCTTGAACGCTTCTCTGCCGGCATCCGTTTTGAGGTCGAGTGCAATGGAGCGCTTATTGGAACCCTGCGTAAGAAAACCAGTGCCCATGCGCATTTTGTTGAGCGCCATATCAGCGCCGCTCTCGCGGCTCTGATCGGGGTCGTTGGGGTCTTCTACCTTGATGACGTCGGCGCCGAGAACCGCCAACTGGTAGGTTGCAAAAGGCCCCGCAAGGACATGTGTGCAGTCGAGGATTCTGATGCCTTCGAACGGTCGCATACCCTTATCCGACGTACTTCGATAGAAACTCGAGCGACCGCTTGCGAGCCAGCTGCGAGCTTTCCGCGTGATAGGAACCGCGCTGATCGCAATTGAATCCATGTCCGGCAGGATAAAAATAATGCGTTTGCTGCTTATGTGCTGCGGCCACTTCCTTCGCTTTGTCGAGCGGAATCGAGTGGTCGGTTTCGCCCCAATGAAACAGGACCGGACACTTCGGCTTTTCGCCTGCCAGTCCCGGTATGCCGCCGCCGTAATATGCAATGGCGCACGCGAGGCCGTCTACGTTGCACGCAGACTTCCACGACACAGTCCCGCCCCAGCAATAACCGACAATCCCGGTTTTCCCCGCGGATGCCACGTTTTTCATCGCCGCTGCAACGTCTTTCAGCGCATCGTCGAGCTTCATTTTCTGCATGATGCCGCGGCCCACTTCGATATCCGCAGGCGTGTAGCCAATTTCGAGTCCAGGTTGCACGCGATCGAACATCGCCGGAGCTATCGAGAGGTAGCCGTCTGCCGCATATTCATCCGTAACCTTGCGGATATGGCTGTTGACGCCGAAAATTTCCATGATGACGATCAAGGCACCGCGCGGTTTGCCCGCGGGCTCCGCCCGATAGGCAGATAGTTTATGGCCGTCGTCGGCAGTGAGCTGAATCGTGTTACCCATGTTTCCTCCTGTTTAGCGGGTCGCAGCGAAAAAAGTATAACTCTGGGAATGTAGAACCGGGGATTGGGAAGACGCGGACCCGTATGATACGCTCGACTGCGAAGTTCGTTATGCGAGCAGAAAGCATGCGCGGCGATTCGCCGCGCGATGCGGCTCGCGGAGGAGACGATGAGGACAACCGCTCGCACGATTGAAGAACGCGCCTCGATTTGCATCGCATTCGCTGGCGCAGTCTTCATGTGGCCGTACGCGTCCGCGCTCGCGCAGCTGTATCCGTCCAAGCCGATTCGTCTGATTGTTCCTTACGCGCCGGGCGGCGGCGTTGACATCGTCGCTCGCGCGCTGGCACAGGAGCTCACTAAACGTCTCGGCCAGCAGATCATCGTTGACAATAGAACCGGCGCCGGCGGCAACATTGGTTCCGATGCCGTCGCGAAAGCAACTCCTGACGGCTATACCTTACTCATCGCCTCACCCGCCAACGCAGTGAACCCGAGCCTGTACACGAAGATGCCGTTTATTCCGGCGCGCGATC
>Ga0207644_10000531_pt1 | contig 24678 bp, 19 predicted proteins | sample KBSS73metaG_FD_184326 | JGI IMG/M metagenome (GOLD analysis project Ga0207644, IMG submission 184326) | Switchgrass rhizosphere microbial communities from Kellogg Biological Station, Michigan, USA - KBS S7-3 metaG (SPAdes) (version 2) | ecosystem: Host-associated > Plants > Roots > Rhizosphere... | reverse complement strand
GCCGGTCGGCGGCACTTCGTTCGAGACGCGCCTCGGCGGGCTCGGAGCGATCCTGGCGCGCGCCGGCGCGCCGCTCGTCCTCGCGCCGCAATGGCGGGTCGGCGATCGCGCCGAACTGCAGCGGGCGCTCGACCGAGTCGTCGCCGGTGGCGGCGAGGGTCTGGTGCTCCATCTCGCGACGGCGCGCTATGTCCCGGGCCGCAGCGATTCGCTCTTCAAGCTGAAGCCGCATCTCGATGCCGAAGCGGTCGTCGTCGGCCATCGCGGTGGTTCCGGAAAGTACTCGGGACTGGCCGGAGCGCTCGAGGTCGAATCGCCGCAGGGCCGGCGCTTCTTTATCGGCAGCGGGCTCGACGAGGCGGCGCGGCGCACGCCGCCGGCGATCGGCACGACCGTCACCTATCGCTATCGCGACCTCACGTCGAGCGGCCTGCCGCGCTTCGCGACCTACTTGCGTCGCCACGACGGCGACTGATCGCGTCGACACGACATCGACTGACCCGTCGACACGAAGGCGACTGCCGACGCCCGGCTACTTCTCCGGCTCGGCGACAAAGCCGATCCGCGTCAGCCCGGCCTTCTGCACGATCCCGATCAGCTCGGCGACGCGCCCGTACGGCACCGACTTGTCGGCGCGCAGCTGCACTTCGGTCTGCGCGTTCTTCTTCGCGGCCGCCGCGACGCGGGCAGCGAACGCCGACGCGTCGACCGCCTCGTCGCCCCAGAAGTAGCGGCCATCGCGATCGAGCGCGACGGTGATGAACTGCGGCGTGTCGCTCGGCTGGGCGGCGTCGGTGCGCGGCAGGTCGAGCTTGAGGCTCGACGTCATCAACGGCGCGGTGATCATGAAGATGACCAGCAGCACGAGCATGACGTCGATCAGCGGCGTCATGTTGATGTCGCTCATCGGCTGCGCGCCGGGATTGCGTTCTAGACGTCCGAAGGCCATGCCGACGTCCTCCGCTCAGACCGGCCGGGCCGACGCCGGAACACTTGCGGTCCCCGTCGCGCTGCCCCGAAGGTCAGCGCTTGCGGCCGGCGTCGACGCTTCATCCTCGCGCACGATCATCTCTCGCAAGTCGTGGGCGAAGCCTTCGAGGTCGGCCTCGCTGGCGGCGACGCGCTTGCCGAAGACGTTGTACGCGAGCACCGCCGGGATAGCGACGGCGAGGCCGGCGGCGGTCATCACCAGCGCCTCGCCGACCGGCCCCGAGACGCGCTCGATCGTGATCGCGCCCGCCGCCGAAATGCTGAGCAGCGCGTGATAGATGCCCCAGACGGTTCCGAACAGTCCGATGAAGGGGGCGGTGCTGCCGATCGACGCCAGCAGGACCTGGCCGAACTGCAGCTGCGCGAGGACGCGATGAAGCGCGTCGCGCAGGCGCCGCGTCAGCTGCGAGTCGGCGTGGCCGCGCGCCTCGAGCGTGCCGCCGGGCGGCGTCGTCAGCGCCGCGTCGACGAGCGGGCCCAGAACGCCCTCGCGGTCGAAGGCGGCGAGCTGGGCGCGGCCGTCGTCGAGCGAGGGCGCGGCCCAGAACGCCGGCACTGCCCGCTGCAGGTCGACCGTGACGCGCCGCAGCAGCCAGCCCTTCCACAGGATGACGACCCAGGCGCTGATCGACATCAGCAAGAGCAGCACGGCGACGCTGCGCGTGATGGCGTCGCCCTGCGACCAGAAATGGGCGAAGCCGGTCTGCGTCATGCGCCGATTGTCGCGGCTCGGCCGACGGAGCCGAGCCCGAGGACCTCGTCCATGCCGAACAGGCCCGATGTCTTGCCGAGGGCGAAGCGCGCCGCGCGCAGGCTGCCTTCGGCGTAGGTGGCGCGGCTGGTCGAACGGTGCGTGATCTCGATCCGCTCGCCGGCGCCGGCGAAGACGACCGTGTGGTCGCCGACGATGTCGCCGCCGCGCAGCGAGGCGAAGCCGATGCTGCCGGGGCGGCGCTCGCCGTCGCGGTCGTAGGAGGCGCTGCCCTCGAGCGACTTGCCCTGCGCGGCGGCGACGACCTCGCCCATTCGCAGCGCGGTTCCGCTCGGCGCGTCGACCTTCATGCGATGGTGGATCTCGACGATCTCGACGTCGAAGCCGTCGGCGAGCGATCGCGCGGCGACGTCGAGGAGCTTCAGGACGACGTTGACGCCGACGCTCATGTTGGGCGCCATGACGATCGCGATGTGTGCGGCGTGGCGTTCGATCTCGGCCTTCTGGGCGGCGCTGAAGCCGGTCGTTCCGACCACCGCGGCGACGCCGAGATCGCGGCACAGAGCGAGGTGGGCGAGCGTTCCCTCAGGCCGCGTGAAATCGATCAGGACCTCGCTCGCCGCGAGCGCCGCGCGCGCGTCGGCGCCGATGACGACGCCGCTCGGGCGGCCGAGGAAGGCGCTGGCATCGGTGCCGATGGCGGCGCTGCCGGCGACATCGAAGGCGGCGGCGAGCACGAGGTCGGCGCTGGCGGCGAGCGCCTCGATCAGCGCCTTGCCCATCCGGCCCGACGCGCCCGCGATGGCGACACGGCGGCGCGGCGCGACGCTCGCCGCGCTCGTCATGAGCCGGGCTCGAGCGGCGGGTAGGTGCGGGCCGGCACCGGCGGCGGCGGCTCGGGCGGCGGCGGGCGCACCGGCGCGGGCAGTGCCTTGAGCTGCTCTTCGCTGAGGACGAGCGGCGGCGCGTTGCGCGCGGTCTTGAACGTGTCGATCGAGGCGACGAACTCATGCTCGCTCGGCAGGCCCGCGCCGCCTTCGATGCTGTCGAGAACGTCGCTCTTGAAGCGGACGACGATGCGGCGCAGCTGCGGCTCGGCGCCCTGGCGACGGATCGTGAAGACGTAGTCCCAGCGGTCGGCGTGGAACGGGTCGGTCAGGAGCGGCGAGCCGAGGACCTCGCGAACCTGGGCACGCGTCAGCCCCGGCTTGGCGAGCGCGACCTGTTCGCTGGTGATGACGTTGCCCTGCACGACCTCGACCCGATACGGAGTGAGGATGCCGAGGAAGTTCTCCGACGTCTGCAGCGACTGGCAGCCGGCGAGCGCGCCGGCGATGGCGAAGAGAGTTGCCGCGCCGGCGCGGCGCATGCGGGTCGAGGTCATCGGTGTCTGAGGGAGGGCGCGCGACGGTCGTTGCCGGGACGCCAAGCTCGTATGATGAGTCGCATTCTACTGGCGCGCCCCGGCGTGCCGCGTCCTGCCGATGCCATGACCCACGCCGAGGAAATCAAGAACAGCGGCCTGAAGGCGACGCTGCCGCGCATCAAGGTGCTCGAGGTCTTCCAGAACACGACCCAGCGCCACATGAGCGCCGAGGACGTCTTTCGCGTCCTCCTCGCCGACCATGCCGACATCGGCCTGGCGACGGTCTACCGGGTCCTGATGCAGTTCGAGCGCGCCGGGATCCTGTCGCGCAATCACTTCGAGAGCGGCAAGGCGGTCTTCGAGCTGAACGAAGGCAAGCACCACGACCACCTGGTCTGCCTCGACTGCGGGCGGGTCGAGGAATTCTTCGACGCCGAGATCGAGAAGCGGCAGAGGAGCATCGCCCAGACGCGCGGCTTCGAGCTCCAGGACCACGCGCTCGCGCTCTACGCGACGTGCACGAAGAAGAACTGCCCGTTCAGGGCAAAGTGACCTCGGGCTGCGCGGCCCTCACTCGGCCTTGCCCATGGCCTTGTGGTGGCGGGCGATGAACTCGGCGTAGGTGTCGATGCCGCGCAGCTGCAGGATCGTGTTGCGGACGGCCGCCTCGACGAGCACGGCGAGGTTGCGGCCGGCATCGACCGCGATCACCGTCTTGCGGATCGGCACCTCGAGGATGTCCTCGCTGAGCGGCTCGTAGGGAAGGCGCTCGAAGTCGCGGTCCATGGTTTCCTTGCGGACCAGGTGGACGATCAGCTTCAGCCTCATCTTCCGGCGCACCGCGGTCTCGCCGAAGATTGCCTTGATGTCGAGCAAGCCGATGCCGCGCACCTCGAGCAGGTTCATGAGCAGGTCGGGGCAGCGCCCCTCGAGCGCGGTCTGCGAGACGCGATAGAGGTCGACCGCGTCGTCGGCGACGAGGCCGTGGCCGCGCGAGATGAGCTCGAGGCCGAGCTCGCTCTTGCCGAGCCCCGACTCTCCCGTGAGGAGCACGCCGAGGCCGAGGATGTCCATGAAGACGCCGTGCCGAGTCGTCCGCTCGGCGAAGTGCTGCGCGAGGTAGCCGCGCACGACGTCGATCACCTGGCCGGCCGATTCCTCGGTGACGAAGAGCGGGATGTCGGCGCGGTCGCAGAGGGCGACGAGGCGGTCCGGAGGCACCTGGCCGTCGGCGCAGATCAGCACCGGCGGATCGAGCGTGACGATGCGCGAGATGCGCCGCTCGGTGTCGTCGACGGCGGCCTCGTTGAGATAGGCGACCTCGCGCTTGCCGACGATCTGCACCCGGTTCGGGTGGATGTAGTTGAGGTAGCCGACCAGGTCCGCGGCCGAGCGCGCGTCGCGAACGGCGTCGTCATCGAAGTGGCGCTCGGGATGGGCGTGGCCGGCGATCCACTCCCAGTGAAGCGCGGTGCGGAACTCCTCGAACAGCGCCTCCGCGCTGATGACGGTCGGTTTCATGGAGCCCGGTGGCGCCTCCTTTCAATCGCTGCCCCCCGAGGGGGCGCGGCCGGGCTTGGGAGCGGCCCGGCGCCCGGCCGACCGCCGATGCGGACGACGTCGGGCGGAGTCACGCGACCGACTTCAGCGGCTCCCACGCGGCGATGATCCGGTGCACCTCGGCGGCGGCGGGCTCGCTCTTCAGCCGCTCGCGCAGCTCGCGGTCGGAGAGCATCTCGGCGATCTCGGAGAGGATCTCGAGGTGGCGCTGCGTCGCGGCCTCGGGGACGAGCAGGAAGATCAGCAGCGAGACGGGCTCGTCGTCGGGGGCGTCGAAGGCGATCGGCTGGCTCACCCGCAGCACCGCGGCGAGGGGGTTCTTCAGGCCCTTGATCCGGCCGTGCGGAATGGCGACGCCGTGGCCGAGCCCGGTCGAGCCGAGCCGCTCGCGCGCGAACAGGTTGTCGGCGACCGTCGCCCGGGCGATCGCGTGCTGGTTCTCGAACAAGAGGCCGGCCTGCTCGAACGCGCGTTTCTTGCTGGTGGCCTCGACGTCGACGAGCACATCGACGACAGGCAGGATGGCGGCGAGACGATTCATGGAGGGAGACATCGGCGCCGGGGCGATCCCGCCGGCCGGAGCGACCGAACGATGAAAAGAGGAATTATGGAGTCGGTGCCGCCGACGCGCTGACTTTCGGGCTCTCGCGTCGGACGGACGGCGGGCGGTGCGGCGCGACCGCAACACCGCCGGCGACGGCGCTCAGGTGAGGGTGGCGTCGGTTCGCTTGGGCGCCGCGTGGTGGTGGTCCTGGACCTTGTCCTTGTAGCGGACCACCTGGCGATCGAGCTTGTCCATGAGCTGGTCGATCGCGGCGTAGAGGTCTTCCGACGAGCACTCGGCGAAAAGATCCTTGCCCTTGACGTGAACGGTCACCTCGGCCTTCTGGCGGCGCTCCTTCTCGGCCGGCTTCTCGATCGAGAGGAGGACTGTGATGTCGACCAGCTGGTCGAAGTGCCGCGTGATCCGGTCGAGCTTGGCGACCACATATTCGCGAATCGCCGGGGTCACGTCGAGGTGATGACCGCTGATCGTCAGGTTCATGTAAATCCTTTCGGGAGTGCGCCAACAGACGGTAGCAGAGCGGCCCAAGCCTGTCTCGTGAAAAGGGTCGTGAGGCGGGGCGCGGAATCAGTCTATCGCCGTGGCGAACAGCACACGATGCCGTCGCGCGATCGTCGGGGCCGATGCGATAATTTCGTCACCGCATCTCGAGACGACGTCCTTGGACATTGCTCAGCCTCGGTGACCGTCCGCTCCGGCGAGCCGGGTCACGCTCGACGGAGTCTTCATGCTCAACGTCTTCACGCTGGCCAGCGGCCGGCTCTTCCAGGAAGAGATCGAAAGCCACGAGGCGCTGGCGCACGTCCGGCCGGTGTGGGTCGACCTCGACGCGCCGACCGAGGAAGAAAAGGGCTGGATCGCCGAGCACTTCGGCCTGACGATTCCGAGCGACGCCGTCGACGACGACCTCGAGGAATCGGCCCGCTTCTACGAGGAAGACAACGGCGAGCTGCACATCCGCTCCGACTTCCTGATCGACGATGGCGAGACCGCCCGCAACGTCCGCGTCGCCTTCATCCTCCATCGCAGCATCCTGTTCTCGGTCCACGCCGAGGACCTGCCGGTGTTTCGTCTCCTGCGCCTGCGCGCGCGCCGCATCCCGGCCTTGATCGGCGACGCCAAGGACGTGCTGCTGAAGCTCTACGACGCCGACGCCGAGTACTCTGCCGACGCGCTCGAGGGCATCTACGACAGCCTCGAGTCGGTGAGCGCGCGCGTGCTGCGCCAGGACGTCGACGACAAGGCGGCGGGAGAGGCGCTCTCTGCGATCGCGCGCCAGGAAGACCTCAACGGGCGCATCCGCAGGAACGTGATGGACACGCGGCGCGCCGTCAGCTTCATGATGCGCAGCCGCCTGCTCGGCGCCGAGCAGTTCGAGGAGGCACGCCAGATCCTGCGCGACATCGACTCGCTCGACAGCCACAGCACGTTCCTGTTCGACAAGATCAACTTCCTGATGAACGCGACGGTCGGCTTCATCAACATCAACCAGAACAAGATCATCAAGATCTTTTCGGTCGCGAGCGTCGCGTTGCTGCCGCCGACGCTGATCGCGAGCATCTACGGGATGAACTTCAAGTCGATGCCCGAGCTCGACTGGCGCTACGGCTATGCCTATGCGATCTTCATCATGATCGCCTCGGTCGCGGCGCCGTTCATCTTCTTCCGCAGGAAGGGCTGGCTGCGCTAGAGCCGGCGCGCGAGGGCGAGGCAGACGTCGAGCGCCGAGCGGAGGCCATCCTCGTGCGAGCCGAGCCCGGTCCAGGCGCCGCAGAACCAGGTGTCGGCGCGCCCCTGCAACGCCGGCAGGCACGCCTGGGCGGCGAGCGCGCGCCGGTCGAACACCGGATGGGCATAGTGGAACTCGCCCTGCACCGACGCCGCGGCCGGCTCCTGGACCGGATTGAGCGAGACGATCACCGGGACGTCGAACGGCAGCGGCTGGAGGCGATTGACGATGCGGTGCACGCAGACCGCGGCGTCTTCGTTCGACGCGTCGCGTCCGGCTTCGTAGTTCCAGGCCGCCCACGCGCTCTTTCGCAGCGGCAGCACGCGCGTGTCGGTGTGCAGGATCGCCCGGTTGCGCTGATAGTGGAACGCGCCGAGCAGCTCGCGCTCGCCGTCGCTCGGGTCGGCGAGGAGGGCGAGCGAGTCGACGCTGTGGCATGCGAGGACGACGGCGTCGAAGCGCTCGCTGCCGCGGTCGGTCGAGACCTCGGCGCCGCCCAGCGGCAGCCGCCTGATTCGTCGCACCGGCGTCGCCAGGCGGGCGTCGGCGATGGTCGCGAGCATCTTGTCGACGTACGCGCTCGCGCCGCCGCGGATCGAGCGCCACTGCCGCCGCCCGCCGACGCGCAGCAGGCCCTGCTCGGCGCAGAAGCGAACCACCGCGGCCATCGGCGTGCGCAGCATCGTCGTCGGCGGGCATGACCAGATGCAGCCGAGCATCGGCAGCAGGTACCAGTCGCGAAACCCCTTCGAAAAGCGATGGGCGTCGAGGAAATCGCCGAGCGAATCGTCGCTGGCGGCGCCGAGCGGGTCGCGCGCCACCGCGCCGGCGTGCCGGTTGAATCGGACGATCTCGCCGAGCATGTTCCAGAACGAGAGCCGGAACAGGTTCCCGCTCTGCGCAAAGACGCCGCCGGGCCCGGCGCTGCTCCACTCGACGTTTGCCGTCGGGATTTGCGCCGAGAACGACATGTCCGCGGCAGCGGTCGCGACGCCGAGCTCGGCGAGGAGCGCGGCGAGCTTCGGCGAGGCCTGCTCGTTGAAGACGACGAAGCCGATGTCGACGCCGTGCGTGTGACGGCGCAGGGTCACGTCGACCGTGTGGGCGTGACCGCCGAAATGGTCCGCGCCCTCGAACAGCGTGACGCGGGCGCTGGCGGCGAGGCGGCGCGCGGCGGCGAGGCCGGCGATCCCCGAGCCGACGACCGCGATCCGCTTCATCGGCGCCGCCCGGCGCCGACGGTGCGCCCGCCAGGGGCGGGGCACCGGAGCGCGAAGAAGAATGTCGCCGAGCGCCCCCGGGGGAACGAGGGAGGAGGGAGGGAGGAGGAGATGCCCCCGAGGATTTCAGCCGGCGGCGCCGGCCGGCTCCGCGACAGAAACCGGTTCGTGATGCCGCCGCCACCGTCCGCGACCCGGCGGAGGCCGGGCCACGGTGCCGCTGCTTCAGCACCTCGAACCTCTCTGACGCCGACCGGCCGGGCGAGTTCCCTCGACCCTGCAAAAGCCGGGCGGGAAACCCTCATGGCCCGTCCCGGCCTCATGCGATCGCCCGCTGGACGCCGCCCTCGAGCCGGCTGCCGGGCGCCCACCCGGGCCCCTTCGCCGTCACCCTGCCGGCGGCAGCCCCGCCGGGCAAAGCCGGGCCATCGGCCGCGCCGGCGCCGGTGACCGGGGTCAGCGACTAAACTCCGCCGGTTGCAAGGCAAGCCGATGCTCTATCCCGAACTCTTCAAGCAGCTCGAGGCCGTCCGCTGGAACATGGATGTCGACATCCCATGGGCCGCGTTCGACGCTTCCCGGCTGACCGAGGAGCAGGCGCAGACCGTCAAGATGAACGCCATCACCGAGTGGGCGGCGCTGCCGGCGACCGAGATGTTCCTGCGCGATAACCGCGACGACAGCGACTTCTCGGCGTTCATGAGCGTCTGGTTCTTCGAGGAGCAGAAGCATTCGCTCGTCCTGATGGAGTACCTGCGCCGGTTCCGGCCCGACCTCGTTCCGACCGAGGCCGAGCTGCACGCGGTCCGCTTCACCTTCGATCCGGCGCCGGCGCTCGAGACGCTGATGCTCCACTTCTGCGGCGAGATCCGCCTCAACCACTGGTACCGGCGCGCCGCCGAGTGGCACACCGAGCCGGTCATCTGCGCCATCTACGAGACGCTCGCCCGCGACGAGGCGCGCCACGGTGGCGCCTACCTGCGCTACATGAAGCGGGCGATGCTGAAGTTCGGCGACGAGGCGCGCGCGGCATTCGCCAAGGTCGGCGTGCTGATGGCGAGCGCGCGCCGCACGGCGCAGGCGCTGCATCCGACCAACCTGCACGTCAACACGACCCTCTTTCCGCGCGACACGATCCAGAGCCGGCTGCCCGACCCCGAGTGGCTCGAGGCCTGGCTCGACACCCAGATCCAGTTCGACAGCGTCTGGGAGAGCAAGGTCGTCGAGCGGATCCTGCACAACCTCGGGCTGCTGCTCGAGCGCAGCTTCGCGAGCGTCCAGGAGCTCAATCGCTACCGCAAGGAAGTGACCGCGCGGATCGCCGCCGCCGCGGCTGCTGCGGCGACGGCCGTCGTCGCTCCGCCCGATCCGGGCAGCCAGTCGGCCTGAGCCGCCGCGGCGCCGGACGACGCCCGCGACGCGCCGGGCCGCCGCTTCAGGCCTTGCCGGCGGCGGCACGATCCTGCCAGGCCTTGCGATCTTCGGTGACGCGCTTGGCGCTCGGCCGCTCGCCGATGAACCGGTGGTACGGCTTCCAGTCGAGGCCACCGGTGGCGAGCAGGTCGTCGCCGTAGACCAGCTTGGTCGCCATCGACACCACCGGCAACGTCGCCCAGGCCGCGCAGTCGGCCTGCGTGAACTCGGGCCCGGCGACGTAGGGCGCAAAGCGCGCCAGCTGTTTCAGCGCGGCGATGTTCCTGACCAGCAGCTTCCTGACGCGCTCCGCGTTGCCGTCGCTGATCGTGCCGCCGAAGAACGCCTTCGGGTACAGCTCGCGCGCCACCAGCTCGACGTGCAGGTCGATGAAGGTGACGAGCTCGCGCACCTTGGCGGCGGCGAACGGATCGGTGGGAAGCAACGCCGGCTCGGGATGCGCGTCCTCCAGGTATTCGAGGATCGCCTGGCTCTCGCACAGCGTGCCGGCGTCGGTGCGGATGAACGGGATCTTGGCGAGCGGCGACGCCGCCAGCACGGCGGGGTCGGCCGAGCCCGTGCCGACGTTTTCTTCACTGAACGCGATGCCCTTTTCGAGCAAGGCGAGCTTCACCTTGTTGTAGTAGTTCGAGATCGGAAATCCGCACAGGACGATCACGGTACGCTCCTCGAGAGGTGGCGCGAGTCTAAGCGTCGAGTCGCCGCGGGCGCGACGACAATCGCGGCGTGCTTCCCGATTTCGTCGCCAAGCTCTGCCCGCGCGCCGAGCTGCTGCCTCGACTGGCCGAGCTCGCCCGGCCGGTCGTCTTCACCAACGGCGTCTTCGACATCCTCCATCGGGGCCACGTCACCTACCTGGCGCAGGCACGCGCTCAAGGCGCGAGCCTCGTCGTCGGCCTGAACAGCGACAGCTCGGCGCGAGGCCTCGGCAAGGCGCCGGACCGGCCGCTGAACGGCGAGGGCGATCGCGCCTGCGTCCTCGCCGCGCTGGAAAGCGTCAGCCTGGTCACCCTGTTCGACGAGGCGACGCCGCTCGAGCTGCTCAAGATCGTCAGGCCCGAGCTGTATGTCAAGGGCGGCGACTACGACATCGAGTCGCTCGCCGAGACGGCGCTGGTGCGCGGCTGGGGCGGCGACGCTCGGGCATTGCCTTTTGTCGACGGCTACTCGACGACCGCGCTGGTGGCGCGCATCAGGGGCTGATCGGAGCGACTTGGCGACGGCGGCGGGTCGCCGAATGCCGCGATGCGGCGGACGGCCTCGTCAACCAGCGCTAGTCAGCGACTCGACGGTGCAGTCGCGCGTCCTCTTCAGCAGCGCGGTCGGCGCCGTCAGTCGCCCGCATCACGATCCCCCGCCGGTGCGCGGACGCCGAGCCGCTCGCGCTCGCGCCGCGCCGGAAAGACGACCTGGCGCTCGACCCAGCGCCGCAGGCGCGCCGCTTCGGGCGAGCGCTCCTTCAGCAGGTGCGCGAGCAGCGCCTCCTCGCCGACGTGAGGCTCGGCCGGTCGGCCGAGGCGGCGCACGCCGTCGGGATAGGTGATCGCCAGGGCGCCGTCGCTGGCGGTGAAGCCGACGACCGCGCGCACATCGGCCAGGCGCACCCAGCGGCGCCGGTCGGCGTCCTCGATCACCTGCATGCGGCGGCCGCGAAACGCATAGTGCCGGCCCTCCACGTCGCGAAAGTGCGATCGCTTCATCGCGTCGCGGAGCGCGCCGGCGAGCTCGATCAGCGGTCGGGCGAGGGCGATGCCGAACACCGGTGCCGACACCGCGAGCCCGGTCTCGCCGAGCTTGCGCCACGCGGCCCAGGCGATCAGACCGCAGACAGCGAGGCGCAGCGCGATCGATCCCGCGATGCGCAGCACGGGATCACGCCTTCCGATTGACGAGGACGATCCCCGCCGCGACCGTCGCCAGCGCGACCAGGAGCCGCGCCGTCACCGGTTCGGCGAGAAGAAGCGCGCCGAGGACGAGGCCGAACACCGGCGTCAGCATCGTGAACGACGCGAGCCGGGTCGCCGGATAGTGGCGGATCAGCCAGAACCAGGCGAGGTAGCTCGCGAAGCTGACGACGACGGTCTGGAAGGCGAGCGAACTCCACGCGAGCGGCGAGAGGCGGGCGGGCAGCGGCGTCGCGGCGACGAGCGCGGCGGCGAGCAGGAGCGCGGCCGAGACGCCGAGCTGGTAGAGCAGCGTCTTCTCGGCCGAAGCCCGGCTCAGCGACGTGGCACGGATCGCCAGCGTCGTCGCGCCCCAAAGCACGCCGGCGAGGACGCCGAGCCCATCGCCGAGCCACTGCAGCGGCCCTGCCGCCGGTCGCGAGAATCCCTCCGCGAAGGCCCACGCCACGCCGGCGAAGGCGAGCACGAGGCCCACGCTCTGCACCCCGCCGAGCCGCTCGGAGCTCGCGATCAGCGGCATCCCGAGGGCGACGACGAACGGCGCGATGTAGATGAAGACGACCATGCGCGACGCGGTGGTGAACTGCAGGCCGACGAAGATGCAGAAGAACTCGGCGGCGAAGAGCGCGCCCGCGAGGAGGCCGCCGGCGATCGTTCCGTCGCGCTCGAGCATCGCGATGCCGCGACCGCGCGCCCAGAGACAGACGAGGATCGCCGCGCCGGTCGAGCGCAGCGCGGCCTGCCAGAGCGCCGGAATCTCGGGCAGCGCCGCCTTCGCGGCGACCTGGTTGAGACCCCAGAGGAAGCAGCAGAGGATGAGAAGGGCGACCGCGACGGTGTCGAGGGAGGCTTTGCGTTCCGTCGCGATCCCTGGCGGGATCGCTCCCGCTCGCGCGGTAGACAGGATTGCTCCCGCCCCGCTGCGCTCCCCTCCCTTGCGGAGCAAGGGAGTTCCTTTGAGGATTGCTCCCTCCCCGCTTCGCTCCCCTCCCTCCGAGAGGGAGGGGCGGACTCCTTCAGAGTCCCTTTTTACATGCGGCAGGTGCGTGATCGCTTCGACCAGCGCCATCGCCAAGAGGCCGGCGACGAGGCCGCTGGCGTGCGCGAAGGGCGCGGTCGCGATGTCCCAGCCGGCGGGGTGGTGCAGAGCCGGGCCCCACGGCGTTTCGCTCACGACCTTGATCGCTAGCGCAGCGAGGAGCATCGCGCCGATGGCGCGCCGCGGGCCGCGCTCGTGCCGGATCAGCCAGGCGGCGACGCACGCCGCGCCGGCGTGGAGGACGCCGGAGAGGCCGCCGTAGTGAAGCAGGTCGGGCCGGGCGAGAAGGCCGATCTGCGTCAGCGGCCAGGCGAGCAGCCAGGCGGCGGCGAGCCGCGCCGGCGCGCGCGCGAAGAAGCCGAGCGCGGCGACGAGGAGCGTGCCCGCGAGGTTGGCCGTCAGGTGAAGCGGGCTGTAGTGGACCCAGGCCGCGGAGAACGCGCGCCAGGGCTCGGGCAGCGCGAGCGCGGGCTGCCAGTCGAGCGCCCGCGGATCGATGGCGCACGCGAGCCCGGCGCCCACGGCGAGCAATGCGGCGAGCGCGCACCAGGCGCGGCCGCCGTCAGCCGAAAACGGCACGCCAGAGGGCGATGACGGCGCTGCTTTGCGCCGCCAGCGTCGCCGGCTCGACCTGCGTCGGCTGCTCGTCGAGGCGGGCCCGATGCTGGGCCCGGCGCAGGTCGCGGTAGGCGTCGGCGGCGGCGCTGCCGACGCCCTCGGGCAACAGCCCGGCCGCCTCGGCGCGGCGCAGCAGCGCGATGTTGCCAACGTCGTCGAGCAGCTCGGCGCGCTCGGCACCGTGGCCGAGGACGAGCGTCTGGACCGCGAACTCGACGTCGATCATTCCGCCCGGGCTGTGCTTGACGTCGAACCAGCCGGCCTTGACCGGATGCGCGGCGCGGACCTTCTCGCGCATCGCCCGCACCTCGTCGAGCAGCGCCTTCAGGTCGCGCGGCGCGGCGAGGACGGCGCGGCGAACCGCCTCGAAGCGCGGCGCGAGGCGCTCGATCCCGGCGCACCAGCGCGCCCGCGTCAGCGCCTGGTGCTCCCAGGTCCACGCGGTGTTGCTGCCGCGCCCGGTCTGGTAGTTCTCGAACGACGTCATCGACGTCACCAGCAGCCCGGAGTTGCCGTTCGGCCTGAGCGCGGTGTCGATGTCGAACAGCTCGCCGGCGGCGGTGCGCATCGTCAGCCAGGTGATGAGCTTGCGAACGAACGCGCCGTAGACCTCGGCCGCCTTGTCGCGATCGGTCTCGGGATCGTCGTAGACGAAGACGACGTCGAGGTCGCTGCCGTAGCCGAGCTCCTTGCCGCCGAGCTTGCCGTAGGCGATCACCGCGAGCTGCGGCTCGGGCCGGTGCGCGATCTTCAGGTGCTTCCAGGCCCAGCGCAGGGCGCAGCAGAGCGTCGCGTCGGCGAGCGCCGAGAGGTCGTCGGCGACCTGCTCGACGGTGATGTGGCCCTCGACGTCGCGGACCAGCGTGCGGAAGACCTCGGCGTGATGGGCGCGGCGCAGCGTGTCGAGGAGGAGCTCCTCCTCGGCTTGGCTCGATCGCTCCCAGCCCTTGTGGCGTTCCTCGAGCTCGCGCTTGTAGACCTCGGCGTCGAAGCGGTCGTGCAGCAGGCGCTCGTCGGCGAGCTCGTCGATGACGCCGGGGTGCAGCATCAGATAGCGCATCGGCCAGCGCGCCAGCCCGAGCAGGCGAAGCAGCCGGTTCTGCACTTCGGGACGCTCGGCGAGCAGGGCGAGATAGCTCTCGCGCCTGAGCAGCGGCTCGATCCAGTCGACGAAGAGCACCGCCGCCGCCGGCGTGCAGCGCCCCTCGCTCACCGCCTGCACGGCGCGAGTGATGAGGCGGCCGAAGCGGACCTTGCTGTCGTCGCGCAGGAGCTTGATCTTCGGCTGCTCGCAGAGCGGGCGCAGGCGCGCCGCGAGCTCGGCCGGAAGCGCGGCGAGGAACTCCTCGGCGTCGACCGGCAGCGGTGGCGGCCCGCAGGTGCGGCAGCCCGCGGGGCCCGGCGCGCGGCCGTCGTGCAGCAGCTCGTCGAACTCGAGCGCAGCGCACTCGCGCGCGGCGCCGAGCAGGTCGAGGAATTGCGCCGTGCCGTCCTCGCCGGTGTGGCCGAGGCTCTTGGCGATCCAGTCGAGGTCGCCGTCGTCGGTCGGCAGGACATGCGTCTGCTGGTCGTCGAGGTACTGGATGCGGTGCTCGACGCGGCGCAGCAGCGCGTAGGCGTCGCTCAGGCGCGCGCCGGCGCCGCGCTTCATCAGGCCGCCGGCGACGAGCTTGTCGAGCGCCTTCAGCGTCGAGCGCGTGCGGATCTCGGGGAAGTGGCCGCCGCGGACGACGAGCAGGAGCTGGACGATGAATTCGATCTCGCGGATCCCGCCGCGCGACAGCTTGACGTCGTTGGCGCGCTCGGGTCGGCCGGCGGCACGCCGCTGCGCCTCGTCGCGAACCTTGACGTGGAGCTGGCGCAGGCCCTCGAAGACGCCGTAGTCGAGATAGCGGCGATAGACGAAGGCGGTGACGAGCGACTTCAGCGCCAGCGCGCGACCGCTCTCGACGCTCGCGCGCGGCGCGACGACACGGCTCTTCAGCCAGGCGAACCGCTCCCACTCGCGGCCGTGCGCCTGCAGGTAGTCCTCGAGCATCGCCAGGCTCGTCACCGGCGGGCCCGAATTGCCGTTCGGGCGCAGCGCGAGATCGACGCGGAAGACGAAGCCGTCCTCGGTGACGTCGCCGATGAGCGAATAGAGGCCGCGCGCGACATGCGTGAAGTACTCGTGCGCGCTGATGCTGCCGGGCCCGTGGCCGGGCGCCGGGCCGCTCCCAAGGCCGGCCGAGCCCCCTCGGGGGGCAGCGACCGCAGGGAGCGTGGGGGTCCCATCCGTCTGGCCACTCTCTTCGTAGATGTAGACCAGGTCGATGTCGGACGAGACGTTGAGCTCGTGCGCGCCGAGCTTGCCCATGCCGACGATCCAGAAGTCGATCCGCTCGCCGGCGTCGTTGCGCGGCACGCCGAAGCGGGCGTCCTGATCGGCGAGCGTTCGCGCCAGGGCGAGCTCGAGGGTCGCTTCGGCGAGCTCGCTCATCGCCGTCGTGATCTCGGCGAGCGACGCGCCTTCCTCGACGTCGAGAACGGCGAGCCGCTCGATCGTCAGCTGGCGTGCGATCCGCAGCGCCGCGGCGAGGCCGGCGCCGCTCGCCTGCAGTCGCTCGACCAGCGCCGTGATCGTCGCGCGGTCGGGAACGCCGGGCGGCAGCAGCGCGAGCTCGGCGGCGTAGCGGCGGCGCACGCGCTGGACGAACCGGCTGTACGAAGCGAGCGGGATGTCACGAATCGTTGCCACTGCGCGAACGTCCGTCGCAAGAGGCGAGCCGGCGGTGCGGGAACTCATCGCGTCGCCCGGCTCTGTGCTAGATTGAACCGGCCGTGACGAAGCGTCGAGGCAGCACCGGTCGCTGCGGCCCGTGCGCGGCGACGAAGCGATCGCTCTCGCAACGCAATGCCGGCCGGCGCAACGCAGTCTTCATGTCTTCGATTTCGCCTCCCGGTGCCGCCGGCCCTTCCCCCCGCAGCGCTCGAAGGGCGCGATGGACGCTCGTGCGGTCGACCGTTCGCGCGCTGCTGTGGCTGCTTCTCGCGGTGTGGCTGGTGCTGTTCGTGGGCTGGCTCTCACTGCACTGGCTGATTCTGCCGCACATCGAAGAGTGGCGTCCTTCGATAGAAACGCGCGCCAGCCGCATGCTCGGCGCGCCGATCCGCATCGGCGCGATCTCGGCGCGATCGAGCGGCTGGGTGCCGGCGATCGAGCTTCGCGATGTCAGCGTCCTCGATGCCGAGCAGCGCGTCGCGCTGACCCTGCCGCGCGTCTTCGCCGCCTTGTCGCCGCGCTCGGTGCTGGCGCTCGAGCCGCGCTTCGCGCAGCTTCTCATCGACGGCGCGAGCCTCGACGTGCGGCGCGACAAGAGCGGCCGCATCCGCGTCGCCGGCCTCGACTTCGCGAGCGCGCAGGGCGCCGGCGACGACGACATCGCCGCCGACTGGTTCTTCCGGCAGCACGAGTTCGTGATCCGTGCCGGAACGCTGCGCTGGATCGACGAAGCGCGCGACGCCGAGCCGCTCGCGCTCGCCAACGTCGAACTGATCGTTCGCAACGGCCTGCGCGAGCACGACGTCAGACTCGACGCGACGCCGCCGGCCGGATGGGGCGATCGCTTCAGCGTCCGCGGCCGATTCACGCAGCCGCTCTTCGTTCGCAGCAGCGACTGGCGGCGCTGGAGCGGCGATGTCTATGTCGAGTTGCCGCGCGCCGATGTCGGCGAGCTGCGCCGCCGCATGACGCTGCCGTTCGAGCTGAGCGAGGGCGAGGGCGCGCTGCGCGGCTGGTTCAAGCTGAAGGACGGCCAGCCGACCGCCGCGTCGGTCGACGTCGCCCTGCGCGCCGTCGCGTTGCGCCTCGAGAAAGGCGTCGAGGCGCTCGGGTTCGAGCAGGTCGCCGGCCGCATCGACGCCGAGAAGAAGGACGATCGCACCACCATCTCGGTCCACGATCTCGGCTTTCGCACCGGCGACGGGTTGAGCTGGCCACAGAGCGATCTGCGCATCGCCTGGCGCCAGGACGAGGCGGGCGACATCGTCGGCGGCGAGTTCGACGCCGATCGCCTCGACATCGGCGTCATGGCCGAGATCGCGACCCGCGTGCCGATCGGCGGCGCGCTGCGCCGGCTGCTCGCCGATGTCCGACCGCGCGGCGTCATCAGCCAGTTGCGAACCGGCTGGGACGGGCCGCTCGATTCGCCCGAGCGCTATCGCGTCAAGGGCCAGCTCGCCGGCCTCTCGCTCGCGTCGCATCCGGCAGCCGAGGCCGGCGCGATCGGCCGGCCCGGCCTGACCAACGCGTCGCTCCAGCTCGAGGCGAGCGAGGTCGGCGGCCAGGCGCGGATCGACCTGCAGGCCGGCCAGCTCGACCTGCCCGGCGTGTTCGAGCAGCCCGAGGTCGCGCTCGACCGGCTCGATGCCAAGCTCACCTGGAAGATCGACGCTGCCGTGCGCGGCGTCGCACCGAAGGTGACCGTCAAGGTGGCGTCGGCGAGCTTCGCCAACGCCGATGCCAAGGGCGACCTGACGGCGACCTGGCGCTCTGGCCCCGGCACCGGCCTCGGCCGGGGCGGGCGCTATCCGGGCCTGCTCGAGCTCGACGGCAAGCTGATCGACGGCGTCGCGGCGCGGACGGCGCGCTACCTGCCGCTCGGCCTGCCGCAGGGCGTTCGCAGCTACGTTGCCGGCGCGATGCGGGAAGGGACGATCGCGAGCGCGACGTTTCGCGTCCGCGGCGACCTGTGGGACTTTCCCTTTCACGACGCCAAGGTCGCCCGCGATGGCGACTTTCGCATCGCCGCCAAGGTCGAAGGCGTGACGTTCGCGTACGCACCGCGCGACGCGACTGCCGGCGCGACGTCGCCTGTCGCTGCGACGACCTCGGTCAATTCGGTCCCGGCGGCCGCGCCTACCGCGGCCGCGTTGCCTGGCGCCAATTCCGCCGGCACCGCGCCCACCGCCGCGCGCGAGTCGTGGCCGCCGCTGACGTCGGTCGCGGGCGACCTCGTCATCGATCGCACGACACTCGACATCCGCAACGCGCGCGCGCAGATCGGCGACGTCGGGTGGACCGGCATCCAGGGAAAGATCGCCGAGCTCGGCAGCCGGGCGCGGCTCGACATCGACGGCACGGCGCTCGGCCCGCTCGCCGACATGCTGCGCTTCGTCGAGGTCACGCCGGTCGGACGCTGGACCGGCAAGGCGCTCGCCGGCACCTCGGCGACCGGCTCCGCCGAGCTCAAGCTCGCGCTTGGCATCCCGTTGTCGCGGCCGGGCGAGACGGTCGTCAAGGGAGCGCTGGTGCTCGCCGGCAACGACGTCCGCATGACCGCCGACACGCCGCTGCTCGCCGGTGCCAAAGGCCGCGTCGAGTTCTCGCAGCGCGGCTTCACCGTCGCGGCGGGAAGCGCGCGGATGCTCGGCGGCGACATCGCCTTCGAAGGCGGCTCGAGCGCCGGCCTGAGCGGCGGCGACTCGCAGCGCTTCAGCGGCCGCGGCACCGTCACTGCCGAGGCGCTGCGGCAGGCGCCCGAGCTCGGCGCGCTGGCGCGGATGGCGGCGGCGCTGTCCGGGCAGACGCAGTACCGGGCGACGCTCACCTTCGTCAACGGCCGGCCGCAGATCAGCGTCGCGAGCAATCTCGCCGGCATGGCGATCGACCTGCCGGCGCCTCTCGCCAAGGCCGCGGCGACGCCGCTCGCGCTGCGCTTTCGCACCGCGCCCGAAGACGGCGCGGCGCTGCCGCCGGACTCGAACGCACCGATCCGCGAAACGCTGCAGGTCGATCTCGGCGGTGCGCTGCAGGCGAATTTCGTTCGCGAGGCGAGCGGAGAGACGACGCGAGTCGTCCGCGGCGCGATGCGCGTTGGCGAGCCGCGCACGGCGAGCGCCGATCGCACCGTCGAGCCGACGCCGTTCGATCCGATCGAGGCGCTCGCGCTGCCCGCGCAGGGCGTCGCCGCCCATGTCGCTCTCAAGCGGCTCGACGTCGAGGCGTGGCAGGCGGCGCTCGCCCGCATGCAGGGCGACGGCGCGCGGCCGGGCGCTGGCGGGGCGGCGCCGCTGGTGTTCGACCCCTCGGGCGGCGCCGGCTATGTGCCCGATGCGATCGCGCTCAGGGTCGGCGAGCTGGTGTTCGGCGCGCGCCGTCTCGGCAACGTCACCGCCGGCCTCTCGCAGCAAGCCGAGCTCTGGCGCGCCAACGTGAGCGCCGACGAGCTCGACGGCTACGTCGAATACCGACCGGCGCGGCGCGGCTCGAGCGGCGCCGGCCGGGTCTATGGCCGCTTCGCCCGCCTGAGCCTGCCCAAGGGCGAGGTCGAGCGGGTCGAAGGGCTGCTCGACGCGCAACCGGCGGCGATCCCGGCGCTCGACATCGTCGCCGACGACTTCGAGCTGCGCGGCCGCCACCTCGGCCGGCTCGAGATCGAGGCGACGAACCGCCCGGCGAGCGCCGACAGCGGCCGCGAGTGGCAACTCGCCAAGCTCAACCTGACGATGCCCGAAGCGCAGCTCACCGCGAGCGGCACCTGGGGCGACGCTGGCGCTTCCGCAGCGAATCCGGCGCGCCGGGCGACGATGAACTTCAACCTTGCGCTCGCCGACAGCGGCGGCTTGCTCGAGCGTCTCGGCATGGGCCGCGTCGTCCGTGGCGGCAAGGGCTCGCTCGCCGGCGAGGTCTCGTGGCTGGGATCGCCGTTCTCGCCTGACTACGCGAAGATGACCGGCCAGGTGAAGGTCGCGATCGACTCGGGCCAGTTCCTGAAGGCGGGCCCGGGCGCGGCGCGCCTGCTTAGCGTCCTCAGCCTGCAGTCGCTGCCGCGCCGGTTCTCGTTCGACTTTCGCGATCTGTTCAGCGAAGGCTTCGCCTTCGACAACGTCGTCGGCGACGTCAAGATCGGCCGCGGCCGGGCGTCGACCAACAACCTGCGCATGCGCGGTCCCGCCGCGGCCGTGCTGATGGAGGGCAGCGCCGACCTCGAGCGCGAGACCGAGGACCTGCGCGTCGTCGTCGTCCCCGAGATCAATGCCGGCACGGCGTCGCTCGCCTATGCGGTGATCAATCCGGCGATCGGCCTGGGCACCTTCCTCGCCCAGTACTTCCTGAGAAAGCCGCTGATGGCGGCGAGCACCCGCGAATTCCACGTCACCGGACCGTGGGACGATCCGAAGGTCGAGCGCGTCGAGCGCAGCCTGGCCGGCGAGGTCGCTGCCGATCCGGCGCCGACGGTCGAGCCGGCGGCGCCGACGGTGACGCGTTAGCCGAGGAGTCACGATGAAGATCGCCGCGGTCCAGATGGTCTCGACGCCGAACGTCGAGACCAACCTCGAGGCGGCGCGGCGCCTAGTCGGCCGCGCCGCGGGCGAGGGCGCCGAGCTGGTCGTCCTGCCCGAGTACTTCTGCTTCATGGGCCGGAGCGATCGCGACAAGCTCGCGGTCGCCGAGGCGCCGGGCGACGGGCCGATCCAGCGCATGCTCGCCGAGAGCGCGCGCGAGCACGGCGTCTGGCTGATCGGCGGAACGCTGCCGCTGAAGATCGACGACGATGGCGCGGATCGCGACGGCGGCGGCAGCGCCGATCGCGTCATGAACGCGAACCTCGTCTTCTCGCCGCGCGGCGTCCAGGCGGCGCGCTACGACAAGATGCACCTGTTCGCGTACGACAACGGCCGCGAGCGCTACGACGAGGCGCGAACGCTGCGCGCCGGGCGAACGCCGGTCGCGTTCGACGCCGGCGGGCTGCGCGTCGGGCTGAGCGTCTGCTACGACCTGCGCTTTCCCGAGCTCTATCGCGCCCTCGCGCGGCCGCCGTGCGATCTGCTCTCGGTGCCTTCGGCGTTCACGCAGACGACGGGCGCGGCGCACTGGGAGGTGCTGCTGCGCGCGCGGGCGATCGAGAACCAGTGCTACGTCGTCGCCGCCGCGCAGGGGGGCAAGCACGAGAACGGGCGGCGCACCTTCGGCCACAGCTTGGTCGTCGATCCGTGGGGCGAGATCGTCGCCTGCCGCCGCGACGACGGCGAAGGCGCCGTCTGCGCCGACGTCGATCGCGACCGCATCGCCGACGTGCGCCGGCAGCTTCCCGCGCTCGAGCACCGGCTCGATTTCTGATGACGCGCCTCGGCGCTGCCGCGGCCGCGCTCGGGCTCGCTCTCGTGGCGGTGCCGTTCGCACTCATGTCGGCTCCATTGGCGACGGCGACAGCGACCGCAGCGTCGACGGCAGCGTCAACGCCAACAGCGAGCGGCAGCGCGTCGTGCCGCGGCCCGGCGGCGATCACCGACTTCGGCAGCGACGGGCGGATCGGCGCGAAGTGGAACGCGGCGACGCGAACGATCGCCTTCGGCCGGCCGCAGAAGGACGGCCACTATCACGCCTTCATCGCCGACGCCGACGGCGGCAGCGAGCGGCGCGTCACTTTCGCCGCCTGGCGCGACGATCGCCATCAGTTCCCGGCCGCGTGGCATCCCGCCGGCGAGCTGATCGCGATGCTGGTCGAGCAGAACGAGCACGAGCGCAGCTCGGTCGACGCGATCCCCGGCTACGGCGCCTACACCGACTACTGGATCGTCGCCCGCGACGGCAGCCGCGCCTGGAAGATCTACGCCCTCCCGAACGGCTACGACCACGCGATCACGCACGCCGCGTTCTCGCCCGACGGCAGCAAGTTCGCCTGGACCGAGCGCGTCAAGGCGCCGCGCCTGCTCGACCTCAATCTGTTCGCCGGCGCCTACGTCCTCAAGGTCGCGGATTTCAGTCTCGAGCCCGAGCCGCATCTCGAGAACGTTCGCAGCATCGTCCCGGGCGATGTCGATCAGGGCGGCGAGATCGAATCGATCGCCGCCGACAACCGGACGCTCGCGTTCTACAGCACCTACGTGTCGAAGAACCTGTTCGCGTCGCGAATCTACACGATGGACATCGAGACCGGAACGATCCGCGAGCTCACCACCGAGAGCTTCGCGCAGGCGCCGACCTTCACGCCCGACGGCAAGAGCATCGTCTACATGACCGGCCAGGGTGCCGACGTCTTTCCGTGGCAGCTGCAGGGCGCCGACTGGTGGATGATGAACGTCGATGGCAGCGACAAGCGCCGGCTCACCTTCATGAACGTGCGCGGCCATCCGCAGTCGGTGAACCGCTTCCGGCTCGCCGGCTCGCTTTCGTTCATCAGCGACACCTCGTTCTTCGGCGACGTCATGACGCAGTCGCTCGGGCTCGTCGGCAAGATCGTTCGCGTCGACTGCGGCTGATCCGGCGCGCCGCCCGCCGAGCCGGTGCGCGCGCTGCTACTGCGCGGCGCGCGGGCGGCGACTCGGTGCACGGCCGCTTCGCCACTCGACGGGCGGGTCGATCGAGCGCATTCGCGCTGCTAGAGTGCGCCGCACCGATGACAAGGGAGAGGCCGACATGGTCCTGCTGATCGCGATCGTCCTGGGCGCGCTGGTCGGCGCCGCTGCCGGCGGCGAAGCAGGCGCGCTCGCCGGTGCGCTCTTCGGCTGGCTGGGCGTGCGTTCGCTGCGCCAGCAGCGCGAGATCGAAGCGCTGCGCCAGGGTCTCGACGCGACGGCCGCGCGGGCAGCACGTCTCGCGGCGCCCGAGGTCGGGTCTCGTGCCGAGGCCGCGGCGAGGGCGCCGGACACCTCGACCCTTGTGCCCACGACCGTTGAGCCGGCCCCGAGCACGACGCCGACAACCGCGCAGGGGACCGCCTCTGCGATGGCGATGCCCGCAGCGGCAACGAGTGCGCAGGAGATCGCGCCGCTTGTCGGAGCGCAAGCGACCCCGCCGGCTCGCTCGTCGCCGCCGAGCGGCCCTCAGCCCGCGCTCTCCCCCTCGCTCCCCGTCGCCGCGCCCGGATCGGCCGCCGCGCTTCGCGTTGCCGTGCCGCGCGCGCCGAACGTCGCGGCCGCCGCGGCCCCGCCGCTCGACGTCCTCGCGCCGATCAAGCGGTGGCTCTTCGGCGGCAACACGATCGTCAAGGCGGGTATCGGCATCCTGTTCGTCGGCCTTGCCTTTCTCGCCAAGTACGCGAGCGAGCACGCGCACCTTCCGGTCGAAGTCCGGCTCGCGGCGATCGGCCTCGCCGCGGTGGTCCTGCTCGGCTTCGGCTGGCGGCTGCGCGTGTCGCGCCCCGATTACGCACAGGTGCTGCAAGGCGGCGCCGTCGCCGTCCTCTACCTGACGATCTTCGCCGCGTTCCGCTTCTACGCCATCCTCGCGCCGATGCCGGCGTTCGTGCTGATGGTCGCGGTCGCCGCGCTCGCCGCCGCGCTGGCGGTGCTCCAGGACGCGCGCTCGCTCGCCGTCATCGGCGCGCTCGGCGGCTTCGCGACGCCGCTGATCGTCTCGACCGGCTCCAACAATTACGTCGCCCTGTTCGCCTACTACTTCGTTCTCGATCTCGGCATCGCCGCGGTCGCGTGGTCGAAGACGTGGCGCGAGCTCAACCTGATCGGCTTCATCGCCACCTTCGTCGTCGCCGTCGCCTGGGGTGTGCTCAAGTACCGCCCCGAAGACTTCGCCACCAGCCAGGCGTTCCTGATCGCGTTCTTCCTCCTCTTCGTCGTCATCCTGATCCTGCCGGCGCGCCGCCTTGGCGCGGTCGCAGCGAGCGAGGGCGCCGTCGGGGCGCGCGCCCACGCCTGGGTCAACAGCAGCCTCCTGTTCGGCTTGCCGACGATCGTCTTCGCGCTCGAGTACGGGCTCGTCCGCGACACGCCGTACGGCGCGGCGCTGGCCGCGCTCGCCCTCGCCGCTTTCTACGTGATGCTGGCGACGTGGATGCGGCGCCGGCCCGAGCTCGGCGTCACCTTCGAGGCGACGCTGGCGATCGCGACCGTCTTCCTCACCCTCGTCATTCCGTTCGCGCTCGACGAGCGCAGCACCGCCGGCGCGTGGACGCTCGAAGGCGCGGCGCTGATCTGGATCGGCTTTCGCCAGCAGCGCGGCCTTCCGCGCGTCTTCGGCTACGCGCTGCTCGGCATCGCGGCGCTGGCGATGCTGCTCGGCCACGAGCGCCACGGCGCCCCGACCGAGCTGCTCAACGCCTATCTCTTCAACGGCCTGATGGCGGCGGCGGCGTCGCTCGCCGGCGCCTTCTTCGTCCACCGCGCCGGCCGCGCCGGGCAGCTCGGCCGCGGCGAAGAAGCGTGCGAGACGCTGCTGATCGCGGCGGCGACCGTCTGGCTCCTGGTGACGGCGACGATCGAGATGGACGCCTTCGTTCCGTTCCGACTCGTTCTCGCCGTCGCGCTGGTGGTGGCCAGCGCGATGGCGGCGCTCTACGCTTCGCTGGCGCACCGGCTCGACTGGCCCGAGCTCGCCTGGACCTCGATCGCGCACGCGCCGATCCTCCTCATCGTCGCCCTCCTCGCCGGCGGCGTGCTGGCCAATCCGTTCGCGGGCGGCGGCTGGTGGGCTTGGCCGATCGCCTTTGCCGTGCACGCGCTCGTGCTGCAGCGCGCCGCCCCGTTCTGGCCGGCCATGGCGGCGCACGTCGTCCACGCCCTCGGCGCCGTCACGCTCGCGCTCGTCGGCGCGCTGGCCGG
>Ga0207644_10000528_pt1 | contig 24746 bp, 21 predicted proteins | sample KBSS73metaG_FD_184326 | JGI IMG/M metagenome (GOLD analysis project Ga0207644, IMG submission 184326) | Switchgrass rhizosphere microbial communities from Kellogg Biological Station, Michigan, USA - KBS S7-3 metaG (SPAdes) (version 2) | ecosystem: Host-associated > Plants > Roots > Rhizosphere... | reverse complement strand
ACCGGGTTGCCATCGGCGTCCTTGATGTCGCCCATGAGCGTGCGGATCGCACCCAGCCGCTCGGCCTTGTTGTCGATCCCCGCCAGCCGCTGGTCGAACTGGTCGCCGTAGGTCTTGCCGGCCTGGGTCAGGAACTTGGGCTTGTTCTCCTCGACCAGCCGATGCACCAGCACGCGTGGGAAGTAGGGTTCGTCGGCAAAGCCTGGTCCCATGTCGATGCCGGCGCGCTGCGCGTAGTACCAGAGATCGGTCAACTCGCTGCGTATCGCCGCTGCCGCCTCGATGATGTTCCTGGGCGTGCCGGCCTGCGGGTGCCCGGTCATCGCGTCGCGGAGCTGATCCTTCTGCCGCTGCATCTCGGCGGTGTCGCGCACCGTGTTCGGGGTCAGCAGGTTGTCCAGGCCGTGCCGCTTGAAGATCTCCGACAGTTTGTTCATTCGTGCGCGAAACTGATAATTCACCGTCTGGCCATAGGTGCCTTCGATGTATCGGCCAGTGCCCGCCTGCGGGTCGAACTTGTCGCGCAGCCCCTGGAAGATCCTGCCCGCCTCGCCCGTATAGCGTTTGGTGATCACCCCCATCCGCCCGCCCATGCTGAGCGCCAGCGCCTGGGTCATCCGCTTGGTGCCACGTGCTGCTTGGGATGCGAGCGAGCCCCGGTCAGGCTCGATGCCCATGCGCTGCTGCGTCTGATGCAGGACGCCTGAAGTGTCGGTGACCAGCCGACCGACCGCACGGGCGTCCTTGGCCACGCCTTCGGCAACACGCTTGATCGCGGCACCCACGCCGCGCTGCTCTGGCGGCACGTGCCGCGTGACCCAGCGCGCCGGATCGAGCTGGTCAAACGATCCAGGCAGCGTGACTTGCTTCGCGCTGCCGGGCGTGCCGTCACCGAGGATCTGGTCGCGCCGCATGTTGTCCACCAGATCGGCCATCGCGGCATGAATGCGGTTGCGCTCCTCGTCCTTCGGGAAGGTCAGCCGGAACCGCTCGTCGGCACCGGAGAGGTAGCCCCGGTCGCTCTTGGAGATCACCGGGCTGTGGTCGAGGTCCAGTCCCAGATCCTTCATCGCCTTGGCGCTGAACGCCTCGCCGGCACGCGCCACCAGCTCATGCGGAGCGATCCAGTAATGGTCGCCGCCGTGCGCGCGGGCGAAGGCTTCGCTGTTTGCAAGGTACTCGGACCGGTTCCCCGACAGCAGGCTGTTCAGGTCACTGCGCGCCTTCAGCACCGCGTCGGGGATTTTGCCTGGCCCCCGGTGCGTTCCGGCCTGAAGGAGGTTGAACACCTGGTCGCTGAGATGCTGCTTCCCGGTGTAGATCTCATTGAGCAGGCTGGCGAACGAACGGGTGGTGCCGGTGCTGAGATCGGCGCTCTCGCCGAAGCCATGCGCCAGCGTGTGGCGGGACGCCATGTCCTGGATCGGCTCGCCATGGCCCAGATGCGCCGCCAGCTTCTGGTCCATCATGTGCCACCATTCGTGTGCGAACGAATTGGAGCGGCCGAACAGCGAGAGCGTGCGGGTGCCGGGGTGCCAGGACCCCAGCGGCGTGCGGCTGTCGCGCGGGCGCAGCGCCAGCGTGGCACCCTGGCCGATGTGCGCCAGCGGGATGCCGTGCGCGGCGGCGAACACGTGCGCGTTGTCGTTCAGGTCCAGCATCTGATCGACCCCGCGCTGCATGTCGCGGGAGTTCACGGTGACGCCCTTGAAGCCGAACTTCTTGCTGATGTGCTCGGCGAGGATCTGCGCCTTGCGCGCTACCGGGTAGTTCTCTGCTTTTGCAGGATCATGCCCGGCCTCTTGGTACGCGCGGCGGGCGCGGGACTGCCGCTCGGTGAAGGCTTCCTGGGCAAACTCCGGCTCGTGCAGATCGGCGGCAGCGCGCGGCGCTTCCTCGCGAGCTGCGGTACGTGGTGCTTCCTCGCGGGGCGCGGCCGGCGGGGTTCGTTCTTCCGCCGGCCGCTCAACCGGCGGCGTGCTATCCCGTTCCGCCACTGGCTGTTCTGTCTCACGTGGCGCTGCTCTGTCGGCGACCTCGACCCTGGGAGCCGGTGCTGGCTCGACCTTGGGCACCGGCTCCACGCGCGGCGCGGGCTCAACCAGGGCCGGTGCCGGTGTCTCGACCGGTCGCGTCTCAGGAGGTCGGGTCTCAGGAGGCACCGCTGCTGGCGCCTCACCCGGTCGCACCTCAGGCGGCACCCGCGTAGGCGGGGTCTCTACCGGGCGGGCAGGCTCGGCCGGCGCGGCAGCAGCAGGTTGGACAACCGCAGGCTCAACCGGTGCGGGTGGAACGGCCTCGGTTCCGGGATCTGCTCCAGCTCGTCCTCCGGGAGGTTCAACTGCAGGAGGCGGTTCCTCCGATGGAAGGGTGATGTGGAGCGTGCTGGTGGAATCACTGGGTCCTGGTTCGGCTCCAGGTGCGGCGGGCTGGGCGACGGCTCCGGGCGCGGCCTCGGCGCGGGGCGGGATAAGATCAACGAATGGGGAAGCCGGCGTCGGCTCAGCAGCCGCCGGAGGCGGTGGGGGTGCTTCACGGGGCGGAACCTCTGGAGGCGGACGGAAGGTGACATCACGCGAGGGCAGGCGGAACGGCTCACGCCCGACCCCAGCACCGGCCGCGCCGAACAGCCCGCCCGTGACCGCGCCGAGGGTGCGTTCCTGCGGCGGCACCGGCTCGCCCGTGATGGCTTCCTGCACGATCGGGCTGACCTGGCCGCCTACCTCGGCACCCAGGCCGACGCCCGCAACCGTGCGCAGACCGAACGGCACCGGCAGGTAGCGTGCCGCCTCAAAGGGACCCATGAACACCACGTTCTGGGCCACCGCGTTGCCCATCTGTGTGCCGTAGGCGGAGATGATCCGTGAGCCGTTGGCGTTCACCCAGGCCAGCCGCGCGCCGGGGTCATTCGGGTCCACCCCGTCCTGGCGCATTGCGTTGAACACCTGGTCGGCGAAGGCTCCCGGCCCGGTGGCGGCGGTCGCCGCCGTGACGCCCCCGATAGGACCACCCACCAAGTTCCCGCCGAGGAAGGCACCCAGTGCCGGGACCGAGCCGGCCACCCCCGAGCGGGTGATCGAGAACGGCGCGTCCATGAAGCCGATCTTGCCCTCGTGGAACGCGGTGACGTTCGGGTCCTTGGGTAGATCCTTCTGGTATTGCTGCCACCCCGCGAGCGTGCCGAGGTTCTGCGACAAGGTCTGGTCGAGCTGCTGGCGCGCCTGCTGGCGCTGCTCTGGCGTCATCGCCGAGTAGCCCATCGGGTCGTCGTTGGGGTCGACCCCTTGGTTGGCGTCGATCGCGTCCATCACCTGGCGCTGACGCACCATCGCCTGGGTGCCGACCGCATAGGGCGCCTGCGCAACCGTGGCACCCGCGCCGACCACCTCGGTGCCGAAGCCTGGTGTCCAGGTCTGCGGCGAGGTGGGCGCGGTGACCGTCGAGCCGATCGGCACGTTGGTGATCGCCGAAGGCCGGGCGGCCGGTGGCGTGAGCAGGCCCCGATCGAAGAGCGTGGACCCTGGTATCACCGCCGTGGTCGGCGCGGTGACCGTCGAACCGATCGGCGCGTTGGTGACCGCCGAAGGTCGTGTTTGTGGCCGGCTGGACCAGTCCACCCCGGCGTAGGTCTCCGCCGGGATCGGGTTGTCGGCCTGGCCATAGGCGGTGCCGGCGCTCGTGAGGAAGCTGGTCACCGCATCGGCGATGCCGGGGCGCACCACCGGGGTCGGCGCGGGTCCGGCCTGCACCCCGCCCGTGGGTGCGAAGGAGCCGACCTTGGGTGGCGTGTAGCCGGGTGCAGGTGCTGGCGGAGGCGGCGGTGCCGGAGCGGCAGCCGGCACCAGGTCCGCGAACGGATTGGCTGCCGCCGCTGGTGGAGGCGGCGGTGCTGGCGGCGGCACCAGGTCGGCGAACGGGTTCGGGTTCGCTGCCGAGACACGCGGTGCCTCAGGGATCAGATCGCCAAAAGGGTTGGTCCCGTCCGGCATTATCCGGGCGGCGGTGTGGCAGAGGCAGTCGGCGCAGGCGGCGGCGGCATGTCAATGCCGAACTGGCTCTTGAGCCGCGCGGCTACCGCTGCCGCGTTGGCACCCGCCGCGATGGCATCCTGCGCGTGCTGGATCAGCGTCGCCGTGTCCGGGTTAGGCGCGGGTGCGGGTGGCTGTGCCGGAGCTGGCGCTGAGGGCGGTGCCGGCTGCACCAGCAGACGCGGCGTCGGGGCCGGCGCCGGGTTGCCGCCCAGGCTGATTGTCGGCGGTTTGTAAGGCACAGCGCCGCCGGGTTGGTAGGCAGGCGCAGGCGGTGCGGGCGGTGCCAGCGCGGTGGTAGCGGGATTACCTGGCGGTGGTCGGGGCGCACCGGCCGGTTGCGCGGTTGTTGTGGTCGGCGGCTGGGGTGTGATCTGCGGATGGCCCTCTGGTGAGGCGGTCACCGGGCGCGGTGCCACTGGCGTGCCGGGGGTCACGGCCGGGCTGGCCATCCAGAGGCTGCGGAAGGTCGGCAGCGCGATGTTGAACCCCTGCTTGCCGGAAGCATCCGCAGTCGGCGTGCCGTAATTCTCCCGCATCACCTGCCAGGCGGCGTCGTCGAAGTTCAGGTTGTTGAGCTGCGCGTACCGTTGCACCTGCGTGCGGAACTCCGGCAGGCGCTGCTCGATCTCCTTCGGCAGCGTGGCGGGGCCGGCAGCGCCAAGATCGCCCTTCTGGAAGCCCTGCCCGGTGAGCCCGGCCGCCAGGTTGAACTGCCCACGCAGCGCCTGCTCGGCCAGATAGTCGCTGTTGGCGGGCAGGTTGGCCGGCTGCGGCGGTGCGGGTCCAGCAGCCCCTGCCTTCGGCACCGGAGAGTACATGCCGGGGTTGCGGCGGATGTCGCCCTTGGTGACCCAGCGCGGTGTGTTGTCACCGGGTGTCGTCGCCTCGATCGGTTCCACGTCCTGCGTCTGCACCTCGGTTGGCGCGGGTGTGTAGAAGGTCCGCTGCTCGGGATGCATGAGGGCGGTGGTGAGGTCGCTCTGGCGACCCAGGATCGGGGTGCCCCCGGGCGTCAGCGAGAAGGGCGTGGGCTTATTGGCCGCTGTGTAAGCCTCGGGGCTGAACGGTATGGCGGGGGTCGGGCCCATACCGACCAGATCGCCCTGCCTCGTATATCTCGTGGTGTTGGTGTCCGGGTCATAAAGCGGCTTGGGATCGTCGGTCCAATGCCGATCATCCTGCAACAGCCGATCACGAGCCGACCGGGCGGCCAGCTCATGCCCGTAGCGCGCGGCACCCGCCGCTGCGTAGCCAGGCCCGGCGGCGATCCGCGAACGGACGTTCTCCTGGCCCTGCACGTAGTGAGTGCCGCCCTCGGTCGCGCCGTAGGCACCGCCCGCACCCCGGAACGCCGCGTCCTTCTGGTCAGGCGTCATGTTCGGGTCATTGACGATACGTGCTCGCCACATATCCGGCAGCACGCGCTGCAGCTCGTGGTTGTCGCCAGCCAGAACCTGAAGCTCGGCCAGCGATCGGCCCTCGGTCAGGCCCCGGCTTACCGCATCGCCCTGCACGTTCTGCCGGTGGATACGGTCGGTGTCGGCCCGGTTCTTAGCAGCCGTTGCAGCGTAGGCTTCGTCCTTCAGCGGGTCACCCGGTTTCCACCAGGAAGCAACATTCTTCGCGGTAGTCCCCGGCGCATACATACCTTGATGAACGGTAGCCATGATCCGCGCCTCTATTCAAAGATGCTGCTGATGGACTTCTTGAAGTCCGCAACGCCCTGCTTACCCGACCCGGCAATACCCAGCGCCGCGTTGCCGATCCCGGTGCCGAGTTGCGTGAGTCCGGTGTCAGGTGGCGTCGTCCAGGGCGTGCTGACCTGACCTTCGATCTGGCCCATCTGCAGTGACCGCTTCGCCTGGGCCTGCAGCAACCCCTGATCGGCGGCGAACAGGTTCGACGTGTCGGTGGTGTAGCCGTTCGCACGGTCGAAGCCGGACAGCTTGGCTAATGCCGCGATGCGCTGCCTGGCATCCGCCATGCGCTCGCTGACCTCGCGATTGGCGTCGGAGGTGAACACCTCGGAGACCTGACCGCCGGTCTGGCCAGGGAGCAAGCCCGCATTGGCACCGGTCTGATTCTGCACCTGCTGGGTGGTCTGGAGTGCCTGCGCCTGGCCCTGATCGATCTGCTCTTGCACCGGGCGGGCGCCCTGCTTCTGCAGCTCCGCCTGCCAGTTCTCCATCGACTGCTTCTCAAAGTCGGCCTGCCGCACCCGCTCGGCGTCGCGCGCCTGCGCCGAGAGCATCTGCTTCTGCTGCTCGGCGGCGTTGCGGTCTTTGACATAGCCCGCTTGCTGCGAGGCGCCATAGGCCGCCGTGCCGGCGGAGAGCGCCAGGCCGGCGACACCGATGGTGACCGGATCACACATGGCTCAGATGCCTCTCACGACGGCTTGATCGAGACGCCTTGGCCCGCCCCGGTGCCGGCGCCAGTGGCCGAGGCAATGCCGGGGAGGCCGTAGTGTTGCAGGATGCTGGCCTGCCGCGCGCCCTGCACGAAGTTGCCGACCCCGGAGCTCAGCCCGGCGAACACGTCGCCCAGCGGCGAATAGGTCACTGGCTCGGCAGCCAGGCTCTGGGTACGCGCCAAAGCGAGGTTGGCGGTGCCACCCGGATCGGCGCTCGCCTGAAGCTGCGACACCAGATTGGCCCGACTGTCCGCCACCTTGCTGCGCAACGCGCTCACCTGGCCTTCGGCCTGGCTGGCGACGGTGGCACTCTGCACCGCGTCGGCCGCGTTCAGCCGTCCGACCTGATCGGCAGCGGCTGAGGACCGGGTGATTCCGGCACGGGCGAGGGCGAATGACATATCGTTGCGCGCCTTGGCGAACTGGTCGGTGAGCTGCGGCGTGTAGTTGTCGATGTAGGCCTGGCGGCGTTCATTGTAGAATCTGTCGTCAAACGCGGGTCCGGTCTTGTCCCACGCTGCCGGCGTGGTGCTGGCAGCAATGGTGGGAATGCTGAACTGACCGGTCTGGGCGTAGACAGCCTTGGTCTTCGCCACCCCTTCCGGCGAGTAGTCCGGGTGCGCCGGGGTGGCAACGCCGGAGCCAGGACGCAGGGTCTCACCCCGATCGAACAGCGCGTCGATCTGGTCGCGGCCCGTGGCGATGCGGGCCTGCCGCGCGGTCTCGTCCGCACGCGCTTGGGCGTCCTGCTGCTTTTGATAGTTCAGCGCCGAGTTGTCGGTGCCGCCTCCGCCGCCGAAACATTTTGGTGCCGCAAACGTCAAATGATCCAGTTGACCGCCAGGACCCCATGTCACGTCGGCCTCCCATCGCTGTGCGCCTGGTTGAACGCCTCGGCATAGTCCGCATACCGCCCGTGCATGTTCCGGCTCACCCGCCAGCCGAACATGAAGAAGTCGGACCCATCGCGGCCAAACTCCCGCATGGTGCCTTCGCACTCAAAGCCCAGCCATTTGAGCCAGGCATGCGCCTCATGGTGATCCTCGTGCGAATAGCACTGCCCGCGCCAGCCGCCGGACTTGACGATCGCCGGGATCAGCGTGCGGATGATGTGGCGCGTGACCGTGAGCTTGACGCTGAACCAGTCGTCAGTGCCCCAGCACCAGACGTTCCACACGCCGGGCCACGCCTCACGCCCGCCCACCACCGCACAGGGTGTGGCGTCGCGCCAGGCAATGTCCACGAACCCCGGCACGGTCATCACGTCGATGGTCAGCGCCTCGGGCGAGGTGAGCCGTCCGGCGAACACCTCACGGCGATCCACCTCGCGCATGCGCGCGGCCACCCAATGCACCGCCAGCATCTCCGCCGGCAGCATCCGCACGCGCGGTAGGAACTGCTTGAACTCGGGGGTGAGCGCGTCCATCAGTCCACGCTCCCTTTAGAATAGTGGAACATCAGGCTGCCGATGCGGGCACGCGCGGCGTCCGAACAGGTGAGCCGCGCGGTGATGTGCGTGCCCTGGTTCTGCAGGCCGAGGTTCTGCAGGCCGAAGGTCGGCCCGGTCACCGTGGCCACCAGCTCCCGCACGTCCGGCTGCGCCGGGTCGGTGCCGACCTCGATCTGCCAGGTGCCCTCCAGCGCCGCGTCCAATCCGTAGTACTGCTTGTTGGTGGCCGGTTCGTTGCCGGCGATCATCGGCGTGATCACCTCGACCGTGCTGGTGTCGTAGCCTTCCCAGTGCCCGGTGCCGTAGATGCGCAGATCGTCGCCCGCGCGCATCGTGACCGCACCGGCCACCTCGACAGGATAGGTCGCGGTAAAGCCCAGGTCATAGCGCGACCACGCGCTGATATGGCTGCTGGCGGCGATCGACAGCACGTAGATGTTCTGATTGGCCACCAGCCAGAACTGCCCGGTGGTCGGCTCAGTGATCCCGGTCACCTCGATCAAACTGTCCGGCACGCCCGCCACAATCGTGCCGACGGTGCCCTTGCGCGCTTCGGTCACCAGCGTGGTCAACGCCTCGTCCATCGGCGAGCCGACATCCGAGACGATGGCGGCGTTGGAGCTGTCGCGCGCCTTGAGGCTGCGCACGCCGCTGTCACTCAGGTAGAGCACATCGCCCGTGGCGTAGCGCGCCAGCGCCTTGGGCGCCACCAGGCCGGTGCCACCCAGCGTGCTGATCAACTGGTTCTGTGCCGGGTCCTCGTCCATCGCCCAGAGCTGGATCGAATTGCGTCCAAACAACGCGAGCTGATCGTAGTAGGCCGCCAGACCGACCAGGCTGATCGCACCCTGATCATGCCCGTCGAGCTGGATGAACCCGGCACCCGTGTTGGAGGTGCCCGGCGTCCACACCGCTGGGTTGTTCAGCATGCTGAAGTAAACGATGTTGCCGGCAACGGCATACATCTTCGACCGGTGCGCCATAACAGTCGGCGCGTTGGGCGCGTCGGCTACCAGCACGCCGTTGTAGTAGTGCTTGAACGTATTATCGGGCTGCTGCACCACCACGTAGAACTGGTTATCGAACACGTCCACGTCGGAGATGCGCGCGATGTTCGCGCCGACCAGTTGCAGATAGCCAATCTGCACCGCCAGACTGGCGGGACGCGCGGTTGCGCCAAAAGCCCAGATGCTGAGGCCCAGCGAGCCGAGACCGTAAGTGCCGCCCAGACCTCCGGCGGGCACCCCCAGCTCAAACCACCGCCGCTTCTCGATCTCGCCGCCTGCGTTGACATAGGCGTTGACCAGCAAGCGCAAACTCTTGGCGCTGGCGGTGACCGCGCTCTTGCGAAGGTCCATCCCCAGGCTGAAATCTTCCACCACCGCGTAGGGCATGGCTTGTCAGCTCGGGATGTAGTCGAGGCCGGGGCGCAGGTGCCGCACGTGCGAGTGCAGCCCGCCGCCCAGGATGATCGGGTTCGTCTTGTTGGAGGTCTGCCGCCGGACGATGTTGCGCAGGTACCGCTGCGCGGCGGTGAGCTTGATCCGCGCGTCCTCGGATTTCTGGCGGGCCAGGATGTCAGCGGCGACGAACAGCACCAGCAGCGTGCCGTCGAGCGTCGAGAGGTCGGAACTGGCCACCAGTGGCGTGAGCGCACGGCGACCGATCACGCGCAGGAACCCGGCCTGCGACGGCACCGGCCAGGTTTCGATCTGGCTGCCACTGATCATCCAGTGCCGCGCCGGCCAGCCAGTCACGCCGACGCCGAACTGGTTGAACTGAGTCGGGCCGATGCCGTAGGTAACCGGCGTGAACGAGGTGGTGTCGTCCTCGCTGCACCACACCTCGTTGACGAAATCAAAGCTGATGGTCGGCGGGAACGGGTAGTAGCGCGTGCCGTTGATCAGCGCGACCGGCGCCTGGGTGATCAGGAACGGCCAGTCATAGTCGTAGTAGAGCTGCTCCTGCTTCGACTGGAGCTGATAGACGATGCTGTCGTATTCGGCGACGCCCAGCGCGACGCTGAGAGACTTACCACTCTCGGCGCGCACACCGCGCACCAGGTCAGTGAGCTGGACGCCGATCGCCATCAGCCGTTCCTCTTGCCCCTCGGATGCGCCGGCCCTTCGCGCAGCTCCTCCGGCGGCTCCTCGACTGGCTCCTCCGCTTTCGCCTCGGCCTGCTGCTTGCGCCGCATGCGCTGGTCATGCTCCGGCAGCGCGGTGTGCTCGCCGGGGAACACCTGCATGACGATGGCGTTGCCGTAGAGCGAGCGCAGGCGTTCACGTTCGTCGTCGGGATCGCGCGCGACATCACCCGCGTCGGCAATGTCGCGCACGTTCTCGGGGCCATGCAGGGCCTTGAGGATCAGCAACTCAGGGAACGTCACCGCCGTGTCGTATTCGCGTCGGACGATCGAATGGTCGTCACCGCCAACCGCGATGGCACAGCTCAGCATCTGCATGGTCAGGTCTCCTTCAGGCTATGTCGATGATCTCCGACGAGTTCAGTCGGGTGGCGCACATCTGCCCGGTGTAGGTGATCGACTTGTAGAGCGTGAAGCGATCGGTCGGCCGGTTCGGCGTGAAGTTGTGCATCCACTCGCCTTCCATCTTCTCCAGGAAGATGGCGCTGGTGTCGATGATGATGCCGCGCTTGGAAAGCGCGAGATCATCCAGGGTCGGATCGTAGACCGGCGTGAGCCCGCCGACGATGTTCATGTTACCGACGCTCATGTCCTGCGAGCCTGACGCGCCGGTCATGCTGTAGAGGCCGTTGGCCCGGCGCTCTTTCTGCAATGCGGCAAGGAAGTCCGATCCGCAGAACAGCTTGTTGGGCTTGCCACCGAAGCGGGTGAGCTGGAGGTAGTCCTGCTGGATCACCTGCAGCAACGCCCCACCATCCGCCACGTCCGAGGTCACCGCACCCTGACCGCCAGCGGCGGCAGCGGCGGCAGTGCGTGCCCGGTTGCGCCACCAGGTGTAGGTCGCCCGGTCCAGCCCACCCACCGTGCCGGTGGTCGGGTTGGCGGCGATCAACGACATGATGCCAGCCATCGCCTTCGGATCGGCGGTGCCGTCACCATGCACCAGCTTGTCGAGCGAGCGGGCACACTGCTCGCCCAGATCCTCCAGCTTGTCCTCCATGAGGCCGACCAGCACCGTCATCTCGCGGTCGGAGTGGTTGGACATCGAGGAGCCGTTGCCGGGGCTGTCGGTGACGCTGATGCCGTCGATTTTGAGTTCCGTGTGCGTCAGGGTTAAGCCGAGATGCATCTCCTTCCAGGCATAGTTGGCACGCTTCAGATTGGCCGGCGTGTAGAACACCACCTGATCGTCGTGCGTGTAGCCCTTCAGCGTGTCGTTGACCCCTGCCGCGCCAAAGTCTCCCTTGACCGCCAGGCTGATGTTCCCCTTGCCGCCGGGGAAGGTCTTCGCACCGGACATGAACGCGTCGAGCATCGGCTTCGCCTGGACGCTCTGGACGAACTTGTCACCTTTGTTGAAGTAGAAATCGAGAGCGGCAACCGCGATATTACTGAGTTCTCCGGCTGTGAAGGGCAACTGCCCCTCCTGTCATCACGCGGCCTGCGATCGTTGCAGCGCGAAGGCTATCGCCTCTTTCAGAGTGCGCGGCTCGGGCAAGGCCTTGGTTGCAGGGGCGACCGATGAGGGACGGGCTGACGTTGCCAGGGCCGGCGGTCTGGCCGAGGTGAACACGCGGTTCACGCTGGCCAGTGCTTCATCGGCCCATTGCCGTGCGGTGGCGGCGTCGGGGGGCAAACCCCGCTCCGCCTTGATCGCCAGCATGTACGCTCTCAGAGGTTCGCGCTTGTGCGCAAAATCAGGATCTCGAGCCCCCACACCCTGTTCCCACTGCGACAGCGTGTCGCGCACGCTTTCCGAGCGTGCGGCCTCCGCTGCCTGGGCGCGCTGCTGATCGGTCATCTGTATCCGACGACCGGCATCGGCGGCTGCCGCGCGGGTGCGAGCCAGCTCGCTCGCATCCTCCTGCGCCAGCCCGCCCTCATCGACGCGTCTTTGCAGATCCTCCGGCAGGGTGAGGCCCAGCGCTGACCGCACCGCGAGAACGTAGGGTTCCACGGCAGTGAGGAAGTTCTGGTAGTCACCCCGTGCGAGCAGCGCACCAACACCGTACAGGTCCTGTGCCTGCTGCGGCGTGATGCCGTTCTCCACAAGGAAGTTGACGTGCTGGCTCCACTGCTGGGCCGGCTCGCGCAGGGTCTCGCTTTCAGTGCGCGCCGCCGCCCGCTGCGCCAGAAGCGTGTCGATTCGCTTCTTGACGCTGGGCTTGTCCACGTCAGCAAAGTCCGCCTCAGTCAGCTCGGGAGGCGGCGTCGGTGTCGGGGTTGGAGTGTCGGTACTGGTGGTACCGGCTGGGGGTTGGTCTCCTGATTGGGCGTCTGGCTCGCCCGCGCCACTGCTTGCTGTCGGTGATGGTTCAACAGCCGGCTTCAGCACCGCACGGACGGCGGAAAGCATGTCCGTGGGTTCAGCGCCAGAAGGCGTATCGGTCGTGGTAGGCGTGTCGGAAGCGGGAGAAGGAGTGGGGACACCACCCCCTGCGTCGGCACCGGCAGGCGCTGGCGTGTTCGTCGTCTCAGTAATTGGGGTAACCGATCCGGCGTCCTCGTCAGCCATTCAGCTAGCACCGCTCCCTACGCAGTTGCATTTGTTGCGCTAATTAGGACAACAGGTCAAGTTATCCCGAATCGGCGACAGGAGGGTCCCGTGTGCTTCTCGCTAGCGTGGTTCGTGCAGATGCTGATCATCCTGGTGGTGCTCTGCGGGGTGATCGCGATCCTGCGGATCTGGGTGTTCCCCATGATGGGCAGCGTGGATAGCCGCATCCCGGCGACCATCAACATCGTCATCTGGGTGATCGTGTGTATCTTCGTGATCTACCTGCTGGCGGACCTGATCATGTGTGCCCTCGGCGGCGGCGCCTGGTTCCCACGAATACGCTAGTTGCTTACCACGCCTTTGTAGGAGCTGCCTTATTCCGCCGCGATCGCCCATTTCCGGCGGGTATACTTGCTGACGCTGGTGTTCGCCTGGAGCTGGCCGAGCAACCAATCGTAGGACGCCCTGGCTTGCGGCACCCCCGCACGGGCGGCAAACGCCAGGGCCCCGAGGGCATAGGACGGGTAGGTCAGATCCAGGCTAGCGGGGATCGTATCCGGGTCGTCGTGGACGCACTTATCCGGGGCGACCGCCTCGTTGGCCGCCCAAGCGGCACCCCAGTCCGGCGCGATGGGATCGCTGGCCGCCTCACGCAGCGTGAACTGGTAAAGCGTGGGGACCGCCCGGCACCAGCCCGACGTGCCGTTGGTCCTGGCCATCACGTCCGTGGCCTTCCAGGTCAACACATCGCGCCAGTTCTCATGACCGGCCGTGACCATCCAACCGATTGTTGCTGTCAGGAAATCTTCTTGCCAGATGTTGAACCAACTGTTCGCCGGATAGGGCAGACTCGCGGGCGCGCCGGCACCGTCGTTGACCAGACTGAGATTGCACGCCGGCAGCTTGTCGCTGTTCACGTAGCAGTCGAGGAACCACTGATGCTCCGCGTCGAGCCTGGCCTTGAAGTAGGCACGCGGCTTAAGCCAGGATGGGATAGTTTCAGGCGTAACGGTCACACACTGCGCCAACGCACGCAGGCTCCAAGCCATACCCCTGATCCCGTTGCCCAGATTGTAGTTGGCACGGGCGCCCGGTGACAGGCTGACGACATTATAGGTTGCCGCGTATTGCATGCTCTCCAAGGCGTACGGATCACCCGTCAACACGAAGGGCAGGAAGCCAAAAGAACCTTCATGCGCAACATCCAACATGATCGGTGAGGTCGGGTTGGTGATGTGCGGATCACCAGAATCCTGGCCCCCATACATTGTCGCGTTGGGGTAGACGTCCCAATCCAACGGCGCGTGGGTGTTTTCGTCGCGGAAATGCCAGGGCAGCGTGCCAGACGCCTCCAGCCACGCCTGCACCGAGGCCCAGGACGACTCCGAGCCGGTACACAAGAACTCCGCCTGGCCTTCAGTGAACAGTCCGATTTCATCGCGCTCGCCAGTGGATGGGATATAGCCTTCGATACCGGCCAGATCCATCGGCCCGGCGTATGTGCGCGGGTTGGACAGCGGGATGGCGGAGCCGAACAACGCCTCGGAGTAGTAAGGCAGCAAACCCTCCGACATCCACACCGCAGGATCGTAGATGATCGGCCTGGGTGCGCTCTGCCAGCGCCAGCGCGAGTGCCAGTAGTGACCCAGCGGCGCCTCGATCTCCGCCAGCATCTCGGTGCCACGCCAGATCCGGGCCGTGTAGGGCCCCATGTTGGTCGGCTCGCCCGTGAATATCGAGCCGAACTCAAACACAACTTCATCCCGCGCCGCATCCCGGTCGCTGCGAAAGAACACGCTGAAATTGGACAGATCCGGGTGGGTCACCAGCACGCAGCGTTGAGTAAAATGCCCGCCAGGGTGACAGTAATCACCAAGATCAGTCCCGCTCGCTTCATCGAACACATAGCTCCCGGCGTCACGCGTGATTTCCACGACCAGGGTGGCCGCAGGCTCGGGCGGCGGTGTCGGCTCGGGCGGCGGTGTCGGCTCGGGCGGCGGTGTCGGCTCGGGCGGTTCAGGATCGATCGAGATGACGCGCGTGGTGTCAATCACGCCCGTTATATCGACCGTGCCAGTGACCGAGATGGTGATTTCGTTGATGATTGGCTCATCAGCCATGGCGTGCTCCGATCGGTTGATCGCCCGCCCGCCACCCGGTCCCGGCTCGGTGCCCAGCCCCTTGCGAGACTGGACACCAAGCCGCTAGTGCCGGATGATCTTGACGCGTATGCGCCAGATCACCACAATCACCAGCGAGAGCCTTGCATGTTCGTGCATGCTGGTTCTCCCTGGAAGTGCCGGCAGGACCACCCTGCCGGCACACTCGTTTTAACGGCACCGCGCGGCGGGGCAAGACTCGGTTCAGTTGATCATCGGCCCGCCACCGGGCGGCCCGGCGGCTGGACGAGGTGCGGGTGGACGCGGGCCGGGACCGCCTGGCGGCGCCGGCTTCTCGACATTGCCCTGACCGCTGGGACCCTGTTGCGCGCCTTTGCCGGCGCTCGGGTCACCCTGACTGGGTGCGCCCGGCGGCCCGCCCTGCAGCATCGCGTTCATCGCCATGATGCTCGGGACGTTCTCCGCCATCGCGTCGTCGACGCTGGCACGATCGTCCAGGCGAGTGATCATCTGCCGGGCCAACCACTCCGGGTTGATCCCCGGCACCTGCATGAGGATCGGCGCGATCTGCGTCATGATCTGCACCTCGCGCGCCTGGTTCGGGCGCCCGGACGAGCCTGCCTCCACCTCCAGGTAAAGCTCGTCGGCCACCTCCAGCGCGCTGGCCTGCGGCCACACCGCACCGGGGCCGGCGATCTCCTGAGCGGTCTGCGTCGAGACGTTCAGCAGCAGGATCTGGCTGCCGATGCGGGCGAGCTGCGACAGCAGATCGTCCATGTCGTCCATCGAGGCGTCGATCGCTGTCGCGCGCGAGTTCTCGGCGATCGAGCTTTCGGTGGCGGTCGAACTGCCGGTGACACCCATGTTGGCTTCCTGCGCCCCGGTGACGCGCAGCACGTCGTCCAACGCCGTCTTGGTCTCGTAGACGTTCGGGTCGATGCCCGGTCCCTGCCAGGGGAACAGCAGATCCTGGAGCTTTTGCCCCGGTGCCAGGCCGTTCAGCTCGATGATCGCGGACGCCGGATGGTCCATAAGTTTCTGCTTGTCTTCGTCATCGAGCGAGCCCGCCGAGACCAGCGTCTTCGGCCGCGCGGCGTGCCGGTGCTCGCGAATGCCTTGCCGCGCACGATTGATGTCGAGCTGCATGTCGCGCATCAGCGAGATGTCGCTGATCGGGTAAGGCGTCTCGATGTGGTAGGTCTCGTTGAGCAGGTAGGCGAACCACGGCCAGAACCGCTCGGTCTTCACGTCGGGCGAGGCCGGCTCGCGCAGGAAGTCCTGGTATCCGTCGCACGTAACGTACACCAGGCCGGTGCTGCGATCGTAAGTTTCCCAGACGCAAGCGAAGGTGTCGTTGCGATCGCCGCCTTGACCGGTGGCGTTACCGCCCTTCATCGAGGATTCGACGTAAGCTTGCAGCGCCTCGTGGTCGTTCACCGCGTTGACGCTGGTATTATCGACGCCGATGCTGCCGGCGTTGCGGTAGGCGGTGTAACCCTTGGTCACATCGACGCCGTAGATCTCCTCGATCTGCGCGGTGCTGAGCATGAACTGCTCGGTGACACGGCGGCACCCGAGGAAACTCGGCAGGTGCCGGCACCGCCGGTCGGGAATGATCATGTTGCTGTCGGGGTAGTCGAAGATCAGCCCCTCACGCAGCACGATCTCGCGCTCCTTGGCGAGAGCGTTGATCGTCAGGCTCATCTCTTCCTCGCCCGCACTGTCGGGCAGGGTCTCACCGTCCATGTAGTCCTGGATCTGCCGGGCGGCGGTATCGATGCGCTCGCGCATGTCACCGACCGGCCGGGCACCGGAAGGGTCGCGCGTGGTGACCCGCTGGAAACCCAGCTTGACGTAGCCGACGCCCGTGACGATGGCACGGCGCACGGTGTGCTTCATCATCTTCTTGAACGGGATCGCCTGCTCCTCGACGTTGTAGTGGTAGACGATCTCAAGCGTTTGCCCCATGCGGCGCAACAGCTCCTCGGTCTGCTTAACGCTTTGTGCATCGTTGATGATCGCCTGCGCGTTGGGGTCGAGGGGGTTCATCATCAGCGCCTGCATCGCCGCCTGCAGGGTCTGATAAGTGCCGTCCCACACGGTGTTCAGGATGCGCTTACGCACTTTCGCCGATACCGTAGGGTTCTTGGCGTAGAGCGTCGCGGTGAGCTGCTGCACGTGGTGCAGGCAGATGTTGCAGACGTACTCGTTAGGCCGGGTCCAGAGGCTGTTGTCCGGCCACTGCAGGCCCATGGTGAAGTTCATGTCCTCCAGCATGCGGTCGAACACTGGTTTCCAGTGCGCGCGGGAGCGCCGCACGTCGTCCTGGATCGCGTTGAGCAGCGCCTTCCGCGCGGTGGTCGGCTCCGGCGTGTCACGCTGGATCGAGGGGATCGGATTGCCCTGCGCCGAGAGGTCGGGCCCAGGTGCCTGCTCGGGGCTGCCGTCCGGCGGTAAGATCCCGCTCATCGCACCGCGCCCTTCGTGTTGTACATCTTGCCGCAGTTGAGGTTGCAATAGAGCCGGCGCTTCGTGCGGTCATCCGGCAATGGCGCGCCGCAGCGCAGGCAGAACGTACCGCGCCGGGACTTGGCCGATCGCGGTCTGGCGCGGGGCTTCTCGACCACCCGCACCGAGCGAAGGGCGTCCATCACCAACCGCCCTTGATCAGGCTGCGCTCGCGCTCGCGCTTGGCCGCCGCCTTGATCGCGCCGAAGGTCATCGGCGCGAACTCGCGCGGCTTCTCGTTGGGCCCGCGCGCCGAGACCATGGTGTCGAGGCCGAGGCCCAGATGACCGAGGGCGTCCACGATGTCGTCATGCGGCGCGTGCGGAAAGCCGAGGATCTGCTTGCGCGCCTCCGGCCACCAGGCCGCAAAGGCCGGGAACCGCACTTTGCCCATGGCCATCCGCCCCTGGATCGACTGCGCACGGGTCTGCTTGTCCATGGCGACCGGCATGTCGTGGATAGCGGCGAACGCACCCGTTTCCAGCATGCGCTTGCGCAGGAAGGGACCGATCGACTTGGAGATGTGCCCGCGCTCGGCGAACCAGGCCAGCGGTTTGTAGCGGCGGATCAGCCCGAGCATGCCCTCGACCACCACGTCAGTGGTGGCGTGGCGCCACCACACGTCCGGCAGCACCCAGAGCATGCCCTGGTTGTCCACCCCCACCGGGATGAGACAGGTCCGGTCGCGCGTCTGATTGACGGAGACAGCGTGATCGGAGGCGCAGTAGATTCGCAACTGGTCGCGTGGCGGCAGCTCAACCGCCTGGTAGGTCTTCAGCCAGCTCTCATCGAAGAACCGCGACCCCGGCACCGTGGGACGGCCCTGGTAGAGGGCGGCGAAGCCGCGTGGATCGCTGTCCTGGATCTCCTTGAAGAACGGGGCGTCGAAGCGTTCCGGCCAGAGCGGGTCACCCAGCTTGCGGCCGAGCGGATCATCCTGCACCGCGAGAGCAGGCAGATCGAGGATGTGCCAGTGCTTCGCGGTGCTGGCGGTGTAGTGGTCGTTGTCCGGGTCGGTGATCCGACCCACCGCGTCGTCGGCGTGCCAGCGCGTCTGGATCAGGCAGATTCGCGCGTCCTTGTCCATCATGCGCGAGCGGAACACCTGGCTGAGCCAGTCCCAGAGCTGATCGCGGATGAGCTGGCTGTCGGCCTCCTTGCGATCCTTGATCGGATCGTCGCAGATCAGCACGTTGGCCCCTCGCCCCGTGAGGGTCCCGCCTCGGCCTGCAAAGGCATACATAGCACCGGCCGCGTTGACGAGGCGGTCGGATGCCTGGCTGTCGGTGCGCAGGCGCATGATCGCGTCGGGGAACACCTGCGCGTAGAGCGGCGAAGTCATGGTCTCACGCACCGCCTTGCCGATGTCTTCAGAGAACGTCTGGTTGTAGGTGGCGAAGATAGCGGACCACCACGGATGCCGGCCGGCCATCCAGGGGATGAACAGCTTCGACGCTAACGCCGTCTTGCCGTGTCGTGGAGGCATCGTAATTATTAGCCGCCGGATATCACCTCGCTCCAGCTTCATCAGAGCGTCGGCAATAGCCTGATGCGGCTTGGCGCAGATATACGTCGAACGCGACACATCCTCCATGTCTTCAGGATCAGGGTTCATGAACTGGGCGAACTTCAGCAGGTTGTCGCGTGCCTCGTACGCGGCGGCCATACGCGCGTAGATGCGCGCCTCCGCTTCCGCCGGGCCGTGCTGGACAATCGGCTTGTCCACCACGAGGCGGCGAAGGCGCCGGCCTTTACGCTGGGTGACGGCCATCAGCCCGTCGCCTGTTTCACGTAGTCAGTCATGGACTGCGGCAGCGGTGCCGGCGGCAGGTTCAGATACGTGCCCGGCTCGACCCGCTGGAAATACTGCTGAAGGCTGATGGGCCCGTGCATCTGAAGATTAGTCGCACCGGGCGTGAACCCCCAGCGCCCAGCGCCCATCGGCGCCCATGACCCGCCTTCGTGACCATCCGCACCGTGATACTGGCTCTCGTTGCTGAAGCTCGGGTGGTTGGGTTTCTTGAAGGTGTCCGGCAGATGTCCGTCCGGCGACTGCGCCGCACCTGCCTTGAAGGCACCGCGCAAGTCATAGTCGCGAGTGTCTTGCGTCACGTCGCGCTTCTGCACCGCCGACTGGAGTGCAATCCAGTTCTGGTATTGCATCTCGTCAGCCAGCGACAGCGGCGTATTGTAATGCGCGCTGAGATCAGGCGGGCCGCTGTCGGTGAGCGGGACGTAGGGCATCAGCGGTGATGCGCCACAACGGGCGCGTGACGCGGGCTCTTAGGCCGCAGCGGCACCGGCCCAGGACCGGGCCCCAGCGAGGGTGGCGGCACCGGGCCGGGGGCGCCGGGCAGCGGGAACGCGGTGGGCGGGCCGCCGGGACCCGCACCGGGCGGTAGGCCTGGAGGCAAACCGGGTGGGCCCGGTGGCGGCGGAAACGGCGAAGCCGGACCCGGCGGCCCCGCACCGGGCGGGCCCATCGGATTGGTCATGCCGCCCATGGCGCTGCCCGGCGGGATCATCCCCATACCGGGCGCCTGACCTGGCGGCAGCGCGCCTTGCGGCCCACCGGGTGCGCCCTGCATGAGGCGTCCCAGCAGGATCGGCAGCACGCTCGACGCCTGCATGCCCACCTGTTGCATCTGTTCCGGCGACATGAAGCACATGGCTGAACCTACAGTGTTTCTACTGAAGCAACAAATACAGCGTCATGTCACGGTGAAGGACGCCGAGGTCGCGGTGCCAACCGGCGAGGTCGACTTGACCACGGCATAGGCTGGCCCAGCGGCTGCGGTGTTCGCCGGGAACGTGGTGGTGAAGGCACCGGTAACAGGATCGACCGTGGCAGTCTGCGTCGCCTTCAGCACGCCGTTGTTCCACAGCTCCACCGAAACCGAGGTGGGCAGCCTGACGCCCTTGGCCGGCGTGATGGTGCCGGACACGACGATGGCAGCGGTGTGCGCCGTGGTGGGGATCGTCGGGATGGTCACGACGATCGCGTTGCCCGACTTCAGGTATTTGCGCCGGGCGTTCTTGAGCACTTTGAACACGCCGTGCGGATGCGGCGGGTGCGGGGCGACGGCCATGTCTCAGTTCCTCTCAGTAGACAGCAGGCACTTATCTACAATTTTTGAAAGTAACACGTTACGGTTTTCGGCGTTGTGGTCGAAGACCCAGGCCGTGACTCCGAGGAACAAACAGTTCAAAATGACCAGCAACAAAAATGCTGGTGGCAGGACGCGAATCAGTTTCTCGCTGATCGACACCAGCACATTGTTGCGCGCTGGGGCCGGCGGGTCGCTCATGGATCGGTATGCGGATCAGCACCGTTGGCACCGCCAGCGGTGCGCTTCGGCATCATCATCGAGGGCGGCTCGGCGTCATACTCCTGGCACTGCTGCTGGATCGCGGTCAGCAGCGGGGCCACCAGGCGGTAAGGCCCCTCGGCGAGCTGCACCAGCAGGGTGTTCCATTGTTGGGCGTTCAGCGTAACGGCGATATTGGTGTTTGCGTCGATCATGTGGCCTCCAGGACGGTGATGCGTTGGTCGAGGGTCTTGATCGCGTTGACCACGGCGGCGAGGATCATCTCGGACGCGACAGCTAGCGCATCCGGCAGGCCGATACCGGCCTCGGTCACCGCCTCGGGGATGATCGGCTGGACGTTCTGCGCGGAGAACCCGATCTCGTCAGCCGGGTAGACTTCGCCTTCCGGCCCGAGCCGGTGGAAGTTGATCGGCTCGATCGCGAGGATCTCGGGCAAACCCACGGTGGCGGGCGTGATGTCGGTCTTCAGGCGCTCGTCGGACACGTCGCGGTAGGCGCCGTGCCCGCCGACCCACGCGAGGTTGTTATAGCACCGGCCATCGAGCGGGCTCATGACCCAGCACTGCTGGTTGTTCATGACCCAGATTGCGTCGCCCGTGGTGGTGTTGAAGTCCCAGTAGTAACCGCCCGCCATCTGCATGACGCGGCCAGAGCCGCCGGGGCCGATCACTATGTTGCTGCCGTGCGCGAACAGCGCGGCACCCGCCGAAATATTGCGCGCAGCACTGATATCGACAGACGCTGTAACACTGCTGTTGGCGTTAACGTTGCCGGTGGAGTTCACATAGCCGCCCTGCACCGTGCCGGCCGCGACCACGTTGCGTTGAGCATTTACATCGAGACCAGCCGTCCAGCTTTGTGCGACTGACCCATTGCCTGAACCATCGATCGTGAACAATACAGCACTGTCACTGCCACGAACGTACTGCATATTCCCGCTGGCGCGCGTGTAGCGCCACGCCCAGCCGGCACTGTCCTGCACGTAGTAAGCATAGGTCGCATCGCCGGTAAGGTAGCCGCCAGTGGGTCCAACTATATGAGCGTTCGCTGTGATGTTGCCTGATACGGTCCCGCCAGCGAGCGGCAGAAAGCTACCGATGGCGAAGCTGCCGACATTGGTGTTGTCCACCCACGCCTGCAGTTGCGTGCCTGTCCAGTTGAATGCGTAGAAGTGCGCCGCACCCTGTGCATACGAAATACCGGCGCCGCCGACAGTCAAAGGCCCGGTCAACACGCCGCCCGTTAGCGGCAGGCGCAAGGCGTCCTGCGTGTCCACGTAGAGCTTGGTCGCGGCGTGCAGATTGGCAGTGGGCGCGCCCGAGAGGGTGAGCAGACCGGTCAGCACGCCCCCGGTGAGCGGCAGCCAGCGCGCGTCGCCTTGAGGGGCGGTGAGGAACTGGTTCCATTCGGAAGCATTGAACGCGTGCGCGGGGATCGCCGCCTTGGCTTGGTAAAGGCCGGTGGTTTGCCGCACGAGGTCGTTGATCGCGTAGGCGGCGGTGGGGCTGTGGAAACGTATGGGGAGAAGATCCCTGGCGGTCGGGGTCGGGTCGATCACACCGAGCTGATTGTCCGCGAAGTTCACGAAGAACTCGCCGACGGGGCGCGTGTTCGGCGGCCGGTTGAGCGAGACCGAGGACCGGGCATTCTGCACGCGCGATGTCATGGCTATGTAGCCTCGTGGTTGGCCCGTATATACGGGCGGCTAGACAACGATACCGCGCAGTCCGAGCGACTGCTTGACGCTGGCGTAGATGCTGTCGATCTGCGGCTTGGTCAGGATCGCGTTGTAGCTAGCGAAGAACGCGATGTCGCAGGCACCGTTGTTCGTCGCGAGGTTTGTCGATTGTGATGAACCGAGGATTTTCAACATCGCACCGGCGGTGTTGGTATACGACGTGGCATTCGTAGCGCTCAGATTCTTGGTCAGGTCATACGACATCGGGTTAGCGCCGCCACCGTGAGTGACGGCGAAAAAGCGCCAGTCGGTGATTGGCGGCGTGACCAGGCCAACGTTAACGGTTCCGCCGGAGAAAACCTGAAGCGCGGTCGATCCGCCAACATAGGGGCTATATCCGATATAGCCGTTGTAATAGTTGCCTACGATGAATACCTGCGTGCCCACTTGCGATGCCACGGGCGTCTGCCGGCAGGCTATCAGCGCACTCTCCGATGGTGAGTGAAATGGTGATTGCGTTTGCAGCGCACCTGTCGCGTTCTGGCAGTGGATATAGTTCGGGAAATACGTCGGCGGCCCGGCGGTAAAATTGGTGAACGCACCGGATGGGCCGACGTTCTGACTGGTGGCGAGGTCTTTGCCGAGATAGGCCCAGGTGTCCAGGCCAGCGATCACCGGCAATGGCTTGACGATGGCGGAGGCCGAAAAGTCTACGCCTGCGAGGGTGATGGCGGTCGGCATGGTGTGGTGTCTCCTATGCCAGGCAGCAGATCTGCATGGCACTGCCGTTGCGGTAGATCTGACCGTACTGCACGCCGCCGGCCTTTGCTGTCGTGTCGTCGCTGTAACTGGTGGACGCCGGCAGCCAGTCGAAGAAGAACTTGGGCGCCGCCGTGTTGATGTTGACCGCGCGCATCAGGTTGGTCGCGTGATTACCGAGGCGGAAGGTATGGTTCTCGGTCGCAGTGGCCGCGTCGATTGCGCCGCTCGCCCCGAGATAGATCAGGCCGGTGCCGTTGATGAGCGTCGAGGAGCCGACGTTCGGCCCGAGCAAGAGGTTGCCGGGGACGCTTTGGCCCTTGCGTGCAACGTTGTAGCCGACAAACACCGAGTTGCTGCCCGACCCCATATTCGGATCGGACAGCGCGTAGGCGCCGATTGCCACGGTGCCTGTCACGGAGGGCATCACGCCATCGGTGCCGAACCCGACAAAATAGCCGATATAAACCAGATCAACCAGATTGTTGCCGTTGCGTCCGGCGTGCGTGCCTACGTAGGTGGAGCGCAGATTGTATGTCGAGTTACGCGACGCATCCGATCCGATCGAGATAGTGCCAGCAGGGTTTGGATCGACACGCAGCGTGCCGCACCCCATCGCGGTGTTCTGCTGTCCCAAGCCCGAGTGATTGGCGCCGACCTGCATCCCGACATAGGTGTTCTCGCCTGATTGCATTTGCGTCGCACCGGGTAACTGTCCGCCGCCGGTCTGCGTGCCGATCAGCGTGTTGCCGATGCCGATCGATTTGATGCCCTGGCCAATATGGGTATTTGCGATACCCGGCACGCCGAGCGCCCCCGGCGACGGGGTATAGATACGAAACGACGGGAGGCCACCGATAAAATATTGATCCACGACGTTGACCGAATTGAACGTCGGATCAAGGCCGGGTCCGCTACCACCCGCGTTCAGCACCGCCTGGTCGACGTAACCCTTGGTCGCCGCCTGCGGCGCGGAGGTCGGATCGGCCGCAAGCGCGATCGGGCCGGTCATGGTGCCGCCGGTCAGCAGCAGAGCATGGGTGTCGATGTAGCTCTTGGTCGCGGCACCGAGGGGGAGAGTGGGATCGGCGGCGAGGATCAGCGGCCCGGTCATGGTGCCGCCGCTTAGTTGCAGCATGCCGGCGGCGGATATGTTTGCCGCGAACGTGCCTTGCTGGTTGATGCCGGCGACAATATTCCCGGCGCTATCCTGCCAGACATACACGAAATCGGGCACGCGCGGATCGGCAGCGCCGAACTTATCGGCGCCGAGCGTGAGCGTCGTGGTCGCCAGCGTCGGCACGGCGAGGTTGTTGGTCTGGATCGACGGCCAGAACAGCACGCCCGCCGGGCTTATGCTGGCGCCGATATTGCCGGCGGCGTCCTGCCAGGCGAACGCGATGTCGGGATAGCGCGGGTCGAGCTGCGCGATGACGGACCCGCCAGCGACAGTCAGCGGGCCAGTCAGGGTTCCGCCTGCCAGCGGCAGGAACGCACCCGCGCTCGCGGCGTTGAACGCGGCGTCCACGTAGGCTTTGGTGGTGAGCTGGAGGGCTTGGGTCGGGTCGGCCGCGACGTAGACGGCCGGGGCGTGGACGGCGCCGAGCGTGTCGATCGTCACGGCGATGTTGCCGTTGGCGTCCTGCCAGGCAAGGGCGGTGCTCGGGATGCGAGAGTCGAGCTGAGTGATCGTGGCACCGCCATAGGTGGTCAAGGGTCCGGTGATGGTGCCGCCGGCCAGGGGGAGATAAGCACCGGTGCCGGTGGAGATCTGGCTATCGACGTAGGCTTTGGTGGCTGCCTGCGTGGGTGCGG
>Ga0207644_10000523_pt1 | contig 24867 bp, 20 predicted proteins | sample KBSS73metaG_FD_184326 | JGI IMG/M metagenome (GOLD analysis project Ga0207644, IMG submission 184326) | Switchgrass rhizosphere microbial communities from Kellogg Biological Station, Michigan, USA - KBS S7-3 metaG (SPAdes) (version 2) | ecosystem: Host-associated > Plants > Roots > Rhizosphere... | reverse complement strand
TGTGGAATGGTGCTCGCCGCAGAACTTTCGGTTCGCGCTGGATTGATAGAGGCCGGATACGCCGCTCGCTTGCGCACGCTGATTGCAAGAACCGGCTTGCCGGTCAAGCCGCCATCCTTCGAAACTGAGCGGTGGATCGATCTGATGCGCCTTGACAAGAAAGCAACGGCGGGCGAGTTGAGGTTCGTGCTTCTGGATGGGGAAGGAAGTGCAAGCGTCCACTCCGTTCCTCTTCATCTGGTCGCCGAGGTCATCGACGCCAATCGATAGGCTCACTTGTCGGCCCGCCAGGTGATCGGCCCTCGGTCGAGACATCCTCCCGCCCCGCTCATAGCTTTGTTCGAGAATGGAAGACCCAAGCTGTCGGCGCCCTTGGTCTGACATTTGCTGCACTGCGGTATTCTCTCGGGTCGGGCAGCCAGTTGGTGGGGAATGCGATGAGTCAAACCAGATTCGGGGCGCCGCAGGCCGCTCCAGCCTCGCGCGAGGAGATTGACGCCGCGATCAGCGCCGGCCTCTACAACCCCTCGAATGAGCGCGACGCCTGCGGGGTCGGCTTCGTAGCCCACATCGCCGGCCAGAAGTCGCACAGCATCGTTTCCCAGGGTCTGAAGATTCTCGAGAACCTCGACCATCGGGGCGCGGTGGGAGCCGACCCGTTGATGGGTGATGGCGCCGGCATCCTGATCCAGATTCCCGACGACTTCTACCGCGCAGAAATGGCGCAGCTCGGCATCGAGTTGCCGCCGCCGGGCGAGTACGGGGTGGGGATGATCTTCCTGCCCAAGGAGCACGCTTCTCGGCTCGCGTGCGTGCAGGCGCTGGAACGCGCGGTGCGCGCGGAAGGCCAAATCGTCTTGGGCTGGCGCGACGTTCCAGTCGATGGCGAGATGCCCATGTCGCCGGCGGTTCGCGCCAAGGAGCCTGTGCTACGGCAAATCTTTATCGGCCGCGGCCCAGAGCTGATCGTTCCGGATGCGCTCGAGCGCAAGCTCTACGTCATCCGTAAGACCGCTTCCAGCGCGATTCAGGCGCTCAAGCTGACGCACAGTCGCGAGTACTACGTGCCGAGCATGAGCTGCCGCACGGTCATCTACAAGGGCCTGCTGCTAGCAGGCCAGGTCGGCAAGTACTACAAGGATCTGGCAGACCCGCGCCTGGTGTCCGCGCTCGCGCTGGTGCATCAGCGCTTCTCGACCAACACCTTTCCGGAGTGGCCATTGGCTCACCCCTACCGGATGGTCGCTCACAACGGGGAGATCAACACCGTCAAAGGCAACTTCAACTGGATGCGCGCGCGCGAAGGCGTGATGAAGTCGCCAGTGCTCGGTGATGACCTGAAGAAGCTCTATCCGATCAGCTTCGAGGGCCAGAGCGACACGGCGACCTTCGACAATGCCCTCGAGTTGCTGACGATGAGCGGCTATTCGCTGGCGCACGCCGTGATGATGATGATTCCGGAGGCCTGGGAGCAGCACACCACGATGGATGAGCGTCGCCGAGCGTTTTATGAATACCACGCCGCGATGCTGGAGCCCTGGGACGGGCCAGCCGCGATGGTGTTCACGGATGGCCGCCAGATCGGGGCCACGCTCGACCGCAACGGCCTGCGTCCTGCTCGCTACATCGTCACCGATGACGATCTCGTCGTGATGGCTTCGGAAAGCGGCGTCCTGCCGATTCCCGAAAACAAGATCATCAAGAAGTGGCGCCTTCAGCCAGGAAAGATGTTCCTGATCGACTTCGACCAGGGCCGGATCGTCGACGATGAAGAACTGAAGAACCAGTTCGCCTCCGCCAAGCCCTATCGGCAGTGGATCGAAAGCGTGCGGGTGAAGCTGGAGGACGTCGAAGAAGAGATCGCCGAGCCGAACCATGCCGAGACCCTGCTAGACCGCCAACAGGCATTCGGGTACACGCAGGAGGACATCAAGTTCCTGCTGAGTCCCATGGCGGCGGCCGGCGAGGAAGGCATCGGCTCGATGGGCAACGACTCGCCCCTGGCCGTCCTGTCGGATAAGAACAAGCCGCTCTACAACTACTTCAAGCAGTTGTTCGCGCAGGTCACCAATCCGCCGATCGATCCCATTCGAGAGGCGATCGTGATGTCGCTGGTGTCCTTCATAGGTCCCAAGCCGAACCTGCTCGACATCAATGCGGTGAACCCGCCGATGCGTCTCGAGGTGCCCCAGCCGATCCTCGACTTCCGAGACATGGGCCGCCTTCGCAACATCGCAGCGCACACGGGGGCGAAGTTCAAGAGCTTCGAACTCGACATTACGTATCCCTTGGCGTGGGGTTACGAAGGCGTCGAGGCGAAGCTGGCTTCGCTCTGCGCGCAGGCCGTGGACGCGATCTGCGGTGGCCACAACATCCTCATCATCAGTGATCGGCGGATGGATCGCGAGCATGTCGCCATCCCGGCGGCGCTCGCACTGTCCGCGATCCACCAGCACCTGGTGCGAGAAGGATTGCGGACGACGGCCGGGCTCGTCGTCGAAACCGGATCGGCGCGCGAGGTTCATCATTTCAGCGTGCTGGCCGGGTACGGCGCGGAAGCCGTCCATCCGTACCTGGCGCTCGAGACGCTGCAGGCGCTGCACCAGTCGCTGCCGAGCGACCTCGCGGCGGAAAAGGCGATCTACAACTACATCAAGGCCGTCGGCAAGGGGCTGTCCAAGATCATGTCCAAGATGGGCGTGTCGACGTACATGTCCTACTGCGGCGCGCAGCTCTTCGAGGCGATCGGACTCGAGAAGGCGCTCGTCGACAAGTACTTTCGCGGGACCGCGAGCCAGGTCGGCGGCATCGATGTGTTCGATGTGGCGGAAGAGGCGATCCGGATGCACCGCAGTGCCTTCGGCGACGACCCGGTGCTCGCAGGCATGCTCGACGCCGGCGGCGAGTACGCATGGCGGGTGCGCGGAGAAGAGCACATGTGGACACCGGATGCGATCGCGAAGCTGCAGCACAGCGCGCGTGCCAACCGGTTCGAGACCTACAAGGAATACGCACAGATCATCAACGATCAGTCGCACCGTCTGATGACGCTGCGCGGCCTGTTCGACTTCAACCTCGATTCAACGGAATCTATTCCGATCGAGCATGTCGAGCCGGCTTCGGAGATCGTCAAGCGCTTTGCCACCGGCGCCATGTCGCTCGGCTCCATCAGCACCGAGGCCCATGCGACCTTGGCGGTCGCCATGAACCGGATCGGCGGCAAGTCGAACACCGGCGAGGGCGGCGAGGATCCCGCGCGCTATCGCAATGAGATGGCGGGCATTCCAATCGCCGAAGGGACGCATTTCAGCGACATCATCGGCAAGGGTGACATCGTCGTCGACTTCCCGCTGAAGGCTGGCGATTCGTTGCGCTCGAAGATCAAGCAGGTGGCGTCCGGCCGCTTCGGTGTGACGACCGAATACCTGGCGTCGGCCGATCAACTGCAGATCAAGATGGCGCAAGGCGCCAAGCCGGGCGAGGGCGGACAGTTGCCCGGTGGCAAGGTGAGTGAGTACATCGGAAAGCTGCGCCACTCGGTGCCGGGCGTGGGCTTGATCTCGCCACCGCCGCATCACGATATCTACTCCATCGAGGATTTGGCGCAGCTGATCCACGATCTGAAGAACGCCAACTCGCGTGCGAGCATCAGCGTCAAGCTGGTGTCGGAGGTGGGCGTCGGCACGATTGCTGCAGGCGTGGCAAAGGCGAAGGCTGACCACGTGGTGATCGCCGGCCACGATGGGGGCACCGGAGCTTCTCCATGGAGCTCGATCAAGCACGCGGGCACGCCGTGGGAATTGGGTCTCGCCGAGACCCAGCAGACGCTGGTGCTGAACCGGCTTCGCGGACGCATCCGGGTGCAGGCCGACGGCCAGATGAAGACCGGGCGCGACGTCGTCATCGGTGCCCTTCTGGGCGCCGACGAGTTCGGCTTCGCGACTGCGCCGCTGGTCGCCGAAGGCTGCATCATGATGCGCAAGTGCCACCTCAACACCTGCCCGGTCGGCGTGGCGACACAGGACCCTGTTCTACGGGCCAAGTTCCAAGGGCGCCCAGAGCACGTGGTGAACTTCCTTTTCTTCGTCGCGGAGGAAGCGCGGTTTATCATGGCGCAGCTCGGCATTGCGACATTCGACGGGCTGATCGGCCGTTCCGACTTGCTCGACACGCGCAAAGGCATCGCGCACTGGAAGGCGCGCGGGCTTGATTTCAGCCGCATCCTTCATGTCGCCCAAGCGCCGCCCGAGGTGGCGCGACGCCACGTCGAGACGCAGGACCACGGCCTCGAGAATGCGCTCGACGTGCGCCTCATCGAGAAGTGCGGCCCGGCGCTCGATCGCGGCGAGAAGGTCCAGTTGATGGAGCAAGTACGCAACGTCAACCGGACGGTCGGTGCGATGCTGTCCGGTGAGCTGATTCGCCGGCATCCGAACGGCCTGCCCGACCAGAGCATTTTCATCCAGATGGAAGGGACCGGCGGCCAGAGCTTCGGCGCGTTCCTCGCCAAGGGCATCACCATTTATCTGATCGGCGATGCCAACGACTACACCGGCAAAGGGATGAGTGGTGGCCGGCTCGCGATCCGTCCGAGCATCGACTTCCGGGGCGACTCGACGCAGAACATCATCGTCGGCAACACGGTGCTGTACGGCGCGACCAGCGGCGAGGCGTTCTTCCGTGGCGTTGCGGGCGAGCGGTTTGCGGTCCGGCTGTCGGGCGCGACCGCGGTCGTCGAAGGCACCGGCGACCACGGTTGCGAATACATGACCGGTGGAACCGTTGTGGTACTGGGCAAGACCGGTCGCAACTTCGCAGCCGGCATGAGCGGCGGCATTGCCTACGCGTTCGACGAGGATGGCCAGTTCGAAAGCCGCTGCAACACGTCGATGGTTTCTCTCGGCAAAGTGGTCGCGACGGCGGAGCAGGAGAAGAGCATCGACCGCGCGATCTGGCACAAGGGCCAGTGCGACGAGGCGGTGCTGAAGACGCTGATCGCGGATCACCACAAGTGGACCGGCAGCCTGCGCGCTCGGCACATCCTCGACAACTGGGTCGAGTCGCGGGCAAAGTTCGTGAAGGTCTTTCCTAACGAATACCGTCGGGCGTTGGGCGAGATCGCTGCCCGCGAGCTCAGCGCGATGGGTGAGTCGGACGCCGCGGCCAAGGCCGGCGATACGATAGCGAAGGCCAAATCCAAGTCGGCGAAGTCCGTGCCGGCCAAGTGACTGCAGACTAGAACGAGAAGTCGATGGGAACGCTGACCGGTTTCATGGAGTACGAGCGCCTGGAAGAAGGCTATCTGCCCGTTCCCAAGCGCGTCAAGAACCACAAGGAGTTCGTGATCGGCCTCAAGGAGGACGAGGCCAAGGTCCAGACCGCGCGCTGCATGGATTGCGGTACGCCGTTCTGCATCGGCGGGTGCCCGGTCAACAACATCATTCCGGACTTCAACGACCTCGTTTATCGGTCGGATTGGAAGCACGCCTTCGAGGTCCTCCGGTCGACCAACAACTTTCCGGAATTCACCGGGCGCATCTGCCCTGCGCCGTGCGAGGCGGCCTGCACGCTGAACGTCAATGACGATCCGGTCGGCATCAAGAGCATCGAGCACGCCATCATCGATCGCGCCTGGTTAGAAGGCTGGGTCGTACCGGTGCTACCCGCAACGCAAACCGGGAAGCGCGTCGCTGTCGTCGGTTCCGGGCCTGCCGGGCTCGCCGCCGCCCAGCAGCTGGTGCGTGCGGGTCATGCGGTCACCGTCTTTGAGAAGAACGATGCGATCGGCGGCCTTCTGCGCTACGGCATCCCGGACTTCAAGATGGAGAAGTCGCACATCGATCGGCGCGTTGCGCAGATGCAAGCGGAGGGTGTCGTCTTCCGCACCGGCGTGATGATCGGCGACCTTCCGGTTGGCAGCACGATCACGAACTGGGCGCAAGAACGAATTGCACCGAGTGACCTGTGTGCCGACTTCGATGCCGTGCTGCTCGCCGGCGGTGCCGAGCAGTCGCGTGACCTGCCGGTGCCGGGTCGCGATATCGACGGTATTCACTTCGCGATGGAATTCCTGCCGCAACAGAACAAGGTCAATGCAGGTGGCGAGATCACGGGCCAGATTCGCGCGGACGGCAAGGATGTGATCGTGATCGGCGGTGGCGATACCGGAAGCGATTGCGTCGGGACCAGTAACCGTCACGGCGCCAAGTCGGTCACCCAGTTCGAATTGATGCCGATGCCGCCGGATCATGAGGACAAGCCGCTGGTCTGGCCGTATTGGCCCACGAAGCTTCGCACGTCTTCCAGCCATGAAGAGGGGTGCGAACGCGAGTTCGCGGTGGCGACGAAGGAATTCATCGGCGACAGCCCTGACGGAAAATCGGGTCGCGTCAAGGCGCTGAAGTCGGTTCGCGTCGAGTGGCAGGGCGGCAAGATGGTCGAGGTGGCCGGCAGCGAGCAGGTGATGCCGGCCCAACTGGTGCTTCTCGCAATGGGCTTTGTCAGCCCAGTCGCGACGGTGATCGACGGGTTCGGTGTAGCGCGTGACGCACGTGGCAATGCGAAGGCGACTGTCGAGGCGAAGGGCGGCTATCTGACCAGCGTCGACAAGGTGTTCGCCGCGGGGGACATGCGGCGTGGCCAGTCCCTCGTTGTCTGGGCGATTCGGGAAGGTCGGCAGGCGGCGCGCGCGATGGACGAGTTCCTCATGGGCTCGAGCGACTTGCCCCGATGAGCCGAAGCGACCTGATCATCGAGATAGATCACGTCACGTTCGGCTATGACGCCTTCAGAACCATCCTCAACGACGTTTCGCTGACCTTCGAGCGCGGCAAGGTCACCGCCATCCTTGGCGGTTCGGGATGCGGCAAGACGACCCTGCTCCGACTGATCGGCGGGGTCTATCCGGTCAACGCAGGCAGCGTGCGATTCGATGGCGAGGTCGTCGATGCGGCCGACAAGGAAGCGCTGTTTCGCCTCCGCCGGCGGCTTGGGATGCTGTTCCAGTTCGGCGCCTTGTTCACCGATCTCTCGGTGTTCGAGAACGTCGCATTTCCGCTGCGAGAACACACCGATCTCGACGAGGCGATGATCCGTGACATCGTCCTGCTGAAGCTCAATGCGGTCGGTCTGCGCGGGGCGGCTCCCTTGAGCATCTCCGCGATTTCCGGCGGGATGGCGCGGCGCGTGGCGCTCGCTCGCGCGATTGCGCTGGATCCGGAGCTGATCATGTACGACGAGCCGTTCGCTGGGCTCGATCCAATCTCGATGGGAGTCGCCGCCAACTTGATACGCACGCTCAACGACACGACCGGTGCGACCTCGCTGGTTGTCTCGCACGACGTCGAAGAGTGCTTCGCCATCTGCGACTATGCGTATCTGATGTCATCGCAGGGCAAGGTCGTCGCGCACGGACCACCGCAGGAACTCAACGCTTCCGAGGATCCGGAAGTGCGGCAGTTCATTCGCGGCGAGCCCGATGGCCCGGTCCGCTTCCACTACCCTGCCCGTCCGTTGGCAGAGGACTTCGGGGTACGGCCCTGAAACGCTCGCTCCGCCACTCTTAGCATGCAGGTCCGCCGATGGTCTCGTTGATCGCGCCGATCGGAAGAACGACGCTCGACGTGCTGCAAGCGCTCGGCCATCACGCGTTCTTCTTCATCGACCTGCTCCGCAATGTGCCGACCGCACTTCGGCGCCCCTACCTGGTCGTGGCGCAGATCCACGCGATCGGCAACCTCTCGCTGGTCATCATCATGTCGTCCGGGCTGGCGGTCGGCTTCGTGCTGGCGCTCCAGATGTACTACGCCCTGGTGACTTACGGTGCCGCGGAGTCGCTTGGGCTGATCGTCAATCTCTCACTGGTGCGGGAACTCGGTCCGGTCGTGACGGGCCTGCTTTTCGCCGGGCGGGCCGGAACGTCCCTGACTGCGGAGATCGGCCTGATGAAGGCCGGCGAGCAACTGGCCGCGATGGACATGATGGCGATCGACCCACGCAGTCGGGTGCTGGCGCCGCGCTTCATCGGCGGCATCGTGTCGATGCCGATCCTCGCGATCCTCTTTTCGACTGTCGGCATCCTCGGTGCCTACGTCGTCGCGGTGTTGCTGATTGGCGTCGATTCCGGCAACTTCTGGTCCATCATGCAAACTGGCGTCGATGTGCAGCGTGACGTCGGGAACGGCATCGTCAAGAGCATGGTGTTCGGCGTGATCTGCACGTTCGTCGCGCTCTACCAAGGCTATGAGACACAGGCCACGCCGGAAGGCGTCGCACACGCGACCACGCGCACCGTCGTCATCGCATCGCTGGGCGTGCTCGCAATGGATTTCATCCTCACGGCGTTGATGTTCTCGACACCTTGAGGCGAAGGATTCCTAGGAAGCGGAATGGGAAAGAAAAGCATCGAGACGCTGGTCGGACTGTTCGTCCTGCTTGGCATGGCGGGTCTGGTCTTCCTGGCGCTGCAGGCCGCCAATCTGGGCACCTTCAACTCCGGCGACACGTATGCGCTGCTGGCGAAATTCGACAACATCGGTGGACTGAAAGTCCGGGCGCCGGTTCGCAGCGCCGGCGTCACGGTGGGCCGGGTCGCCTCGATCACGCTCGATCCGAAGACCTACCAGGGTGTCGTTCGGCTGCAGGTCGAACGTGGCGTGCAGTTTCCGGCCGACTCGTCCGCGCGCATCCTGACGTCGGGGTTGCTGGGCGATCAATACGTCGGAATCGAGGCAGGCGCCGACGAGAAGTCGTTTGCTCCGGGGGACACCATCAAGCAAACCCAATCCGCCGTCGTGCTCGAGAGCTTGATCGGACAGTTCCTCTTCAACAAGGCTGCCGATGCCGGTTCTGCGACTGCCCCGCCACCGCCAGCACCGGCCGGAGCAAAGAAGTGAGCGCGCCGATCTTGCGCGCCAACGACGCACTGCTTGTCGGCCTGACCGCTGTTGTATTGCTCGCCGGCTGCTCGTCGATCCAGACCGGCCGTGCCGCCCCAGGCCAGCGCCTCGATCCATGGGAAAACTGGAATCGCAAGGTCTTTGCGTTCAACGAAGGGCTCGACGAGAAAGTTCTGAAACCGGTCGCCACGATCTACAGCGATGTGGTTCCACAAGGGATTCGCAACGGCGTCGGAAACTTCTACGGGAACGTGCTCGATGCCTGGTCGGCGGTCAACAACGTCCTGCAGGGCAAGTTCGCTGAAGGAATCGATGATGTCACGCGGGTAGGGACGAACACGCTGTTCGGGTTGTTCGGAATTGTCGACGTGGCGTCGGAGATGGGCCTTGACCATCGCTACGAAGACTTCGGCCAGACACTCGGTCGCTGGGGTGTTGGTGCCGGCGCATACTTGGTGCTGCCGGTGCTGGGGCCCTCCTCGCTGCGGGATGCCGCTGCACTTCCGCTCGACCGCGCAGCCTCGCCGGCGGTGTTGATCAACAACGGCTCTACGCGGACGGGGCTCACCGCCCTGCAGATCATCAACACGCGGGCGAGCCTGCTCGGTGCGACGCGGGTGATCGACGACATCTCGCTCGACAAGTACACGTTCATCCGCGACGCGTACCTGCAGCGACGGCGGAGCCTCGTGTTCGACGGCGACGTCCCGGAAGCGCCGGAGTCCGAGGAACCGGTGGCGCCGCCAAAGCAGGACGCGCCCGCGACCCTTGACGCCGCGCCCGCCGCGGCCCCGTCAGCAGGCGCCTCTGCGCCGAAATGACACTGTTCCCATTGCGGTCGGAGTGAACCGCGGAAGGCACTCGGACGTTGAACGCCCATGCCATCCGCCGGGACTGAGATTGTCGGTATGGTGGCTTTCTATCTGGCTCTAGCAAAAAAGGAACACCCATGAACACGAACCGATTCGCCACTTGGCTTCTCACGGTTGCTGTCGCCCTCGGCTCCATCACTGTGCAGGCGCAGGCGATCAAGCCACCCGATGCGCTGATCAAGGAAGTTTCGTCCGACGTCCTTGATGCCGTGAAGGCCGACAACAGCATCCGCGCCGGTGACGTCCAGAAGGTCATTGCCCTCGTCGACTCGAAGGTCATGCCCTACGTCGACTTCCAGCGCATGACGGCATCGGCTGTTGGCCGCTACTGGAAGCAGGCCACGCCTGAACAGCAGAAGCGCCTCCAGGACGAGTTCAAGGTCCTGCTCGTACGCACGTATTCGGGTGCGCTGGCGCAGGTTAAGGACCAAACCGTGCAGCTGAAGCCGATGCGGTCCGGCCCGGAGGACACCGAAGTCGTCGTGCGCAGCGAGGTCCGCGGGAAGGGCGATCCGATCCAGCTCGACTACCGGCTCGCGAAGACGGCGTCCGGCTGGAAAATCTACGACGTCAACGTCCTTGGCGTATGGCTGGTAGAGAACTATCGCAATAGCTTCGCCCAGGAAATCGGTACGAACGGCGTCGACGGTTTGATTGCGAAACTGGCCGAGCGCAACAAGGCGGCCGGTGCGGGCGGCGCGAAGAGCTGACCCATGCTGCTCCTGCCCGCGACGCTCACGACCAGAGAGGCTCGCGACACGCTGCGCATGCTGTCGCAGGCGCTGCAGCGGGAGCCGGGCAATGACGTCGTCGTCAACGCCAGCAGCCTGCAGCAGTTCGACACCTCGGCGGTGGCGGTCTTGCTGGAGTGCCAGCGACTGGCACAGGCATGGGGCAAGAGCTTCGAAATCCGGCAGGCACCCGCAAAGCTGCTCTCGCTCATCAAGCTGTACGGCGTCGATTCGCTGCTATCGAGGAGCGGATCGGCGGCTGCTGCCTCAAGCTGAGGCGGTGTTCGGTCCCTACAAGGTTCCGTACGAGTGAAGGCCTGACAGGAACATATTGACGCCGAGGAATGCGAAGCTCGTGACGGCAAGGCCGGTCAGCGCCCACCAGGCCGAGAGCGCCCCGCGCAGCCCCTTCATCAGACGCATGTGGAGCCAGGCGGCGTAGTTCAGCCAGACGATCAGAGCCCAGGTCTCCTTCGGATCCCAGCTCCAGTAGCCGCCCCAGGCCTCGGCGGCCCAGAACGCGCCGAGGATCGTCGCGATCGTGAAGAAGGCGAAGCCGATGGCGATCGACTTGTACATCACGTCGTCGAGCACCTCGAACGATGGCAATCGCTCGGCGATCCGGCGGCGTGCCGCCAGGATGCCGCCGACGATCAATGCGGCGGTGCCGAAATACACCGCCCAATAGCTGCTGATTGCCTCGATCGGGTTCTTACGAAACACGAGCGGCTCGATGCAGAGGACGACACCCATCAGAAAAAGCGGCGCCAGCTTGAGCCAGTGGGTCTGCGCCGCATGGCGCTTCACGAGATAGGCGAAGCCGACCATCGCCGACAGCGAGAAGCTGCCGTATCCGATGAAATTCGCCGGCACGTGGAGCTTCATCCACCAGCTCTGCAGGGCAGGGACCAGCGGCTGGATCTCCTGGGCCTCGCGGACCACCGTGTACCAAAGCAGGAAGCCCACCGCCGCGCTCACGACCAGCATCACGAAGGCGCCCAGCGCCTGGGTCCCGTAGTGCTGTTCGTAGTAGAGGTAGAACAGCGTGGTGAGCCAGCAGAACAGGATGAAGACCTCGTAGAGGTTACTGACCGGGATGTGGCCGATGTCCGGGCCGATCTGGTGGCTTTCGAACCAGCGCACGATCGTGCCGGTGATCGCCATGAAGACCGCGGCCCAGGCCAGCCGGGAGCCGATCGTCGTGGCGCCATTGCTTGCCGAGTTGCTCGCGAATCCGAGCCAGTAAAAGATCGTGCTCAGGAAAAAGAGCACGCCCATCCACAGGATCGCGCTCTGGCTCGAGAGCATGTACTTCAGCAGGAAGACGTTGTCCCCCTTCGCTAGATCCGCGCCGTAGGCGTCGGTGGCTTGGCCGTACAACCCGATCGCAAGCAGCACAGCGACGGCCACGGCAATCATCAGCGTCCGCAGCGAGCCCCAGTACCAACCGAGCGCGACGCAGACAGGCAAGGTGCCGATCAAGATGCCCTTCTCGTACACGTCCATCGACGTGCCGTACCTGGAGAACGCATAGCCGCCACCCACAAGGATGAGAGCGGCAAACACCCAGTCGAATAGCGATCGACCCGTGAATGCATTCGAAGAGCCGGTGCGGCCGAGCGGCAGCGTCGTAGCGTTCATCTTGCTTCCTTCAGGACGGCGGCCTTGATGCGCTCGAACTCCGCATCGGCATCGAGCGTCCGGCGGGTGGTTGACATGGCCGCGGCGACATTGGTTCCGCTCGCAGCGCTGACGGGGGTCACCCAGATCCAGAGACGGCGCTCCCGGATGTACAGCATGGCAAAGACGCCGACGATCAGCAAGATCGCGCCGAGGTAGACCAGGGTCTTTCCAGGTGCGCGGGCGACCTGGAAGACGCTGGCCTGGACATGCTTGAAATCAGCGAGCTCGAGGACCAGCGGAGCCGGGTAAAAGAAGCTGTCGGACAACGACAGCACAGCCTGGGTCATGAAGGCCTGGGTCTTTTCGTCCGGGACGAGCGGGGCAATTCCCTCGGCGTTTCGGGACAGGTTGAGCAGTTCGAAGAGGCTGCCGTTGAGGATGCGCAGCAAGACCTCCGAGATGCGCGGCCGATCCGCTTCGGGCACGCTGGACTCCATGAAGTCCGAGACGGCCAGCAGGCCGCCGCTCTTCGACGCAGGGGCAGAGCTGTCCGCTCCGGCGAAGAGAGCCAGGACGCGCAGCGCCGTGGTCTGCAGCTGAGGGGCCATCTCGGGCTTGTCGGTGGGCGTGGCCAGTGCGACATAGCGCGATGCTGCCTGTTCCCGCAGGGCGGGGTCCAAGAGCGCCCGGCGGAGTCGCATCCAGCCGACGATGCTGTCGGAATCATCGGCCGGAACGCGCAGATAGCGCATGCTGTCGTTCGGGTTGTCGCGTGTTCCGAGGAGGTAGACCCGCTGGCCGTCGAGTTCGACCGGCAGCATGTAGTTGTTGTATTCCCGCGCCTGTCCCGACGCATCGCGCAACTTGTAGCTGATGGACGGCCCGACATTCCGCAACTCGCGCTTGCGATTTAGTTTCGCACCCGAACCGAGTTGATCCCGCAGACTGGCGACGAGATCGACCTTGCGCACGTCAGTGCCAGTACTCGCCGGCGGCCCCGCGAGATTCTCGACGTTGATCACGCGCAGCCCGGTGAATTCGAGCGTCATCTGCGCATCGCCGTCGGACAGGGTGGTGCTCGCTCCAATGGTGCCCTCGACGTCGAAGCTCTTGCCGCCCTTAAGGAGCGGGAAGGCGCGGAGCTTCACCGTTGAGCCACCGTCGTCGAAGCTGCTCTGGTAGATCGCGACTCCGCGGTGGAACGCCGGTTCGTTCACTTTCACCGTCGTCGCAGTCGCCGTGCCGGTCTCATGGTCGTGAATCACGATCTCGCTCGCGAAGAGCTTGGGCATGCCAGTTTCGTAGTACTCGACGATGAACTTGCGGAGCTCCACGTCGAAGGGCAAGTCCTGCAGGACCACGCCGTGCTGCATGCTGATGACCGCGGTGCCTGAGCGCGCACCCTCCGGCACCAGCAGATTGGCGCGAAACGTGGGTGTGTCTGGGCCGAGTCGGTGCGCTGGCGCGACGTCGCGGAACATGCCGCCACCGGAGTAGGTCGACTTGCCCTGCAGCATCATCTGGAGCTTGACGATCAAGTCGCCGTCGAACAGGCCACCAAGGCATATCAGCACGATGGCCGAATGCGCTGCGATGTAGCCGAGTTTGTTCGCGGCCCCGCGCCTCGCCGCGATCATCGCGCCGCCATTCGCACGCTGATCGACCTTCAGACGCCAGCCGGCGCCGCTCAGGAGGTGGCTGATCCGTTCCACCGCTTGCCTCGGCAGCTCGCCGTGCAGGGCACCCTGAGCCTTCAAATGGAAGGCTTGCAATCCCTGCTCGCGCAGATGCTCCTTGAAGTTGCCCAGGTCGGCAAGGATCTTCGGTGCATTGCGCGCAATGCACAGCGTGGTCGACGCAACCAGGAACGCAAGAATGAGCAGAAACCACCAGGCGCCGTACACGGTGTAGAGGTCGACCGCGCGAAACACCTCGGCCCAGAAGGGGCCGAACTGATTGACATAGTTGGTGTAGGGCTCGTGCTGCTTGAGAACCGTCCCGATGATCGACGCGATGCAGATGACGGTGAGCAGCGAGATTGAGAAGCGCATCGACGAGACGAGCTCGACGAGGTCTCGAACGGGACGCGACCTGGCTCGCACGGCGATGCCGGAAGTGGTGACAGGCATGGTGCGTGCGGGTGGCTGCGGTGGCAGCCGATCAGCGGGATGAGAGGCGGGTGCCGCCGTCGCTCAGCGCAGGCCGGCGATGTAATCGGCGACTGCCTTGATCTCGCGATCGTTCATCTTCGCGGCGATGCCGACCATTGTCGCGTTGTTGTTGCGAGCGGCTGCGCGGAACGCAACGAGCTGCGCCTCGGCGTAGTCGGCATGCTGTCCCGCAAGGCGCGGGTACTGCGCGGGAATTCCGCTACCGGTCGGGCTGTGGCAACCGGCGCAAGCGGGGACGTTGCGGTCCGGGATACCGCCACGGTAGATCTTTTCGCCGAGCTTGACGCTGTCCTTGTTCTTCGCAGAGCCCGGCTTCGGCTGTTTCGTGGCGTAGAACGCCGAAACATTCTTCATGTCATCAGCGCTCAGCGTTGAGGCGATGCCGCGCATGATCGGGTTGTTGCGCTGACCGGCCTTGAACTCGGTCAGTTGCTTGACGAGGTACTCCGCGTGCTGGCCTTGGATGATCGGATTGGCGGGACTTCCGCGCGAACCATCGTTGGAGTGACAGGAGACGCAAACGCCGGACGAGATCGCCTCGCCTTTGGCGAGGTCTGCCTTGGCGGCAGCGGCCGGCTCTGCCGCCCATGCGGACATGCTTCCAAGGGCGCCCAGCACGAGCGTGGACAACAGAACGACGACAGGCTTCATGACGTGGCGGTGTCTCAGATGCAAAACCTTGCGATTTTACAATGATGGATTTAGGGCTTCTGATGGTCGAACCAAAGTCACCAGCTTCCAGGCCCTCCTCAGTCTCGAAGCCTGAGGCGAGCCAGGAACAGCGAGCTCTGGCGTGGGCGCACACCGCGCGATTTCTGACGACGGCCAGCCAGCTCGATCAACTGCCTGCGACCGACCTGCCTGAGATTGCGTTCGTGGGCCGATCCAACGCCGGCAAATCGACCGCCATCAATCGGTTGGCGCAGCAGAACCGCCTTGCGTTCGCTTCTCGGACGCCAGGACGCACGCAGCACATTAACCTGTTTGAGGTCGGCCCGAAGGACAGCCCCAATGCGTTGCTCGCGGACCTGCCTGGGTATGGCTACGCCGCGGTCGAACGTAGCGCCAAGCTGCGGTGGCAGCAGGTGATGGCCGACTATCTCGAACTGCGGCGCAGCCTGACAGGCATCGTCTTGATGATCGATTCGCGACTCGGCTTCACCGATCTGGATCGTCAGTTGCTTCTTTTCATTGCACCTCGCATTGCCAACGGCGTCGTCAAGTTGCTCGTCCTGCTGACGAAGGCGGACAAGCTCACCCGCAGCCAACGCGCTGCTACGTTGAACGACGCTAACGCGGTGCTGGCCGAGAGCGTGACCGCCGAAGCGGACATCGGCGTTTCGCTCTTCTCCGCGCTCAAGCGTGAAGGCATCGGCGAGGCCGCCGAGGTGCTGCATCGGTGGGTCACATGATCACTTCGACGCAGGTAGGCTGCCGACCCAAAGCGCCCAGGAGACGAGCATGATTCAAACGTTCGACGCGGTCTTGCCGCATGGCGTCACCCTGAGTTGCCGAGCCACCGGTTCGTCGACGCTTCCGGTCCTGCTTTTCCTGCATGGCTTCCCGGAAGGTGCGTTCGTCTGGGACGACATCCTCGAGCACTTCGGTGACCGCTATCGATGCATTGCGCCCAACCTTCGCGGTTTCGAGCGCTCGAGCGCTCCTGAGGAGGTCGCAGCCTACCGAGCAAAGCATCTCGTCGAGGACATCGTTGCGCTGATCGAACAGCACGCCACTGGGCGCGTCGAGGCGCTCGTTGCCCACGACTGGGGCGGGGCCGTGGCGTGGAACATCGGCGCTCAGCGGCCGGAGAAGCTCAAGCGGCTGGTCATGATCAATTCGCCGCATCCAGCGACTTTTCTCCGCGACCTGAAGTCGAATGCCGGCCAGCAAAGCGCCAGCGCCTACATGAATTTCCTGTGTCGACCCGATGCCGAAGCGTTGCTCGCGGAGAACGACTTTGCCCGGCTGTGGCCGTTCTTCTCAGGGATGGGTGCCGGAGACGCATCGAGGCTTGGGGGAGGGTGGCTGACGGAGTCGGTGCGGAATCAGTACCGAGCCCTATGGTCACAGGGCTTGCGGGGCGGCTGCAACTACTATCGCGCGTCGCCGCTCAGACCGCCGACCGCAACAGATCAATCGGTTCTCGGCATCGAGTTCCCGCCGAGTGCGGTGACCGTCAAGGTACCCACACAGGTCATATGGGGCGAGGACGACATTGCCTTGCCGATCGGCTTGCTGGAGGGTCTCGAAGCGTTTGTCCCCTCCATGAACTTGGTCCGTGTACCCGGTGCAAGTCACTGGATCATCCACGAACGCCCCAGCTTCATCGCGGAGCAGATTGAGCAGGCGCTTCGTTCAGACGCGGCATGAAAAAGGGCTGCCGAAGCAGCCCTCTTGGTGCAGGCAATGCCTACGCGGAACTCACATGTCCATCCCGCCCATGCCGCCCATGCCGCCCATCCCACCGCCCATGCCGCCGCCCCCAGAGCTTTCTTCCTTGGGAGCTTCCGAGATCATGGCCTCGGTCGTCAGCATCAACGCAGCCACCGATGCGGCGTTCTGCAGCGCCGTGCGCGTGACCTTGGTCGGGTCGAGAATGCCCATTTCGATCATGTCGCCGTACTGGCCGTTCTGGGCGTTGTAGCCGTAATTGCCCTTGCCGGCCAACACCGCGTTCACCACCACGCTCGGCTCGTCGCCGGCGTTCTGAACGATGATGCGGATCGGCTCTTCGATCGCACGAAGAATGAGCTTGATGCCGGCGTCCTGATCAGGGTTGTCACCCTTGATGGCACCAGCGGATTGCTTGGCGCGCAACAGGGCCACACCGCCACCGGCCACGATGCCTTCTTCGACAGCAGCGCGAGTTGCGTGCAGCGCATCCTCGACGCGGGCCTTCTTTTCCTTCATCTCGACTTCGGTGGCCGCGCCGACCTTGATCAGCGCCACACCGCCAGCCAGCTTTGCAACGCGCTCCTGCAGCTTCTCGCGGTCGTAGTCCGACGTGGCTTCCTCGATCTGGACGCGGACCTGCTTGACACGCGCTTCGATGTCGGCGGCAGCACCGGCGCCGTCGATGATCGTCGTGTTCTCCTTGGCCACTTCGACGCGCTTGGCCTGACCGAGATCAGCCAGCTGGACCTTCTCGAGCGTCAAGCCGACTTCTTCGGCAATGACCTTGCCACCCGTCAGGATGGCGATGTCTTCGAGCATGGCCTTGCGGCGATCACCGAAGCCAGGGGCCTTGACCGCCACCACTTTCAGGATTCCGCGGATGGTGTTGACGACGAGCGTTGCAAGGGCTTCGCCTTCGACTTCCTCGGCGACGATCAACAGCGGACGGCCAGATTTCGCGACTTGTTCTAGCGTCGGCAGGAGATCGCGAATGTTGCTGATCTTCTTGTCGAACAGCAGCACGAACGGGTTATCCAGTGCTGCCGTCTGCTTTTCCGGGTTGTTGATGAAGTACGGCGACAGGTAGCCGCGGTCGAACTGCATCCCCTCGACCACTTCAAGCTCGCTGGCAAGCGACTTGCCGTCTTCGACGGTGATCACGCCTTCCTTGCCAACCTTGTCCATCGCGTCGGCGATGATGCGGCCGACCTCTTCGTCGCTGTTGGCCGAAATGGTTCCGACCTGTGCAATTTCCTTGCTCGTCGTCGTCGGCTTCGATTGCTTCTTGAGCTCCTCGACCAACGTCGTTACGGCCTTGTCGATGCCGCGCTTCAGATCCATCGGGTTCATGCCCGCAGCGACGTACTTCATGCCTTCGCGAACGATGGCCTGAGCCAGCACCGTGGCCGTCGTCGTACCGTCGCCGGCGATGTCCGAGGTCTTGGAAGCGACCTCCTTGACCATCTGGGCGCCCATGTTCTGGAGTTTGTCCTTGAGCTCAATTTCTTTAGCGACCGAAACACCGTCCTTAGTGACGGTTGGCCCGCCGAAAGAGCGCTCGAGGACCACGTTGCGACCCTTGGGTCCAAGCGTGACTTTCACTGCGTTGGCGAGAATATTTACGCCTTCGATCATTCGGGCGCGGGCATCCCCGCCGAAAATTACGTCTTTTGCTGCCATTGAGGTTCTCCTTACTTCTCGACCACGGCGAAGAGATCTTCCTCGCGCATCACCAGCAATTCGTCGCCATCGACCTTAACGGTCTGGCCGCTGTACTTGCCGAACAGAACGCGGTCGCCCGCACGGACGTTCATCGCCACGAGGTCGCCGCGCTCATTTCTCTTGCCCGGACCGACCGAGACGACTTCCCCTTGGTCGGGCTTTTCCGCGGCGTTATCCGGAATCACAATTCCGGATGCCGTGCGAGTTTCCTGTTCGAGGCGTTTGACGATCACACGATCGTGCAACGGACGAAGTTTCATAAAATCTCCTTTGATGCAGCGGTTCTCACTGAGAGTGAGCACTGATAAACGGAGGGGGCGGTATGCTTCCCTCACGCGTTAGCACTCGACTCGTGTGAGTGCTAGCAGCAATTATAGAGGCAGGTCGTGACATTACAAGAAGCGAGCGTGGCGAACTGATGGCACGACGGACCATTGCCCTGGACGCTGACGGCGTTCTTCTCGATTTCCACTTGGGCTACGCGGCAGCCTGGACACGTGCCTTCGGACATCGCCCGGTTGAACGAGATCCCCTGGCCTACTGGCCCATCGATCGATGGCAGGTCGAACGCCTGGATGCCGAGAGAAGGGTGCACTTCCGGAACTTCTTCGACCTGGAGTTCTGGTCCGGTCTTCCGGCTGTGTCAGGTTCGTTGGACGCTTGCATCAGCCTCCACGATGCGGGCTTCGAACTGGTCTGCGTGTCAGCGCTTGATGCGCAATATGAATCGGCCAGACTTCAGAACCTGCGTGCGCTTGGCTTTCCGATCGAATGCGTGATTGCGACTGGAAACGCAGAGGGGGATCGCAGTCCAAAAGCCGCTGCGATCGAGAGCCTGCAGCCGGTGGCATTTGTGGACGACTACTTGCCTTACTTTCGAGGCGTTTCCGATGACGTTCATACAGCGCTTGTGTTGCGAGCGCCTAACGGCAGTCCGAATATTGGCCCCGAACTGCAAGCGGTGAAGTCTGTGCACGACGATCTGGCGGGATTCGCACGTCACTGGTTAGCGGTGCAGTCGGCCTAGTCGTTACTGAACCCGGCCCCCAGCGGCTCCAGGTTGTGTTCAATCCGCCGGCGGTGCGGCGTTTCGACAAGGCTCGGAATGCCCAGCCAGCACCGGCGTGTCAGGTAATGGTTAGGCGCAGAGACTCAATTCGAAACTGGTATCCACCGTCGCAGGTCGCAAGCGGCCTTCGGCGTCTTGTTTCATCAGCCGGACCAACGCCATGAGGCGGTGGCCGCTGATCTCGGGAATGAGTTCTTCTTCGGAATTCAGGCGCACTCGCATCAACTGATAGACGCGCCCGGGCGGCAAGCTCTGCTGGTACTGACCACCCGTCGTGACGACCTTTTGCGGCTTACCGGAGTCGCGCAGCAGCCCCAGCAGCACCTGAAGCGCCGCTGCAAGTGGCATCAAGGTCGACACCCACTTGAGCAGGTCGGCGCGTCTTCGCTGCGGCGGTGTCTTCTGCCACGCGTAGTAAGCGGGCAGATCGAACTCGCACGTTCCCCCGGGAATGCTGATCCGACTCCGAATGCTCATCAGCCACTCATTGCTCGTCAATGAAACTCCTGCCTTGCCCGGCAAGTCATTCAAGTTGTTGAAGGCCGAATCGATGCGTTGGACGACCGTATCGAGGGCCTCCTCCGAGATCGACGGATTGCCTCGATATTCGTTCAACTGTGACTTGTGACGTTCAAGTTCCTTCAGCAAGTCCGACTTCAAGTCAGCACGGGATCCGACGTCCATGATCTCGAACAAAGTGGCCAGCGCGTAGTGATGATCAACGGGGGCTTCCCTCGCAATCAACTGGCCGAGGCGATCGAACAGGTGTTCAAGACGAAGCATCGTCCGGATGCCTTCGTGAAACGGGTACTCGTACAGGATCAAGATGGTTCCAGCAGGGCAACGAACACTTGCGAACTGCGACGGTCAATTGCGGTTCGGCGATTGTTCCATAGCACGCCGATGGCTCAGGAAACCCTAGTGCGCTCTAGTCGAGTCCGACGAAGTTCGGCGGAAAGCACGAGTGCCAAAGCAGACGGACTTGCTCAGAAAGCTCAGAAATTCCGATTCCATCGTTGTGAATCACCAAGTCAGCACGCGCGCGCCGTTGCGACCGAGCGGCCTGCTGGGCGACCACATCGAGCACGGTCCGTTCGTCCCAGCCTGACCGCATCACGACTCGGTCGATCTGGGTCCTTTCGCTGCAGTCGACGACCCAAATTCGGTCGACCAGTTGCGGCCAGCGGCTTGACTCGACGAGCAGTGGCACATCGAAGACGGCCAGGGGCGCGGTCGTTCGGTGCGCCTGCCGTTGCGTCTCGGCGGCGATTAGGGGATGCAAGATGCCTTCTAGCCGCTTGCGAGCCGAAACGTCCGAAAACACAATAGCGCGTATTTGGGAACGATCGAGGGCGCCGTCATTGGCGATGACACCGGAGCCGAAGGCTGCCGCGATGGACTTGATGGCGGCCCCATTCGAGCCGGTCAGTTCGCGGGCGATACGGTCTGTATCGATGACAGCGGCACCAAGCCCCAAGAGGAGGCTCGCGACTGTGCTTTTTCCGCTGCCGATCCCACCCGTTAAGCCGATTCGAACGGCATCTGCGCCCACAAGTGAGGTCTCAAGTCCAGCCAAGCCAATTAAGCACCCGACCCTCGCCGGCGAGCATCACAACGAGCGCCGCCCCCGCCAAGAACGGCCCGAACGGTACGTAGCGTCCTTCGCGCAAAGCAGCGCTCATTTTCATGGCGATTCCGACAACGGCGCCAATCAACGAAGCAGCGAGGACGATCGGTAGCAGCATCTTGATGCCAAGCCAGGCGCCGGTCGCCGCAAGAAGCTTGAAATCGCCAAAACCCATGCCCTCTTTTCCGGTCGCCAGCTTGAAGATCCAATAAATCGACCACAGCGAGAGATAGCCTGCGATCGCTCCCCACAGTGCTTGTGGCAATTCGATGGTCCAGCCGAGGGCGCTCGCCATGAGGCCGGCCCACAGAAGGGGCAGCGTCATGTTGTCCGGCAACAGCGTCGTGTCCCAGTCGATACCTGCCAAGGCCACAAGCACTGCGGCAAATCCACACCACAGCAGCGCCGTTGGTGTTGAACCGAAGCGCCACCCGATCAGACCGAAGAGTAAACCGGTCAGGATTTCGATCAACGGGTATCTGGGTGAAATCCGATGGCTGCAAGAGGCACAGCGGCCCTTGAGTAGGAGATAGCTCAGAACCGGAACGTTCTCGTGCCAGCGGATCGCGTGCTTGCAATAAGGGCAGCGCGATCGGGGTTTCGAAAGCGTCACCTCATCAAGGCTCGCATCGACTTTCACGCCGAGCAGGTCGGCGCTTTCCTGTCGCCAGCCCATCTCGAGCATCAGCGGCAGGCGATGGATGACGACGTTGAGAAAGCTGCCGACGCAGACCCCAAGCAGAGCGAGCGAAAGAGGCGCAAGCAGGACGCTCGCGAGGGAAGAGTCCATCGACTCTGGACCTAAACCACCTGACCAAGCTTGAAGATGGGCAGATACATCGAGACGACGATGCCGCCGATCAACACGCCAAGGATGACGATGATGAAAGGTTCCATGAGACTGGAAAGACCCTTGACGGCCTCGTCCACTTCATCTTCGTAAAACTCAGCCGCTTTGCCGAGCATCGCGTCCAGGGACCCTGACTCCTCACCGATTGCGCACATCTGCAGGACCATCACGGGAAATACGCCCGTCGTCTGCATGGAGGTGGTCAATGCCGAACCGGTCGATACGTCACGCTGGATCTGCTCAGTGGCTTCCTGAAAAACTGCATTGCCGGAAGCGCCGCCCACCGAGTCGAGCGCCTCGACGAGCGGAACACCAGCAGCAAACATTGTGGAAAGCGTGCGCGTCCAGCGGGCGACTGATGACTTGTTGACGAGTTCTCCAAAGACAGGAATGCGCAGCAAAAGTCGGTCCATCACCTTCTGCATCTTTATGGAGCGCTTCCAGGATTGAAGGAAGAAATATGTTCCACCGCCTAGGATGCCGAAGATCAAATACCAGTAGCTGACGAAGATCTTCGATAGCGCAATGACGAAGAGTGTTGGAGCGGGCAAGTCGGCTCCAAACGATTTAAAGACATCCTCGAACGCCGGAATGACGAAGATCATGATCACCGACAAAACGACGAAGGCGACGACCAATACCGCAATCGGGTAAATCAACGCCGACTTGATCTTGTTCTTGATCGCCATCGTCTTCTCCTGATAGAGAGCAAGACGATCGAGGAGCGTTTCCAAGATACCACCGGCCTCACCGGCTTCCACAAGATTGCAATACAGGGCGTCGAAGTAGAGCGGATGCTTGCGAAACGCCGCGGACAAGCTGGTTCCGGTTTCGACGTCAGTTCGGATGTCCGTCAGCAGCCGCGTCATGCGTGCGTTCGTGCTGCCGCGTGCCACGATGTCGAACGACTGGATCAGCGGCACGCCGGCGCGCATCATCGTCGAGAGCTGTCGTGTAAAGACCGCGATGTCCTTTTGCTTGATGGATCTGCCGCCGGACATCCGACGCTTCTTGACCTTGTTGACCATCACGCCCTGGCGACGAAGGCTGGCACTGACCATCGCCTCGCCACCTGCGCGCATCTCGCCCCGGACGACCTTGCCGTTCTTGTCCTTGCCTTCCCATTCGAAGACGATGTCCTTGACCTTGTTCGCAGTGACCGCTGTTGCTGTCGCCATAAGTCCCTTCGAGACGCTGCCGCCCCGTCCCGTGTATTGAGATGTCGGTTATTCGTTCGTGACTGAGATCACTTCTTCGAGTGTCGTCATGCCCGAGCGGACCTTGATCAACCCCGACTGACGAAGGTCGCGAACATTTTCACGCTGAGCCTGGTTAGCAATATCCATAGAGGTTCCCTCGTTGAGGATGATCTTCTGGATGTCCTCAGAAATCGGCATGACCTGGTAGATGCCGACTCGGCCCTTGTATCCATTGGTGCACGACGAACAACCTACAGCCCGGAACGGCTTCCAGTTTCCGTCGAGGTCCTCACCTTTAAACCCGGCCTTCAACATCGCCTCGCGAGGGTAATCGGCTGGCGCCTTGCAGTTCTCGCAAAGCCGTCGCGCAAGGCGCTGCGCGGTGATAAGAAGTACGCTGGACGCGATGTTGAACGGAGCAACCCCCATGTTCAACAGGCGCGTCAGCGTGGTCGGGGCGTCATTTGTATGGAGCGTCGACATGACCATGTGGCCAGTTTGCGCGGCTTTGATGGCAATGTCCGCCGTCTCGAGGTCGCGAATTTCGCCGACCATGATGACGTCGGGGTCCTGACGAAGGAACGACTTCAGTGCAGCCGCGAACGTGAGCCCTGCTTTGTCATTGACGTTGACCTGGTTCACACCGGGCAGATTGATTTCGGCGGGATCTTCAACGGTCGAGATGTTGACTCCCGGTTGATTGAGGATGTTGAGGCACGTGTAAAGCGAAACGGTCTTTCCACTACCGGTTGGACCTGTCACCAGAACCATCCCGTAAGGACGCTGAATGATCTTCAGCAACCGGTCCTTTTCCACCTTCTCGTAGCCGAGAGCCTCAATGCCCACTTTCGCGCTCGACGGATCCAGAATCCGGATAACGATCTTTTCGCCGAACAGCGTAGGCAAGGTGCTGACACGAAAGTCGATTGCTTTCGCGCCGAATTTCAACTTCATACGGCCGTCTTGCGGAACACGCTTTTCGGCAATGTCGAGGCGCGAAATCACCTTAATGCGCGATGACAACTTGTCCTTGATGGCGATCGGAGGCTGTGTAATCTCCCGAAGTTCTCCGTCCACGCGGAAGCGCACCCGATAGTGGTATTCGTACGGCTCAAAGTGGAGGTCGGACGCACGCAGATTGATGGCATCGATCAACATCTTCTGAAGGAAGCGCACAACCGGCGCGTCCTCGACTTCCGAAGCGACATCGGTGGCATCCGGCGTGGCAGTGACGTCATCGGTAACGTCGAACTCGAAGTCACCGGAAGATAGTGCTTCGATCGTCTCGGATGCGGTGGCGGCGCTTCCCTCGAGAAGCTTAGCCAGCTTGTCGTGCTCGACAATGACCCATTCAGGCGCTAGCTGAGTCGCAAACTTGATCCGTTCGACCGCTTCCTGATCGGTGGGGTCAGCGCCGCCGATGAAGATCCGATTGCCTCGCTTGCCGAGGACCACAACTTGGTACTGGGCTGCGAGCTTGGTCTCGATGACGTTACGCGGCAAACGCTGAGCATCGACTGCCGACAGATCGAGCAACGGCAGCGCGAGCGCTGCCGAGAGGGTGTGCGCCAGATCTCCAGGGGAGACCGCGCCCGCCGAGATTACCGACGAAACGAAGCTCGTACGCTTATCTCTCGATGCCTTGACAAGTTCTTCAGCGGTCTTGACGTTGAGTTTGCCCGCGTGGACAAGAACTCTCGCCACGCCGG
>Ga0207644_10000517_pt1 | contig 24952 bp, 27 predicted proteins | sample KBSS73metaG_FD_184326 | JGI IMG/M metagenome (GOLD analysis project Ga0207644, IMG submission 184326) | Switchgrass rhizosphere microbial communities from Kellogg Biological Station, Michigan, USA - KBS S7-3 metaG (SPAdes) (version 2) | ecosystem: Host-associated > Plants > Roots > Rhizosphere... | reverse complement strand
GCTGTCAGCACGCGGCCACTATTCGCTGCTCGGCGCGCTCCTGATCTTCACCTCCGTGCTGGCGCCGATGGCAACAGGCGCCGCTCTGCGCATCGCGACCGAGTGATTCCCGACTCCCTGTCACCGTGAGCACCACCCTGCGCTTCTTCCGCTTCGCCTCGCCGGCCGCGTTCTATCCCCTGGCGGGCAAGCTCGTGCCCTGGTTCACGGCCATCGCCGCGATCCTCGCCGCGATCGGCCTCTACCTCGGCATGCTGCGCGCGCCGACCGACGCCACCCAGGGCGATTCCTACCGGATCATCTTCATCCACGTCCCGGCGGCGTGGATGTCGATGCTGCTCTACGTCGTGATGGCGTTCTGGGCGGCGATCGGCTGGGCCTTCAACGCCCGCCTCGCCTCGATCGTCGCCCGCGCGATCGCGCCGACCGGCGCCATGTTCACATTCCTCGCCCTCTGGACCGGCGCGCTCTGGGGCAAGCCGACCTGGGGCGCATGGTGGGTCTGGGACGCACGGCTGACTTCGGAGCTGATCCTGCTCTTCCTCTACGCCGGCTACATCGCCCTGGTCTCGGCGATCGACGACACCCGCCGCGCCGATCGCGCCGGCGCCCTGCTCGCGATCGTCGGCAGCGTCAACGTGCCGATCATCTATTTCTCGGTGATCTGGTGGAACACCTTGCACCAAGGGGCAAGCGTCAGCGTCACCACAGCACCCAAAATGGCGAGCGTGATGCTGCTGGCGATGCTGCTGATGACACTCGCGTTCTGGGCCTACGCGTTCGCGGTCGTTTTCGTCCGCACCCGGGCAATCGCCCTGGAACGCGACAATCACGCCGCCTGGGCAAGCGATGCCGTCGCGCCCGCCCCGGTGCGCCAAGGAGCAATCTCGTGAACTGGAACAGCGCCGCCGACTTCTTCGCCATGGGCGGCTACGGCACCTATGTCTGGGGCGCGTACGCGGTGACGCTCGCCTGCATGGCGGTCGAGCCGGTCCTGGTCGTGCTGCGCCACCGGCGCGCGCGCCGCGAGCTCGGCGGGGCACGGCGATGAAGCCGCGCCACAAGCGGATCGCGATCGCCGCCGGCATCGTCTGCGCCGTCGGCGCCGCCGCCGCGCTCGTCCTCGACGCGTTCCAGAGCAACCTCGTCTTCTTCTACTCGCCGTCTCAGGTGGTGGCGAAGGAAGCGCCGAGCGCGCGAACGTTCAGGCTCGGCGGCATGGTCGAGAAGGGAACGCTGAAGCGCGACGGCAAGGTTGCGACCTTCCTCGTCACCGACACCGCGAAGTCGATCCCGGTGCGCTACGAAGGTATCCTTCCCGACCTGTTCAAGGAAGGCAAGGGCGTCGTCGCCCAGGGCCAGCTGCAGGGCGACGTCTTCATCGCCCGCGAGGTGCTCGCCAAGCACGACGAGAACTACATGCCGCCCGAGGCCGCCGAAGCGCTCAAGCGCGCCCAGCAGGGCAATCCGAAGCTCGCCGAGACGATGACCGGCGGGCCGCTGCGCAAATGATCCCCGAGCTCGGTCACCTCGCCCTCTGGATCGCCCTCGGCGTCGCCGCCGTTCTCGGCGTCATGCCGATGCTCGGCGCGGCGCGCGGCCGGGGCGACTGGATGGCGCTGGCGCGGCCATCGGCGCGGCTCTTGTTCGTGCTGGTCGCGTTCGCCTTCGTCTGTCTGGCGGCGAGCTTCGTCCGCAACGACTTCTCCGTCCTCAACGTCGCGACCAACTCGAACAGCACCCTGCCGCTGCAGTACCGGATCGCCGCGACCTGGGGCAGCCACGAAGGCTCGATCCTGCTCTGGCTGCTGATGCTGACGATCTGGTCGTTTGCGGTGGCGACTTTCAGCCGGCACCTGCCCGAGAAGGTGTCGGCGCGGATCCTCGCCGTCATGGGCCTGCTCTCGTTCGGCTTCCTGCTCTTCCTGCTGGCGACGTCGAACCCGTTCGACCGGCTCGTCCCCGCCGCGCCCGAAGGCCGCGACCTCAATCCGCTCCTCCAGGACCCGGGGATGGTGATCCACCCGCCCATGCTCTACATGGGCTACGTTGGCCTCTCGGTCGCGTTCTCGTTCGCCGTCGCCGCGCTGATCGGCGGCAACCTCGACGCGACGTGGGCGCGCTGGACCCGGCCGTGGACGACGGCGGCGTGGATCTTCCTCACCATCGGCATCGCCCTCGGCAGCGCTTGGGCCTACTACGAGCTCGGCTGGGGCGGCTGGTGGTTCTGGGATCCGGTCGAGAACGCGTCGTTCATGCCGTGGCTGGTCGCGACCGCGCTGATCCATTCGCTCGCCGTCACCGAGAAGCGCAACAGCTTCAAGAACTGGACCGTGCTGCTCGCGATCCTCGCCTTCTCGCTCTCGCTTCTCGGCACCTTCCTGGTCCGCTCGGGCGTGCTCTCGTCGGTGCACGCGTTCGCGACCGACCCGCGCCGCGGCCTCTTCATCCTCGCCTTCCTCGTGCTCGTCATCGGCTCGTCGCTCGGCCTCTACGCCTGGCGTGCGCCGAGCGTCGGCCTCGGCGCGCGCTTCGGCCTGCTCTCGCGCGAGACGCTGCTGCTCGGCAACAACGTCCTGCTCGTCGTCGCCTGCGGCGCCGTCCTGCTCGGCACGCTCTACCCGCTCGCGCTCGATGCCATGAACCTCGGCAAGATCTCGGTCGGGCCGCCCTACTTCGACACCGTGTTCGTTCCGCTGCTGACGCCGCTCGTGTTCCTGATGGGCGTCGGGCCGATGGCCCGCTGGAAGAACAGCGAGCTCCCGGACCTCGCTTCGCGGCTGAAGTGGGCGGCGGGAAGCGCCGTCGTCGCGACGCTGATCGTCGCCTGGGCCAAGGGCGGCATCGGCATCGTCGGCGCGACTGGCCTGCTGATGGCGTTCTGGATCGTCGCCTCGGTCGCGACGGACCTCGCCGAGCGGCTGCGCCCGGCCGGCGGGATGCGCGCGAGCATCGCCCACCGCGCCCGCCAGATTCCGCGCGCGATGGTCGGCATGATGATCGCGCACGTCGGCGTCGCCCTCTTCATCCTCGGCGTCACGTTGGTTCGCACCGGCGAGGTCGAGCGCGACGTGCAGATGGGTCCGGGCGAGACGACGACGATCGGCGATGTCGTCTTCACCTTCCGCGGCGCCAGCGATGTGCGCGGCCCGAACTACCGCGCCGCGCAGGGCGAGATCGAGGTCACCGAGAACGGCCGCAAGCTCACCACCCTTCGTCCCGAGAAGCGCTTCTATCCGGCGTCGCAGACGACGCTCACCGAGGCGGCGATCGACGTCGGCTTCACGCGCGACCTCTACGTCTCGCTCGGCGAGCCGATCGCGAACAGCCCGGCCTGGATCGTCCGCATCTACGTCAAGCCGTTCGTCGACTGGATCTGGGGTGGCTGCCTCGTGATGGCGCTCGGCGGCCTGCTCGCCGCGACCGACCGCCGCTATCGCGCGCGTGCTCGCGAGCGCGCGCCGGCCTACGCGACGGCGACGGCATGAAGCGACTCTGGTTCCTGATTCCCCTCTTCGCGTTCGTCGCGCTCGCGATCGTGCTCGCCGTCGGCCTCAAGCGCGACCCGCGCGAGGTGCCGTCGCCGCTGATCGACAAGCCGGCGCCGAAGTTCGCGCTCGCCCGCCTCGACGATGCCGCCAAGACGGTCCGCCTCGACGACCTGAAGGGGAAGGTATTCATCCTGAACGTCTGGGCGTCGTGGTGCGTCGCCTGCCGCGAGGAGCATCCGATCCTGCTCGACTTCGCGAAGAAGCGCGTCGTGCCGGTCTACGGCCTCAACTACAAGGACACGCGGCCCGACGCGAGCGCCTGGCTGGCGCGCTTCGGCAATCCGTACGACGCGTCGTTCTTCGACGAGGACGGCCGCGTCGGCCTCGACTTCGGCGTCTACGGCGTTCCCGAGACCTTCGTCGTCGACAGCAACGGCGTGATCCGCATGAAGCACATCGGCCCGATCACGCCCGAGGTGCTCGCCAACAAGATCGAGCCGCTGCTGAAGAAGCTCGACGCCTAGATGAAGGCCTTGCGCGACGTCATCGGCGGCTGCCTGCTCGCAGCCTGCTTCTCGTTGCCAGCCAAGGAAGCCGCCCCCGAGGCCGCCGACCCGGCGCTCGAGGCGCGCATGGTGAAGATCACTTCCGAGCTGCGCTGCCTGGTCTGCCAGAACCAGACCATCGCCGACTCGAACGCGTCGCTCGCCGTCGACCTGCGTCGCGAGGCGCGCGCCCTGATCAAACAGGGCAAGAGCGACGCCGAGGTCGTCGACTACATGACCGCGCGCTACGGCGACTTCGTCCTCTACCGGCCGCCGATGCGAGCGACGACGCTGCTGCTCTGGTTCGGGCCGGCGCTGATGCTCGCCGGCGGCGCCGCGGTCCTCGTCATCGTCCTGCGCCGGCGCAGCCGGATGGCCGCCGACGCGTTCGATGCCGACGACGAGATCGGCGACGAGCCGGGCGCGGTCGATGCAGCGCTCGCCTCGGCGAACTCCGGCACGCCGGGTCCCGCCTGAACGTGGCGACGGTCGATCCTCTCGCCGCGGCCCGCGCCCGGCTGCGCGAGCTGAAGGCGCAGCACGACGCCGGCAAGCTCGACGATGGCGCGTACGACAAGGCACGCCAGGCGATCGAGCGGCAGATCGGCGAAGCGCTGCTGACCGCCCCCGAGGAAGTGCCGGCGAGCCGGCCATCGCGCTCGCTGGTCGCGGCGCTGTCGGTGTTCGTCGTCGCCCTCGCCGGCATCGGCTACTGGCAGACGGGATCGCCTCTGCTGCTTCGCGAGCCGGCGCCGGTGGCCGACGTCGCCGCCGCGCCGGCGCAGGGAGCGAGCGGGCCGAGCGCGGTTCAGCAGATCGAGGCAATGGTGAGCAAGCTCGCCGAGCGCCTGAAGACGACCCCCGACGACGTCCAGGGCTGGACCATGCTGGCGCGCTCGTACACCGTGCTCGGCCGCTTCAACGAGGCGATTCCTGCCTATGCGCGCGCCGCCGAGCTCGACCCGAACAACGCCTCGCTTCTGGCCGACTACGCGGACGCCGTCGCCGCGCCGCAGCAGACGGCGAACAACCCGACCTCGATGGCGCTGATCGAGCGCGCGCTCAAGGCCGACCCGAAGCACTTCAAGGCGCTCGCGCTCGCCGGCAGTGCCGCATTCGACCGCGGCGACTACGCCGTCGCGATCGAACAGTGGCAGAAGATCGCCGTCCAGCTTCCTCCCGACAGCGAGCTCGGGCCGCGCGTGCAGTCGATGATCGCCGACGCCCGCGGCAAGCTCGCCGGCAACGAAACGGCGCCGACGGCTTCGTCGTCGCCGCAGGTCGCCGCGGCGCGGCCGGCGGCGAGCGCCGCGGTGCCGACGGCCGGCACCAGCGTCAGCGGCACCGTGACCCTCGACCCGGCGCTGGCGGCGCAGGCGGCGCCGGGCGACTCGGTCTTCGTCTTCGCCCGTGCCGCCAACGGCAGCCGCATGCCGCTCGCGGTGCAGCGCGCGCAGGTGAAGGACCTGCCGCTCTCCTTCAGGCTCGACGACAGCATGGCGATGGCGCCCGGGATGACCTTGTCGAGCGCGTCGCAGCTGACCGTCGGCGCGCGCATCAGCAAGAGCGGCACGGCGATCGCGCAGCCCGGCGACCTCTCCGGCGAGATCACCGGCATCGCGCCGGGCGCCGCCAACGTGGCGATCCGCATCGGCACGGTCGTCGCCAAGCCCTGAGCGCACGCGTGGCGCACGCGCCGGCGATGCAGCGATCGCGACGACCGGTCGGCGACCCGATCGCTTCGATAGTCAGTCGAAGGCGATGTCCGCGGCCGCCGCGCCGAGGACGCCGCGCCGCCCCTCGAAACACGCGAGCGCTCGCACCAGCTCGGCGAGGTCGGCGTCGCGCTCGAGCGGATGGAAGCGCTCGGTGTCGACGACGAAGACAGGCGCGCCGTCGTACGCCGCGAAGAATTCGGCATACGCGTCGCAGAGCCGTTGCAGATAGGCGAGGTCGATGCCGTGCTCCATCGCGAGGCCGCGCCGGCGCACGCGCGCGAGCAGCGCCGGGGGCGCCGCCTGCAGGCGCACGACCAGATCGGGTTCGCCGAGCTGCGCCGCGATCGGCTGGTGCATCTGGGCGTAGAGGCGGTACTCCTCGTCGCTGAGGTTGAGCTGCGCGAAGAGGGCATCCTTGGCGAACATGAAGTCGCTGACGATCGTCTGCGCGAACATGCTCGGCTGGGCGATGGCGCGGAACTGGCGCTCGCGCTGGAACAGGAAGAAGAGCTGCGTCTGGAACGCGTAGCCCGCGCGGTCGTCGTAGAAGCGGGCGAGGAACGGGTTCTCGGCCGGCTGCTCGAGCAGCAGCTCGGCATCGACCCGCTCGGCGAGCAGGCGCGCGAGGGTTGTCTTGCCGGCGCCGATCGGCCCCTCGATGGCGATGTGGCGGAAGCGCTCGAGCGACTTCGCTTCGGTCATGGCGAGCGAAAGACGAAGTACACGGCGCCGACGAGGCACAGGCCCGCCCAGACGAAGTCGAGCTTCAGCGGTTGCTTCATGACGACGAGCGCGAACGGCGCGAAGACGAGGAGCGTGATCACCTCCTGCGTGATTTTCAGCTGCGCGAGCGTCATTCCGCCGGCATAGCCGATCCGGTTGCCGGGAACCTGGAGCAGGTACTCGAAGAGCGCGATGCCCCAGCTGACGAGGGCAGCGATCACCCAGGGCCGCTGGTCGAGGTACTTGAGGTGACCGTACCAGGCGAAGGTCATGAAGACGTTCGATGCCGCCAGCAGGGCGACCGTGCGCACCGGCGCCGGAATCGATTCGATCATCGGCTCAGTCTAGCGACGCGCTGCGCCACGACGGCCGAGCGCAGGTCGGACACCCTGCCGCGGCCCGGAACGACGAGCCCCGGCGCGATCTCGAGCAGCGGCGCGAGCACGAAGGCACGCTCGTGCAGGCGCGGATGCGGCAGCGACAGCTCGTCGGTCGCGATCTCGAGATCGTCGTAGAGCAGCAGGTCGAGGTCGAGCGTTCGCGGCGCGCCGGCGAAGGGGCGAAGCCTGCCGTGCCGGGTCTCGATCGCCTGCAGCGCGTGGAGCAGATCCAGGGGAGCGAGCGAAGTCCGGACCCGCGCGACCGCGTTGAGGTAGTCGCCGCCGGGCGCGTCGAGCGGCGCGGAAGCGTACGCCGACGAGCACTCGACCAGCGTCGTCGCCGGCAGCGCCGCGATCTCGGCCACGGCGCGATCGATCTCGCCAGCGCGGTCGCCGAGATTCGAGCCGAGGCCGATGAAGGCGTCGCCCGAGACCTCGCTCGCAGCCGGCGCGGCCATCGCCCGACGTCACGTCGACGTGCCGGCGCGATCGGCGGGACGGCGGCGCCGGCGCCGGCGCTTGCGCGGCGCCGAGTCGGGCGTTCCCGCGGTGTCGGCATCGCCACCATCGCCGGCCTCGCCGACGTCGCGTTCGTCCCCTGCCTCGCTCGCATCGTCCGCCTCGCCCAGGTCGCGCCGGTCACCGGCGTCGCCCGCCTCGCGGCGGTCGCCGGCCGGGCGTCCTTCGTTCGTCGCCGAGCGGGAAGCGCCATCGCGTCCCGTTCCCGCCGCTCCGCCCTCGCTGGCGTCGCCGCCCGAAGCGCGCGGCGTTGCCCGCTTGACGCGGCGCGGCCCGCGCGGCTCGCGGACGCTGTCGAGCAGGTCGCGACGCTTCTCATCGTTCGCCTGGTAGAGCGCCTCCCACCAGACCGCAAGCTCGGGATCGGCCTCGCCGACCTCACCGCGCAGGCGCAGGAAATCGAGCCCGGCGCGAAAGCGCGGCTGATCGAGCAGCGCGAGCGCCGAGTTGCTTGCCCGGCGCTCGAAGCGCGGCTGCAGCATCCAGATCTCGCGCATGTCGACGGCCAGCTTGCCGCGGCCCGAGATGTCGCCGATGCGCGCGTCGAAGGCGGCGTCGATCGCGCCCTGCAGCGCAGGGAAAGGCGACTCGCCCGCCGCCTGGCGCCGCTTCCACTCGTCCTGCACGTCGTGCCAGAGCATCGCCGCGAGCATGAAGCTCGGCGCGACCGGCTTGCCTTCGGCGACTCGCGCGTCGGTGTCGGCGAGGGCGAGGCGGACGAACTTCTCGCGCCCGTCGTGGCGCTGCGCCTCGTCGAGGGCGACGTCGAGGACAGGGAAGACGCCGCGGTGCAGGCCCAGCTTCTTCAGCTCGACGATCGAGGCCAGCGCGTGGCCGGTCTGCAGCAGCTTGATCATCTCGTCGAAGGTGCGCGACTGCGGCACGTTGTCGAGCAGCGCCGCCATCTCCTTGATCGGCGCGCGCGTCTTCGCCTCGATCTCGAAGCCGAGCTTGGCGGCAAAGCGGACGGCGCGGATGATCCGGACCGGGTCCTCGCGGTAGCGCGCGACCGGGTCGCCGATCATGCGCAGCAGCTTCTTCTTCGCGTCCTTGATGCCGCCGTGGTAGTCGACGACGATCTCGCGCACGGGGTCGTAGTACATCGCGTTGACCGTGAAGTCGCGCCGCGCCGCGTCCTCGACCTGCGGCCCCCACACGTTGTCGCGCAGAACGCGGCCCTCGGCGTCGACGACGTGGGTCTTGTCGACGAGATCCTTGCGCGAGGTCTTCTCGTTGCCGGTCACCTGCTCGGCGTCGGCGGCGGCGAGCATGGCGCGGAAGGTCGAGACCTCGATCACCTCGGAGAGGCCGCGATCCTGGCGCCCTCGCCCGAAGACGACGTGGACGATGCGAAAGCGCCGGCCGATGATGAAAGCGCGTCGGAACAGCGACTTCACCTGCTCGGGGGTCGCGTTGGTGGCGACGTCGAAGTCCTTGGGACGCAGCCCGACGAGGAGATCGCGCACCGCGCCGCCGACGATGTAGGCCTCGAAGCCTCCCTCGGCGAGGGTCGAGACGACCTTGACCGCGCGCTCGTCGACGAGCGCGGGATCGATGCCGTGCTCGGACTTCGGCACCTCGACGCGCTTGCCGCGCGGCACGGCGCCGGGCTCGGTCGACTTGCCGAGGAGCTTGGAGATGAACTTCTTGATCATGCGAACAACGTGAGGATGCGCCAGCCGCGCGCGCGCGCGACGGCCTCGAGCTCCGGCGATGGATTGGTCGCGACCGGGTCGGTCGCGCGCTCGAGCAGCGCCAGGTCGTTGAGCGAATCGCTGTAGACGCTGATCCGCGCGAAGTCCGACCAGCCGGCGCCGCTCGCCGCCAGCCATTGTCCGACACGCGCGACCTTGCCCTCGCGGAACGCCGGCACGCCGTCGATCCGCCCGGTCGGCGTGCCGTCGGCGCCGCGTTCGAGGCGAGTGGCGATGAGTGACTCGACGCCGAACGCGGCGGCGATCGGCGCGGTGACGAAGTCGCTGGTCGAGGTGACGATCGCGAGCCGATCGCCGCGCTCGCGGTGCGAGTCGACGAGTGCGTGCGCCGAGGGCCGAAGCGCCGGCGCGACGACCTCGGCCATGAAGCGCCCGCGTCCGGCCGAGAGCTCGGCGGCGCCGCGGCCGCGCAGCGGCATCGTCGCGAACGCGATGTACGCGTCGATGTCGAGCCGGCCGGCGCGGTACTGCGCGTAGAAGGCATCGTTGCCGGCGCGAAACGCGGCCGCGTCGGCCCAGCCAAGCGCGATCATGAACTCGCCCCAGGCGTGGTCGGAGTCGATCGGCAGCAGTGTCAGGTCGAGATCGAACAGGGCCAGGTTCACGGCGCGCTCTCTTCCGCCAGCATCTGCTTCAAAAGCGGCACGGTGATCGCGCGCTTGGTCGAGAGCGAGAACTCGTCGAGGCGGTCGAGCTGCGCCATGAGGTGCTTGAGGTCGCGCTCGAAGCGGGTCAGGAGGTAGTCCATCACGTCGTCGGAAAGGAACGTGCCGCGCCGGTCGGCCTCGCGGCGCAGCGCGGCGCGCGCCTCGGCCTCGGCGAGCGGCACGAGCGCGAAGACGTGGCCCCAGCCGAGGCGGGTGCGCAGGTCCTCGCGGACGTCGAGGTCGACCGGCGGAACGCTGCCGGCGGCGACGACGCCGGCGCCGCGCGCGGTGGCATCGACGAAGAGCGCGAACGCAGACTGCTGCTGGGCCGGATCGAGGCCGTGGGCGTCGTCGATGACGATCCAGTCGCGCTCGCCCTCGACTCGCCACGGCGCCGGCGTCGCCGCCGAGAACCACGCCGCCTGCTGGCCGAGCGCGGCGGCGCGATGGACGACGGCGTCGAGCAGGTGCGTCTTGCCGCTGCCCGCCGACCCCCAGAGGTACACCGGCGGCGCACCGGGCGCGAGCGCGAGCAGGTGGGCGAGCGCCTCGCCGTTGGCGCCGGGCAGGAAATTCGCGAACGTCCGTGCCGGCTCGGGCCCGATCGCCAGCGGAATCTGCTTCATCCGATGTAGAGGCTGCTCTGGGTGTAGCTCGCGCGCAGCCGGGCGGTGGCGACGGCGATCAGCGCGCTCGCCGGCAACGCCACCAGCACGCCGACGAAGCCGAACAGGTGGCCGAACGCGAACAGGGCGAAGATGACGGTCAGCGTGCTCATGCCGATGCGCTGGCCGACCATCTTCGGCGTCAGGAATAGGCCCTCGACGATCTGGCCGATGCCGTAGACGACGAACACGGCGATCGGCCCGTACCAGCCGGTGAACTGGAGCGCGCCGGCGAGCAGCGCGAGGATCATGCCGATGCCGAAGCCGACGTAGGGGACGAAGATCGCCAGGCCGGTGAACACGCCGACCGGAACGGCCAGATCGAAGCCGAACAATGCCAGCCCGACGCTGTAGAACGCCGCCATCAGCAGCATCACCAGGAGCTGACCGCGCAGGTACTGGCCGAGGACGATGTCGCAGTCGTGGGTGAACGAGGCGACGCGATCGCGCAGGCGCGGCGGCACCAGCGCGATCGCGCGCATCACGTAGAGCGGCCAGTCGGCGAGCAGGTAGAACAGGACGACCGGGACCAGGATCGCGTAGCCGACGACGGTGAAGACGATGCTGCCGCCGATTCGCGCCGAGCTCAGCGCCGCGGCCAGGCCGGCGTCCCAGTTGGCGTCGAGGTACTTGACCAGGAACTCGCGCAGGCTGCCCGGCTCGAGCGACACGTTGATTCCCATCTGTGCCAGCCAGGGCGTGACGGCGCGGTTGATCCGCTCGACCAGGAGCGGCAGCTGTTCGTTGAGGAGCGGCAGCTCCTTGGAGAGGATCGGCACGATCAGGAGGACGAGCCCCGTCACCGCGAACAGGGCCGCGATCTCGACCAGGACCACCGCGAGCAGGCGAGGCACGCGACGCGACGCGAGCTGCTCGACCGCCGGATGCAGGGCGTAGGCGAGAACGGCGCCGACCACGAACGGCGTCAGCACCGGGCCGAGCAGCCACAGGAAGGCGATCGCCGCGGCGGCGAGCGCGGCCCAGTTGACGATGCGACGTTGCGACGACGTCAGGCCCATCGAGGGGCCCGGGCGACAAGAGCGGCGGCGGCGATCAATGCAGGCGCGACGGATCGCCGTGGCCGAGCTCGATCAGTCGCTCGTTGATGGCGAAGCGGTCGCCCGCCTGCGGCACGTTGTCGAGGTAGGTGCGCAGGTCGGCGACGGCCTCGCGGACCGAGCCGAGCTCGGCGGCGGCGAGGCCGCGATCGCGCCGCTCTTCCCACGCACCGGGAAGGAGGACGACGAGCCGCTGCATCACTGCGTAGAGCCGGCGCCAGTCCTCGTTGCCGCGATGGATCTCCTTCAGGTTGCGCAGCATGCGGGCGATGATCTGGCGCGGCGACGCCGCCTGCAGGAAGAGCGCGAGCGACAGCTGGGCATCGCCCGCGGCGCCCTCGCGGCGCCGGTACGGAACGAGCAGCGCATCGAGCGCTTCGCGCGACATCGACTGGCCGGTGAACGGGTCGATCACGACCTCGCCCTGCGGCATTCGCAGCTTGACGAGGAAGTGGCCGGGAAACGAGATGCCGCTCGCGTGCAGGCCGATCTGGCTGGCGATCTCGGCATAGAGCACGGCGAGCGTGATCGGGATGCCGCGCCGGCTCTGCAGCACGAAGTGCAGGTAGCTGTTCCTGGCGTCGTAGTAATCGTTGACGTTGCCGGCGAAGCCGAGCTCCTGGAAGAAGAAGCGGTTGAGCAGGCGCAGCCGCTGCATCGGCGCGGCGTCGCCGGCGATCCGTGACTTCAGGCGCGCCGCCAGCGCGTCGATCTCGGCGAGCACGTTCTGGCAGTCGAGCGCGGGGTAGTCGTCCTGGGCGATCGAGAGCGCCGCCTCGACCACGGAGATGCTCGCGTCGTCGGCGACGAGCGAGGCGAAATACTCGAGCGCGGTCGGCGCGTGCAGGCGCAGGGAGCCGGTCATCGGCAGAAGTTTAGAGCCTCGCCGCGCGGCTTGCGGGGCGCCGCGCGGCTTCCCCGCTGGCGTCGAGGGGTCCGCGCTCAGCCGCGGCGCGAGAAATCCCGCGGCCGGATACCGGCGGCGATCAGCACGCCGAAGTAGACGACCGCGGCAGCGCTCAGGCATCCGGCCAGCCAGGCAATTCGCACGCCCTCGCGGCCGGCCAGGCCGAGCCAATCGATGCTGACCGTCGCAAACGCCAGGAGCGCGCTCATCGCCAGGGTCGCGAAGACGACCTTGAGCGCGAACCGCCCCCAGCCGGGCGCCGGGTGATACCAGCCGCCGCGCTTCAGCCCGACGAACAGCCAGACGGCGTTGATCGTCGCGCCCAGGCTGACCGAGAGGGCGAGGCCGGCGTGCCCGAAGAGCGGAACGAAGACGGCGTTCATCGCCTGCGTCAGCGCCAGGACGATGACCGCGATCGTCACCGGCGTGCGGATGTCCTGGCGCGCGTAGAAGCCGGGGGCGAGGATCTTGACGCCGATCAGGCCGACCAGGCCGACGCCGTAGCCGCGCAGCGCGTAGGCCGTCTTGGCGGCGGCGAGGGCGTCGAACTTGCCGCGCTGGAACAGCGTCGCGACCATGGCCTCGGGAAAGACGAGCAGCGCCGCCGCGCAAGGCAGGGCGAGGAGGAGCGTCAGGCGCAGTCCCCAGTCGAGCATCCCCGAGTAGCTCGCGGCATCGCCCCGGGCTTGTGCCGCCGAGAGCTGCGGCACGAGCACGGCACCGAGCGCGACTCCGAGCAGCGCCGTCGGAAATTCCATCAGGCGGTCGGCATACGACAGCCACGAGACGGCACCCACGCCCTGGTGGGAGGCGATCTGGGTGTTGATCAGGATCGACAGCTGCGCGACCGAGACGCCGAGCAGCGCCGGCGCCATCTGGCGCAGGATCGTGCGAACTCCGGGATTGCGCCAGGCGGCGACGAAGGCGCGCCCGCCGAGGGCGATTCGCGGCAGGACGCCGACCCGGGCCAGCGCCGGGATCTGGACGGCGAGCTGAAGGACGCCGCCCAGGATCACGCCGACGGCGAGCGCGTAGATCCGCTCGATGCCGGCGCGCTCGAAGACCGGCACCAGTGCCCAGGCAGCGCCGATCATCGCCAGGTTGAGCAGGATCGGCGTTGCCGCCGGCACCGCGAACCGTTTCCAGGTGTTGAGCACGCCCGACGAGAGCGAGACCAGCGAGATGAAGCCGATGTACGGGAACATGATTCGCGTCATGACCGTCGCCTGGTCGAAGTGCGCGAGGCCCGAGGCCATCAGCCAGACCACGACCGGCGCCGCCGCGACACCGGCGATGCAGGTCAGGACCAGGACGCTGAAGAGAACGGTCGCGACCGCGTCGATGAGATCGCGAGTCGCCGAATCGCCCTCGGCGGCGCGCGCGCGGGCCAGGGTCGGCACGAAGGCCTGCGAGAACGCGCCCTCGCCGAACAGCCGGCGCAGCAGGTTGGGGATGCGGAAGGCGACGTTGAAGGCGTCGAAGGACGCGCCGGCGCCGAACATCGCGGCGACGACGACCTCGCGCAGCAAGCCGGTGACGCGCGACGCCAGGGTGAAGAGCGAGATGGTCGACGCGGCGCGGAGCAGATTCATGGGCGGGAGGGAGCCGGGGCGACGCTCGCCGCAAGCCCGCCGATGCTATACTCGCGGTCTTTGCCGAAATAGATCCGTCGGCGCATCCGCAACCTCACCCGCGCCCTCACGGCGTCAACCGCCAGCGTCACATGGCCACTGCCTCCAAAGCCAAGAAGAAGACCGTCCGCATCGCCTCCGGGCTCAAGCGCGCACGGCAGGACATCAAGCTCAACGCCGCCAACACGGCGCTTCGCTCGCGCTTTCGCACGGTCATCAAGAACGTTCAGAAGGCGGTCGATGCCGGCGACAAGGCCAAGGCCGCCGAGCTCTTCAAGACCGCCCAGCCGATCATCGACTCGGTCGCCGACAAGAACCTGTTCCACAAGAACAAGGCAGCCCGCCACAAGAGCCGCCTGGCCGCCAAGGTGAAGGCGCTGGCGACCGCCGCCTGAGCGTCTCGCCCCGCCGAGAAGGCCCGCAGCGCGGGCCTTTTTTGCGTCCGGCCGACGCGGCGTTCGCCGCGATCCTCTTGGATGGCCGCGGCTTTCGCCGCGCGCCTCTCAGGACACCTCGGCATCCGAATGGGCGATGACGACCAGATCGTTGTCGCGCGCGAAGTTCAGGACGAAGTCCCACGCCATCGGCTCGAGCTCGCGCAGTGCTTCGCTGACGACGACGCCCTTCACGCCGGCGACGATCCGCGGCACGCAATAGGGCGAGTAGCCGATGAAGGCGCCCGGGCCGCCGCCGGTCGCGCCGTCGGGTCGAAAGCTCGACATCGTTCCCGCCAGCCGCTCGGCCCAGTCGCTCGGGCGGAACGTCTTGCCGTCCCGGGTGAGGCCCTGGATGAAGACTTCTGTCGGCTCGGCCACGCGGATCGGCAGGATGGGTGAAGGGCGATTCTCGCCCGCGGCGGGCGCACGCTGCTGCGACGCAACAAGCGGGCCCGTGCGGAAAAGCGCGCGCCTTTAGAATCCGCGCTCCCCCGGCCCCGCGGAGCACCGACATGAATGCGCCCGACAGGCTTCCCGCCATCGCCCCGGCCTCGGCCGACATCCGCAGCCTCGAGCCGCACGTCATGCCGACGTACGGCCGGCTGCCGATCGCGCTCGCGCACGGCCGAGGCTGCTGGCTCTGGGACACCGAGGGCAGGAAGTACCTCGACGCGCTCTCGGGAATCGCCGTCAACACGCTCGGCCACGGCCATCCGAAGCTCGTCGCCGCGCTGCACGACCAGGTCGCCAAGCTCATCCACAGCTCGAACTACTACCTCGTGCCGCTTCAGGAGCAGCTCGCGGCCAAGCTGTGCGAGCTGTCGGGCCTCGACAACGTGTTCTTCTGCAACTCGGGCCTCGAGGCGAACGAGGCCGCGCTCAAGATCGCGCGCAAGTTCGGCCATGACAAGGGAATCGAGCGCCCCGAGATCGTCGTCTACGAGGCGGCGTTCCACGGTCGCTCGATCGCGACGCTGTCGGCGACCGGCAACGCCAAGATCCAGGCCGGCTTCGGGCCGCTCGTCGAAGGCTTCGTCCGCATTCCGCTCAACGACGTCGCCGCGCTCGAGGACGTGGCCCGCACGCGCCCGAACGTCGTCGCCGTCTTCCTCGAGGTCATCCAGGGCGAGGGCGGCATCCGGCCGACGACGATCGACTACCTGAAGGAAGCTCGCCGCGTCTGCGACGAGCGCGGCTGGCTGCTGATGCTCGACGAGGTCCAGTGCGGCATGGGACGCACCGGCAAGTGGTTCGCGCACCAGTGGGCCGGAATCCGCCCCGATGTCATGCCCGTCGCCAAGGGACTCGGCTCCGGCCTGCCGGTCGGCGCCGTCGTCTGCGGGCCGCGCGCCGCCGGCGTGTTCGGCGTCGGCAACCACGGCACGACCTTCGGCGGCAACCCGCTGGCGATGCGCGCCGGCGTCGAGACGCTGCGCATCATGGAAGAAGAGGGCCTGCTCGCGAACGCCGCCGAAGTCGGCGCGATGCTGAAAGCAGGCCTCGAAGGCGAGCTCGCCGGCGTCGCCGGCGTGGTCGAGGTGCGCGGCCAGGGACTCATGCTCGGCATCGAGCTCGACCGGCCGTGCGGCGCCCTGCTCGGCCGTGCCGCCGAGGCCGGCCTGATGATCAGCGTCACCGCCGAGCGAGTCGTTCGCCTGCTGCCGTCGCTGATCCTGCACCGCGACGAGGCGGCGCAGATCGTCGCCATCCTCTGCCCGCTGATCAAGGAATTCCTGCGCGAGCCTGCATGAGCACGCCGGGCCGCCCCCAGGGCGAATACCGGAGTGCGCAGCACGCAGGTACTCCAATGAGAGCGGCATGAAGCCCGGCATGAGCCTCGGCAAGCACTTCCTGCAGTTCAAGGACCTTCGCGCCGAGGAATACGCGTACCTGTTCGAGCGCGCGGCGATCATCAAGAAGCGATTCAAGAACTACGAGAAGTACACGCCGCTCGTCGACCGCACGCTGGCGCTGATCTTCGAGAAGGCATCGACGCGGACGCGCGTCAGCTTCGAGGCCGGGATGTACCAGATGGGCGGCTCGGTCGTGAACCTGACGGCGACCGACAGCCAGCTCGGCCGCGCCGAGCCGATCGAGGACACGGCGCGCGTGATCAGCCGGATGGTCGACATCGTCATGATCCGCACCTTCGAGCAGGCCAAGCTCGAGGCGTTCGCCGCCAACTCGCGCGTGCCGGTGATCAACGGCCTGACCAATGAATTCCACCCGTGCCAGATCCTGGCCGACGTCTTCACCTGCATCGAGCAGCGCGGCAGCATGGACGGCAAGATCGTCGCCTGGGTCGGCGACGGCAACAACATGGCGGCGACGTGGCTGCAGGCCGCCGACATCCTCGGCTTCACGCTGCACGTGAGCACGCCCAACGGCTACGAGGTCGACGCCGCCGCCGCGGGCGTCAAGCGCAGCGACTGCTTCAAGGTCTTCCGCGATCCGCTCGACGCGTGTCGCAATGCCGACGTCGTCACGACCGACGTCTGGACCAGCATGGGCTACGAGGCCGAGAGCGCCGAGCGGATGAAGGCGTTCGCCGACTGGCGCGTCGACCGCGAGATGATGGCTGCCGCCCACCCCGACGCGCTCTTCATGCACTGCCTGCCCGCGCACCGCGGCGAGGAGGTCGAAGCCGAGGTGATCGACGGCCCGCAGTCGGTCGTCTGGGACGAGGCCGAGAACCGCATGCACGTGCAGAAGGCGCTCATGGAGTACCTGGTCCTCGGCAGGATCGGCTGAACCCGCGCCGGGCTCATGAAGCTCGCCCTGGTCGCCGACGTTCACGCCAACCGCGAGGCGCTTGCCGCGGTGCTCGTGCATGCCGTGGCGCAGGGCGTCGAGCGCCACGCCTTCCTCGGCGACTACGTCGGCTACGGCGCCGACCCGGGCTGGGTGGTCGACCGCCTGCGCGAGCAGGTCGACGCCGGTGCCATCGCGGTCCAGGGCAATCACGACGCGGCGGTCGCACAAGGGCCGCAGCCGAGCATGGTCGCCGACGCACGAGCCGTCGTCGCCTGGACGCGCGGCCGGCTCGATGCCGGGCAGCTCGACTTCCTCACTGCGCTTCCGCTCAGCCAGGTCGAGGGCGACGCGCTCTTCGTGCACGCCAACGCGTGGGCACCGGCCGGGTGGGCCTACTTGCAGACGCGTGCCGAGGCGGTGCACAGCCTGCAGGCGACCGACTGTCGCTTCACGTTCTGCGGCCACGTCCACGTGCCGATGCTCTACCACCTCGCCGGCACCGGCAAGGCCGGCGACTTCAAGCCGTCGCCGGGCACCCCGATCGCGCTGTCGGCGCACCGGCGCTGGCTCGCAATCCCCGGATCGGTCGGCCAGCCGCGCGATGGCGACCCGGCCGCCTGCTACGCCATCTTCGACACCGACGGGCACATCCTCACCTTCCACCGCGTTCCCTACGACCACGCGGCGGCGGCCGCGAAGGTCCGTGCCGCCGGCTTGCCCGAGCGCGTCGCCGAGCGCCTCGCCGGTGCAGGTTGAGGGCACCGTCGCGCCGTCCTCGCTCGAGGCCGGCCAGGTCGTCGACGGCTTCCATCTCGACGCCCTCGCCCATCGCGGCGGCATGGCGATGCTCTGGCAGGTCAGCCGCGTCGCACCGCCGGCGCCGGGCGAAGCGACACTGCCGCTGCTGATGAAGGTGCCGCGCCTGCGCGGCGGCGAGGATCCGGCGACGATCGTCGGCTTCGAGGTCGAGCAGATGATCATGCCGACGCTCGCCGGCCCGCACATTCCGCGCTTCGTCGCCAAGGGCGACTTCACGCGGCTGCCGTACATCGTCATGGAGCGGATCGAGGGCAGCTCGCTGCGCGATCGCTTCGACGCCGCGCCGCTGCCCCTCGTTGAGGTCGCCCGGCTCGGCGTCAAGGTCGCGACCGCGCTGCACGACCTGCACCGGCAGCGCGTCGTCCACCTCGACGTCAAGCCGAGCAACGTCATGCTGCGCCGAAATGCCGACGGCTCCGAAGGCGACGCGGTGTTGATCGACTTCGGACTGTCGCGCCACGACCTCCTGCCCGACCTTCTCGAGGAGGAGTTCGAGTTGCCGATGGGAACCTCGCCCTACATGTCGCCCGAGCAGGTCCGCTTCGTTCGCGACGACCCGCGCAGCGACCTGTTCTCGACCGGCGTCATGCTCTATCACCTCGTCACGGGGAGGCGGCCGTTCGGCGCGCCGTCGAGCGTCCGCGGACTGCGCCGGCGCCTCTATCGCGAGCCCACCGCGCCGCGCAGCCTGCGTCCCGATTGCCCGCCCTGGCTGCAGGAGGTCATCCTGCATTGCCTCGAGGTGCGACCGGAGCGGCGCTACCAGACCGCCGCGCAGCTCGCGTTCGACCTCCAGCATCCCGACCAAGTGGCGCTCGGCGAGCGCGCCGCACGCGCGGGCAGCGGCAGCGCGGCCGGTGTCCTCAGGCGCTGGTTCTCATCGCTCGGCGACCGCCAGGTCGTCGAGGGCGGCGCCGGGGCGCAGTCGGCGCGCAGCCCGATCGTCCTCGCCGCGATCGACGTCGCCGGCGCCGAGCCGGCGCTGCTCGAGTCGGCGCGTGACGCCGCCTTGCGCGTGCTCCATGCAGAGGCCGGCGCGCGACTCGCCTGCCTGACCGTGATGAGGATCAACCGCGTCGGCATGGACGAGCTCCTCGAGGCCGACGGCACCCCCCGACACCTCAACCTGCTGATCGCCTTGAAGCACTGGGCGCGGCCGCTCCTGCAGGCGCTCGCTGCAGCAGGCAGCGGCGATGCGGCGGCGCGAGTCACCTTCCACGTCATCGAAGCGGCCGATCCGGCGACGGCGATCGTCGAGTACGCACGCCGCAACCAGGTCGACCAGATCGTCATGGGCGCGCGCAGCAGCGGCCGCTGGCGACGTCACCTGGGCAGCGTCTCGGCGCGAGTCGCCGCGGAGTCGGATTGCACGGTCACGATCGTCCGGTCGCGGTCGGGCGCGAGTTGATGCTCATCGGCGCGACGACTCCACGATCGATTCGCGACCGAGCCGCCGCGTGGAACGATCGGGCGACGACGACCTTCACGATCGCTCCTCGACCAGCGTGCCTCTGGCGAGCCGGCTGGCATCGACGGTGACCATCGCCACGCCGACACAGGCGATCGCCATCCCTGCCCACATCGCCGCACTCGGCGCGACCCCGAACGCCGCCCATTCGACCAGCGTCGCCACCGGCGGCGTCAGGTAGAGCAGGCTCGTCACGCCGGTCGCCTGACCGCGGCGCATGAGCAGGTGCAGGATCGAGTAGGCGCCGATCGAGCCGAGGACGACATGGTAGACGAGCGCGAGGGCGAGCGGCGTGTTCCAGTCGATCGCGAAACCCTCGACGACGACGCCGAGCGGCAGCATGACGAGCGCCGTCGCCGCGAAGTGGACGCAGACGGCGGCGCGCAGATCGACGTCGGCACAGAACTGGCGCTGATAGAGCGTCCCGGCGGTGACGCAGGCGAGCGCCCAGGCGACGGCGAGCAGGCTTGCGAGCGACGCTGCGTCGGGAGCGACACGCGGGCCGACGACCAGCGCGACGCCGAGCAGGCCGATGCCGACGCCGACCTTCTGCCGCGCGCCGAGCCGCTCGTGCAGCCAACGCGACACGACGACCGCCGTCAGCAGCGGCTGCAGGGCGAGAACGAGCGCGGTGATCCCTGCCGACAGGCCCCAGCGCTGCGCGTAGTGGCTGCCGCCGAGGTAGGCGGCGTGGCTGAGCAGGCCGGCGACGGCGACGTGGCCCCACTGCGCCCGCGTCGTCGGCCAGCGCGCGCGCAGGCCGAAGGCGAGGATCGCGACGACGAGCGCGATGGCGTAGCGGACACCGATGTAGCTGAACGGCGCCGCGTATTGCAGCGCATAGCGCGAGGCGACGAAGCCCGAGCCCCAGACGACGACGAAGTACGTCGACAGCGCGACCACGGTCGTCCGCGCCAGAGGCGGCGCGGCGCGCTCTTCGGCGCTCACCCTCCCGCGCGAAGCTCGCGTCGAACGACGGGCCTCTTCACTGGCGGGAGTCGGGTATCGCCGGCGCCTGCGGGCACGGCAGCAGAGACGGCCATGGGCTCACGCTAGGGAGCGGGAGCGGCCGTGTCAAGCCGGTGCGGCGAACCCGGCGACGTGTGCGAATTAACCGACACCGCACCCGCGCGGCCGGTGCTACCGTCGCCGCGAAGATGGACGTGATCGCTCCCGACTTGCCGCCCGTCGCCAGCCGCGAGGACTGCCTCGCCCTCGACCGCGACGACCCGCTCGCCGCGCTGCGCGACGAGTTCGTGCTGCCCGAAGGCGTCGTCTACCTCGACGGCAACTCGCTCGGCGCGCTGCCGCGCCGGACCGCCGCGCGCCTCGCCGAAGTCGCGCAGCGCGAGTGGGGCGAAGGCCTCATTCGCAGCTGGAACGACGCGGGCTGGATCGACCTCTCGCAGCGGATCGGCGACAAGATCGCGGCGCTGATCGGCGCCCGGCCCGGCGAGGTCAGCGTCGCCGACTCGACCTCGCTCAACGTGTTCAAGTCGCTCAGCGCGGCGGCTGCGCTGCAGCGCGCCGACGCGCCGCGGCGGCGCGTGATCCTCTCCGAACGCGGCAACTTCCCGACCGATCTCTATATCGCCGAAAGCGTGGCCGCGTCGCACGGGCTCGTCCTGCGGCTGGCGGACGGCGAACGGATCGACCCCGCGCTGGACGACGAGGTCGCGGTGCTGATGCTGACGCACGTCAACTACCGCAGCGGCCGGATGCACCGGCTCGCCGAGACCACGCGCGCCGCGCATGCAGCCGGCGCGCTCGTGATCTGGGACCTGGCGCACTCGGCCGGCGCGGTGCCGGTCGACCTGCACGGCGCCAATGCCGATTTCGCCGTCGGCTGCGGCTACAAGTACCTGAACGGCGGCCCCGGTGCGCCGGCGTTCGTGTGGGCGCACCCGCGCCACACCGAGCGCATGGACCGCGAGCAGCTGCGCCAGCCGCTCTCGGGCTGGCTGGGCCACGCCGCGCCGTTCGATTTCGCGCCGGCGTACCGGCCGGCGCGCGGGATCGCGCGCTTCGTCTGCGGCACGCCGTCGGTGCTGGCGATGAGCGCGCTCGAATGCGGCGTCGACGTCTTCGCCGCCGCCGAGCCGGCCGGCGGCATGGCCGCATTGCGCGCGAAATCGATCGCGCTCAGCGAGCTTTTCATCGCCCGCGTCGAAGCGCGCCGCGCCGGCATGAGGCTGGCGCTCGTCACGCCGCGAGATCAATCGATGCGCGGCAGCCAGGCGAGCTTCGCCCACGCCGACGGCTACGCCGTCATGCAAGCGTTGATCGAGCGCGGCGTGATCGGCGATTTCCGCGCCGGCGAGCCGAGCTCGGCGCGCGGCGACGACGCCGACGCGAGCCTTGGCGCCGACCTCCTCCGCTTCGGATTCACGCCGCTCTACACGCGCTACGTCGATGCGTGGGACGCAGCGGAGCAACTGCACGACGTGCTGGAGAGCGGCGCCTGGCGCGCCGATCGCTTCGCCCGGCGCGGCAAGGTGACGTGACATGACGGCGAAGGACGCGGGCGCGCCCACGCAAGCGCCATCGGCCTCGCCGGCGCCGGCCGAAATCGTCGCCGGCGAAGCGGCCAAGCTCGACTTCAGCCGCGACATGAACTACGGCGACTACCTTCATCTCGACGACGTCCTCGGCGCCCAGCACCTGCGCTCGGGCGCGCACGACGAGATGCTCTTCATCATCCAGCACCAGGTGAGCGAGCTGTGGATGAAGCTGCTCCTGCACGAGCTGCAGGCGGCCATCGGCGCCGTCGCCGGCGACCAGCTGCAGCGCGCGTTCAAGATGCTCGCGCGCGTCAGCAAGATCATGGAGCAGATGGTCCACGCCTGGGACGTGCTGGCGACGATGACGCCGCCCGAGTACTCGACGATCCGGCCGTCGCTCGCGTCGAGCAGCGGCTTCCAGAGCTGGCAGTACCGGCAGATCGAGTTCCTGCTCGGCAACAAGAATGCGGCGATGCTGACGCCGCATTCGCATCGGCCCGACCTGCTCGCGCAGGTGCAGGCGGCGCACGACGCGCCGTCGCTCTACGACGAAGCGCTGCGCTTGCTGGCGCGGCGCGGCCTGCCGGTGCCGGCCGGCCATGTCGAGCGCGACTGGGCGCAGCCGTACGTCGCGAGCGACGGCGTCGAGCAGGCGTGGCTCGTCGTCTATCGCGACCCCGAGGCGCACTGGGACCTGTATCAGCTCGGCGAGGAGCTCACCGACCTCGAGGACATGTTCAGGCTCTGGCGCTTCCGCCACGTGACGACGGTCGAGCGCGTGATCGGCTTCAAGCGCGGCACCGGCGGCACCGGCGGCGTCAGCTACCTGAGGAAGATGCTCGACGTCGTCCTCTTCCCCGAGATCTGGAAGCTGCGCACCGACCTCTAGGCGCTACGCCGCCGCGCGCAGCGCGTCGCGGACGAAGTCGAGCCGGTCCTGGCCGAAGAACATCTGCTCACCGACGAAGAACGTCGGCGCGCCGAAGGCGCCGCGCGCGACCGCCTCCTCGGTCGTCGCGATCAGCCTCGCCTTGACGTCCGGATCGGCGACGAGCGCTGCGAACTCGGCCGGATCGAAGCCGGCGTCGCGCAGCGTCGCCACGAGCACGTCGGGATCGCCGAGGTTCTTCGGCGTCTCGAACATCGCGCGCTCGACGACGTCGACGTAGCGCTCGAAGCGGTCGGGATGACGCAGCTGCATTCCGGTCGCGCCACGCATCAGCGTCAGCGTGTTGATCGGGAAGTGCGCAGGGATGCGGAACGCGACGCCGTAGCGGCGCGCCCAGCGCGCGAGGTCGTCGGTCATCCAGCGTCCCTTCGCGGGCACCGTCACCGGACTCGAATTGCCGGTTGCCTTGAAGACGCCGCCGAGCAGCATCGGCCGCCACGCGACGACGGCGTTCGTCTCGGCCGCCAGCCGCGGCAGCTGCGTCCAGGCGAGATACGACGCCGGGCTGCCGACGTCGAAGAAGAACTCGACGGTGGGTGCGCTCATCTCTTCACCATGGCTCGATCCAAGGCCGCAGGTCGAGCTCGTGCGTCCACGCGCTTCGCTGCTGGCAATGCAGGTTCCAGTAGTTCTCGGCGATCGCGTCGGGGCTGAGGATGCCGTCGCGGTCCTTCAGCGCGTAGCGCTCGGGAAAGTTGTCTGCGATGAAGCGGGTGTCGATCGCGCCGTCGATGACGATGTGCGCGACGTGGATCCCCTGCGGCCCGAGCTCGCGCCCCATGCTCTGGGCGAGCGCGCGCAGCGCGTGCTTGGCGCCGGAAAACGCGGCGAAGCCGGCCGAGCCGCGAACGCTCGCCGTCGCCCCGGTGAAGAGGATCGTGCCGCGGCCGCGCGGCAGCATCGCCTTGGTCACCTCGCGGCCCATCAGAAAGCCCGCGAGCGCCCCCATTTCCCACACCTTGCGGTAGACACGCTCGGTCGTCTCTGCGATCGTGAAGCGGACGTTGGCGCCGATGTTGAAGACCGCGACCTCGATCGGAGCGATCTCGCGCTCGATGTGGGCGACGAGGGTCTCGACGTCGAGCTCCTTGCGCGCGTCCGAGCCGAAGCCGTGCGCCTCGCCGCCGGCGGAGCGAATCTCCTCGACCAGCGGCTCGAGCTTGTCGACGCTGCGCCGGGTCACGCAGGCGGCGAATCCTTCGCGCGCGAAGCGGCGCGCGATCGCGCCGCCGGTTGCGTCGCCGGCGCCGACCACGAGCACTGCCTTGCGTTCGCCATCCACGTCGTTCCTCGTCGTACCAAGTAGGGGTCGACGCACTGTCGCAGATCGCGCCACACTTGCGCATCCGGGTTTGGACCTGTTCTAGCGCCAGCATCGCCCCATGTCCGCACGCGTCTTCATCAGCTACCGCACCAGCGACGGTGCCGACAAGGCGACTGCGCTCGCGCGCGACCTCGACGCGCTGTTCGGCGAGGAGCAGATCTTCCTCGACAAGGACGACCTGCCGGCGGGCAGCCGCTGGCGCGACGTGATCGCGCGCACGCTGGAGCAGTCGCCGATCCTGCTCGTCCTCGTCACGCCCAACTATCTCGGCGCGCGCGACAGCCAGGGCAAGCGCTGCATCGAGCGCGACGACGACCCGCCGCGCGACGAGCTCCAGGCCGGGCTCGCCGCCAGGGCGCAGGTCATCCCGCTGATGTGCGACGGCGTGACGGCGATCCCGGCCGCCGCCGACCTGCCCAAGCCGTTCGACCAGCTCTGCGAGCGAACCTGGCGAAAGCTGCGCGCCTACGACTGGCGCGAGGACCTGAACCGGCTCGCCACCGACCTGCGCGCGCTCGGCGTTGTGCCGCGCACGACGCCCGGCGAGTTCGGTGCGGCACCGCTGCCTCTCGCCGGCGACATCGGGAGCATCGGTCGCGATCCGGCGGCGACGCGGCGCTGGGCCATCGCCGCGATCGGTGCGGTGGTCCTCGCCGGCGCCGGCATCGCCGGCTGGCGCTGGTTCGAGCAAGAGAAAAAGA
>Ga0207644_10000515_pt1 | contig 24984 bp, 16 predicted proteins | sample KBSS73metaG_FD_184326 | JGI IMG/M metagenome (GOLD analysis project Ga0207644, IMG submission 184326) | Switchgrass rhizosphere microbial communities from Kellogg Biological Station, Michigan, USA - KBS S7-3 metaG (SPAdes) (version 2) | ecosystem: Host-associated > Plants > Roots > Rhizosphere... | reverse complement strand
CGACGGGCAGCCGGAGAGGCGGATGCACGAGTGGTCGCCGGTGCAGGTGTCGCTGTCGACGCCGAAGCGTTCGCGAACGACGCGCTGTCCCTCGGCGATCTGCTGCTTGACGAGCGGCTTGATGCGGCGCTGCCGGTTGAGCTGGCACTCCGACTGCGCGATCAGCACCTTAGGCCCCTTCTCGGTCGTCGTCAGCGCCTCGCGCAGCGCGTCGCGCATCGCCGCGACGTCGTAGGTGCGCCGGATCGTCCGCACCCACTCGACGCCGACGCCGCGCACCGCACGCTCGATCGCGTGGCCGGTGCTGCGCTTCGGGTGCGGCCCCTTCGAGGAGAGCAGGTCCTGGCCGCCGGTCGCCGATGTGTAGTTGTTGTCGACGACGATGGTCAGGTTGTCGCTGCGGTTGAAGACCGCGTTGGCGACGCCGCTCGTCAGGCCGTTGTGCCAGAAGCCGCCGTCGCCCATCATCGAGATCGCCCGCTTCGCGCCGCGGCCTTCGGTCGTGAACGCCGACGCGCCGGCGGTGCCGAGGCCGTAGCCCATCGTCGTGTTGCCGATGTGGAACGGCGGCAGGATCGAGAACAGGTGGCAGCCGATGTCGGCGCTGACGTGATGCGGCCCGAGCTCGCGCTCGACCAGCTTCATCGCGCTGAAGATCGGCCGCTCGGGGCAGCCGGTGCAAAAGCCGGGCGGCCGGCCGTGCACGACGTCGACGAGCGGCCTGTCGGCAGCGAGCGGGTGCGCCGCCCCGGCCGATGGGCTCGCAGCGAGCGACTCCGCCGGCGCGAGCGGAATCACCCGCGGCGCGCGCACCGGCTTCGCTTCGGCGGCGACGCGGCCGTAGCGCTCGAGGAACGCGCGCGTCCCCTTCAGCACCTCGGCGCCGGTGTATTCGCCCGCCGGCGCGAGCACGTCCTTGCCGTGCAGCGTGGTCTGGACATCGCCCTGGCGCAGGATCGTCGCCAGGTTCTGCTCGATGAAGTTGGGCTGGCCTTCCTCGACCAGCAGCACGGCCCGCTTGCCGGCGCAGAAGCGCGTCAGCTCCCCCGGCACGAGCGGATACGTGACGTTGAGGACGAAGAGCGGGATCTTCGATCGGCCGTAGACGTCGGCGACGCCGAGCCGCTCGAGCGCGCGCACGAGCGCGTTGTAGTTGCCGCCCTGGACGACGATGCCGAGGTCGTCGAATCCGGCCTCGCCCGCGAACACCTCGTTGAGGCCGTTCTCCTCGATGAAGCGCAGCGCTGCCGGCCAGCGCTCGTTGACCTTCTCCTGCTCATGCACATAGGTCGCCGGCGGCAATGCGATCCGCGCCGTGTCGCGGCGCGGCGCGGCGAGCGCGTCCTGCGGCGAGAAGCTCGCGCTGCGGTTGGCGCCGGCGACGAACTGGCCGTGCACGTGGCAGGCGCGGATGCGCAGCATCAGCATCACCGGCGTGTGGCTCGCCTCGGAGAGGGCGAAGCCGTTCTTCACCGCCGCGACCATCGCCGGCAGGTTCGGGCGCGGGTCGAGCAGCCAGATCTGCGACTTCATCGCGAACGCGTGCGTCCGCTCCTGCATGATCGAAGAGCCCTCGCCGTAGTCCTCGCCGACGATGACGAGCGCACCGCCGGTGACGCCGCCCGAGGCGAGGTTGGCGAGCGCGTCGGAGGCGACGTTGACGCCGACCGGGCCCTTGAACGTGACCGCGCCGCGCAGGGGGTAGTTGACCGAGGCCGCGAGCGTCGCCGCCGCGGTCGCCTCGCTGGCCGAGTTCTCGAAGCGGATGCCATGCTCGACGAGGATGTCTTCGGCGTCGGCGAGGACGTCCATCAGGTGCGAGATCGGCGCGCCCTGGTAGCCGGCGACGTACGACACGCCCGACTCGAGCAGCGCCTTGGTGACGGCGAGGATGCCCTCGCCGCGGAAGGTCTCGCCCGCGCCGAGGCGGAGCTTGCCGACTTCCTCCGTGAACGATCGTTCAGCCATCTCGCGGCCGATATTAGTGGAGAAGCCAGAAGGGCCCGACCCTGCGCGCGCGCCGTGCGGCGCGTCGGCCCGCCGGCGAGCGCGGCCGCGCTCGCCGACAATGGCGCTTCTCCGCCGGGACCGATCCATGACCTCGCCCTTTCGCTCCACCGCCGTCGTCGGCGCCGGCGCTGTCGGCAGCTTCTTCGGCGCGATGCTCGCCCGCGCCGGCCATCCGGTGACGCTGATCGCGCGGCCGGCGCACGTGCAGGCGATCGAGCGCGAGGGCCTGCGCCTGCAGATGAGCGGGCGCACCGAGGCGATCCGCGTCGGCGCCCGCACCGGTCTCGATGCCGTTCGCGGCGCCGACCTCGTCCTCTTCTGCGTCAAGTCGACCGACACCGAAAGCGTCGCGGCGCAGATCGCGCCGCACCTCGACGACGACGCGCTCGTCCTGAGCCTGCAGAACGGCGTCGAGAACGCGGCGACGATCGCGCGCGCGGTGCGCCAGGTCGTCGTTCCCGCCGTCGTCTACGTCGCCACGGCGATGCCCGAGCCCGGGCTGGTCACTCACCACGGGCGCGGCGACCTCGTCGTCGGCGCGCTCGACGCGAAGGCCGCGCCCGACGCCGCGCTGACGGCGCGGCTGCAGGCGCTGGTCGACTTCTTCGCCAGTGCCCAGGTGCCGGTCCGCATCTCGGCCGACGTCATGGCCGAGCTGTGGTCGAAGCTGATGGTCAACTGCGCCTACAACGCGATCTCGGGAATCGCGCAGGCGAGCTACGGCACCCTCACCGCGTTGCCGGAAGTGCGGTCGCTGCAGGAGACCGTCGTTCGCGAGGTCGTCGCCCTCGCCGCCGCTGAGGGGGTGAACCTGCCGCTCGAGCCTGCGCTCGAGGCGATGCGCAGGATCGCCGCGGCGATGCCGGCGCAGCTCTCATCGACGGCGCAGGACATGGCGCGCGCCAAGCCGAGCGAGATCGATCACCTGAACGGCTTCGTCGCGCGCCGCGGCGCCGCGCTCGGCGTCGCGACGCCGGCGAACCAGGCGCTGCATGCGCTGGTGCGGTTGATCGAGACCGGACGAGGGCAAGCGTGATCGCCAATCGCGACGGATCGAGGCGAGCCCGATCGTCGGGCGTGACGAGTCGAGGCCGGGCTTGATCGCTGATCGCGGCGGCGCCCAGGTCGGCGTGACTGCGAGCGCCGCCCCGCGCGCCGCCGGCGACGGTATCGACGTGCCGCCCGAGTTCGCGCAGGCGCTGCGTGAGCTGGGCCTTGCCGAAGCCGGCGAGGCGCTTCTCGGCGCGCCGCTCGCCGGCGGCGTTTCTTCCGACATCTGGCGCATCGACACCGAACGAGGATCCGTCTGCGCCAAGCGCGCGCTCGCCCGGCTTCGCGTCGCCGCCGACTGGCGCGCGCCGGTCGATCGCAATCGCTACGAGGCGCGCTGGCTCGAGGTCGCGAACGCGGCGCGGCCCGGTGCCGCGCCGCGCCTGCTCGGCCAGCATGCCGGACGCGGCATCCTCGTCATGACGTGGCTTGCGCCGGCCGAGCATCGCCTCTGGAAAACGCTGCTGCGCGGCGGCGACGCCGACGCGGCGATCGCACGCGCCGTGGGCGCGACCCTCGGCGCCATCCACGCCTGGTCGGCGGCGCGGCCGGCGCTCGCAGCGCAGTTCGACAGCGACGCGATCTTCTTCGCGATCCGTCTCGAGCCGTACCTGCTCGCGGCGGCGCACCGGCACGCCGACCTCGCGCCGGCGCTCGAGCAACTGGTCGAGACGACGCGCTCGACGAAGCGCGCGCTCGTCCACGGCGACGTCAGCCCGAAGAACATCCTGATCGGCCCCGATGGACCGGTGCTCGTCGACGCCGAGTGCGCGTGGTGGGGCGACCCCGCGTTCGACATCGCTTTCTGCCTCAACCACCTGCTGCTGAAGTGCGTGTGGACGCCGGTGGCGGCAGCGCGATTCCTCGCCGCGTTCGACGCCCTCGCGTCGGCGTACCTCGACGCCGTCGACTGGGAGCCGCGCGACGCCGTCGAGCGCCGCGCCGCGGCGCTGCTGCCGGGCCTGCTGCTCGCACGGGTCGACGGCAAGTCACCGGTCGAGTACATCGACGACGAATCGGATCGCGATCTCGTGCGGCGCGTCGCCGCTGGGTTGCTGCGCCGGCCGGTGGCTCGCCTCGGCATCGTCGCCGAGACCTGGCGCGAGGCGTTGGCGAAACGATGAGCTCGAGCGACGACCCGCGCGCCATCGCCGCCTCGAGCTGCGGCCCGCGCGACAGCCGCTCCGGGACCGGCGACCCGGGCGACGCTGCGTCGTCGAGCAGCGATCACGGCGACCGCGCCGCTCCATCGGCCGGCGCGGTCGACTGCCGGATCCGCGCCGTCCGCGCGCGCCGCGTCTGGGACAGCCGTGGCCGGCCGACCGTCGAGGCCGAGATCGAGCTTGCCGGCGGCGCCGTCGGGCGCGCGATCGTTCCGGCCGGCGCGTCGAAAGGATCGCGCGAAGCGCACGAACTGCGCGACGGCGGCGCGCCGTTCGGCGGCCTCGACGTGCTGCAGGCGGTCGCCCACGTCGAGACCGAGATCGCGCGCGCCGTCGTCGGCCTGCGCGCCGACGACCAGGTCGCGCTCGACCAGCGCCTGATCGAGCTCGACGGCACGCCGACGAAGTCGCGCCTCGGCGCCAACGCGACGCTCGCCGTGTCGATGGCTGCGGCCCACGCCGCCGCCGCCGCGCGGCGCGTGCCGCTGCACGAATACCTCGGCGGCGCAGCGGCGACGCTGATGCCGCTGCCGCAGATCCAGATCTTCGGCGGCGGCGCGCACGCCGGCCGGCGCGTCGACATCCAGGACTTCATGGTCGTCTGCCCGGCGGCGCGCACCTTCGCCGAAGCGCTCGAGTGGACCGCCGAGGTCTACCGCCACGCCGGCCTGGTGATGCAGGCGCGCGGCGCGTCGCTCGGCGTCGCCGACGAAGGCGGCTGGTGGCCCGACTTCGTCAGCAACGAGGAGGCGCTGACGACGCTCGTCGAGGCGATCGAGCGCGCCGGCTACGCGCCCGGCGAGCAGGTCGCGATCGCGCTCGACATCGCCGCCTCGGACTTCGGCCGCGAAGGCCGCTACACGCTCGGCCTCGACGCCAAGGTCCTCGACAGCGACGGCATGATCGAGCTGCTGCTCGGCTGGATCGACGCCTACCCGATCGTCTCGATCGAGGACCCGCTCGGCGAGGACGACGCCGACGCGTTCGTGCGCTTCACCCGCGCCGCCGGCGACCGGCTGCAGATCGTCGGCGACGACTTCCTCGTCAGCGACGCCGCGCTCGTCGCCGACGCCGCCGCGCTCGGCGCGGGCAACGCGGTGCTGCTCAAGCCGAACCAGCGCGGCACCCTGAGCGAGACGCGCGCCGCCTGGGACGCGGCGCAGGCGCACGGCTACGCCGGCATCGTCTCGGCGCGCTCGGGCGAGACCGAGGACACGACGATCGTCCACCTCGCCGTCGGCTGGGGAACGGGGCAGCTCAAGGTCGGCTCGTTCGCGCGCGGCGAGCGGATGGCGAAGTGGAACGAGGCGCTGCGGATCGAGGAGCGCCTCGGGCCGCGCGCGACGCTGGCCCGGCCGCTGCCGCGGCGGCCGCGCTAAGGCGCCGCCCGCCGCGGCCGACGACGACGATGAGCGCCCCGCCGCCGAACGACAGCGCCGACGTGCGCGCAGCCGACGTGCGCAGGGACAACGGGCGCGCGAACGACGAGCCCGCCGACGACGCGCGCTTTGCCGCACGGCTGCGTGCCGCCGTCGTCTACTACCTTCCGAGCGTCGTCGTCATGCTCGCGCTCGTCGTTGTCTGGCAGCTCGGCGTGCAGTGGCTCGGGGTCAAGGAGTACATCCTGCCGACGCCGCTCTCGGCGCTGCGCACGCTCGGCGACCCGAACTACCGCTGGACCGCGAACTTCCTGGCGACGCTCTACTCGGTCCTCGGTGCGTTCGCGCTCTCGGCCGTCCTTGGCGTCGTGCTCGCGATCGTGATCGTCTGGAACGACCTGCTGATGCGCACCGTGATGCCGGTGCTGATCCTCTTCAACACGCTGCCGAAGATCGCGCTGGCGCCGCTCTTCGTCGTCTGGCTCGGCTACGGCATCTGGCCGAACATCGTCATCGGCACGACGATCGCGTTCTTCCCGATGGTCGTCAACACGGCGGTCGGCCTGGCGAGCGCCGAGCCCGAAATGCTCGATCTCGTCAAGACGCTGCGCGCGAGCCGCTGGAAGGTGCTCACCAAGATCCGCTTTCCGAACGCCGTGCCGTACATCTTCGTCGGCCTCAAGCTGAACGCGACGATGAGCGTCATCGGCGCGCTGGTCGGCGAGTTCGTGGCGTCGGAGAAGGGCCTCGGCTCGCTCATCATCACCGGCGGCGTGACGATGCAGACGGCGTCGATCTTCGCGTCGCTGACGCTGATCTCGGTGCTCGGGCTCGTGCTGTACGGGCTCGTCGTCGCGGTCGAGCACGTCGTCGCGCCGTGGGCTCTCCGCGGTTGAGGGATCATCGGGAAACAACGAAGGAGACAAGACCATGACGACGACATCGATCCACGCACCGTCGCCCCGCCGCTGGCTGCACGCGCTGGCCGCAGGCCTCGCCGTGCTCGCCGCCCTGCCCGCGCTGGCGCAGGACAAGATGCAACTGCAGCTCAACTGGTTCCATCTCGCCGATCACTCGCCGATCTACCTGGCGATGAAGAAGGGCTACTACAAGGAAGAGAACATCGACCTCACCGTGCTGCGCGGCAGCGGCTCGGCCGACAGCGCCAAGAAGATCGACCTTGGCCAAGCCGATGTCGGCATCTCCGACGCGCCGACCGTGCTCACTGCGATCAGCAAGGGCGCCAACTTGAAGATGGTCGCCGTCGTCTACGACAAGGCCGGCAACAACGTCTTCTTCAGGAAGAGCGCGAACATCAAGTCGCCGAAGGACCTCGCCGGCAAGAAGATCGCCGTTCCGCCCGCCGACTCGCACCGCGTCCTCTGGCCAGCGTTCGCGGCGACGCAGGGGATCGACCCGAACTCGGTGACGATGGTCAACGTCAAGCCCGAAGGCAAGCAGGCGATCGTCGCCGCCGGCGAGGTCGACGCGTCGTTCGACCTCTACACGAGCTACGCGATCTGGGAGAAGGTGCTCGGCAAGGGCGAGGTCGGCCACCTGCTCTGGGCCGACTACGGCCTGCCGATCTACGGCCACACGTACTTCGTCAACAACGACCTCGTGAAGAAGAACCCGAAGCTGATCGAGCGCTTCCTGCGCGCGACGCACAAGGGCTGGCGCGACGCGAAGGCGAACCCGGCGGCGTCGATCGACGCGATGGTCGAGCAGGTGCCCGGCCTCGACCGCGCGACGCTGCTGGCGACGATGCCGGCGATCCTCGACTTGTGCGTCACCGAGCGCTCGAGCAAGTACGGCCTCGGCTGGATCGAGCCCGAGCTGATGCAGAAGACGATCGACATCACCTTCGCGACGGCCAAGCCCGACAAGCCGATGGTCCTCGCCGACGTGTTCACCAACGATTACAGCAGCCGCATCAAGCCCTGAGGCACCGCGCGGGCCATGACCTGCGAGGTCATGGCGGCGATGACGGAGGTGCTCCTGAAGTCGTGCTGCCGGATGCGGCCGTGCCACGTTAGGCACCGCGTCGCACACGGTCCATGACCCGCCACGTCATGCGCCGAGCGCGATCGGGCTAGTCTCTGCGGATGCGAATCGCCCGCCTCGCCTCGACGCTGACCGCCGCGCTTGCCGTGCTCGCCGGCTGCGCCTCTGGGCCGGGATCGACGCCATCGCCGGCACGCCCCGAAGACGTTCGCGCGCAGATCGTCTCGCTGATGCCGGCGAGCGTCGCCGATCGCGCCGGCTGGGCGGTCGACATCTACGCCGCGTTCGACGCGCTCCGCATCGCGCCGAGCACCGCCAACGTCTGCTCGGTGCTGGCGATCGCCGAGCAGGAGTCGGCCTATCGCGCCGACCCGACCGTTCCGGGCCTCGGCAAGATCGCCCGCGACGAGATCGATCGCCGCGCCGATCGCGCCGGCGTGCCGAAGCTGCTCGTCAGCGCGGCGCTGCAGCTGCGCTCGCCCGACAGCCGCACGTACAGCGAGCGCATCGACGCGGCGAAGAGCGAGAAGGAGCTGAGCGACCTGTTCGAGGACTTCATCGCCCAGGTGCCGCTCGGCCAGCGCTTCTTCGCCGGCTACAACCCGGTTCGCACCGGTGGGCCGATGCAGGTCGCGATCGACTTCGCCGAGCGCCACGTCAAGACGCGCTCGTATCCGTATCGAATGACGGGCTCGGTTCGCGACGAGGTGTTCACGCGGCGCGGCGGTCTCTACTTCGGCATCGCCCACCTGCTCGACTATCCGGCGCGATACGACCAGCCGATCTACCGCTTCGCCGACTTCAACGCCGGCCAGTACGCGAGCCGCAACGCGGCGTTCCAGAACGCGGTGACCGTCGCCTCCGGCATCGCGCTCGATCTCGACGGTGACCTCGTGGTTCCCGGCGGCGATCGCGCCAGGCCCGGCAGCACCGAGGCCGCGCTGCGCTCGCTCGCGGCCCGACTCGACCTCGGCGAGAGCGAGATCCGGCGCGCGCTCGAGCAGGAAAGCCGCGCCGAGTTCGAGCAGAGCCGCGTCTACGCGCGCGTCTTCGCTCTTGCCGAGCAGGCCGGCAAGCGGCCGCTGCCGCGCGCCGTGCTGCCGCAGATCCGCCTGCACAGCCCGAAGATCACCCGGCCGCTGACGACCGAATGGTTCGCGCGCCGCGTCGACGAGCGATTCCAGCGCTGCGTCGCCCGGGCGCGCTAGCCGCGCGAGCGGCAATCATGCGGCGCCGCCGCTTGTCAGGCGGCCGCGGTCTCGACGCCGAGCAGCCGCATCGCGCGCGCCACGATCGCGCTTGCCTGCGGCACCGCCGCCTGCTCGAGAACCCAGCTCGCCGCCGCGGGCGCGTCGGGGCCCGACAGGCGAGCGACCGGCGCCGCGAGCGAATCGAATGCGTGCTCCGCGACGAACGCGGCGACCTCGGCGCCGACGCCGCAGAGCCCGTTCGCCTCGTGGACGACGATGACGCGGCCGGTCTTGCGGACCGATCTCAGGACCGTGGCCGTGTCGAGCGGCTTCAGCGTTCGCAGGTCGATCACCTCGGCCTCGATGCCGTGGTGGGCGAGCGTCTCGGCCGCCTGCACGCAGTGGCCGACGGTCTTGGCGTACGACACCAGCGTGACGTCGGCGCCTTCGCGAACGACGGCGGCTCGGCCGATCTGCACGACGTGGTCGCCGACGGGCACCTCGCCCGGCGTGTGCGCGAGCGCGAGGTCCATGAAGAAGAGGACCGGGTTGTCGTCGCGGATCGCCGCCTTGAAGAGTCCCTTGAAGTCGGCCGGGCTCGACGGCATGACGACCTTCAGACCCGGCGCGTGGACGAACATCGCCTCAAGGTTGTGGTTGTGCTGGCCGCCGACGCCCCAGCCGGCGCCCGTCATCGTCAGGACGACGAGCGGAAAGCTGAACTGGCCGCCCGAGAGATAGCGGAGCTTCCCGGCGCTGTTGACGAGCGCGTCCATCGACAGCGTCAGGAACGGCGCGAACAGCAGGTCGACGATCGGGCGCAGGCCCATCGCCGCGGCGCCGACGGCGGTGCCGGCGATGATCGCCTCGGCGAGCGGCGTGTTGCGGACGCGATCGGCGCCGAACTCGGCGACGAGCTCGGGCCGCTTGGTCGCGACGCCTTCGCCGAACATGACGACGCGCGAGTCGCGCCGCATCTCTTCGGCGATCGCCTCGGCGATGGCCTGCTGGACGATAAGCTGATTGGTGGTGGTGGTGGGGGTCGTGGTCATGGCGTTTCCTTCTTGCGTGATCCGGGCGGGTCGTGATCAGGCGTAGATGTCGGTGGCGAGCTCGCTGGCATCGGGCCACGGCGAGTTCTCGGCGAACTTGAGGGCGGCGGCGATCGTCCCGCGGGCTCGCTCGCGCAGGTGCGCGAGCTCGCCCGGGGCGATCACCTTCTCGTCGAGGAGGCGCTCGGCCGCGCGCGCGATCGGATCGAGCGGCTTCCAGCGCGCCAGCTCGGCGGGATCGACATACGCCTGGTCGTCGGGCTCGAAGTGGCCGCGCTGGCGATAGGTGACGAGCTCGAGGAAGCGCGGGCCGCCGTCCGCGCGGATCGAAGCGACCGCGTCGGTCGCCGCGGCGTGGACGGCGTCGACGTCGTTGCCGTCGATCACCGCCGTCGGCAGGCCGTGGCCGGCCGCCCACTCGGCGATGCGTCCGCCGCCGAGCGCCGCCGTCGCCGCCGGGTCGGCGGGCATCGTCTCGCGCCGCGCGACGTACGCCTGCCACTGGTTGTTCTCGCAGACGAAGAGAAGCGGCAGCCGCCAGGTGACGGCGAGGTTGATCGCCTCGTGGAAGATCCCCTCGCACGCCGCGCCGTCGCCGAAGAAGACGGCGGTGATCGCGCCGGCCTCCCCTTGGCCCATCTTCTGCGCGAGCGCGACGCCGGGCGCGAGCGACAGCTCGCCGCCGACGATCGTCGACGTCAGGACGACGCCGAGCTCGGCCGACGAGATGTGCAGCGTGCCGCTCTTGCCCTTGCAGTAGCCATCGACGCGGCCCATCACCTCGGCGATGAGCCGGCCGGTGTCGGCGCCGCGCGCGATCAGGTGGCCGGCGCTGCGGTGGTTGGTGAGGATGCGGTCGCGCGGCTCGAGCGCGCGGACGACGCCGACCGCGGCGGCTTCCTGGCCGACCGAGGTGCAGGTGCCGGGCGAGGTCGGCGTCGCGCGGGCGGCGAGCGTTTCCTCGTAGGCGCGGATCAGCAGCATGGCTTCGAGCATCGAGACGCGGTGGGTGGTGGAGGTGTGACTCATCGGACGGTCCTTCAGGCGCGGCGCACGGCGGCGCGGGAGATTGCGAAGACGGTCACTGTAGGGAGCGCATCGGCGCGGCACATGCGCCGGAAGAGCCAATCGCGCGGCGGCGGCGGGCCATGGCCTCGACTCAATGGCCGGCGCCGAGACACGCCGGCGCTCGAGCCACGCCTGGCGCCAGCCCCATGCCCGGCGCCCCAGCGCGCCTGCCCGCCGGCCAACGGCGCGCCGCCTTGCCGCATCATCGGCGCGTGTGAACGCCGGGCGATTTTCCGTGGACGACCCTTTCGAGCGCGCCAAGGCGCTCTTCTTCGCGGCGCTCGCCAGCCAGCAGGCGGGCGAGCTCGAGCACGCCGAGCGCCAGTACCGGTCGTCGCTCGAGCTCGTCCCCGGTCGCGCCTCGACGCTCATCAACCTCGCGGCGGTGCAGCTGCTTCTCGCGCGCCCGCTGGACGCACTGGCGAGCGCCGACGCGGCGCTCGCCGCCGAAGCGGACAGCGTCGATGCGCTGCTTCATCGCGCGACCGCCCTGGCCGACCTCGGCCGTCTCGACGAGGCGCTGGCGACCTTCGAGCGGCTGCTCGCGATCGATCCCGACCACGCCGCGGCGTGGAGCGGAAGCGGCAGCGTGCTGCGCGAGATGAACCGCCTCGACGATGCGGCCCGAGCATTCCGCGAAGCGCTGCGTCATGGCGCCAACGGCGACCTGCATGGCTTCTTCCTCGCCTCGGTCGAGGCCGCGCCCGTGCCGCCGACCGCGCCGCGGGCGTACGTCGCGAACCTCTTCGACGGCTATGCCGACGACTTCGACAAGCACCTCGTCGGCCAGCTTCGCTACCAGGCGCATCGCCGGTTGGTCGACGGGCTCGTCGCCGTCGACGCGGGGCCCTACGAGTCCGCGCTCGACCTGGGCTGCGGAACCGGCCTGTGCGGGCCGCTGGTGCGACCGATCGCCCGGCGCCTGACGGGAGTCGACCTGTCGGCGCGAATGCTCGAGCGGGCGCGCCAGCTCGGCGTCTACGACCGCCTCGAGCACGCCGACATCGCCGAGTTCCTGGCCCGCGCCGACGAGCGCCACGACCTCGTCCTCGCCGCCGACGTGTTCATTTACGTCGGCGACCTCGCGCCGGTCTTCGCTGCCCTCGAGCGGGTGATGGCGCGCGGCGTCTTCTGCTTCACGGTCGAGGCGCTCGCCGACGCGGCTGCCGATTTCGCCCTGCTGCCGAGCCTGCGCTACGCGCACTCGACTGCCTATCTGGCCCGCCTCGCCGGCGCGCACGGCTTCGAGGTCGTCGCGATGACGCGGGCGCCGGTCCGCGAGGATCAACGCGAGGCGATCGAAGGGCTCTACGTGTATCTGCGGCGGATCGAGAAATCGGTGGCTCGCGCGCCCGGATAGATCGACAGCGCCTCGAGGTAATCCTCTTGAGGAGCGGCCGCAATCCTCGGGAGCGGCGGTCCGGTCGCGTCGTTCAGTGGGGCGAGGTCGGCCCGGCGCCGGTTCAGCCGGGCGTCGTCCGCTTCGCGAACAGCGGCGCCCGCCGGTGCGCCGTCGCCTTCTCGAAGGCCTGGCCGAAGGCGAGCAGTCTCGCCTCGCTCCAGGCCGGGCCGACGAACGAGAGCCCGATCGGCAAGCCGCGGACGAAGCCGGCGGGGACGGTGAGGTGCGGGAAGCCCGCCACCGCCGCCGGCGACGAGAAGCTCGCCCCCGGGTGATCGCCGTTCACGGGGTCGATGAGCCACGCCGGCGCGCCGGTCGGCGCGATCACGCCGTCGAGCCGGTTCGCCTTGATGACGCGATCGAGCCCGTCGTCGCGAGCGCCCTTCCTGCACTCGGCGAGCGAGTCGAGGTATTCCTTCGCGTCGAGGCCGCCCAGGGCCTCTGCGCGCTCGAACAGCTCCTGGCCGAACCACGGCATCTCGACGTCGCGATGAGAGCGATTAAAGGCGATCACGTCGGCGAGCGTCTTCACCTTGGCACCCGGAGCGAACTCGGCGAGGTACTTCGGCAGGTCGGCCTTCAACTCGTAGAGGAGGACGCGAAGCTCGGCGTCGCTGTAGGTCGGCAGGGCGAGATCGACCGGGTCGACGATCTCGGCGCCGAGGCGCTTCATGACGACGATCGCCTGCTCGATCAGCCCATCGAGCTCGTCGAAGCCGGTGAAGAAGGCACGCGCGACGCCGAGGCGCGCGCCGCGCAGCGCGTCGTCGGGCAAGGCGATCGACGTTCCCGGCGCGAGGTCGACCGGCGCCGCCGACGTCGCGCCATCGGCGTCGTCGCGGCCGGACATCACGGCGTAGAGCAGCGCCGCGTCGGCGACGCTGCGCGTCATCGGGCCGGGCGTGTCCTGGCTGTGCGCGATCGGCACGATGCCGTCGCGGCTCATCCGCCCGACGGTCGGCTTCAGCCCCACCAGGCCGCAGATCGACGCCGGCGAGACGATCGATCCGTCGGTCTCGGTGCCGACGCCGAGCGGCGCCAGTCCCGCCGCCAGCGCCGCCGCCGTTCCCGAGCTCGATCCGCTGGTGCTGCGGTCGAGCGCGTACGGGTTGCGGGTCACGCCGCCGCGCGCGCTCCAGCCGCTCACCGATCGCGTCGAGCGGATGTTGGCCCACTCGCTCAGGTTGGTCTTGGCGACGATCACCGCGCCGGCGTCACGCAGGCGCTTGACGACATGCGCGTCGCGCGGCGCGCGAACGCCGTCGAGGACGAGCGAGCCGGCGCTCGTGCTCATCCGGTCGCCGGTCGCGATGTTGTCCTTGACGAGCACCGGAACGCCGTGCAGCGGGCCGCGCGCTCGCGCCGTGGCGCGCTCGCGGTCGAGTTCGCGAGCGATCGCGATCGCGTCGGGGTTGATCTCGATGACGCTGCCGAGGCGCGGGCCGTGGCGGTCGATCGCCTCGATGCGAGCGAGGCACGCGCGAACGGCGCCCTCGGCCGTCAGGCGGCCCTCGGCGATCGACCGCGCGACAGCGACCGCGCCGGGCTCGTCGTGGAGCGACGTCGTCGTGGGAGCGCGGCTGGCTGCCATCAAGGAACCCTCCAGGCCGAACAGCGCGGCCGATGACACGAGAACCGTGCGGCGATCCATGAAGGGCGCGAGGACGCGCTCGCTCAGCCGATCCGCTCTGCGTCGTAGCCCTCGGCGCGCATCGCCGCCAGGATCGCCTCGACGTGGGCGACGCCGCGCGTCTGCACGACGACCTCGATCTGGACGCGCTCGACCGACAGCGACGTGAACGCGCGCTGGTGCTGGACCTCGTCGATGTTGGCGCCGAGCCGGGCGAGCAGCGCGGCGACGTCGGCGAGCGCGCCGGGGACGTCGCGCACGTCGACGCGCAGGCGGACGAGCCGGCCCGACTTGACCATGCCGCGCTCGATGATCTCGGCGAGCACGAGCGGCTCGATGTTGCCGCCGCAGAGGACGAGGCCGACCTTCCTTTCGGCGAAGCGCGCCGGCTCCTTCAGCAGCGCCGCCAGGCCGACCGCGCCGGCGCCCTCGACGACCGTCTTCTCGATCTCGAGCAGCATCAGGATCGCCTGCTCGATGTCGTCTTCCGAAACGAGCACGACGTCGTCGACAAGGGCGCGGATGACCGGCAGCGTCAGCTCGCCGGGCGACTTGACGCCGATGCCGTCGGCGATCGTCGCCTGCCGGCTCTCGCGGCGGCCGTCGTGGATCGCGTTCCACGCCGCCGGGAAGCGCTCGGTCTGCACGCCGATGACGCGCAGGTCGGCGCGGATCGCCTTCGCCGCCGTCGCCATGCCGGCGATCAGGCCGCCGCCGCCGATGGCGACGACGAGGGTGTCGATCGCCGGCTGCTGCGCGAGCATCTCGAGCGCGACCGTGCCCTGGCCGGCGATCACGGCAAGGTCATCGAACGGATGGACGACGGTGAAGCCGCGTTCGGCCGCGAGCTTCAGGCCGGCGACGCGCGCGTCCTCGAAGGTGTCGCCTTCGAGGACGACGTCGGCGCCGAAGCCGCGCGTGTTCTCGACCTTGACGCTCGACGCGAAGCGCGGCATGACGATCGTCGCCGCGATGCCGAGGCGCTCGGCGTGGTAAGCGACTGCCTGCGCGTGGTTGCCCGCCGAGACCGCGAGAACGCCCTTGGCGCGCTCCGCGGCAGTCAGCTGCGCGATCTTGTTGAGGGCGCCGCGCTCCTTGAACGAGGCGGTGAACTGCAGGTTCTCGAACTTCAGGAACACCTCGCAGCCGCAGATGTGAGAGAGCGTTCGTGACGCCAGGCACGGCGTCTCGCTCACCTCGCCGGCGAGGCGCGCGGCGGCGGCGCGGATGTCGTCGATCGTCGCGGCCGGCGGCGAGATTTTCATCACACCATTCTCGCCGGACGCCTTGCACGACGAGCGGGTGCCGCGCAGAATTCTTGCGACGTTTGCCGTTGCGAGAAGCGCCCGGCCGACCAGGAGCACCGATGACTCCCTTGCGCCGAACGCTTGCCGCCTGTGGCCTGGCCGCCTTGCCGGCGCTGGCGCTCGCGCAATCGGCGCCGCTCAAGCCCGACGGATCGCTGCGCTACGCGCTCGGCGGCGGCGGCAGCTACCTGTCGCAGACGACGGCGACCACGGCGAGCGCGAACATCGGCGGCGAAGGCGCATTCGCGACGATCGACAGCCGCTGGCGCTTCGGCGGCAAGGCGCTCTGGACGCGCACCGCCGCCGGCGAGAGCGCGGCGGAGCACGTCTCGGTCATGCTCAGCGCCGAGTCGCAGCAGCGCTGGCACGGCGCCACGTGGTTCCGCCAGAAGCTCTCGCTCTTCCCGGCGCTGCGCGCCGGCACGAGCACGCGCGGCGTCGTCGACACCGGCGTGGCGCTGGCGATGACGCCGCTCTGCAGCCTAAGCTTAGGCATGAGGCAGCGCTACGAGGGCGCGGGCGGGCTGCGCCTCAGCGACACGCTGCTCTCCACCGCGATCGCCCTGCAGCTGCGCTGAGCGGCGCGCGGCGTCGCGCCTCGATCCGACGTCAGCGTTTCTGGAACGCGTGGCCCGTGACCCAGTCGGCGACGTTCTTGCCGAGCGACTCGCCATCGACGAGCGAGGTGCGCAAGTGCATGCCGCCCGCGATCCGGGCGATCGTGATCTCGTCGATGAACGCCGTCGTGTTCGCGTAGTGGTGGGTGGTGCCGGTGACCGTGCTCGTGAAGTCGAAGGTGACCTCGCCCGTGCCGTAGTAGGAGCTGAGCACCTGGGCGACCGCCGCCGAGACGCAGCCGTGCGCCGCGGGGTACTCGGGGTGGTTCGGCGTCGTCACGACCGGCGTCCACGCCGGGTCGGCGGTGGTCGCGGCGTTGCCGTCGCCGTCCAGGTTGATGGACGTGAAGGGGCGCCAGAAAAGGAAGGTGTACTTCGAGTCGAAGCACGAGTTCTGGGCGTCCGCATAGGTGACGTAGAGCATCGCCATCAGGCGCGCCACGTCAGCGACGTTCGTGCTGCTGGTCGCGAACGCGCGCAGATTGCGCGGCCAGAAGGCTGGCGGCGGCTCGGTGTGGAAGCGCGCGATCTCGGTCTGCTCGGCGGTGCGCGTGGTGCTGGTCGCCGCGCCGAGCGCCTTGGTCTCGTTGACGTCGGCGGCGTACGCGGCGCTCGTGATTGCGGGCGGGCCCGGGGCACGGAATTGCGAATTGCCGGCGACGAGGAATGGCCGGATCGACGCGTTCTCGCGCCCGACCGGGTTGCTGGCGGTGCGGAACTGCCCGGGCTGGGTGCCTGACACGAACGCCGCCAGCACGATCGAGCGGCCGTCGTTGGCGCGCAGTGCGACGGTTTTCGTCGCGACCTCGGCGCCGAGCGCGACGCCGCGGCTCTTCGCGGTGCCGTCGGCCAGGGTGGCGAGGTAGCTGTCGTAGCTCGCCTGGTAGCTGGCGGTGCGGTTCGGGAACAGGCCCTTGAGCACGCCGTAGGCCGCGGCCGCGGTGGCCGCGTCGAGCGAGGCGCCGTCGGCGGGCGAGGTCGGCGTCGTGGCATAGGGCTGATGGGTCTTGGCGATCGCCATCACGGCGTCGTAGATCGCGAGGTGCACGGTCGCAAGGTCTACGGACGAGTTGGGCCGCGCCTCCTCCGGCGTGCCGCCGGCCGCGGCCGGCACGTTGATGGTCGTCGTCGCGACCTCGTTCCAATAGGAGACGGCGTTGGTTCCGGTGTTGGTGATCGTCACCGGGGCGACGGTGACCGCGTCGTCGTCGCTGCCGCCGCAGGCGACCACGGCCAGGGCGATGCCGGCGGCGAGCGCGACACGGTTTGCAATGCGAGTCATGATGGGGTCCTTCATCAGAAGCGTCTACGTCTTAGCCCGCCAATCGGCGAGCGCCCTGCCCAGCCCGCGGCAGCTCAAATAAGATGCGCGCGCAGCGAGCAAACGTCCCGATGGAACTGCGAATTGCCGCCGAAAGATCGCCGAACACGAGCGCGGACTCGGCGAACGACCCGCATCCGCTTGACGATGCCGAGGACGCTCTGCGCTTCGCCGGTTTCGAGTTCGATCTCCGCCGCGGCGAGTTGCACGCCGCCGACGGGACGCCCGTCGCGCTCCGGCCGAAGACCGAAGCGCTGCTGCGCCGGTTTCTCGCCGACCCCGGCCGCCTGCTCGCCAAGGACACGCTGATGGCCGCCTTGTGGCCTACCGCCGTCGTCACCGACGACTCGCTCGTCCAGTGCGTCGGCGATCTGCGCCTGGCCCTGGGCGACAGTGGCCAGACCTTGATCCGCACCGTGCCGCGGCGCGGCTACCGGCTCGATGCCGAGGTCGAGCGGGTGTCTGGTAAAGCCCCGATTCCCCGCGCGGCAACGGTCGCAGGCGCCGTCGCGGCCGGGCTGGCGTCGGCGTCAACGCCCACGGCAACGGCAACGGCGACGAGGGTTGCAGAGGCGATGGCCGGCGCGGTTGCGGACGCGCCGGCGCACGCGTCCGTCGCCGTCCCTTCGCCGGCAACGTCGCCAAGCGTCCACGCGCCGGCCCCTCCCGTGAAGCTGCCGGCGGCAACGGGCGTCTGGCCATGGCTGGCCGCGCTTGCGATCGCGATCGCGCTCTGCGCAGCGGCCGTGGCACGGCTGTCCGCGCCGCGCGTCCACATCGACGAGGCGATCGCCGCACGCGCCACGGTCGCGATCATGCCGCTCGCCGTCGCCGGCGACGAGCCCGAGCTCCGTCAGGCGGCCGACGCCGTGGCCGACGAGATCACCGAGCAGCTTTCAAGGCGGATCGGCATGCGTGGGATCGGCCGGACGGCGACTGCGCCGTTCGCGACCGGCTCGTCCTCCGCGCCCGACACCATCGCCCGGAAGCTGAAGGCCACGCACGTCCTCACCGGGCGTGTCGCGCGCAGCGCAGGCGATCGCGAGCGCATCGAGATCGACGTGCAGCTCGTCGCCGTCGCGACGAACGAGGTTCTGTGGGCACGGCGATTCGAGCGGCCCCTCGGCGGCGGCGCCGAGCACGTCTACGACATCGGAGTGCACGTCGCCAATGCGGCGCGCTACCGGGGCGGCAAGTTCGACAGCCTGCGCGCCGAGATGTCGGAGCGCAGCACCGACCCGGTCGATCTGACGCTGCTCGGCTGGGCCGACCTTGATCGGCGCAAGACGATCGACGATGTGTACCGCGCGCGCGGTCGGTTCGAGACCGCGCTGGCCTCCGATCCGGAATCGGTGCTCGCCCTCGCCGGCCTGGCGTCGACGTTCGAGATGGAGCGCAGCGATCGCAACCTTCGCGTCATGGCCGAGCAGGTGGCCGAGCACGAGCGGATCGTCGAGCGCGCGCGTCGACTCGCGCCTGACGATGGCACCACCCTGATGCTCTGGAGCGCCGTGCAGACCCTGCACGGCCGCCCCGACCTGGCGTTGCCGGCGCTCGACAAGGTGGTTCGTATCATCCCGAGCTACCCGCGCGCGCACCTGCTGCGCGGCCGCGTCCTCCTGATGCTCGGACGAGCGGAGGAGGTTCGCGCCGAGACCGACCGCGTCCTCCAGCTCGAGCAGAACCTGCCGCGCAACCGCGGCCGGGCTTTCGCCTTGGCCGCCGAGGCGGCGTTGATGCTCGGCAGGAACGAAGAGGCGTACGAGCTGGCGCGCCGCAGCGTCGCAGAATTCCCCTTCGACTTCGAAGGGCGCGGCGTGCTGGCGGCCGTCGATGCCTTGGCCGGTCGGGGAGTCGAGGCCAAGGTCGACCTGGCCGAGCTTCTGAAGCTGTGGCCCTCGGCGACGGTGGCCCGCTACGACGATCCGTATCCGTCGACGCAACCGGTCTACCTCGCGCAGCGCCAGCGCCTCTACGAAGGTCTGCGCAAGGCCGGGCTGCCAGACCGCTGAAGCCCCGCGTTCTTTCGGCTCGAAATCGCCTGTCAGTCGACGCGAACGACCTTCAGCATGTTGGTCCCGCCCGGATAGCCCATCGGCTCACCGCAGGTGATTCCGTAGGTGTCGCCGGGCTTGAGGACGCCGGCACCGACGAGCAGCTGCTCGGCGTGCTTGAGCGCCTCGTCGCGGTCGGCGAAGTTCGGCATCAGCATCGGCGTCACGTTGCGGTACATCGCCATCCGGCGCTGGCTCTTGATCTGCGACGTCAGGCCGAAGATCGGCACGTGGATCTTCTGCCGGCTCATCCAGAGCGCGGTCGACCCCGACTCGGTGAGGGCGAGGATCGCCTTGCAGCCGAGGTGGTAGGCGGTGAAGAGCGCCGCCATCGCGATCGACTGGTCGATGCGGCCGAAAGTCTTGTTGGTGAAGCCGGCGTCGAGCGAGATCTCCTCGGCGCTTTCCGCCTCGACGCAGATCGACGCCATCATCTCGACCGTCTCGACCGGGTAGCGGCCGGCTGCCGTCTCGGCCGAGAGCATGACCGCGTCGGTGCCGTCGAGGACGGCGTTGGCGACGTCGCTCACCTCGGCGCGCGTCGGCACCGGGTTGACGATCATCGACTCCATCATCTGCGTCGCGGTGATGACGACGCGGTCGAGCTCGCGCGCCATCTTGATCATCCGCTTCTGCAGCGCCGGCACCGCCGCGTTGCCGACCTCGACCGCGAGGTCGCCGCGCGCGACCATGATCCCGTCGGACGCGCGCAGGATCGACTCGAGCGCCGGGATCGCCTCGCTGCGCTCGATCTTGGCGATCAGGAGCGGCTTGTGGCGCCATTGCTCGCCGGCGACGTTGCCGAGCTGGCGCGCCATCTCCATGTCGGTGGCGCTCTTCGGAAAGCTCACCGCGAGGTACTCGCACTGGAACGACATCGCGGTCTTGATGTCTTCCATGTCCTTGGCGGTCAGCGCCGGCGCGGTCAGGCCGCCGCCGGCCTTGTTGATCCCCTTGTTGTTGGAGAGCATTCCGCCGACGACGACCGTCGTGCGCACCTCCTCGCCCTTCACCGAATCGACCGTGAGGCGAAGCAGGCCGTCGTTGAGCAGCAGCGAGTCGCCGGGCCGGACGTCGCGCGGCAGCTCCTTGTAGTCGAGGCCGACGCGCTCGCTGTTGCCGAGCTCTGTCCACGCGGCGTCGAGGACGAGCTTGGCGCCGGCCTCGAGCATCGTCTTGCCGCCCTCGATCTTGCCGACGCGGATCTTCGGCCCCTGCAGGTCGGCCATCACGGCGACCTCCTTGCCGACCTTGCCCGCGACCTCGCGGATCATGGTCGCGCGGTCGATGTGATCCTGCGCCGTGCCGTGCGAGAAATTGAGACGCATGACGTCGACGCCGGCGCGGATCATCCGCTCGAGCACCTCGGGCGTGCTCGATGCCGGGCCGAGGGTCGCGACGATCTTGGTCGCGCGCGGAACTGACGAATCGCTCATGGAGTGATGACCTTCGCGCTGCGCGCTGCCGACTTCGCTCCGGAAAGGAGCCGCCGGCTCATGATGGAACCGGGCTCGTGCGAGCGCGTCGCTCGAGGATCTCGAGCGCGGGCAGCGTCTTGCCTTCGAGCATCTCGAGGAACGCGCCGCCGCCGGTCGAGATGTAGTCGACGTCGCCGGCGATGCCGTACTTGGCGATCGCCGCCAGGGTGTCGCCGCCGCCGGCCAGGCTGTACGCCGGCGACGCGGCGATCGCGCGCGCGATCGTCTCGGTGCCGTGCGCGAACGCGTCGAACTCGAAGACGCCGACCGGGCCGTTCCAGACGATCGTCCCGGCCGCCTGCAGGATCGCGGCGAGCGCCTGCGCGCTCTTCGGGCCGATGTCGAGGATCAGCTCGGCGTCGCCCACGTCGGCGACGGCCTTCGTCGTCGCCACCGCGGAGGCGCTGAACTCGGTCGCGGTGACGACGTCGACCGGCAGCGGAACGTCGGCACCGCGCGACTTCATCGCCGCGATGACGGCGCGCGCCTCGTCGACGAGCGCGGGCTCGGCGAGGCTCTTGCCGATCGCCGTGCCCTGCGCGAGCAGGAAGGTGTTGGCGATGCCGCCGCCGACGACGAGCCGGTCGACCTTGGCGGCGAGGCTCTGCAGGATCGCCAGCTTGGTCGAGACCTTCGAGCCGGCGACGATCGCGACCAGCGGCCGGCGCGGATCGGCGAGCGCCTTCGTGATCGCGTCGATCTCGGCGGCGAGGAGCGGCCCGGCGCACGCGACCGGCGCGAACTCGGCGATGCCGTAGGTCGACGCCTCGGCGCGATGCGCGGTGCCGAAGGCGTCGTTGACGAAGACGTCGCAGAGCGCCGCCATCTTCCTGGCGAGCGCCGGATCGTTCTTCTTCTCGCCCTTGTTGAGTCGGCAGTTCTCGAGGACGACGACCTCGCCCGGAGCGACGTCGACGCCGTCGGTCCAGTCGCTGCGCAACGGGACCGTCCGGCCGAGCAGCTCGCCGATCCGGGCGGCGATTGGCGCCAAAGAGTCCTCCGGCGTCGGCTTCCCCTCGGTCGGGCGGCCGAGATGCGAGGTCACCATCACCGCGGCGCCGGCGCCGAGGGCCCTCTCGATGCACGGCAGCGACGCGCGGATGCGGGTGTCCTCGGTGATGCGGCCGCCGCCCTCGGGCGAATGGTCCTGCGGAACGTTGAGGTCGGCGCGGATGAAGACGCGACGACCCGCCACTTTTCCAGCGGCGACGAGGTCTGCGAAACGGAGGACGTTCATTCAGGGTCGACGAGGCCGCGCATTTTACGGTTGCCCCGGCGGCGCGATCGTTTCACCCCGAATCGCATCGCCGCGCGTTTCACCCGGCGTCCCGCTGCGCGCTTCGTGCGGCGACCCCGGAGAGCGTCATGCCACTTCCCTTTCGCCTCGCCGCCGCTCGTCGGCTGACCCGCACGATCGCCTTCGCCACGTGCGCGGCGAGCGCCCTCGCCTTCGCGCAGTCGCCGCCGATCGCGGCCTCGGCGACGCCGCCGATCGCAGCGGCGGCCACGCCGCCGATCACCGCCTGGCGAGCGCCGACCCTGCAGGTCGATGGCGCCGAGCAGCCGGTTCGCCTGGCCTCGCTGCAGGTCGACGTCGAGGTTTCGGGCGGCGCCGCCGAGACGCGGGTGCAGATGGTCTTCTTCAATCCGAACTCGCGCGTCCTCGAGGGCAAGCTGCAGTTCCCGCTCGCCCCGGGCCAGGTGGTGAGCGGCTTCGCCCTCGACGTCGACGGCCGGCTTCGCGCCGCCGTTCCGGTCGAGAAGGCGCGCGCGCAGCAGGTGTTCGAGGACATCGCGCGGCGCCGCGTCGACCCGGGCCTCCTGCAGACGACGATCGGCAACAACTACGAGCTGCGCATCTATCCGCTCCTGCCGGGCAAGACGCGAACCGTCGAGCTGCGCATCGTCGAGCCGGCGGCCGGGCGGCTGCAGGTTCCGCTCGGCTATGCGGATCGCGTCGAATCGCTCGCGCTGTCGCTGCGCGTTCCGGGCGCGGCCAGCGCACCCGAGCTGAGCGGCGCGGGCGCGCTCGGCCTGCGCTTCGAGGCGCAGGCCGGCGGCGGCTTCGTCGCTCGCTCGAGCCGCCGCGACGTCGCGCTGCCGAAGGAGCCGCTCGGGCTGCGCCTGCCGGCGAGCCCCGGCGCCGCCGTCGCCACCGAGGAGCGCGACGGCCAGGGCTTCTTCACGCTCGAGCTGCCGGTGCCGCTGCGTAGCGCGTCGCGACCGCTGCCGAATCGCGTCCAGATCGTCTGGGACGCGTCGGGCTCGGCGGCGAATCGCCGGATCGACCGCGAGCTGGCGCTGCTCGACGCGTATTTCGCTGCCGCGCGCGACACCAGCGTCAGCCTGGTCCGCGTCGCCGACACCGTCGCGGCGCCGATCCGCTTCGAGGTTCGCGGCGGCGACTGGACGGCACTGCGGCGCGCGCTCGAGTCGACCGTCTACGACGGCGCGAGCAATCTCGGCGCGGTCCGCCACGACGGCGTCTCGGCCGAGGCGATCTGGTTCAGCGACGGCCTCGCCAACTACGGCGCGCCGTGGCGGCTCGCCTTTTCGGTGCCGGTGTTCGCGATCAACAGCGCCGCGAGCAGCGACCCGGCGGCGCTGCAGGCGCTCGCCGATGCCAGCGGCGGCCGCAGCATCGACCTCGCGACGACGACGCGCAAGGGCGCGGCCGACGTCCTGCTCAAGCGCGGCAGCGAAGTCGCGGCGGTGAGCGCGCTCGGCGCACGCGATCTCGTCGTCCAGTCGCAGAGCGCAGCGGCGGGGCGGCTCGTCGTCGCCGGCATCCTGACGGCCGCCGACGCCGAGGTGACGATCCGGCTGCGCGATTCGACCGGTGCCGTGACCACCCGCGTCGTGCCGGTGCGCGCCGGCAGCCATCCGTCGCGCCTCGCCGCGCTGCAGTGGGCGCGCCTGACGCTCGCGTCGCTCGAAGGCGAGGCGCGAACGAACAAGGTCCGCATCCGCGAGATCGGCAAGCGCTTCGGCCTCGCGACGCGCGAGACGTCGCTGCTCGTCCTCGAGCAGCTCGACGACTACGTTCGCCAGGAGATCGAGCCGCCGGCCGAGCTGCGCGCGGCGTACGACCGCGCCACCGCCGCCGCCGGCAAGCGTCGGGTGGAGAGCGAGGCGGCGCGGGTCGCGCAGGTCGTGCGCCGCTTCGAGGCGCGCGTCGCGTGGTGGAACCGGGACTTCCCGAAGGGCGACATGCCGGCGCCGCTGCACATCGCGATCGCGCAAGGCGCCGCCAACGCGGTCGGTGCGTTGAGCGCGCCGCAGGAGCTGCGCCGCCAGCGAAGCGACTTGCCGCGCGATGCGCTGAAGGACGAGCGCGAGACGTCGCGCCGGCCCATGCCGGCGACGGCACCGGTGCTGGCGGAGGCGGCCGCGCCGGCGCCTTCGGGATTCGCGCCGAGCGAGAAGAGCCAGAACGACTCGATCGCGCGCGCCAAGAAGGTCGGCCGCGACGGCGACACGACGACGATCTCGATCGCCGTGACTCCGGCCGCCGCGTCGAGCAGCGCGATCAAGCGACTGCAGGCGGCACGGCCAGAAGAGTGGGCTCGCATCTACCTCGACGAGCGGCGCGCCAACGAGACCAGCGTCGGCTTCTTCCTCGACGCCGCCGAGTTCTTCCTCGCCAAGGGCGACCGCGACAACCGCGCAATCGGCTTGCGCGCGCTCTCGAACCTCGCCGAGCTCGACCTGCAGAACCGCCAGGTGCTGCGCCTGCTCGCGTACCGGCTGCAGCAGGCCGGCGAGATCGACTTCGCCGTGCCGATCCTCGAGCGCGTCGTCGAGATCGCGCCGAACGAGCCGCAGTCGCATCGCGACCTCGGCCTCGCGCTCGCCGACGCCGGCCAGGCGCAGGCGGCAGTCGACCGTCTCTACACGGTCGTCGCCGGCGCGTGGGACGCGCGCTTCGCCGACGTCGACCTGATCGCCCTCGGCGAGCTCAACGCCGTCGTCGACAAGGCGCGCCGCGCCGGCCGGCCGGTCGACGTCCGCGCGATCGATCCGCGCCTCATCAGGAACCTGCCGCTCGACGTCCGCGTCGTCCTCGCCTGGGACGCCGACAACACCGACGTCGACCTGCACGTCATCGACGCCAACGGCGAGGAGGTCTACTACGGCCACAACGCGTCGTACCAGGGCGGCGCGATCACGCGCGATGCGACCGGCGGCTACGGCCCCGAGGAGTTCGCGCTCAAGGTCGCCAAGCCGGGCAAGTACCGCGTCGAGGCCAACTTCTTCGG
>Ga0207644_10000513_pt1 | contig 25008 bp, 26 predicted proteins | sample KBSS73metaG_FD_184326 | JGI IMG/M metagenome (GOLD analysis project Ga0207644, IMG submission 184326) | Switchgrass rhizosphere microbial communities from Kellogg Biological Station, Michigan, USA - KBS S7-3 metaG (SPAdes) (version 2) | ecosystem: Host-associated > Plants > Roots > Rhizosphere... | reverse complement strand
CGGCTGCGGCGGCGGTGGCGGTGGTTACGGCGGCGGCGGCGGCGGTGGAGTCCGCGGCGGCGGCGGTGGCGGCTTCCGTGGCGGCGGCGGCGGCGGAATGCCCCCGCAGGTCGTTGGCGAAGGCAAAGGCATCGTCAAATTCTTCAATCCGCAAAAGGGCTTTGGCTTCATTGTCCGCGACGACGGTGGTGAGGACGTATTTGTTCACATCTCTGCGGTCGAGCAGGCCGGCCTGACGGACCTCGCAGACGGACAGCCGCTCGAGTTCACGCTTGTCGATCGCGGCGGCCGGATATCGGCGACGAACCTTCGGATCGAAGGCGAGCCGATGGCGGTCGAGCGTAGCGGTGGCGGCGGCGCCGGCGGTGCGGCGGGCGGCGCAGGCGGCCCGCAGCGTCAGCTGACCGGCGAGAAAGCCAGCGGCACGGTCAAGTTCTTCAACGCGATGAAGGGCTTCGGCTTCATTCAACGTGATGACGGTCAGCCGGATGCGTTCGTTCACATCTCGGCCGTCGAGCGCGCGGGCATCCCGACGCTCAACGAAGGCGACCGCCTTGACTTCGAGCTAGAGGTTGACCGCCGTGGCAAATATGCCGCGGTGAATCTCCAGCCGAAGAGCGAGTAATTTGGATCTAGGGGGCGAGGGGCCGGCGGAGCGATCTGCCGGCCCTTTTCTTTTGACTAAAGCGCGCTCGCGTAGAAGCTCGCCAGATCTTCCTTGAGCTTACGTGCCGAAGGCGGGTCAATGTACATCATGTGGCCCGCCGAATAGTAAGTGTAGCGGATGTTCTGCTGCAGCTGAGGTTCGAGGGCCATGTGCAGGAACTCGTATTCGGCGCCGTGAAACGGTGTCGCGAGATCGTAGATGCCGTTGACCGACAACACCTTCATTCGGGGGTTTTGCCGCATGGCGTCGGCAAGATCGACGCTAGTGTCGGCGACCTGCTGGCGGCCCTCGGATGACTTGTGCTGGAAATTCCAGTTGCCGCCCTGCGTTTCGGCATAGTTGTTCGGCCGGTATGTGAGCTGCGTCCTGTAGCCGAGATCACCCATCAGATAGTCGTTGAGTGCGCCGACGAAGCCACCCGTGATCGCGCTTCCCTGTGGGTCGTAATCGGCCGATTCGCCCACGAGGTCCGGCTCGGTGCCGAGATAGCGCGAGTCGATCCTTCCGATGATCTGGTGCCGATCGCGGAGGAGCTCGCGCCGGAAGCGACCCGGATCCACCCGAAGGTTCGAGCGGATGATGTAGTCGGCGGAGAGGCCGGTAAGCTGTGCCATCTGTTGCGCGACCGACTGCCTCTCGGCATCGCTGATGAAATTACCCTTTTGTAATGCCAACGCGTACGGCCCCCTGGCGAAGTCGCGCGCCTGCTGCAGGAAGCCTTCGAGCGGAGGCTTGCCGGCGATCTTGCCATGGTACCAGGCGTCCGCCGCGTAGGTCGGCAGGAAGTTGATCATCGACTGATCGCCCTGGAAGTCGGCGAAATTGAATACCGTCGACATGAAAGTGACGCCGTTGACCTGCACCCCGGCGTTCAGCAGCGAATCGACGAGGCCTGCGGCGCGCGTCGTCCCGTAGCTTTCGCCAATGATGAACTTCGGGCTGTTCCAGCGCTGATACTTGGTGAGGTAGCGCTGCACCGTCCTGGTGAAGGCGTCGATGTCCTGGTCGACGCCCATCACGTCCTTGTTTTCCGCCTTGCCCAGCAGGCGCGACAGGCCGGTCGTTGGTGCATCGATGAAGACGAGGTCGGTGACGTCGAGAAGGGTATCCGGATTGGCGGCGTATCGGAACGGCGGGCCCGGAATCGTTTCCGGCTGCGAGGCGTCCACCTTCATCGGACCGACCGAGCCCATGTGCAGCCACATGGTCGACGAGCCGGGCCCGCCATTGAACAGGAAGGTGACCGGCCGCGCCCGTCCTGCCGACGGAATCGTATAGGCAACGTAGAACATGCTGACCGTCGGCTCGCCCTTTTCGTTCCGGATCGTCAGGTGGCCCGGAGTGACGGTGTAGGCGAGCGTCTTGCCCTTGAACGGTATCGAGCGGCGAACGGGCTGCGCGTCTTCCTCGGCGCTCGCCTTTACCACATCCGGATCTGGCTTGGCGGCCTTGGCGTCTTCCTTGGGCGGGACGTCACCGGCCGGCGAGGCCTGGCCATGGACGGGCGCGCTCAGCACGAGTGCGATGGCAAGCAAAGACGGACGCATCATTGTCCTTTCATGGGAATTGGGCGGCCCTCGACCATCACATAGCCGACCCGTTGCACGGCGGTGGGATCCGTCAGTGGATCGCCATCAAGTGCAATGAGATCGGCGGACTTTCCCGGATCGAGCGTGCCGGTTTCCCTCGAGAGATCCATGAGGGCAGGACCGCCCTTGGTGGCGGCGATCAGGGCGTCGCGCGCGGTCATTCCGCCTTTCGTCACCATGAGCTCCACTTCCTTGTTGGCTTCGTTGTGCGGAGCGACCGCGCTGTCGGTGCCGAGCACGATTTTCACACCAGTTCGATAGGCGAGATTGAGGCCCTTGCCCCAGGCGGCGAGGGTGATCCTGGCCTTCTCTTCCGAGGACGGCGCGAGCTTGCCGGTACCAAGCAGCCGCTGGACACCGCTAAGCGCAATGAGCGTGCCGTCATAATAGGTCCCGTGCGCCTTCATCGCCCTCGCGCCCGCCTCGTCAAGAAAGGTGCCATGCTCAATCGAATCGATGCCGGCCTTGGCGGCGGCCTCGATCCCGCGCGCACCGTGGGCGTGAGCAGCGACCTTGAGGTGCATCGCATGCGCCATGTCGGCGATGCCCTTCATCTCCGCGTCCGTGAAATGCTGCTCAAGGCCCATCGTGCCGGGGTCGAGAACGCCGCCCGTCGCCATGACCTTGATCACATCGACACCGGCCGCTGCGAGCTGCCGCACGACCTTCTGGCACTCCTCAACGCCGGTACAGACCGACGGGTTGAGATCGGCTTCGTTGACGGCCTCGGCTAGCTCCGGCGGGAGGCCGGTCGCTTCGTCGGCATGACCGCCAATGATCGATAGCGGGGCACCCGATACCTTGATTCGCGGGCCCGGGAAGCGGCCTTCGGCCACGGCGTCGCGAACCGCGATGACAGCGCTGGTGTCGCCGCCAAGATCGCGCACGGTGGTGAAGCCGGCGCGCGCCATTTCGAGCGCATGGGTTAGGCCGAGCGTCGTCTTGTAGGGGACCGAATATTTTTGGGTGAACTCGCTGTACCAGGGCTCGCCGCTGTTGCCGGTCAGGTGGACGTGAACGTCAGTCATGCCGGGCATGACGGTGCGGTTGCGTTCGTCGACGACGATCGCGCCGGCGGGTGCGGTGAAGCCCGGTTCGATCCGCGCGACGCGGCCGTTTTCGACGATGACAGTGGAATTGGCTCGTGCGGGCTGCGCCGCGTCAACGATCAGCCGGCCGGCCTGGACCGCGTAGGTTTCCGCATGCGCAGCCGCAGCAAAAGCGAGCGCAACCGCGCCGGCCGTCAACGTTCTTGTCATTAAGCTCCCCTCCCAAGAGGAGCGAAGGCTTAGCGGCTAGGGACGGTGCTTCAAGTTACCAATGCCATCAGCGTCTCCAGTTTGTCGGCCTCGTTCGCCGGTTTGTCGATGCGTATCCGGCTGATGCGCGGAAAGCGCATCGCCAGGCCCGACTTGTGCCGCGTGCTCTTGTGGATCGAATCGAAAGCTACCTCGAGCACGAGGCTTTTCTCGACCTCGCGCACTGGCCCGAAACGCTGGAGCGTGTGACCCCGGATCCAGCGGTCGAGCCACTTGAGCTCCTCGTCGGTGAAACCGAAGTAGGCCTTGCCGACGGGAAGCAGCTCGCGGCTTTCCGTCCAGCATCCGAAAGTATAGTCGCTGTAGTAGCTCGACCGCTTTCCCGAGCCGCGCTGCGCGTACATCAGCACGCAGTCGGCGGTTAGCGGATCGCGTTTCCACTTGTACCACAGGCCGGTGCGGCGGCCGGCGACATACGGACTATCGCGGCGTTTGAGCATAATCCCTTCGATCGCGACATCGCGCGCGTTGAGGCGCAGGTCCTCGAGCTCTTCGAAGCTGCCGGCTTCGATCAGCTGAGAGATGTCGAAGCGCTCTGGATCCAGGCGGGAGCCAAGACCTTCGAGCCGCCGTCGCCGCTGCTCCCACGGAAGCTCCCGCAAGTCTTCGTCCTTATCGAACAGCACGTCATAGAGGCGGACGAATGCAGGGTATGAGCCGAGCATCTTCTGGTTGACCGTCTTGCGTCCGAGCCGCTGCTGCAGCGCATTGAAGCTGGCGGCGGCTCCGCCGTGCATATCCGCGAGGCCCTGGTCGGAGCCGCGCACCAGCAGCTCGCCATCGAGCACGCCCGGGGTGAGGAATGCTCCGGCGACATCGGGGAAGCTCCCGGAAATGTCATCGCCGGTTCGGCTGTAGAGCCGTGTCTCGTCGCCGGCATGGACCAGCTGCACTCGGATCCCGTCCCACTTCCACTCGGCGGCATAATCGTCGAGCGAGACCTTCGTATCGTCGAGCGGGTGGGCAAGCATGAAAGGCCGGAAGACCGGCACATCGCGTGTACTTGGTTGCTCGGCGCGCCCCTCGGCCCAGTCGAAGATCTCCGTGAACGGTGGCTTGAGCCCGTGCCACACCTCCTCGACAGCTTCGACTTCGAGCGCGAATGCGTCCGCGAGCGCCTGTTTCGCAAGACGCGCATTGATCCCGACCCGAAGCTCGCCGAGCGCGAGCTTCAGCAAGGCATAACGGCCGGATGCATCGAGATGGTCGAGCATGGACGAGAGCACGCGCGGCGCGTCGAGCTTCGAGGCCGAACGCAAGCGCTCGATGGCCTCGCCGATGCGGATGGTCGCATCGTCGACTTCGGGGGGCTCGCCGTCATTCTTGGGCCAGAGCAGCGACACGGTCTCGGCAGTGTCGCCGACATAGTCGCGACTCATGTAGAAGAGCACCGGATCGATGCGCTCCGCGACGAGACCGCGGATTGCGGCCGGCTTCACGTGCGGGATGTCGAGCGTGCCGGTCAGCGCGGCAAGGCCGTAGCCGCGGTCGGGATCCGGTGTTTCCTTTAGGTAATTGCCGATGAGCTTGAGCTTGGTGTTGCGCGAGCGCGTGTAAACAAGGTCGTCGAGCAGCTGCGAAAAGGCGCGCATGGCGCCTCAATGCATGAATGACGCTATGGTGTCAGTGCAGGCGAACGGCGAGGGCCGCGAGGATCGTGGTCCGATCGTGGTCCGATTCGCTGTCCAGCGCTTCCTCGACGTGCTCGAGGCACGAACGCATCGCCACCCGATGGCCCGGCAGCAGCGCAAGCTGCGCGGAGTGACGGGCGAGGCCTTCGAGAGCAGCAAGGCCGTTCACGGCCGCCAGCTGCCGGATGGCGTCCATCCGGGCATGGAGGTCGAGCGGAGAAAGCCGTGCGCCGCGCTCGCGGATTTCTGCCACGCGCAATCCAATCTCGTTCCGGATCATCTTGAGCGCGTCGGTCGCCATCCGTCCCTCCTCGATTGAACGAAGGTTCACCCAAGAAGGTTAAGACGCGGTTACAGTGCTGCTTCAGTTGACAGAATCGGCTGCGTTCGCCATGGAGCGCGCCGCACGAGGGGCGAAAGGCCGCTTTTCTTTTTTCAAGCATTTGGGACTGTCCGATGGCCAAGCCGGCAACCGTCAAGATCAAGCTCGTCAGCAGCGCGGACACGGGCTTCTTCTATGTAACCAAGAAGAACCCCCGCACCCAGACGGAGAAGCTGAGCTTCCGTAAGTATGATCCCGTCGCGCGCAAGCACGTCGATTTCAAGGAAGCGAAGATCAAGTAAGCCGCTGCGGCGGCCCCGCCGCCGTTAGGCTTCCTCGCCGCCCGCCTCGGTCGGGCCGCCGCCACCGCCGCCGTCACTTTCATTCGCCGAGCTTTCCTGCGATTCGCCCGTCGGAGCGGAATCGCCGCGATGCTCCAGCAACTGATCGACCGTCTGCGCGAACTTCATCACCGAAATCGGCTTGGACACATAGGCCTGCGCGCCCGCGGCACGGATGCGTTCCTCGTCCCCCTGTGCCGAATAGGCGGTCACCGCCATAATCGGCACTTGGGCGAGCTGCTCGTCTTTGCGGATCATGCGGATGAGCTCGATGCCACTGACGTGGGGTAGCTGGATGTCCGTGATCACCAGGTCCGGCGCGAACTGCTTGGCTGCATCGAGCGCGTTGCGGCTGTCGGTGACCGCCTCGGGTTGGTGGCCGTGCGCGGCGAGGAGATCGCAGAACAGCTTGATGTTCAGCGCATTGTCCTCGACGATTAAAATTCTGGCCACGATGTTCCCTTTAACCCGTTTACACCCGTTGTAGGCATTGGCGCGCACAAACGACAATGATCCGGTGATTCTCGCCCTCGCTGCGCTCGCGGCAACGCTTGGGTGCGAGCGTCGGGCGCAACGGTTCATCGACCTGACCGGAATCGGGACCGACGAGCTGCGCGCAAGAGCCGGCGAGCCGGCGCTTCTCGCCGCATTGATCCGGTTCCTCGAGGCCCACGAGCCCGATCTGCTGGCAGTCGCCGAGGCAGTTGGCGCGATGCCGGAAGACCTCGTAGACGCCCGCCGGCAGCTCGAAGAAGGAACGACATGAAGACCATCCTAATCACCGGCGCGACTGCCGGATTCGGCGAAGCAGCTGCGCGCAAATTCGTGGCGGGCGGCTGGAAAGCGATCGGCACCGGCCGTCGCGGCGAGCGGCTGAAGCGCCTGCAGGACGAGCTGGGCGACGCATTCCTGCCGCTGGAGATCGATATGCTCGACCTCGATGCCGTCGAGAGCCTGGCGAAGCTCGACTCGCCGTGGGGGAATGTCGATCTACTGCTCAACAATGCGGGCCTGGCCCCTCCGACAGATCCGCTGCCCGACACAGACTGGGGCCGGATCGAGACGGTAATCGACACCAACATCACCGGCCTTGTCGCGTTAACCCGAGCGCTTCTGCCCAAGCTGATCGAGCGCCAGGGCCAGATTATCAACCTTTCCTCTGTCGCGGCGACCTATCCGTATAAAGGCGGGGCCGTGTACGCAGGGACCAAGGCGTTCGTACGCCAGTTCTCGCTCGACCTGCGTTGCGACCTTCAAGGGACCGGCGTCCGCGTCACCTCGATCGAACCTGGAATGGCCGAGACCGAGTTCACAATCGTTCGCACGGGCGGCGACAAGGAAGCGTCGGACAAGCTCTATGCCGGCATGGACCCGATGACCTCCGAGGATCTTGCCGACCTGTTCTGGTGGGTCGCCAACCTGCCGCCCCACCTCAACATCAACACCGTCGAGCTGATGCCGGTCACCCAGAGCTGGGGCGGCTTCAGCGTTCATCGCGAGGGTTGATTCGCGAGCCCGCGAGTGCTTGGGACACGTCCATGAGCATCGACCAGCGCCTCAAGGAACTCGGAATCACCCTGCCGCAGCCAGCGGCTCCCGTTGCAGCCTATGTGCCCGCGGTGGAGCAGGGCGGCCTGTTGCACATTTCAGGCCAGATCAGTTTTGCGGAGGACGGTAGTCTCATCAAGGGGCGTCTCGGGGACGATGTCGATCTCGAGGGTGGTATCGAGGCGGCGCGGCGCTGCGGCGTGATGCTTCTGGCGCAGATGAAGGCCGCGCTCGGCTCGCTCGATCGTGTCGGTCGAGTCGTGAAGCTTGGCGTATTCGTGAACAGCGCGCCGCATTTCACCGATCAGCCGAAAGTCGCCAATGGTGCGTCCGAGCTGATGCAGGACGTATTCGGCGAGGCTGGACGTCATGCCCGCAGTGCCGTTGGCGTTGCCGTGCTGCCGCTTGGCGTTGCTGTCGAAGTGGATGCGATCGTCGCCGTCAAAGGCTGATCCGCTCGGTCCGGGCCGCATGGGCTTTGCCCACCGCGGTCTTCACTATGGCGCGGGATTTCCTGAAAACAGCCTGATCGCATTCGCAGCCGCGCTCGAGATGGGCGCGGGCATCGAATGCGACCTCAGGCTCACTGCCGACAATCAGATCGTCGTCTTCCATGACGCAGACGCATGGCGAATGTGTGCCAGCCCGCTCAGGATCGGCCAGTCGACCATGAGCGACCTTGCGCGCCTTCGTGTCGGCGAGCATCCGATCCCTTCGCTCAAGAGCCTGCTGACCCTCGTGGCAGGCCGCGCTCCCCTGCTGCTCGAAATCAAGGTCGACAATGACGTGTGGCGCTGGATCCCGGCGCTCAGGCGCGATCTGGCCGGTTATGATGGCCGGCTCGGAGTCATGAGCTTCGATCCAAGGCTTCCCCGACTATTGAAAACAAACATGCCCGCCGTTCGGCGCGGCCTCGTTGTGCGCGATAATCTCATTGGTCCGCGCCGGCGGCTGGCAATGTGGCTCGCGGATCCCCAGTTCCTGGCGGTGGACAAGGTCGCGCTTGGCAAGTCGTGGGTCGCGCGGACCCGCCGGAACATGCCCGTCTACAGCTGGACTATCCGAACAACGGAGGATCGCGCTCAAGGCGAGGTTCATGCCGACGCTCTCATCTGGGAAGGCGATGGCGGACCGCGAAACTGAGATCATCGCCAAGATCGCTTCAGGCGTCTCGGGCATAAATGGAAAAGCCTGGGATCGCCTTGGCAACGGCGATCCCTTCACCAGTCATGCGTTCCTCTCATTGCTGGAGGATTCGAACAGCGTCGGGCGAGGCACCGGCTGGACACCGGCGCCGATCCTCGTCGAGGACGACGAGGGTCACCTCATCGCTGCGGCACTGGCCTATCTGAAGTCCCACAGTCAGGGCGAATATGTGTTCGACCATGGCTGGGCGGACGCATGGGAGCGTGCCGGCGGCCAATATTATCCAAAGCTCCAGGTGGCGGTCCCGTTCACGCCCGTGCCCGGCCCACGACTCCTCGGCACCCGCCCGCAGCAGCTGCTTACGGCGATCGAAACGGTGACGGCGCAGAACGAAATGTCGTCCGCGCACATCACCTTCATCGATGAGCACGGGGCAGCCGAGTGCGCGCGGCGCGGCTGGCTGATCCGTCATGGCATTCAATACCATTGGTTCAATCGCGGCTACGGCAGCTTCGACGATTTTCTCGGATCGTTGTCGAGCCGGAAGCGCAAGACGCTCCGAAAGGAGCGCGCGGCAGCGCAGGAGGGCGTCGAATTCAGGATCCTGCGAGGAGCGGAGATCGGCCCCTCAGACTGGGATGCGATGTGGGCCTTCTATCAGGACACCGGCTCGCGCAAGTGGGGCCGCCCGTACCTGACACGCGAGTTCTTTGACCTGCTTGGCGAACGGATGGGTGATTCAGTGCTGCTGTTCCTCGCCTGCCGCGGCGAGTTGCCGATCGCCGGTGCGCTCAACTTCGTGGGTGGCGATACGCTCTATGGCCGCTACTGGGGCGCGGTCGATCAAGTACCGTTCCTGCACTTCGAGCTTTGCTACTACCAGGCGGTCGAGTGGGCGATCGGCCATGGACTGACGTCCGTCCAGGCCGGTGCGCAGGGCGAGCACAAGGTCGCACGCGGTTACGAGCCCGTGATCACGAAAAGCGCGCATTTCATCCCGAACCACAGCTTCCGTGATGCGGTCGCGCAATTCCTTGATGCCGAGCGCGAAGGGATCGCCGCCGAGCTCGAGTGGGTGCGGCGGGACCTTCCCTACCGCTCGTCGTTTTTGGAGTAGATCCCGACCTTCAGGCCCTTATTGTCGGCCATGCCGCGATACATCGCCGGTGTCGTGAAGCCCCAGGCGGCATCGCCGTTCGGCGCGACCGCGATCAGGCCGCCTTTGCCGCCCAGCGCCTGAATGTCGGCAAGCACGGCGTCGAGGGCGTCCTGAAGGCGCTGGCCACCGAGACGCATGCGCGCCGCGAGCTCATGCGCGGCGACGGCACGAATGAAGAACTCTCCCGACCCGGTCGCAGACACTGCCGCGGCGCGATTGTCGGCATAGGTTCCGGCACCGATCAGCGGTGAGTCGCCGACCCTCCCCCAGCGCTTCGCGGTGATTCCGCCGGTGGACGTTGCGGCTGCAACATTGCCGTCGACGTCGACGGCGACGGCGCCGATCGTTCCGTACTTGATCGGGTCGGCTCCGCTTCCTGCAGCCAGGGCCTCTTCGAGCTGTCGCCGCCGTTCCGGCAGGATGAAGAAATCGTTTTGCACCTGCTCGATGCCCGCTGACTGGGCGAAGCGGTCGGCGGCGGCACCGGCAAGGAAGACGTGCGGTCCATGCTCCATCAGTCGGCGGGCGAGGCTGATCGGTGCGCGAGTGGTCTTGATCCCAGATACTGCTCCGGCCTGGCGGTCGCGACCGTCCATGATCGCGGCATCGAGCTCGACCTCGCCCTGTTCGGTAAGAACGCTGCCGCGGCCTGCATTGAAGCAGCAATCCTCTTCGAGCACTCGCGCCGCTGCCTCCACCGCGTCGATCGAGCTTGCCCCCCGACTGAGGATTGCGGACCCCGCCTCGAGCGCGTCCTTCAGGCCGGCGCGCGCCTGCGCTTCATGCGCAGGATCGTCATGCGCGATCCGTTCCGATCCTGCACCTCCGTGCACCACCAAACGCCAACGTGTCTCGGTCATGGAAGCGCGCCTTAGCGGCGACATTCGAAGCGCGCCAGTTGACGACACCGCAGGTTTCATATTATTTTGATATCAAATTAACGGAGGCAGAAGTGGCGAACAATGTCATTGCATTGACGGCAACGAGCGAACGTCCGGCAATTACGTCCAGCGGCTATACGATGTTGATCGTGTTGGCGCTCGCAATCCTCGCCGACGCCTTCGGCATCCAGCAGCTGGGCTCCCACGGCGGCGGACTCATCGGCCTCGCCATCGTCACCGTGGCAACGCTCCTCTTTATTGTCGTGATGCCGGGCTTCTACATGCTCCAGCCCAACCAGGCTGCGGCGATCACCCTGTTCGGCGAATATCGCGGCTCCGACCGCGCGACCGGGCTGCGCTGGACATGGCCTTGGCTCGCGAAGAAAAAGCTCTCGGTCCGCGCCAACAACTTCATTTCCGAAAAGATCAAGGTGAACGACCTTCGCGGCAATCCCGTCGAGATGGCCGCGCAGATCGTGTGGCGGGTCGTCGACACAGCACAGGCATTGTTCGACGTCGACGACTATAAGCAGTTCGTCCGCGTCCAGGTCGAAGCTGCAATCCGCACCATCGGATCGCGCTATCCCTACGACGATTTCACGCACCAGGAGGTGACGCTCCGTGGCAATCATGACGAAGTCGGTGTCGAGCTTCGCAAGGAGCTGATGGCGCGGCTAGCAGTAGCTGGAATCACCGTCGACGAATGCGGTTTTACGCATCTCGCTTATGCGCAAGAAATCGCCGGCGCGATGCTTCGTCGTCAACAAGCGCAGGCCGTCGTCGCGGCGCGCAAGACGCTTGTCGAAGGCGCCGTTGGAATGGTCGAGATGGCGCTCGATGCGCTCTCCGAGAAGAACGTCGTCGAGTTGGACGATGAACGCCGCGCGGCAATGGTCTCCAACCTGATGGTCGTGCTGTGCGGCGAACGCGACGCGCAGCCCGTCGTCAACACCGGCACGCTCTATCAATAGGCGAGCCTTATGCCCGACGCCGACCGCAAGGCGTATCCTTTAAGAGTCGATCCCGCATTGTGGGCGGCGGTCGAGCGCTGCGCCGCTGCGGAGCTGCGCAGCGTCAACGCACAGGTCGAATGCCTGCTGCGGGAGGCCCTTGCCTCGCGCGGCGTGAAGTTGAAGGCGCCCGTCGCAAGGAAGCGCGGCAGGCCTCCGAAGGAGAGCAAGGAATGAGCGATGGCTCCGAGTGGTTCGCGCCCAAGCGCTACGGTTATGGCGCCGGGCGTCCGGTCAGCTGGCAGGGCTGGGCAATCACGCTCGCCTTCATCTTGGTCGTGACGGTCCTCAGCCTCGCATTTCGCAATCGTCCGGCACAGCTATGCGCCGCCTTGGCGCCTTTCGTAATCGGGTTCCTGATCATTTGCGCTCGCACTACGCGCGGCGGCTGGCGTTGGCGCTGGGGAGACGACGGCTAGCCGACGGACAGGTCGCGTTGCTGGTTCACCAGCCTCCATTCGTCGAGGTCGGCGAGCATGATCCGCGCTGCCTGCTCGGCAAGGTCGGCCGCGCGCGAAAGGCCGACGTCCTTGCGTAGTTCCTGCTCGATCTGCCTCAGCGTGTTGGCCGTAGCCAGCGAGCGCAGGGCGTCCCCGCCGAAATCGCCCTGGAAGCGAATGCCGAACACGGCGGTGCCGAGCGCAGGGAAGCCCGCGGACACAAGCGTGAACCAATTGCCATAGCGGTTCACGAATTCGGACCCGAAGGCGAGGCCCACTAGCGTTGCGATGGTGACAAGCACGGTTGCCGCAAAGAGCAGCATGCCAACCTGTTCGAGACGATGATCGAGCAGATTTATCAACTTTGAATTTCGCTCGTGGTAGTTGACCTGCGGCTCGATTTCGTGAGCGGCGATCGCTTCGCCCAGACGAGATGCGCACGCCCTGTCGATGGTGCCTGATGGACAGCCCATGGCCCGCCAGATGCCGCTCGCGTACCAGTCAATCCAGCGCTTCGGGACCGGATTGGTATCGGTGCCCGGAGGATCGGGCGCGGCGATGCCGAGAAGTTTGAGGCTGCGCATTGGCCTCAGTCGCTCCGCCAGCTGGCGGTAATCGAGCCAGCGGCGGTGCCACTCATGGCGCGCGCCGATCACGGCGTTGAGGATGATCGCGAGCGTAATCAGCAGTTCAAGCGCGGCTTCCTCGAACTTGAGACGCGGCGCCATGAACGCAGCAAGCCCGAAGCACACAGCGACGCCGCCGAGCACGAAGTTGAAAATGTGCCCGCTGCGGTATGTCTGGGCGAAGTGCGTCGCGAGCTGGTCGGCCCAGCTGTACGATTCTTCGAGAAGGTCGATCTGCGCCGAAACCTTGTGCGCCTGTCCGCAGCCGGCGCGGTAGCGCGCCCATTCGTCCCGGATTTGCGCTTCGGCATGTCTGGCATTGAGATCCCGGCTGGTTATCCGCCGGACGCCGGTCGCACTCAAAAGGAGTGGATATTCAATCCGCGTGCGAATTAAGTGCAGGCGCTCGCTCAAGAACCCTTTGAGAAAATCCTGCTCCTGATCGTCCGGTGGGGGCATCAGCAGCGCACGCAGCAGCCGGTCAACGTCCGTCCGTTCGAGCGATCGCGCAACACTCGGATCGTCGGCAACGGTGAGGACCGTGGGATCGAATGCGCTCCACAGGATGCGCGTATCGCCGCCGGGCGTCAGCGGCACGTGGATGATCGCGGTGCCGCGGGTCAGCGCGAGCTGGACAACTTCGCCGGTGCCTCCCCGGCCGCGCGGCGGGAGACCGTCCCATACGGCGATTAGGACATCGCAATGCGCGACCGTGGCGCGGCCCGTCATGACATAGGCGTCCAGGCCCTGATCGGGATCGCCCGGCAACTCCAGCAGGCAGCTTGCGCGTCCCATCAAGGAATCGAATCGCCTGCGCGAATCATCCGTGGCAAGGCTCGCGCGATAAGCGTTGCGGTCGAACGGCAATACCACCTCGAGCTCCCAGCCGAGGGCGAGGGCGGCCTCGGCGGCGATCTGGTCGGCGCCATCGGCGATCGGCGAGACGAACCGCATCCGCGGCGTGAAGCTGCCGAAGCAGTCGCGCTCGGTCTCGAGTAGGGCGCGACCCGATTCCTCGACCTGCCGCAGCACGTCGCGGACGCGCTCCTCGATCCGCGGCACGGCTTCGGGCGAAAGCACCTCGGCGCGATGACCCGTCACGCCGACGGCAAGGACGAAGGGGACAGAGGGTGGGCCTTGCGTCGTCGCCCGCGCTACGGTGGGAACCGGATCGAGGATTGCCCTGTTCAGTCGGCCTCCTAACCGCCGCGACGAATGAGCGCGCGGACCCCGGTGATCAATAGCGCCAACAGCACGACGCCTCCAATGATCGCTACCGTTGCGCTGGATGCAAAGCTGATCGTCGAGCCCCCGTTCTTGATCTCGGGGTCGATCGACGTGACTTTCTTGCCCGTGCTGTCGACGAAATTCAGACGATACTGGAGATCAACCGCGCTTCCCTTGTTCTTGTCCTGGAATTTGAGCGACGTCGTGCCGCCCCCGCTTTGAGAGGATATGTGGCTGTCAGTCGCAAACTCCGAAGGCTTGGTATTCGCCTGGATCCACAGCGGACCATCGTCCTTGCCCGGGGGTGACGGTGGATCGGGGGCGAACACGATCCCCAGGCCTGTCTGGTCGTTCGTCACCGTGATTTCGAAATTATAGGTTTTTGGAAAGAAGCTGTGCGGCAGTGCGGTAACCGGATTTGATCCCAAAGTGCCGCAGTCCGTCGGCACCTTCGCGTCGCACAGTTTCCAGCTGATGTTGCCGCCCGCGTCCTTGGTGGGCGTGGCCTGTAGCTTCTCACTCGCCATTTTATCCTCCCCCTCGAGGCGCAGCCCGGGCGCTGCGCCTCGTCAATACGCCAGGCGCGCAGCGTGCCTACATCGTTGCTCCGCCGCCATTCTTGATTTCAGGATCGTAGGCGTAAGGTGGGTACTGCTGGCCGCTCGGACCCGTGTAGGCATTGCCATTGAAGCGCAGCGCATATTGCAGGAGGCATTCCGGACCGCTGTTTGCATCCACGACCGAGAGCAGGTTCGGGGAGCAATTGGTGCCGCTCCCGCTATACTGGATCTGGCCGCCGTCGCCCGCGGCAGTCGGGCACGTCGGCGGATTGGAAGACGTTCCGTTCGTCACCCACATTGCGTTGGCCCCCGGGCAGGCGAAGGAAAGGTTCCGCGAGCTCCTGTCCTGGAAATGGAATTTGAGGGTGTAGCTGTCGTTCGCCGGCAGGTCGACGCGGCCCTTGTTGTACTGGCCGGGGGCATCCTGGAACTTCCATTCGTGGCTGAATTTGACGCCAGAATCCGCGCCGGAATCATCGTCCGCATAGACGTTGATTTGGACGTTCACGACGTTGGACTGCGAATTTGGCTCCATCGTTTGTGTCTGTTCATGTGGCACGGTTTGTCTCCTCACATCCTCATTTCAGGTACGCGGGGTGGCGGTATCCAATGGCAGCCAGGGCCAACATGAGCCGCTGAGCACCGGCGCGATCGCCGGTCCGCAGCTTGAGGCTCGCCATGCGCGCCTGCTCGCTCGGCCTCAGCTCGACGCCATTGGGAATTGTTCGAAGTGCTGCCGTCCACCACTTCAGGGCTTCGTCGCGCCGGCCGCCTGCTGCCAACGCGTCGCCGCCAACGGTCATTGCCCGGCTAGTCATCGTCGCGCGGTCCAGCGGATTTGGCGCCGCTCGAGCTGCCGCGAGCGACTGCTGGGCAACGGCGAACGCTTCTGCGGCACGGCCCTGAGCAAGGGCGACGCGAGCGCGTAGCTCGAAGCAGGCGGAGCGGAGGTTCGATTTCCAGTCCGCGACGCTACCGTCATGCTGCAAAAGGCGATCGACGATCTCGCATTGCGACCGCGTGGTTGCTGCCGCGGCATCGGTCTGGCCCGCCGCGAGCTGCAGATCGGCAAGATCGTAGCGACTGTTGGCGCTGGCCTGCAGCCACTCGGTGTTTTCGGGTTCGATCCCGAACAGTCTGTCGCCGATAGCCGCTCCCATGAGCAGCTCCTTGAGGCCACCGCTAATGTCGCCGCGCGATCCGAGCAGGCGCCCGAGCGCGCGATGCGCGGTCAGTCCGTCACGCTGAACCTCGGCATCCCGAGCGTCCAGTCGCTCAAGGTCGCGGAGCACGCCGATCTGGCGTTCGCGATCGCCGATTGCCTGGTCGAGGGCCCCGGAAAATTCGTGCGCATCGGCGATCCACGCAAGGTTGCTGCTGACCCGTTTCCTGTAATCGGGGTTGTGGGGCTCGGCCGAGGCGAGCGCCTCGGCAACATTTAGCGAAGACTGGTAGGTCGCGGCGGCCGCTTTGTAGCGGCGCTCGTCCATGAGGACCGTGCCAAGGTTCGTGTTCGCGTAGACCTGTTCGAGGCGGTAATCTTTGTTGTCGGGAGCGATCGCGACCATGCGGTCGGCGAGCTGCTTGTATTCGCGAAAACGAGCTGCAGCGTCGCTGAGATTTCCGCGCTGATATGCGATGTAGCCGACGTAGAAGACATTTTGCGCGTGGTCGAAGAGGCGCTGCGGATCATCAGGATAACGCCGAACCGCCTCGGCGGTGCTGGCCAGCGCCTCCTCATATCGTTTGAGCGCTTCGGAGGTATTCCCGCGCGTCTGTGCAATCTGGCCGATGAGAGTGAGTGCTTTGGCACGCTGCGCCAGGGCCTCGTCGGAAAGGCCCCCCTTATCCTGATGTTGATAGTAAGCCAGCGCCCGGCTGCCAACCGAATCGAGCGCGTCCAGGCGCCCGATCGGCTCGAGCTTGTCCTTGAGGTCGCCAAGCATGAACCCGACGAGGCCTTCCGCTTGCCGGCGCTGCTCGCGTGCTTCGTTGCGCGCCTGGAAGGCCGCGACCGCAAGCGTGCTCGTGACGGCCATGCCGCCGAGCGATGCCGCCGCCACCCATGCGAGCTGGCGCTGCCGCCGTGTCGTCTCGCGCTGCACCAGCTCGTCGAGGCCGACGCCCAGCATGCCTGCAACGAGCTTCAGGAAGGCCAGGCGCTTGCCCTCGCCAGCCTCGCGGAAGTCGGCTGCGAGAGGCTCCGCACGTTTGGCGGTCTGGTGCCCGCGCCGGTCGTACTTGAACCGCAGTGCTGGCGGGAAGCATTCTTCGTGCTCGCGCCCGGGGATGTCGCTCGCGAACGGCTCTCCCGCGGCGACGGCGGCGAGCACACATCCTTCAGGCCGTGTGCGCTTGAAATTCTCGATCTCGGCATTCGTCCAGCGCGACGTCGCCGCGGTGGGCGAGCACAGCACCACGAGGAATTGCGAGGCGGCCAATGCCGCCTTGATTTCGTCCGCAAGCTCGCCGCCCGCGGACAGGTCCTGCTGGTCCCGGAAAATCGGCGTGAGCCGGCGTGGGACAACGCCGTTGGCTGTCAGCTTGCCGGCGAGATAATGCGGGACACGGAACTTCTCGAGCTCGCGATGAAGCCAGTCAGCCAGCTCCCTGTCCTTATGGCTGTAGCTCAGGAACGCGTAATAGCGCGTCCTCAGGCGAGGGGCGCGCGTCGGATCCGCTTGCGCATCGCGCGAACGGTCAACGACCGGTAGTCGGGCAAGCTTGGCCATAGGCCGCCCCCAGCGAGTCCCGTTAACTCCGTTAACACAATGCCGCAAACGGCGCGACTCCGCCCTTCTTGGTTTCCGCGGCGACCGGGACGCCTTATATGGCGTTGAGAACAGTCGAGAGATTCATGTCTTCCATTCGTCCCTGGCGCGATATCGAGCGGCGCAAGTCGCGGCAAATCATGGTCGGCTCCGTCCCCGTGGGCGGCGGCGCGCCGATCAGCGTGCAGACCATGACAAACACGCCGACCGAAGATGCCAAAGCGACGATCGACCAGATCCGCCGTTGCGAGGAGGCTGGCGCGGACATCATTCGCGTTTCGTGCCCCACGGCGGAAGCGACGGCAGCCCTGAAGGAAATCGTTCGCGAAGCGAGCGTGCCGATCGTTGCCGACATCCACTTCCACTACAAGCGCGCGCTCGAGGCAGCTGATGCCGGTGCGGCTTGTCTGCGCATCAACCCCGGCAACATCGGCTCGGAGGAGCGGGTCAAGGAAGTCATTGCAGCGGCTCGCGCCAACGGCTGCGCGATCCGCATCGGGGTCAATGCGGGCAGCCTCGAGAAGGATCTGCTCGAAAAATATGGGGAACCGTGCCCCGAGGCTTTGGTCGAAAGCGCGCTCGACCATATCCGAATCCTCGAGGACCACGATTTTCGAGAGTACAAGGTCGCGGTGAAGGCGAGCGACGTATTCCTGGCTGTCGCTGCCTACCAGCAGCTGGCGGACCAGGTCGACTGCCCGCTGCATCTCGGCATTACCGAGGCCGGAGGCCTGATCGGCGGCACGGTCAAGTCGTCCATTGGCATCGGCAACCTGCTGTGGGCGGGCATCGGCGACACCATTCGCGTCTCTCTCTCCGCCGAACCTGAAGAGGAAGTTCGCGTCGGCTATGAGATCCTGAAGGCGCTCGGCATCCGCAGTCGCGGCGTTCGCGTTGTCTCCTGCCCGAGCTGCGCGCGCCAGGGTTTTGACGTGATCCGCACCGTCGAAGCGCTCGAATCGCGCTTGCAGCATATCAAGACACCGATGTCGCTCAGTGTTCTCGGCTGCGTCGTAAACGGGCCAGGCGAGGCCCGCGAGACCGACATCGGGATCACCGGCGGCGGCAATGGCAAGCACATGGTCTATCTGTCGGGCATCACCGATCACCACGTGCAGGACGCAGAGATGATCGACCACATCGTCAAGCTGGTCGAGGCAAAGGCTGCCGAGATCGAGGCCGAGACGGAACAGGCGCCTGCGCTCGACGCTGCCGAATAGAGTTATGCTTCCTTAACCTTGTGAGCGCAGCTTCGGTGCGTGACCAAGCTGCTGCTCATCCTTCTGGTTGGTGGAGTTCTCGCGAACGGGCTCGCCAAGTCGCATTCCGAGCCGCCGCTTCTGATCGATTCCGCTCCCGCCGGCACCTCACTCGACGCCAGCAAGTAATCGCCGCTAAGCGGCGCGGGTGAACCGGGTTCTCCAGCGACCTGTCCAGGCATTCGTTGCCGCGCTCGCAGCAGTTGCGGTGCTGTCGATCATGGACGCCGTGATGAAGCATCTCGTGCTGGTCATCGGCATCATTGCCGTCAGCATCTGGCGATCCGCCACGAACCTGTCCGTCAGCACATTGCTCTACCTGCCGCGGCGCAAGCATTGGCCTTCCTCAAGCACGCTCAGGATTCACGTCTCGCGCGGGATCGTCGTGACTGCCATGGCCTTCCTGTTTTTCTGGGGCATCGGTCGGATTCCCCTCGCCCAGGCGATTGCGCTGACATTCATCGCGCCGCTCATCGCAATGATCCTGGCATCGGTGTTCCTGCATGAAAGAATCGGCCCCCGCTCGATTGCGGGCGCCCTTCTCGCGTTTGCGGGCGTGCTCGTCATCATGTTCGGGCAAGCGAGCGCAAAGCTTGGTCCGGACGTGCTGCTGGGGACAATCGCAATCTTGGGTTCCGCCGTTTCCTACGCGGTGAACATCGTGATGATGCGCCAGCAGGCGCTTGCCGCCGAACCGCTCGAGATAAACTTCTTCGGTTCCCTTACAGTGATGGCCCTTTGGCTTTTCGTGCTGCCGCTCGTCGGTCTGCCCGCGTGGCCGGGTAATCAGTGGCTGTGGGTCGGCGTCGCATCGCTGCTTTCGACAGCGGGAACACTGCTGTTCGCCTGGGCCTATGCGAGGGGTCCGGCAAGCTATCTCGCGGTGACCGAATATAGCGGCTTCCTATGGGCGTCGGTACTCGGCTGGATCGTGTTCCAGGAGCGCGTATCGTCCTACACCCTCGCGGGCGCCGTGCTCATCGTTGGCGGATGCCTGCTCGCGGCACGCGGGAAGATCGCCGCACCGCCGGAGATCGACGTCGCGGCCTAGCCGCCGTTGCCGAGCACGTTGATCGTGAAGGCCAGCACGCCGATGTTGAAGGCAAAGGCCGCCAGGCTGTGGATCGTCACCACCTTGCGAATGTGCTGGCTGGTAATCTGGACGTCGGAGGTCGCGAACGCCATCCCGCAAGTGAATGCGAAATAGACGAAGTCCCAATAGACCGGCACCTTTGTCCCGGGAAACTCGAGGCCGAGGCAACCGCGCTCGGGGTGGCGATAGGCGAGATGCGCATAATGCAGCGCGTAGACCGAATTGCTGAACAGCCAGGCAACCGCGAGCGTCGTGATGATCAGAGCCCGGGTCAGCGGCTGCGGATTATGGCCGATGGCCTCGGCGGCGATCGAGACGAACAGGACCCCCATCACGATACCGGTGATCACGAGCAGAAGAGTTCGGTTGGCATCGTTTGCACAGGCATGCTGCCGGATGACTGCTGCTTCTCTTGTGCGCAGCAGCGGCATGCACAGCAGGAGGAACAGGACGGCCGCGATGTCAAAGCTAGCCATCGCGCCCAGCGCCCAGCGATCGAGAATATTGGCGAAAATAGGAAAGCCGATGCCCATGACGGCCAGGAACCCGAGGAATCGCGGCGGGCCGATCCGGTTGCCGATGGTGCGCGACTTCGTCATGAGACGCGAGGTTACCGCCGGTTCATGGCGCGTCCAGTGAAAGGATTGTCATGCCCTGGGCCTGGCTCATCATCGGCGGCTTGTTCGAAGTGGGTTTCACGACCTCCCTGCGGTTCGTCGACGGATTCAGGAACGTGCCCTGGACGTTGGCCTTCCTAGCGTCAGTGGCGGTGAGCATGGGACTGCTGGAAGTCGCTTCGCGCTCGATCCCGATGGGAACTGCCTATGCGGTCTGGGGCGGCATCGGAGCCGTCGGCACGGTCCTCGTCGGCATCCTCTGGTTTCACGAGCCGTCGAGCACCGTCCGAGTGCTGCTAATCTTGGCGATTGTCGCTGCAATCGCCGCACTGAGACTGACGGCCTGATCGGGATATTCCCGATTCCCTGCGTGGTGGGCGTGCGGCACCTGCGGCTTTCAACAGTTGGAGGCGAGCATGGGGCGCAAAGCGCTAGCCGAATTCTTCGGCACGTTCTGGCTGGTTCTCGGCGGTTGTGGAAGCGCGGTCTTGAGCGCCGCCTTCCCTGATGTCGGCATCGGGCTACTTGGCGTGGCGCTCGCCTTCGGGCTGACCGTTCTAACGATGGCCTATTCGATCGGCCATGTCTCCGGCTGTCATCTCAATCCGGCGGTAACGGTCGGGCTCTGGGCCGGCGGCCGCTTTCCCGCTCGCGAAATTCCTGTCTACATCATCGCGCAGGTCGTCGGTGCGGCCAGTGCCGCCGTTGTTCTCTACTTCATCGCCGGCGGCAAAGCCGGCTTTGCGCTCCTGCCGAACAGTCTCGCGGTGAACGGCGTAGGTGACCTGTCTCCTGGGGGCTATTCGATGGCGGCAGGAATCGTCACGGAGATCGTGATGACGGCCTTCTTCCTGATCATCATCATGGGCTCGACGCATGACCGTGCGCCGGTGGGTTTTGCGCCGATTGCCATCGGCCTCGGGCTTACCTTGATCCACCTGATTTCGATCCCCGTCACGAACACGTCGGTGAACCCGGCTCGAAGCACCGGACCAGCGCTGATCGTGGGAGGTGAAGCCTTGCGTCAACTGTGGATTTTCTGGGTCGCGCCGATTGCCGGCGGGATGATCGGCGCCACTCTCTATCGCGCGCTGTCGCCAATGCGACGCGCTGACCCGGCCGTCGAGGGCACTGAAGCTTAGCGCTGCGGCTGCAGCAACGGCGCGATCTCGGGACTTTCCTCGATCGAAGGATAGAGCCTGGGCCGCGGGAAGGGCCCTCGCGCCTGCTCGTACGCATAGCCGAGCGACAGGAGCAGCGCTTCGGACCATTTCGGGCCGATGAAGCTCAATCCGACCGGCAGGCCTTTCACAAGGCCCATGGGAACCGTCAGATGCGGGTAGCCTGCGACCGCGGCGAGCGAACCTGCGCCACCGCCGGAAACCTGGTCGCCGTTTGCGACGTCGATTTTCCACGCTGGCGGCATTGTCGGGCCGACCAGCGCAACCACGTTATTCGCTTTGAGAAGCTTGTCGATCCCGCTCGGCCCGGCCGCCTGGAAGCTGACCTGCCGCGCCTTCTTGTACGCGGGATCGGCAAGACCCTTGGTTTTTTCAGCCTGCTCGAACAGTTCCTGGCCAAACAGCGACATCTCCTGGCGCTGATGAGCATTGTCGAACGCGATCAAGTCCTTGAGCGAGCGTGCCGGGAGCTGCGCAGGGCTGCTCTTGAGATACTTGGCCATGTCGGCCTTGAGCTCGGTGAGGAGAACCGGCAGTTCATTCCGGCCGACCAGCTTGTCGTCGAACTTCTTGATGTCGACGAGGATCGCGCCCTTCTCCCGCAAAAGCGCAAGCGCAGTCTCGAACGCCGCGTCGGTTCCGAAGCCCGACGCAAACCGCATCACGCCGATGCGCTTGCCTTTGAGCGAACCGGCATCGAGCACGGCGGCATAATCGCGCCTGTGCTTGTCCGCGTCCCTGGTGGCCGCGTCGGACGGATCGCTACCGGCGATCGCAGACAGCAGGTCGGCAGTTTCACGCACTGAAGCCGCCATGGGCCCGGCGGTATCCTGGCTGTGGCTGATGGGCACGATGTAGGTGCGGCTCACGAGACCTACGGTCGGCTTCAGGCCAACGATGCCGTTGATCGAGGCCGGGCAGGTGACCGACCCGTCTGTTTCTGTGCCGATTGCCATCCTCACGAGCCCCGCGGCAACCGCGGCACCCGATCCGCTCGACGATCCGCACGGATTGCGGTCGAGCGCCCACGGGTTGCGCACCTGCCCGCCGACCGCGCTCCAGCCCGAGATCGATCGACTGGACCGGATGTTCGCCCATTCGCTAAGGTTCGTCTTGCCGACGATCACGGCGCCCGCCGAGCGCAGGCGTGCGACGAGAGGGGCGTCGCGGTTGGTGATATTGTTCGCCAGTGCAAGACTGCCCGCTGTCGTCGGCAGAGGCCCTGCGCTTTCGATATTGTCCTTGATAAGCACCGGTTGCGCCGCGAGCGGCCCCGTCAAATTGCCGGCATCCACCCGACGCGCTTGGTCAATGGCCGTCGGATCGACGGCGATGACAGAATGCAGGTGAGGGTCGATGCGCGCGATCCGATCAAGCGTTGCCCGGACATTGGCCTCCGCAGCACGCGGTTGCTGCGCGAATGCTGTCGACGTAGCGCCCAGCGCAAGGGCGCCGGTGACGATCAAGCAACGCATATTTTTCCCTCCCGTTGAGTCAGCGCGGCGCGAGAAGCGCGTCGAGCGTCCCTGAGCCAGTGCCGACCTTTTGAAGCCTTGGATAGCGAAGGCCGCCATGCCAATCGAGCTTCACCGTGCGGTACACGTCGCCGTCGTGGACGAGCAGCTCCGGCGCCGGGCCGTTGCCGGCGGCAGCCTTGATCGCCTCCTTGAGCACATCGGCGTCGAAGTCGCGGCCGTTCACGGCGTTGATCTGAGTTCCTGTGGTCAGTCCGGCGTTGAAGGACGCGCTGTCCCAAAGGACGCTCGAGATCTTGCCGTCGTTGCCCACCACGAACCCGCCCGAGTAGCTGAGGTCGTTGTTCTTGCCCGAACGCTCCGCACTCTTGATCCACTTGGTGGGATCGGACGTGTAGACCAATTTGTAGCCGCCTTGATTGATGCCCTCGAGCGGCGGAGATGCGGCGACATCGTAGACCCGGCGCTCAAGGTAGCCACGCCAGTCGTAAGGTTGCACCTTGTTGAGCGTAGCGACGACGTCGTCCAGTGTGTAGGTCAGCTCGCCATAATCGCGGTCGCGCATTCCGTAGAAGGCCTTCGCAAAATCGTCGATCGAGCGCTTCCCGCCCGATTGCGTGCGGATGATCCGGTCGACGTCGATCCAGATCAGCTGGCCTTCGCTGTAATAATCCTCGCTGCGTTGCCAGCTACGCCAAGGAAGGGGCGCGCGAGAGGCTATCGTCGGATCGTTGCCGGTGTCGACCAGCGATCGCCAGCCGCGACCGGGCGTGCCTTCGCTGTAGGTTGCAGCGGTCGCCGCAATTGCATCGAGCGTATCTTGCTTTGACAGCATGCCCGACCGCGCGCCCAGGACGTAGCCCCAGAATTGCGTCTGGCCTTCGTAGACCCAGAGCAGCGAGCCTTCCATCGGCAGCGTATTGTAGTCGGGCGTCCAGAGGTCCGCTGGACGTCGATATTTGCCATCCCAGCTGTGGCTGTATTCGTGCGGCAAAAGGTTGCGGTCGCGAAGCTTGTTTTCCCAGTCGGTGAAATAGCCGCGCCGCACGCCATCCTCCGAACTGCGATGATGCTCGAGGCCGTTTCCGCCAAGGTTGTTCGAAATGGTGAACAGGAAGTCGTAATGGTCGTAATGCTGCGCTCCGAACGTCTTCACCGCTTGCTCGACCAGCTTCTTGTGGGCTGCGATCTGCTCCGGCGTTGCGGCGAGCTCCGCCGGAGTGTCACCGATCACGTCGAGGAAGACGTCGGGGCTGAGTTGGATCTGCCGATAGTGTGCTCCGGCGATGAGCGGTGAGTCGACCAGGATTTCGTAGCTTGTTGCCGGATAGTCGAAGCGGCCGGCGTTCTGGGCGCTCGGACGCAATGCCGTTGCGACCTTCCAGCCACTCGGCACGATGACCGACGGCCGGACTGGAATCTGGCGCACGTAATAGCCGGCCGGATACATCGATAGCGACAGCCACTGAATGCTCGACATTTCAGGTGTCATGACCGTGCGGCCCTGATTTTCGGCAGTTGCCGAGACATACTGGAATTCAAGATCCACCGCCGTTGCGCCCTGCGGCACGTCGATATGGAAGGCGTAGACGTCGCGGGCGTCGCGCATCCACTTGATCGGCCGGCCTTCTGCGGTGACGCGAAGGCCGGTCACGTTCTTGATGTCGCCGCGCGGGCTGTGGCCTCCGGGCACCCATTTCGGGTACAGCATGACCAAATCGCCCGGGCCGCTCACGGGGACCCGCTCCTTGATGCGAAAGATGCCGCGCGTGATGTCGGTCGCGTCGACCGTCAGCTGGACGGTGCCTGGAAAGGGAACGTCCCTCGGGGCGGGAACACGGACCGGCTTGGCATAGGCATCCGGCTTGCTGTTCAGGGCGGGGACGAGCTGCGCGGCGGCGCCGCTCGAAATGCAGGTAGCAAGAATGACAGCCAGCGCGACTTTGCGCATCGACAAAAACTCCAGGGAATCAGGGGCTAACGAAAGATGAGGTGTTGCTTACCGCCTAATGGCGGGTGCGCCACTGCTTTTTGTCGGAGGCAGTCGGCACTTTGTCGAAGGCCACTTCGTTGTCAGCTGCCATTCACTTGGCGTCGCTAGCGGGGAGTTAATGACTTATCATTCGTTATTGCTGAGCAGTGCAGC
>Ga0207644_10000512_pt1 | contig 25021 bp, 23 predicted proteins | sample KBSS73metaG_FD_184326 | JGI IMG/M metagenome (GOLD analysis project Ga0207644, IMG submission 184326) | Switchgrass rhizosphere microbial communities from Kellogg Biological Station, Michigan, USA - KBS S7-3 metaG (SPAdes) (version 2) | ecosystem: Host-associated > Plants > Roots > Rhizosphere... | reverse complement strand
GTGGCCAGCCACGGCACCGTCGGCCGCATGGGCGGCGACGAGTTCGCGATCGTCGTAAACGATGCGCAGAGCCGCAAGAAAGTCGAAACGCTCGCCGACCGGATCATCGCTTCGATCAAAGAGCCATATATGATCGACCAGACCGAAATCCGGATCGGTGTGTCGATCGGCTGTGCGTTCGGACCGATCGACGGCGCGACCGTCGACGATCTCATCCTGAAAGCCGACCTTGCGCTCTATCAGGCGAAGGATTCCGGCCGCGGCGTCGCGCGCTACTTCTCGTCCGAACTCCAGTCCGTGCAAGAAGACCGTGTGCGTCTGGAGGCCGATCTCCGCAGCGCGATCGCGTCCAAGCAGTTCCACCTGGTCTATCAGCCGCTGATCAACGCCAAGACGCAGAAGCTCGTCGGCTTCGAGGCGCTGATCCGCTGGAATCATCCGCAGCGCGGCTTCGTGCCGCCGAACGTCTTCATCCCCGTCGCCGAAGAAACCGGCCTGATGGCTCCGATCGGCGAATGGGTGATCGACGAGGCCTGCCGCGCCGCCGCGACCTGGCCCGACCCGATCTCCGTCGCGCTCAACATTAGCCCCAAGCAAATGATCCAGGCCGCGCTCCCCAATCTCGTCAGCGAAGCGCTCGCCCGGCACAAACTCGCCGGCAACCGCATCGAGCTCGAGGTTACCGAAGGCGTCTTCCTCGGCGACAACGGGTCGACGCTCGACGTGCTGAAGCGGCTGCGGGCGCTTGGCGTCGGCATCGCGCTCGACGATTTCGGCACTGGCTATTCGTCGATCGGCTACCTCAACAAGGCGATCTTCCATAAGCTGAAGATCGACGGCAGTTTCGTTCGCGAGGCCGGTTCGCGGCCTGAGAATGTCGCGATCATCCAGTCGATCGTTCAGCTCGCGAAGAGCTTCCGCATGTCGGTGACGGCCGAAGGCGTGGAGACGGCCGAGGATTTCGAGCGCATGCGCGACCTCGGCTGCGACACGATCCAGGGCTATCTGTTCGGCAAGCCGCTCGCCTATGAGCGCGCCAATCAGATGGTGATGGGCCTCGGCGCGAAGCGGATGGCCGGCTGACCTAGGCCGCGGCCTGCGTCAGCAGCCGCCAGTTCATTCGCGGATAGCTTCCCAATTGCTGGCCGAGGCTGCTCGTGATGAACGTCAGCCGCTCGATGGTCCGGCTCTGGATCAGTGGTCCGGCGTCGAGGTAGCGGAACGGCGTTCCCTCCGCGAGCCGGAAGAATTGCGCCTTGGCCTCGCCATCGTCGCCGGTGATGAGCACATCGCTCAGGCTTTCGCCGAACTGAGGATGGTCGAACACTTCCCAGAAGACATTCTTGTAGGCTCCGACCACGCGTGCCTGCGGGAATCGCTGCTGCAATTCCTCGGCCCCGCTCGAATCCCAGGGGGTGACGAAATCGCTGTAATCGCTGTTGAAGGGGTTGCTGATGTCGATCAGCAGCTTGCCGCGGAGCGAAGCGCAATATCGCTCGAGCAGGTCGAGCAGGCCATCGCGAATGAAGACGGCGGGCAGGATCGCCGGCGCGCGCACGGCGTCCGAATAACAGCCGGCCCTCAAGGTCTCGAGGCCAAGTTTCTCGACGATTGCCGAAGCGCGATCTGAATCGCGTGAGCCCAGCACCACGTTGCGGCCGGCGCGGGCGAACATTGCGGCCAGGCGCGAGCCCATCCGCCCGGTGCCAAGCACCCCGATTTCGGGGACCCAGCCATCGGAAACAGTCATAAACCGTCTTTCTTGATCGGCCCTCGATCCGAAGATTTATCTGACCCTTTCAACGTTCCGCCGCCAACGAAAGCCCCGCGCGAGGCGATAAAGTGGACTTATGACCGCGGGCGCGAGGGCGATGCGGCCAGCAGCGTTGAATCGCGGCTCCTGACCAGCGTCGTGCATATGGAGGTTTGTCCCTGTTTTACCTTGGCTTGCGTTCCGGATAGACTGGATGCGAACGCGTGCTCGGGGGATGTTTTCTGCGCGAACTGACGGCTCTGCAGGGGCTATTCAAATATCAAAGCGGCCGGGTCATCGCGCTTGGCCGGGTGATGCTGGCCATCCTCTTCCTGCTGGCCCTCTTCCTCGATCGGACCGAGCCCGTCCGCGCCATCCTCGGGACCTATCTCCTCCTTTCCCTCTACGCCTTTGGTGCGATCGGCATTGCCGTTGCCACCTGGCGCAACTGGTGGCTCGATGCGCGGCTGGCCGTGCCGATGCATGCCATCGACATGGCGGTCTTCACAGCCATCGTCTTCTCGACGAACGGATCGACCAGCCCCTTCTTCCTCTTCTTCGTCCTGCCTTTGCTGTCGGCCGCGATCCGCTGGGGATGGCGGGAGACAGCCTTCACCGCGACGTCCCTCGTCGTGCTCTACATGGGTGCGGGCCTTCTTCTCGCCCGAACGCAAAACTTCGAGCTAGAGCGGTTCGTCATCCGCAGCGGTCATCTGGTGATCCTGTCGCTGCTCCTGATCTGGTTCGGCATTCACCAGCGGTCCACGCTCTTTTTCCTGCGGGAGGATTTCGATTCTTCGGTCGGGGAAGGGGACAATGCGCTCGCCCGGGCGCTGGGGTTCGCAATCGACGTCGCCGGTGCGTCGGGCGGTGCGCTAATGGTTGCGCCCACCGGCGAAGAGCCGCTGGATGGACTTGCGCTGAGCCGGGGCGAACAGCGTACGTTCAGTCTCCAACGATCGATCGTCCGCTCTCACGGCTATTCGTCATTCCTTTACGATACGGCACGGAATCGGGTCGTGACCCGGCTGCCGGAAGGCCGTTTCCACTTCGCTGCGGCGGCGGATTGGCTGGATATCGACAGTGGGTTTCCGGCAGTCGCCCGGCGGGGCTTGGCGGCCGAGGTCCACACGGGGACGCAACAGGGGTGGCTCCTTCTCTGGGGGATTTCAGATCTTTCCACCGACTTCATCGAATTCGGGCGGGAACTGGGGCGCGCTTCGGGCGCGATCCTCGATCGAAACGCGCTCCTCCAGGCAATCGAGATGGGCGCCGCCGCCCGAACCCGGCTTTCACTGGCTCGCGACGTCCATGACAGCATTGTCCAGTTTCTGGCAGGCGCCGCCTTCCGCGTGGAAGCCATCAAGCGCGGCGCCAAGTCCGGCACGGTGGTTCAGACCGAGCTCGATGAATTGAAGCGCCTGCTCGTGGAAGAGCAGGGCGAGATCCGGGGCTTCCTCCTCGCGCTTCGGCGCGATCGTGAGCTCGATATCGCCGATGCCGTTGCCGAGCTTCGCGCGCTCGCCGAGCGTCTCGGTCAGCAATGGTCCATCGATTGCCGCGTCAGTGCCGATGGCGAGAAGGGCGCGATCCCCATCCGTCTCCAGCTCGATCTGCAGCAAATGCTTCGCGAAGCCGTTGCCAATGCCGTCCGGCATGGCGGTGCCAAGCGCGTCGACGTCGATCTCGCCGTGTCCGATAACCGGCTTCAGCTCAGGGTCGCCGACAACGGAACCGGATTTGCAAACAACAAGGGCCAACCGCCTGCCGAACCATGGTCGCTCAAGGAGCGTGTCGAGCGGGCCCATGGCTCACTCGAGCTGGTTTCCAAGCCCGGTTCGACCAATATTCTCATCAGCCTTCCTCTTGCTGGAGCCGCCGCGTGACCAAGGTATTGTTAGTCGACGACCATCCCATGATCGCGGACGCGCTGGGAATGCTGCTCCGCGAAACCCAATATGAGCTGCTAGGGCGGGCGCGCACGGCCGCTGAGGCGACCAAGCAGGTCGCGAGCGTGAAGCCCGATCTTGTGCTGCTCGACGTCCATCTGCCCGACGCTTCTGGTCTCGACGTGCTCCGCCGAATGACGAAGGCCCGCTCGCGGCCAAAGGTGATCCTCCTGACCGCGGGCATGGAAGACGCGCAGCTCCTGACGGCGACCGACCTCGCGCCCGAAGGCATGGTCCTGAAGACGTCCGATCCCAGCCTGCTGACCGAGTGCATGGATGCCGTCGTCGCGGGCAAGAAATGGATCGATCCCGAAATCGCCGAGCGTACGCGCCAGGCCGAAGCGCGCGCCGCCTCGGCGCCGCCGCTCACGCGGCGCGAGCGCGAGCTGATCGAGCTGGTCCGCCAGGGCCTCCGCAATCGCGACATCGCCGCCGAACTCGGCGTCACCGAAGGAACGGTGAAGGTCTATCTCCACGCCATCTTCGACAAGCTGCAGGTCGAGAACCGCACCGAGCTCGCGCTCCGCGCCGGAGAGCTCGTCAGCCGTTAGATCTGCAGCTGGCTGCCCAGTTCGACCACTCGGTTGGTCGGCAGCTTGAAGAACTCCATCGCGCTCTCGGAGCTTTTCAGCATCCAGGCGAACAGTTTCTCGCGCCAGATCGCCATCCCGGCGCGACGTTTGGACGCGATCAGTTTCTGGCGTCCCAGGAAGAAGCTCGTGCTCATCATGTTGAACGGCTCCCCGCAGGTGTGAATGCGGGCAAGGTCGCGCGGGATGTCGACCTCTTCCATGAAGCCGTAATGGAGGACGACGCGGTAAAAGCCGTGGCCCGCATCATGGATCTCCAGCCTTTTATCGGCGGGAACGTGCGGCACCTCCTCGACCTTGACGTTCAGCACCAGCACCCGGCTGTGCAGCACCTGGTTATGCTTGAGGTTATGGAGCAGCGCGGCGGGTACGGTGTCCGCTGACGTCGAAAGGAACACTGAGGTTCCGCGCACTCGATGAACTGACGCAGTGGTGGACTTGATGAACACCGATAGCGGCAAAGCCGCTTCCGCGAGCCGGTCGCGCATCAGCTGCCGGCCTCTCGCCCACGTCGTGAGCACAGTGAAGCTGATCGCGGCGATCAGCAGCGGGAACCAGCCGCCGTCCGGGATCTTGGTGATGTTCGACGCGAAATAAGCGCCGTCGACCAGCAGGAAGAGCGCCGTCGCACCGATCGCCAACAGCCGGTTCCACTTCCAGACGTAGATCATCAGGACTCCGAGCATCACGGACGTGATCAGCATCGTTCCGGTCACGGCGATCCCATAGGCCGAAGCGAGCTTCCCGGATTCGCGGAAGCCGAGGATCAGGATCGCGACCATCGCCAGGAGGCCCCAGTTGACCAGTGGAATGTAGATCTGCCCCCGGGCTTTTTCGCTCGTGTGCTCGGTCCGGAGTCGCGGAAGGAACCCCAGCTGCACGGCCTGGTGAGTGACCGAGAATGCGCCGGAGATCACCGCCTGGCTCGCAATGATGGTCGCGACCGTTGCCAGCCCGACCAGCGGCAAGCGAGCCCATTCGGGCGCCAACAGGAAGAAGGGGTTGGTCGCGGCTTCCGGATGCTCCAACAGCAGTGCGCCCTGGCCCATGTAGTTCAGAACGAGGCACGGATAGACCAGGGTCAGCCATGAAAGGTTGATCGCCTTGCGGCCGAAATGCCCCATGTCCGCGTAAAGCGCCTCGGCGCCTGTGACTGCCAGGAAGACGGATCCCAGCGCCAGGAAGGCCAGCTTGGGATTGTATGTGAAGAAACGCACCGCCCAGGCGGGATTGAGGATCCCGACGATCTCGGGATGAACGAGGATATTCGTCACGCCGAGCACGGCCAGCGCTCCGAAATAGACCAGCATGATCGGGCCGAAGAAATTCCCGACCTGCGCAGTGCCGCGCGACTGGATGACGAACAGGCCGATAAGGATCCCGATGGCGATCGGGACCACGGCGGGTGCTAGGCTAGACTGGACAACGGTGAGGCCTTCGACCGCGGAAAGGACCGAGATCGCCGGCGTGATCATCGCATCGCCATAGAAGAGGCAGGTCGCGAGCACGCCGAGCATGACGAGGGTCGGCGCCCATTTCTTCCTGCCGTCGAGGTTGCGCGCGATCAGCGACAGGAGCGCGAATGATCCCCCCTCGCCGCGATTGTCGGCGCGCATCGCGACGCTGACATATTTGAGCGTGACGATCGACATCAACGTCCAGAAGATCAGGCTGAGGACGCCGAAGATGTGGAGTCGGTCGACCGCGAGCGGGTGGGGGCCGAGGAAGCTTTCTTTCATCGTGTAGAGCGGCGATGTCCCGATATCGCCGTAAACGATCCCGATGGCTCCGAGCATGAGCTTGGGCAGGTTTTCGCTTGGGCTGTGAGGGGCATCCGCTGCTTCGACGGGCAGCAGATTGTCGGCGGTGATCTCATTCATACCGCTTGATGTGCGGCTGATGGTCATAAAGATTCCATGTGGATTGAATGACAATGGCGTTAGATTCGCGCGCCGCTACTCGACGGGGCCGTGGGTGAGGCTCATGTGGCCGGCAATGATGGATGATCGTCATCGGCAGCTGTCCGTGACCCAGCGGATTCAGGCCTATGCAGGCGCGATCGCGATGGTCGCGGTCTCGACTCTCGCAGGGCTCTGGATCGCGCCGCGATGGGGAACCTCTCCGGTCGACATGGTCTATTTGCCGTCCGTCCTTGCGTCGGCGGCCCTATGGGGACTGGGGCCTGCGCTCGTCTCGGGAATCGCCGCGGCGCTGGCATATAATTTCTTCTTCACCGTACCCGTCCACACCTTCCGGATGGACCGCGCGGCAGACGTGGTCACCGTCGTCGTCCTGCTGCTCGTCGCGCTCGTTACCAGCAAGCTCGCCGCTGCGATCCGATCACAGGCGCAACTCGCGGCGGCCCATGCCGCGCGCAATGCCACCATCGCGGGATTTGCGCGGCGGCTCCTCTCTTCCAGCGGCGAAGGCGAAATCTCGCGAACCGCCTGTGACGAACTCCGCAGCCTCTTTGAATGCAATGCGATCTTGGTTGCCGGCCTGCCGCAACCGCGCGTTCTCGCGGCTGCTCCTGAAGGGAACCGGCTGACACCGAGCGACGTGGCGGCGGCGGCGCTTACCCTGGAGACCGGCGATCCGGCCGGCCGTGGCACCGCGCGGCTGCAGCCCGCTGAATGGGTCTTCCATGCCGTCCGGTCCGGCGACACGATCATTGCCGCCGCCGGTCTTGCGCGTGACGACGGGGCGCCGCCGCTCGACGAGGCGCAGCTTCAGCTTTTCGGCAATCTTCTCGACCAGCTCGCGCTTGCGCTCGAACGCGAGCGTCTGGCGGAGGAAACGCGCAATTTCGCCGCCACCCGGGAGCGTGACCGCCTGCGGACCGCGCTACTCGCGACGATCGGGCAAGAGCTTCGACCTCGGCTCGAGGCGATCGCGGGGGCTGCGCGTGCGCTCAGGCGCGACCCGAACAACGACCGCGACGTTGTTTCGGCACTCAGCTCGGAAGTCGTGAAGATCGACCGCTATGTCGCCAATCTCGTCGAGCTCGGTCCCGAAGGCGACCAGCGCCCTGTCGAGGCCGACGGAGTCAGCATCGACCTGTTCAAGCGGGCGGTGTCGCGCAACGGCAATCAGGTCCATCTGACGCCCAAGGAGTATGCGGTGCTCGCCGAGCTGACGAAGCATCGCGGCCGCTTGCTCACCCACGCGCAATTGCTTCGGGCCGTCTGGGGCCCGGCTCAGGAAAAGCAGATCGATTACCTGCGGGTGGCGATCCGGGCGCTCCGGCAAAAGCTCGAAGCCGAGCCCTCCCATCCGCGCTTGATCGTGAACGAGCCCGGGGTCGGCTATCGCCTGACCGCCGGCTGACCATCGCCATGCACGCCTGAGAGGCGGACAATGGCAGCAGTGGCGGGGGCCTCATGAAATCAGCCGACTATCTTCTCGGCTTGCTCGCAATCATTTCCGGCCTGGCGATCGCAGACATGGTCGCCAGCCTGCACCATCTATTGATCAGCCGCCGGAAGGTTCGGTGGGACTGGCTGGCGCCCGTCGCCGCAGCCTACGTCTTCCTGATGATCGTGTTCAGCTGGGGCATCAGCTACCAGGCCTTCAACAAGGCCATTTTCAATCCGCCGGTCTGGGTCTTCATCGTCACTCTTGGGCAATTGGTAGCCATCTACCTCGCCGCACGGACGTCGCTACCGGATGATCTGTCGGGCGAGGACTACGACCTTGCTGCTTATTACGGCCGGGTCAGCCGCTTTATCTGGGGGTCGGTCGCGACCTGTTACGCCCTTTTGCTCGGCCTTTCCGTCGCCTATCGCGGGTATGAAACGACGATGATCGAGCGCTGGTCGGTCCTCGCAGTCTTCGTGCCGGTCTTGGCCCTGGCCGCGTTTCGCCAGCGTGCGGTGCATCGCATCCTGGTTCCGGCATTGCTCATCTTCTTTGTCGCCTATGCGTTCCCGAGGCCGCTGCTCGGCTGAGCTAGGCTTTCTTGCGTGACTTCCTTCCCGGATGCTTCTGAGGCCCGATCTTGGTCATCCGCTTGCCAGCTTTGCGGCCGTTCGCCCCGTACAAAGCGAGGAAAGCGTCCGCTGCCGTGGTCGCAGCCTTCAGGATGTCGGCAGGATCCGTCTGCTTGGTGATGCCGAGCAGGCGCTTGTCGAGCAGGTCCCATTCATTGAGACCCTTCCAGTGCATGGTCGCAATCCATGGATCGGCACGTTTGAGCAAGCCCTCGTCCATCAGCAGTTCGAGGCGAATCGTCAGCCGCTTCCAGGCGGGCTTGAGGGTCGATTCCCAGAATTCCCTGGGCATCGTCGAATCCTCCGGCTGATTGGCCAGCATCCGCATGTTCGCGATGGGAGTCGGCGAGAGCAGGCGCGTCAGATAGGCAATTCCAAGCTTGATGAGGCCTTCTCGCAGGTCTTTCCCCGACAGGAATTCCTGCATGAAGCGCTCTGATTGTTCCGGAATGTCGTGGTCGACGACCGCCCGGAACAACTCGTCCTTGGATTTGAAATAGCCGTACAGGGTCGCCTTAGAGCCGCCGAGCCGGTCGGAGATCATCGACATCGACGTCCGGTCGAATCCGAACTCCTCAAACAATTGCTGAGCGACCCTTATAATCTCCTGTCGCTTCTCATCGGTCCTGACCCGCACCACTCGCGCTAACTCCTTGTTTTTCTAAACCGTACATTACAGTTCATTTTAGCGTTGACAAGTCCGCGAATCGTAACTAAACGGTACGGTACAGTTTAGATGTGCGCGCCTGTAGCGTCCGCGCCAAACCAAAAAGGGACGACTTCAATGACACGCTTACGGGCGACGCGGCTTGGCCGCGCGGGCATCCTGTTGCCTTTTCTCCTGGCCACGGCCTGCGGGATACCGAACCTTGGTCCCAAGCCGATTCCGCGCGCCGCAAGCGATTATGCCTCGGCTCAGTCGCTCGGCGGCACCGCCTCCGCATGGCCGGCCGACGGCTGGTGGAAGACCTATGGCGATGCGCAGCTCGACCGGCTGATGTCTGAAGCGCTGGCGAGCTCGCCCGACCTGCAGGCTGCGGCCGCGCGCATGCGCACCGCCGAAGGCTTCGCCCAGCGCGCCGACTCGGCCCTACAGCCGACACTGGACGCCTTTGCTCAGCCCGAGCTCGCCAAGCAGAGTCAGAACCAGAGCGTGCCCGCCGCGCTGATTCCGAACGGCTGGAACAGCCAGGGCTCGGTTGGGCTCAGCTTCTCCCTGGATCTCGACCTCTGGGGCAAGAATCGCGCCGCCTTCCGCGCCGCCAATGCCGACGCCGATGCGGCCGAGTTCGAAGCCGACGAGGCCCGCCTCGCGCTGACGACCGGAGTTGCGTCGACCTATGCCGATCTCGCGACCCTCTACGCTCAACGCGACAGTCTCGAGTCCTCGCTCGACATCAGAAGTCAGACGGCGAAGCTCGTCCGAATGCGGGTCGAGAGCGGTCTCGACACGCTCGCCGAGCAGAAGCAGGCCGACGCCCGCGTCTCGCAGTCGCGCGCCGACATCGAGGCCACCGACGAAGCGATATCGCTGACCAAGAACGCGCTCGCCGCTTTGGTCGGAGCAGGTCCCGACCGCGGGCTCGCAATCCAGCGGCCGAACGTGTCTTCGCTCCATGCGCAAGGCATTCCTGCCAACGCGTCGATCGACCTCGTCGGCCGTCGCCCGGACATTGCCGCCGCCCGCGCGCGGGTCGAGGCTGGCAATCAGCGGATCAAGGAAGCGAAGGCCGCTTTCTATCCGAACATCAATTTGACCGCCCTGATCGGCCTGCAGTCCTTCGGACTGGGCAGCCTGTTCCAGGGAGGGTCCAGCTTTGGAAGCGTTGCTCCCGCGATCAGCCTCCCTCTCTTTCACGGGGGCGCGCTCCAGGGCCAGTACCGCGGCCGCCGCGGTCAATATGACGAGGCCGTCGCCCTTTACGATGCCGCCGTCATCAAGGCGCTGCGCGAAACCGCCGACAGCGTGACGAGCCAAAAGAAGCTCGTCTCGCGTCTCGCGGAATCGCGCCGCGCGCTGGCAGATTTCGAAGAAGCGAACCGCCTCGCGCGGAAGCGCTACGAGCATGGCCTCGCGACCTATCTCGACGTGCTCTCGGCCGAGGAGGGCGTCGTCGGCGCCAGGCTGCAGGTCGCCGAGCTCGAGGCACGCGCCTTCACTCTCGACGTGCAGCTGATCCGCTCGCTGGGCGGCGGATTCACGGCGGCTGCCTGACCCCGAACATTCGAAAAACAGGAGGAATCAATGGCTGAACGAGATCCCAAGGAACTGCAGGAGAGCGAGTGCCGAGAAGTCTCGGTGCCCGATGCCGAACAGGCTGCCGCCAGTCTGCGCAAAAGGCGTCGCTGGAAGATCCTCGCCGCGCTTGCGGCAGGCCAGCTGCTGATCGGCGGCGCGGCTTATGCATTCATCGATCGCGACCATGTGTCGACCGACAATGCCTATGTGAGCGCGGACTCCGCCCAGGTGACCCCGCTCGTCTCGGCGGCCGTCGTCGACGTCCGCGTCGTCAACACGCAGGTCGTTCGCAAGGGCGACGTGCTGCTGCAGCTCGACGACAGCGACGCGAGACTCGCCGTCGCCAAGGCCGAGGCCGAATATTTCAAGGCCCGGCGCCAGTTCGAGCAGACGGCCGCCAACAGCGGTTCGCTCGCGGCGCAGGTCAACGCACGTTCGGCCGACATCGGCCAGGCCCAGGCGCAGCTGGCGTCGGCGGAGGCCAGCTTAGGCAAGGCCCGCATCGACCTCGCGCGCCGCCAGGAGCTGGCGTCGTCCGGCGCCGTCTCCGGCGAAGAGCTGACGTCCGCGAAGAACGCCTTCTCGACCGCGCAGGCAAACCTCGCCGTGGCCCGCGCCACGATCGCCCAGGCCTCCGCAACGCGGGGCGCTGCGCGCGAAACCTATGCCGCGAACCAGGCGCTCATCGCCGGCTCGACGATCGATACCAGCCCGGAGGTCGCGGCGGCGAAGGCCAAGCTCGACCAGGCGCTGCTCGATCTGCAGCGGACGGTCATCCGCGCGCCGATCGACGGCGTCGTCACAAACCGCCAGGTGCAGGTCGGCCAGCGGATCGCAGCGGGCTCCCCGGTGATGACCATCGTCCCCGTGGGAAGCGTCTTCGTCGACGCGAACTTCAAGGAAGGCCAGCTGAAACGGGTTCGCCCCGGCCAGACAGTCGAGCTCGTCTCCGATCTCTACGGCGACGATTTCGTCTTCCACGGAACGGTCGCCGGCTTCTCGGGCGGCACCGGCTCGGCCTTCGCCCTGATCCCGGCGCAGAATGCGACCGGCAACTGGATCAAGGTCGTTCAGCGCCTGCCCGTCCGCGTCCAACTCGACCCGAAGGAGCTCGCAGGCCACCCGCTTCGCGTCGGCCTCTCCATGGAAGCCAGGATCGACGTGTCGGGAGCCAGGTGATGCACGCCGAAGCCGCCGCGCCAAAGCCCGTGATGGGCAAGACGATGCTGATCCTCAGCTGTCTTGTGCTCGCCTTCACCAACTTCATGGTGGTGCTCGATACGACCATCGCCAACGTGTCGGTCGCGCATATCGCGGGCGGCCTCGGCATCTCGTCGAGCGAAGGCACCTGGGTGATCACCTCCTATGCGGTCGCCGAGGCGATCTGCGTGCCGCTCACCGGCTGGCTGACCAAAAGGTTCGGCACGGTTCGCGTGTTCGCACTCGGAATGGCCGGCTTCGGCATCTTTTCGATGCTCTGCGGCATGTCGTGGAGCCTCGGCTCGCTCATCCTTTTCCGCATCGGCCAAGGGCTGTGCGGCGGTCCGTTGATGCCGATCAGCCAGACGCTTTTGCTCAGCATCTTTCCCAAGGAAAAGCATGCGCAAGCGACGGGCATCTGGGCGATGACGACCATCGTCGCGCCGATCCTGGGGCCGATCCTCGGCGGCACGATCAGCGACAATTGGGGCTGGCACTGGATCTTCTTCATCAACATCCCGATCGCGGCCCTCTGCGCCGGCGGCGCCATGCTTCTGCTGCGCGGTGCCGAGACGAAGATCGAAAAGGCGCGGATCGACACCGTCGGACTGATCCTTCTGGTCGTCTGGGTCGGCGCTCTTCAGATCATGCTCGACGTCGGGCGCGAACATGATTGGTTCGGAAGCTCGCTCATCGTCGCCCTCGCCTTGGTCGCCGCATCGGGGTTTGTCTTCTTCACCGCCTGGGAGTTGATGCACGGCAAGCCGATCGTCGACCTGAAGGTATTTCGCTACCGCGGCTTTACCGTCAGCGTGACGGCGCTGGTTTTCGCCTACGCCATCTTCTTCGCCAGCCTCGTCGTCATTCCGCAGTGGCTGCAGGGCTCGCTCGGCTACACGGCGACCTGGGCCGGCTATGCGGTTGCCTTCAACGGCGTTGCCGCGGTCATGCTGGCCCCGGTCGTCGCCAAGCTCTCGACCAAGGTCAACGAACGGCTGCTGGTTTCGTTCGGGATCCTGTGGCTCGGGGCGACGTCGCTGATCCGCGTCTTCTGGTGGACCACCGGCGCCGACTTCTGGACGCTCGCAATCCCGCAGCTGATCCAGGGCGCGGGAATGCCCTTCTTCTTCGTGCCGCTGACCACGCTGGCGCTCGGTGCGGTGAAAGAGGACGAGGTCGCTTCGGCGGCAGGCGTCATGAACTTCCTGCGCACCATGTCGGGCGCGGTCGGAACGGCCGTCGTCACCACCATGTGGTACGACGGCGCCCAGACCAAGCGCGCCGAGCTGTCCGGAGTCCTGAACGGCGCGCAGGCGACCATGCAGTCGCTCCAGGCGCGGGGCCTCACCCTCGAGCAATCGCGCCAGTTCCTCAGCAATGTCGTCGACGGGCAGTCGACCGCCCTTGCGACCGGTTCCGTGTTCGTCACTGCGGCCATCACTTTCGCCGCTGCAGCAACCATCGTCTGGCTCGCTCCGCGTCCCAAGCACGCGGTCGCCGCCGGCCATGCCCATTAAGGAGAATGAACATGACCAACGTCCTCATCGCCGCCGGTATCTTGGAGGTCGCGATCCTCGCAGCGACAATCTGGTCGACCAGTCGCGCCTTTGCCCGGAAGCGCGGGTCGAAAGACTTGCCGTACGCTCTCTGAAATGAGGTTAGCGGCTGCTGTTCCTCCCCCCTCGTTCCCTCAGCAGCCGCGGGCGCGGCCGCCGTTCATTCTGCCCCCGAACGCGGTCGCGCCCACGCTTCCTTCGATCTTTACTCCATCTTCATGGCGTCCAGGGCACACTCCCCAACGAAGGAGTGCGATTTTGGATGGACAGCCGACCATGAAGACCGCGCGCCAGCTGGCGAGCAGCTATCTCCTGACGAGCTGCGCGGCCCTCGCCGCGCTCTTTGTCTTCATGCCGGTCGCGCAGCGCATCGTCGCTGCTGCGGTCGACGGGTCCTCCAACACGCCGATCGATGCGCAGATGTCGGTCGCCTTCCTCCTCAATATCGCGGTCATCCTGTTTGCCTGGCGTCGCTCGAAGGACCTGCAGGCCGCCCTCGCGGCGAACGAGCTCGCGCAGCAATCGGCGCATGACAACGCTTATATCGACCACGTCACGGGCCTCGCCAATCGCCGTGAGCTGATGCGGGTCCTCGCCGATCCCACCCTCGCGAGCGCCGACAGCAAGCTGCTCCTGCTCGATCTCGACTTCTTCAAGAAGGTGAACGACCTCTACGGCCATGTGGTCGGTGACGAGGTTCTTCGCAGGGTGGCTGAGATCATTCGCGACAAGGCTCCCGAAGGTTCCTGCTGTGCGCGCCTCGGTGGCGACGAATTCGCGATTCTGGTCCCTCAGAAGGATGACGAGCTGATCACCAGGTCGGTGTCGAACATCGTCCTCGCCGTCGCGCAGCCGCTCGTGCTGGAGACCGCGACCGTTCACGTCTCCGCCTCGGTGGGCATTTCTCGCGTCGAGCCCGCTATGCGTGCCGAGGATTGCCTGCGTCGCTCCGACATTGCGATGTATGCCGCCAAGCGCGCCGGTCGCAACTGCCAGATATGGTTCGACCAGCAGATGGAGCGGGAGCTGCTTACCCGCACACAGCTCGAAGACGAGATCCGGGCCGGCGTCGCGGAGGGCGAGTTCGTGCCCTTCTACCAGCCCCAGATCGATCTCGGCACCGGTGAACTCACCGGTTTCGAGGTGCTTGCGCGGTGGCGCTCGCCGTCGAAGGGGCTACTCGAGCCCGCGGAATTCATGGATGTCGCGGAGGCTTCGGGGCTCATCTCCGAACTGTCGCTCAGCGTCATGACCCAGGCACTCAAGGAAGCGCGCGAGTGGCCAGGCCATCTCAAGATCGCGGTCAACATCTCTCCTATCCAGTTCCGCGATTCCCAATTGGCCGAACGGATCGTGAAGCTGCTTGCGGAGACCAACTTCCCTCCCGCCCGGCTCGAGGTCGAGATCACCGAATCCTCGTTCCTCGAGGACCGGGAATCGGCGCTCGTCATCGTCGAGAGCCTGAAGAACATGGGCATCACGATCTCGCTCGACGATTTCGGCACCGGCTATGCGTCGCTGTCGCAGCTCCAGTCGCTGCCCTTCGACCGCATCAAGATCGACAAGAGCTTCGTTACTTCGCTGCTTTCGGACTCGCAGAGCGACGCCATCGTCAGCACCGTTCTGTCGCTCGGTCGGGCCCTCGGCCTCCCGATCACCGCGGAAGGCATTGAGGATGACGGAACCAGGGATCGCCTGACCAGCCTCGGCTGTTCGGACGGGCAGGGCTGGTTGTTCGGCAAGGCCGTGTCGGGTGCGACGATCAGTGCGAAGTTCGGAGTGGGTGAGGATTTGGATGCCGATGCGCCAGTCGAGCTTCCCGCCCCTTCGACTGAGCGCCGTGACCACGGCCGTCGCGCAGCCGGCGGGAAACGTCGTTAGGCCTCGCTGGCCCAACCCTCGAACAACGCGCCCCGATTATTGACCTCGATGAGGCGCTTCATCTCCCTGGCGCAGGCGTCGAGATCGTCCTTCAGCATCTGGATCGCACCGTCGATCTCCAGCGGATCGGTGCAATAAGCGGTCAATGTCTGGGAGCGCGCATGGACTCGCGTGCCCAGCGCGCCATGTTCGACGGTGAACTTGTCCAGGATGCCGGTCATTCGAGCCTCCCTAATTGAGCGCCATGATAGCCGAGGCGAAGATCCGACGACATGCCAATTAATACCGAGCGAGGATGAATTCGCGCGCGGCCCGATATTCCTCCGGGGTCACGCGCCCGTCTCCGTTGCTGTCGGCGATCTTCCGAAACTCGTCCGCCGCCCGCTGTGCTTCATCGGGTTCGAGCAGGATATCCCGGTCCTTGTCGTAGAATTTGAGCGCCCAGTTCATCAGGACCCAGTCGCGCTCGAACAAGATCTGGGCGGCGGGCGGCATCTTGAGGCTCGCCGGCGTCGGCTGGGCGGCGAGGGGCGCGGAAAGCGCTAGAAAAATTGGCGCGGGCCATTTGATCATGGGGGCGTAACGCCCGAAACGGCGGTACGTTCACGGCGGTGCGCACTCTGGTCAGCCGGCTGGCGTCAGCGCACCCCTCACCGCCTTGTGCAAGGCATCTGCTCGAAACGGCTTGGCCAGCAACGGCGCTTCAGGTGCCGTGCGCTTCACGGCCTCCGTCTCGCTATAACCGGACACGAACAGGATCGGCTGCTGCGGATGCCGCGAGCGGATCTGGCGGGCGACGTCGGCACCGGACAGTCCGGGCATGATGAAGTCCAGGACCACAAGATCAGGTATCTCGCGCTCCAGCGCTTTCAGGCCCTCGCGCCCGTCGCTCGCCTCGCGCACGCGATAGCCCTGCTCCTCCAGGCTGGCGACGATGAACCCGCGAACGTCGGGGTCGTCGTCGATCACCAGCACGGAAATGGGTGCAAGCGGGACAGTGGCGCCGACCGGCTCCTCGATTCCGGCGGCGGCCTCGCTGACCGCTTCATCGGCCTTTCGGAACAGAAGATTGACTGAAGTGCCCTTGCCCGGCGCACTTTCGATGCGGGCGGCGCCTCCCGACTGGCGCGCCATGCCATAGACCATCGACAGGCCGAGCCCGGTTCCCTTGCCGACCTCCTTCGTGGTGAAGAAGGGCTCGAACGCGCGCTCGACGACTTCCGGCGGCATGCCCGTGCCGGTGTCGCTGATGCAGAGCTCGATATAGTCGCCGTCCTCGACGTCGCTCTCGCCGCTGATCTGCACCGGCCGTGTCGTGAAGGTGAGCGTCCCGCCGTCCGGCATGGCGTCGCGCGCGTTGATCGCAAGGTTGAGCACCGCGACCTCGAGCTGCGTCGGATCCGCCATGACCGGGATCATCGCCTCGTCGAGCTCGAACTTCTTGCTGATCCCGGGACCGAGCACGTTGCGCAGCAGAGGCCGCATGTTCTGGATCAGCGGCGCGACATAGGTGGGCCGCACCTCCAGCCGCTGCACCCTGCTGAACGCCAATAGCTGTCCAGTCAGCCGTGCCCCCCGCTCGGCCGCGGCGAGGGCATTGTCGGCGTAGCGCTTGATCTTCCCCTCTTCCGCCCGCTTCGAGATGATATCCAGGCCGCCCACCACCACGGTGAGCAAATTGTTGAAGTCGTGCGCGATGCCGCCCGTGAGCTGGCCGAGCGCCTCCATCTTCTGGCTCTGCCGAAGCTGCTCCTGCGCCATCTTGAGGTCGGTGATGTCGCGGGCCTCGAACAGCAGATAGATGATCTCGCCCTCCGGAGACCGGACCGGCTGGACCGAGACGTCCAGATATGACGTCGCCATCCCCTCGCGGTCCATCTTCACTTCGGTCGTGAAGACCTTGCCCTTGGCCGCCGCGGCGATCCCCTTCTTCATGATTTCCGAATGCTGCGGGTAGGCACGCATCGTCGGCGCATCCCACAATTTGTGCCCGATCGCCTCCGACGGGTCGGGATGCCGCCACACCTCGCGCCGATTGTTGACCGCGAGCACCGTGCCGTCCGGCTCCAGCAGCACCATGACCTCGAGCGCCGCCTCGAACACCGCGCGGAACTGCGCCGCCGAAGCCGCGAGCTGCGCGGTCTGCTCCTCGACCTGGCGGCGAAGCTCCAGCTCCGCCTCCTTGGCAAGCGTGATGTCGCCGCCGACGCCGATGAAGCCGATCAGTTCCCCAGTCGGGCCGAAGCGCGGCTGCGACACCGTCCGGAGCCAGCGATACTCGCCGTCATGCCGCCGATACCGCCCCTCCAGCGAAAAGGGCTTCTGGCTAGCCTCGCCCGCCACGCTTTCCGCCACGATCCGATCGACATCGTCGGGGTGGATCCGATCGCGCCAGTCGAGGGTCCGCGCTTCCTCATGATCGCAGCCGGGCCCGCAGGCGAAGTCGGCATAAGCTTCGTTGACGAAGTCGCGGGAGCGGTCGAGCCGGGTCACCCACATCAGGGCCGGAGCGCTGTTGGCGATGCGCCGGAAGCGCTCTTCGCTTTCCTTCAGCGCCCGCTCGGTATCGCGCTCCTCGGTGACGTCCTTGACGAGGATGATGATGCCGTTGATCCGCCCGTTGGCGTCGGCCCAGGGCACGTAATCGGTCTGCACCGCCACCGGCCCGCGCCCCGGATAGTCGAACTCGGACGCAAAGAACTTGCGGTCGCCAGCCAGCGCTTCGGCGAGCAGGACCTCGCGCTCCGCAAACGCCTCCTCGCCGAGAAGCTCGCGCATATGCTTGCCGAGCACGTCCTTGCGCCGCATCCCCAACCATTCGGCGAGCGGCTTGTTGACGAAGCGGATGACGAGGTTCGCGTCGGCATAGCCCGTCATCACCGGCAATATGTCGGCAATCGCGAGCATCGCTGAGAAATCGAGCACGCCGCCGCCGAGCGTCGTCACGAGCGTGTCGAAACCGTCCGGCTTTCGCGGCGCCTTCAGGCGCGTCTTGCCCCCCTCATCGGCCATAAGCCTGTGAATAATCGGAAATTCCCCAAAGTCGATGAGGCGGAGCAGCGACCCTGCGTATTTTTAACAGGCTTGCGCCTAACTTTAGTAAATGCAAATTTACATGAATGTCTGGGCGTTCCGCGTCGCCGGCAGCGTCCCCGAGCCCGCCACCTGGGCCATGATGCTGCTCGGCTTCGCAGGGATTGGCGCCGTCATGCGCGCCAGGCGCAAGCCCGTGCTGATGCAGATCGCCTGAGAACTCGTCGCATCTCAGGCGTTAGGGCGGCCCGCGTAACTGGGCCGCCCTTTTCTTTTGCGGCACCGAGGCAACCGCAGCGTCGGCACTACGCGATTCACCTCCGAAGCCGCCCCATCCGAACATGAACAAAAGTTCATTAACGCGGGACGGATCGCAGCCCTACCACTTGCCCCCGGCTGGTTTCAGTTGCCCCTGGCCAGCCCAAAGAAGCGGCCCGGCCTCGCCCCTGTGAGATCGGACCGCTTCTTTGTTTTATGCGAAGAGATGCGGGCCCCCGCCTCACCCATGGGAGGGTTCACGAATTCGCTGCGATCCGTCGCAGGATCAGCAACAATCAGCCCGGCGGTGGATAAGGATCCTGGCCGTAGGTCCACTCGGTTCTGAACTGATTGTCTCGCCCCTGAACCATCACCTGGGCGTCATGACCGTTCTGTCCCGATTGGTGAGCTGCATCGACGGCAATCCGTATCGCAGCTTTTTGCGCAGGATAGGGGCCGTAATGCGTGCCCTCATATTTGATCTTCCATTCGCCTTGGTGGAGAACGACATAGTAATGCGCTCTCCCCACGGCCTCGAAACCTAGGCCAGCGCCACCACCCGACGCGTGCGCCGCATCGCCATCCCGATGCCGCCAAAGCCCAGCAGCATCATCGCCCAGGTCGCCGGCTCCGGCACCGGAGCGCCGGTCAGCCGGACATTGTCGATGATGGCATCGACGTTGGCGACGCCGCTGCTCTGGAATTGCAGGGTCAACGGCCCGCCATTGCCGAGGATATCGGCCGAATAGGTCTGGAAGGTCGTGTCCAGATTGTTGTTGGCGACCGCGAGCAGGCTGAAGGTCACGGCATAATCGGGCAGGCTGAAGTTCAGCATCTCGCTGCCCGACCCGAGCGCGCCATAATCGAAGGTCAGATGATAAAGCTGGCCCGCGACCGTGGCGGGCGCCGTCATGATGATGCCGCTCGGCAGGTTGCCGCTCCCGAACGACACGAAATGATTGCTGAGCGCCCCCGCGCTGCCGGTCACCCCGCAGCAGGGGATATAGTCGGACCCCGCATTGATGTTCGCCTGGCCGGTCGCCGTGAAGCTACCCAACCCGCTCTCGAAATTCTCGTTGATGATGTCCGCCGCGCTCGCCGGCGCCGCAATCGAGACTGCCGCAAAAGCGGCCAACGCAAAGAACAACCTACGCATAACGCAACCCCCTTACGCGACTCACTAACTAACGGTGAGGTTAACTGAAATTAAACAACGAGAGAAGAGCGCCCCCGACATTTTCCTACACCGCGATTTTCTGCTCCACGCTCGCCGATGAGCATCCCCGTCATCTGCGACCGCTGCCGCGCCACCGGAGTGTCCGGCGAAGCGGACTTCTCCCATCTCGGCGACCTCCTCGAGTTCGACCCCGTCCCGCGCAAGACGCAGCGCGCCGACGGCTGGACCCCCGAACGGCAGCGCGCCTTCATCGCCGCTCTCTCCGCCACCGGCTCGAAGCGCATGGCCGCGATCGCCATCGGCATGGCCCCTTATGGCGTCGACCAGCTTCTGAAGGCGGAAGGAAACGACAGCTTCAAGGCCGCCTTCGACCGCGCCATCGCCATCGCCCAGGCGAACGGCAGCCTGAAGATCGCGCAGGGCGTCGCCGATGCCGCCGCCCGCAACGCCCAGCTCGCCCCGCCGCCCTCGCGCCTCCGCGGCTATCGCGCTTTGCCCGACCCGGACATGTCCGACGACCACAAGTGGGACCTCATCCACATGGTCGGCATCAAGTTCATGAAGAAGGTCGCCGCCGAACGCCGCGCCCGCCTCGGCGGAGAGATTGTCGCCGCCGATTTCTACCTCCGCCAGGTCACGGTCATGGAGGTCATGCTTGACCTCCTCTCGACCGACTTCGGCTTCGACGCGCAGTCGGTGCTGCGGCAGCTCCGTCGCGGCGACCACAGCTTGGCTGAGATCGCCTCCACCTGGCTAAGCGACTGGATGGACCGCTCGCGCCGCCTGTGGTGGCAGCAGGAAGGCGAACCCGAACGCCCGCCCCACCCCGACACCCGCTTCGTCAAACGCAGGAAGCACGACGACGGCGACTATGCGACGGAGGTCGACCAGCACACGACCGGCAAATGCAGCGAGCCCGCCTACGGCTACACGACGGAGCAATGGACCGCCCTCACCAACAAGGAGCAATGGGCCGCCCGGGAACGGTTGTTCGCGCAGGACGCCGAGGACCAACGCAGTTGGGAGGCGGCGGCGCACCGAGAGTATGAGAGCAGGCGCGAAAGCGCCACGCGAACATAATCGAGAGATGCGGCACCTGCCCGGCCGGCGGGTCGGCGCAGCCGAGCCCGTTCGACGTCACGGATTCCGTGACGGCCCTTCTTCCTTTCCAGACGCCGTGGGAGTGGAAGTGGCCTACCGCCCCGCCACCGAACAATGCCAATCCTCGAACGCCTGCTGCAGCTCCCGCGTCCAGCAGCCCGAGATCGCGAAGCTCACCCGCACCGCGGCCATGATGTCGGCGGGCAGGGGCCGATCGAACTCCAGCCCGCATTCGTTCCCCTTCGACCAGGCGGTCACGGCAAAGGTGCGCAGCGGCCCCACCGTCAGCACCATCTCCTCGCCCGCGGCGGGCATGTTCTCGCCGCGCAGCCGAGCACCGGTCGGCGAGAAGTCGGCAAGCACCACCGACTGCGTCCGGGAAAGGGTAGAGAAAGAGACATGCACCGGCGCCCGCTCCCGCTGAGCCACACGCCTGCCGCCGCCGATGGATTTGCCGAAGGTCATATGCACACACGGCCTCGCTACCAGAGGCCCCCCACGTTTAGGCTATTGTTGAACTGGAGGCGGTTAAGGACGGGTGGAGCGAGAGGGTTAACGCGAGAGCACCGAGCGCAGCGCGGCCGACGCGAAGCGTTGCCGAAGCAGCGCGAAGAGATGCGGAATCGAAGATGACCGAAGGACAAGCCAGTCCGGCCGGCGGGTCGGCGGAGCCGAACCCGTTCGACGTCACGGATTCACTCCGTGACGGCTCTCGGAGGATCAACCGAAACCACGTCACTGAAACGAACCGTCCAGACCCGCTGGCCGCCCTCGTCGACGACCTCGATCCGGTGGTCGAGCGTCAGATGGCCGTCGCGCACCTCTGCACAGGCCATCTCGCGCGCGCTCGCGAAGGCCCTGATCTTGGCAGCGGCCAGGTCGGGACACTCGCTCCCTTCCTCGTCGATCGCGACCATGTCGTCGTAGAGATTGAAATAATACCGACCCACCAAGCGCCCAACGAGGGGGTGGGGTTCGGGTTGCGGTTACTGATCTAGGTTTGCACGAAGAGATGCGAATTGCCGGCCGACAAGCGCCGCACCTGTCACGAGGCGGTGCCTGCACTAACAAACCCAGCCCGACTGGCGGGCCAAGCGGGTCTGTTAGAGATGATGAATGCCAAAGTTGTGCATCACAAAGGCCCCGCTATCATCAGTAGTCACGCGCGGCTTTGGTAGTGCTGCGTCTAGAGGGCGTGATGTGCAGAAAATAGATCCCGACTTCCTGTTCACAATGGGTGCGTCAATTCATCCATTGCGGCAAATTGCCGATCTCTTCGGGGCAGATGCAGTAAACGCGATTGTGAGGGCGCACGATGCTGTGCTCGGGGCCACAGTCGCGAACAACATTTATTTGCCGTCTCTTAAGCAGAGCCGACCTGTTGGCGAACGGTTCTGCGAGATGCTGAGGCAAATTCACTCACGCACGCAAGAAGCTGACTGGGATCAGTTGCTGACCGAAGAAGAGGTGGCCGCGATCCTCAGGATGATCGTGGAATTTGAGGGCACATACATCACCGAAATGCGGAACGCCGCGATCTACTACATCGCACCGCATAGTGCCTTTGATATCGAAGAACTCATTGCGAACGGAGAAAAGCTTTTTCCGAAAAGCTTGGAGGCCAAAGTGCCAGAAGCAATGCGGGACGTGAAGGATGGCGCGAAGGCGCTCGCCTATCATCTTTGGACCTCTTCTGGATATCACTTCCATAGAGCTAATGAGGCCGTTCTTCGCGCCTACTTCGATCACGTTGCAGTCGGCATTAAGCGCGATCCCAAAGCGACTATGGGTAATCTCGTTAAGACGCTGAAGGACAAGAAGTTGGGCCATACGCCCATCCTGTCTGCGCTGGAGAGCGTCATCGTGTTTCACCGAAACCCGCTGGCGCACCCCGGCGATTTTATCGAAGACGCGGACGAAGCAGTGAGCCTTTACGCCCAGATTCGCTCAACGGTCGGCTACATGCTGGATGAGTTGCCGGGCCCGCCTCCACCCATTGTCGTGCAGGCATTCCCGGTACCCATCAATCCCTAACCGTTGGCTCCGTTTGGTTTCTCGCTTTTTCCGCCTGCGTTCGCGGTTTCCCCCTCGGTGAGGGTGAGTTGTCCAGCGTCCGCGAGTTTTTGAGCCTCGCGCTTGCACCCCGCCCGTCCGCTGGTGTCTCCGGGTTATTCTTCTTCGTTATCGGGTCGTCGAATTGGCATCTTCGTCACTCGATCGCCGAGGTTCGATTTGGGCGCCTGCCTGCGCTGGGACAAGCACCGCTACTTCCTCCCCTTCCTCTTCGCATAACGCGCATCACGCGCCGCCTTCAGCTCGGCCTCCGACTTCGGAGCGGCGGCCGCCGCCTTGGCCGCGGCATCCGCCGTTGCCTTTGCCGCGGCTTCCTCCCGTTCGGCCTTCTTCGCGGTCGCTTTCTCCGCCTTGGCGGCTTCGCGCTCCTGCGCGGCGGCTGCGCGCTCGGCGGCGACCTTCTCGTCGACCGGCGGCTTCGCGCGGAGTTGCTCCAGCGCCTTCTGCTTGGCCTCGGCGGCCTGGGCGGCGCGGTCCTGGAATGTGCTGTTGTAGGTCATGTTTCAGTGATCTCCTGATGGGGCGTATGGACTAGTTCTTCGGGCCGCGCGAGCCGGGGAAGGGGCCGTCTCACGGGAGTGAATCGCGTGACGTCGATCGACACGGCTGCGCCGGTCGTCGGCCGGCTTTCGGCATCTCACCGACATAAGCTCCCGATCGCTGCGCAATCGCTCCCTTATGATCGGTGACTTACCCGTTACCGCACAACCGCAGGATCAACCGTCAGGATAGGCGGCGCCGTGTAACGGACGCTGTAGGTCAGCTCATACGCCGGCACCCGAATCCAGCTCGGCTTGTTCAGCGGCGGCCTCGGCGGGACGCTATAGACCTTGGTGATCGTCAGCGTGTGCGTTCCGGGGCCGAAGTTGGCGGTCCTGGGCCAGGCGTCGAAGGCGCTGTCCTGGGGCTGGGCGTTCGGCTGCTGGTTGATGTTGGCGAGGACGACCAGCTTGTCATAGCCGGCGGTCGGGACCGAAAATGCCGGGAAGGTCAGGTTGACCTCCTGCCCTTCGTTCATCGTCAGCGTCGCCGACTGGCGCGACTGATGATTGGCATGCACTTCCAGCATGATGTTCTCGGTCGGGTAATAGAGCGGGTTGCCGCCGCGATCGCGCGCCTGCAGGCGCTTCAGCTTCTCGAACGTGACCTGTGCGGTCGATCCGACCATGGTCGCCGGGATGATCCGGCCCGGGGGGTCGAAGGCAATGAAGCCGAACCGGTAGTCGGGGGGATCGCCGGGATCGACGCCGATCGTCGCGCAGAGCCTCTGGTCGAACAGGGGCGCCGCAAAGCCGGTGAGCGTCGGGAAATTGCTCCTGACCTGATCGTCCACGAAGCGTTTGACGGTCAGGATATCCTCGATGATGTTCCCGCCCTCGATGCTGGCCGGGCCGGGCTGGCCCCACACGCGGATCTTGCCCTGGCGCGTGAACCAGTTCTCGCAGTGCACGTCGATGTCGAGCGGGATGTAGATCTGCCGGTCCGACGAAGAAGGGATGTCGACGTTGAGGCCGATGTTCATCGGAATCTTGACGTAATATTCGTTCTGCCGGTTCGTATAGAGGGTCGCGACGCGCATCGGCTTGTTCACGCGCAGCGACATCAGCGACACCTTGATATTGCCGTGGCCGGCGTCCTTCAGGCTCTGGTTGGTTGTCGTGATGATCTCGTTCGTCTTGCCTTTGACGAGGAGCGTGATGATGCCGACGCCGATTTCCTGCTGGCTGGACCGATAGGTGGCGGGGCCAAGCGGCGGCGGCGGCGCCGTGGTGAGCTGGGCGGACGCCGGGCCGGGGTCGATCGTCGACCAGGCCAGCATCGCGATGCCCGCCGTACCGATTGCGCCTAAGGTGAATGCACGTGCCTTGCTGGATCGCATCGCCAGTCTCCTGCGCGATCGATTCGGCACGCGGGGAGATTAACTCAAAACGGCCTTGGTTCGAAGCTGTTAGCTTTCGTCGCCCATGCGCAAGGCGGCGATGAAGGCTTCCTGCGGGATGCTGACGCTGCCGTATTCGCGCATCCGCTTCTTTCCCTCTTTCTGTTTCTCCAGCAGCTTCCGCTTCCGGGTCGCGTCGCCGCCGTAGCATTTGGCGGTGACGTCCTTGCGCAGCGCGGCGATCGTCTCGCGGGCGATGATCTTGCCGCCGATCGCGGCCTGGATCGGGATCTTGAACAGGTGGCGGGGGATGAGGTCCTTCAGGCGCTCGCACATGCCGCGG
>Ga0207644_10000511_pt1 | contig 25055 bp, 25 predicted proteins | sample KBSS73metaG_FD_184326 | JGI IMG/M metagenome (GOLD analysis project Ga0207644, IMG submission 184326) | Switchgrass rhizosphere microbial communities from Kellogg Biological Station, Michigan, USA - KBS S7-3 metaG (SPAdes) (version 2) | ecosystem: Host-associated > Plants > Roots > Rhizosphere... | reverse complement strand
CGTCAAGCCTGCCCAGCCCATCAACCGCGCCACCGTCTCGTTGCCGGCGCCGGCGATCAGCGTGATGAAGTTGAGGAGCTCGTGGTCCTCGAGCTTGCGGGTGCCGTCCGGCGTGTCGATGTCGGCATGAGCGAGCGCCGAGATGAAGTCGTCGGTGGGCTTCTTGCGCCGCTCGGCCACCAGCCCCGTCATGTACTCGGCCATCTCGAGGTGCGGGCTCATGCTCGTCATCGACTCCCCGTCGTCGACGTGGAGGATCTCGTCCGCGATCCGGCGGACCATCTCCTGGTCCTCGTCGGGGACGCCGAGCAGCGCGCCGATGACCATCATCGGGAGCTTCATCCCGAAGTCCTGCACGAAGTCGAACCCGCCGGAGCCGACGAGCGGGTCGAGGAAGTCGGCGCACAGCTGGCGGACGCGAGACTCGAGGTCTGCCACCCGGCGCGGCGTCAACGCCCGGTTGAGGATCGACCGATGGATGTCGTGGATCGGCGGGTCCTCGAACAGCATGTTGCGGATCTGCTCGAGCATCTCCGGATTGCGAATCAGCTCGAGAACGCTGCCGTACGCGTTGCTGTAGGTGTGCCAGTCGAGTGACATGTCGCGGACATCGGCGCATCGCGTCACCGCGAAGAAGTCGTACTTGTCGTTGTAGTAGAGCGGCGCCTCGTCGCGCATCCGCTTCCAGACCGGGTACGGGTCGGCGTCGATCGCGTAGTCGTACGGGTCGTAGTAGATGTCGGTCATCGGCCCCCCAAAGTCGGTCTGTCGAGGACTGTACACCTGTGTCAGAATTGGCGCATGAGCAGCGCACGGATGAACGACATGGAGGGTCGACGGGCGCTGGTGGTGGGAGCGTCGGCGGGCATCGGACGGGAGGTGGCGTTGCGCTTCGCCGCGATCGGCGCTGACGTCGCGTTCCACGGCCGGCGGCGCGATCGACTCGAAGAAGCCGTCACGCGGTCGGGCGGTGGCCACGTGATCGTGGCCGACGTGTCGGACCCGGGGCAGTGCGATGCGCTCGTGGCCGAGGCCGTCGCGAACCTGGGCGGGCTCGACGCGCTGGTGTTCGCCGCCAGCTCCTCGCGTCTCTCGCTCGCCCAGGACACGGACGGCGAGGAGTGGGCTCGAGTGTTCGCGTCGAACGTGATCGCCCCGGCGCTGGTGACGCGTGCCGCGCTGCCGCACCTGTCACCCGGTGGGATGTGCGCGTTCATCTCGTCCGAGTCGGTCGGCGCGCCCTACCACGGCCTCATCCCGTACGGCGCGAGCAAGGCGGCGCTGGAGGAAGTCGTGCGCGGCCTGCGCATCGAGCACCCTGCGCACCGGTTCGCGTGCATCCGAGTGGGCAACACCGCGCCGACCGAGTTCGGCCGAGACTTCACCCCGGAGCTGGCCGGCGAGCTGATGCCGAAGTGGGCCGCCCTCGGCCGCTTGCCGGCCCAGGCCATGGATGTCGAGGAGCTCGGTCGTGCCATCGCCGACTCCGTCGCCATCACCCTGGCATCGCCGTCCATCGAGCTCCAGGACATGGTCGTGCGCGCTCCGGGCGGCTGCTTCGCCGGTGACGTCAGCTCGCTCCTCGCCGAGGTCGACGCCAACCGCGAGGCGGCGTACGGGAGCGACCGGTAGCCGCGGTCACGTCTGGCGTGGCGCCATCAGTGAGGCTTCGGTGCGGCCGTCCAGCGTCACCCGGCGACGGGCGAAGCGCCACCGGCCCTCGACGACCCGGTACTCGTCGATGTAGCGGCCCCAATGGTCGAGCCCGACCGCGGTCAGGACCTGGTAGTAGCAGTAGCCCTTGGCGTGTGACTCGTCGGTGACATCGATTTGGTGCGTCGCCGTGAAGTGCCGGACGTGCCACCGCTCGCCACCCGTCGTCGCCGCCCGGTCCTGCGCACCGGTGAAGACCGTGAGGATCTCGTCATGGCCCGTGTACACGCGCCCGTCACCGACGTCCATCACCGCGTCCGATGCGAACAGCTCGACGACAGGCGGAAAGCGCCCAGAGTCGCCGTTGGCGTTGTAGCGGGCGACGAGGTCGCGAATCGCCTCTCGCGCCGCCACCTCCCAGTGCTCCATCAACTCGACCATCCCGTCATCGCAGGTCACCCATATCGCTCGTGACGGCGGCGCCGGATGCCAGCAGCGAGTCGATCGCCTCGGCATCGAAGCCGAGCTCGGCCAGGATCTCGACGGTGTGCTGGCCGATCAGCGGCGACGGGCGCTCGAAGCGGGTGAGCAGGTCGCCGAAGTTCCACATGCTGCCGATCTGCTCGACGTCACCCCACTGGGGATGCGGGTACCGCGCCGCGAGCCCCGACGACCACGTGGCCGGGTCGTCGAAGAACGCTTCCATCTGGTCGAGCCCGACGCGCGTGGCCGCAACGCCTCGCGCCGTGAGCTCACCCAGCAGGTCGGCCGCCGAGCGACCGGCCAGGCCTGCGGCGTCGGGCGCCAGCGCGTCGTCGGTGTCGATGGCGATCCAGCCGTCGGCCACCTCGATGATCCGACGCCCGGGCGAGACACCGAGCTGCTCGCTGTCGAGACGTGGATAGTCGGCGAGCGATCCGTCCGGCAGCTTCATCGTCTCGCTGGTCGTGAGCGCACTGGCGCCGAGCAGCGACGCGCTGACGAACTGGCCCTCGCCGGTGCGCTCCCGCCAGTACAGCCCGAGCAGGGTCGCCAGCAAGGACGCCATGCCGCCCTGGTGGTCCATCATCCCGAACCGGTGCCACATCGGCGGGTTGTCGGTGCCCGCACCCTCGTACTCCCAGCCACTCGCCGCCTGGAACATCTGGTCGAAGCCAGGCCAATCCGCACGCGGACCGATCGGGCCGTAGGAGCTCACGTGGCAGTAGACGAGGCGAGGGTTGATGGCCCGCAGCGACTCGTAGTCGAGGCCCAACTTGCGCGCGGCCGGCATGCGGAGGTTGTGGTGCACGACGTCCGCCGACGCGACCAACGCCTCGAGGACCGGACGCGAGGCGAGGTCCTTCATGTCGAGGGCGATGTCGCGCTTGTTGCGCTGGCAGCCGGCGAACACGCGCTCGACGAAGCGCATCACGTCGCCCGTCGGTGGCTCGACCTTGATCACATCCGCGCCGAGGTCGCCGAGCAGCATCGGTGCGATCGGCCCGGCGAGGTACATGCCGAAGTCGAGGACCTTCAGACCCTCGAGCGGGTGCTGCCGCTGCGCCACCGACGATCGCATCGCGGGTGGGTCTCGTCGCTGTCCGAGCACGTGCTCGGTGTGCGCGCCGAGGCGTGGCGCCGGGCGGATGTGGGACGACGGTGGCGACGTGGTGAACGGGATGCCGGCCTGACGGACAGGCCCGAAGTCGGGGTCGTCGACGTCGACGACGTAGCCGTTCACGTTGCACTGCTCGTCGTCGAAGAAGCCGCCCAAGGGGACGGCGGGCTGGGCAGCGACGTCGCTCGCCCACAGGTCCTCGACCCAGCGGGCGCTGTCGTACTGGAGGAACGCGTCCCGATTGGCGCCCAGGTTGGGGAAGTTCGGGTTGCCGATCCCGTCGCGGGCGTTGGCGAGAGCGATGGCCTTGTCGCCCATCTCGGCGAGCGCCTGCTGCATCAAGGGCGACACGTCGGGGTTCGACATGAGGTGCACCCACACGCCGTCGGCGCACTCGAACAGCGTCGGCTTGGCCGGAGGCCACACGCGCCAGTCCTTGGGCATCCCGACGGCGAAACCGGGGGTCGGCGTGGTCGCTCGGGCCCAGTGCATCGTCATCGGCACGAGCGCGCCTTGAAGAAGGCTGGTGTGCGCCGGACCGCCGACGCCCGTGTCGAGTCGGGCGAGAAGCCGAGCGACCGAGCCGATAGCGGCGAGGTAGGCGGCGCCCCAGCTGCCCAGCGGCATCCGAAGGAACGTCGGTCCGTCGCGTCGCATCGCGACCTGCTCGTCCATCAGGCCGGAGCGGGCCAGTACGAGCGTGTCCGAGGCCAGCAGCTCCTCGTCCGGGTGGCCGATCGGGTAGCCGGTCACGCCGCAGACGACGAGTACAGGATGCCGCGAGCCCAGGGACGCGTCGTCGAGCCGCAGCGCCATGGCCCGCGACGGTGTGAGGTCGTGGACGAGCACGTCGGCGCCGGCGAGCAGCTCGTCGAGTCGCCCCCGGCCGGCATCGGTGTCGAGGTCGAGCACGACGCTGCGCTTTGTCCGGTTCCACGTGGCAAAGCCCGGCGTCCCGCGCGTCGCGACGCCGCTCGGCGGCTCGACCTTCACGACGTCGGCACCGGCGGCGGCGAGCAGGGTCGTCGCCACGGGTGCGGCGATGCCGTCGGCGACCTCCACGATGCGGATGTCGTCGAGGATCCCGCGCGTGTCCATCCGTCTCCCCCTACTGCCCGTCAGGCCGACGACCGTCGGCCATCTCTCGTATCTGACGGTACTGTCTACACTCCCGAAGCGATGCGCTGACGAACGAGGGAGAGTGGGATGACGATCGAGCGGTTCCCGGTCGAAGCGAGCCACATCATGATGTTCGCCCGCGCCATCGGCGATCCGAACCCGGCGTACGCCGACGGCTCCAGCGCACCGCCGACGTTCTCGATGGCGGGTGCGCAGTTCGACGAGGACCACCCGCTGCGACCGAAGTCCGATGCACCGTGGTTCGGCTCGGGGCGTGAGCCCACCGGCGTCAGCCAGGTCGGCGATGGCGATGGCGACATGACCCGGGCGCTGCACGCCGAGCAGCACTTCGAGTACCACCGGCCGGTGCATGCCGGCATGGTGCTCACGACGACGGAACGTGACGGGGAGACGTGGGAAAAGGAGAGCAAGCGCGGCGGCCGCCTCGCCTTCTTCGAGCGCTTCACCGAGTACCGCGACGTGGCGACGGGCGAGCTCGTCATCACCGCTCGCATGGTCGGTGTGGAGACGTCGAAGGCGGTGGAGCGATGAAGGCGAGCGAGGTCGAAGTCGGGGCGTCCCGATCGATGGTCCTGGCCGACGATCTCACCCGCACCCAGATCGTGATGTATGCCGGCGCGTCGGGCGACTACAACCCGTTGCACTCCGACGAGCTGTTCACGACGAAGGTGGCGGGGTACCCCTCGGTCTTCGCCCACGGGATGCTGACGATGGGAATGACGGGGCGGCTGCTCACCGACTGGTTCGGTACCGACCGCCTCGTCCGCTACGGCGTCCGCTTCCTGGGCCAGGTGTGGCCCGGCGACACGCTCACCGCGACCGCGACCCTCCAGGCGCTGCGGGACGAGGACGGGGAACCCGTCGTCGACATCGTCGTCACCACCACGAACCAGGACGGGACCACCGTGGTCAGCGGTACCGCCACCGCTCGGATGGATCCGTAGGTCGCGGCGGCCCGGCGGCTCCCGCCGGACGTCTCCCACCACGTCGGCGCCCGATGCGGTCAGCTGCCGAGCTGCAAGCCCAGCGCCCGTGTGCCGAACAGCTCCGTCTGCATCCGACGCCCGATCGTCGCCGGATCCCAGTAGGTGCCATCGCTCTCGATGGTCTTGTCCTCCGTCCACCCGCCCATCAAGTGGATCTGGTCGCGCACGGCACGGATGCACTGGCCGCTCACGAACCCGGCCTCGTCGCTGGCGAGCCACGCCACCACGGGTGAGCTCACCGCCGGGTTGAGCGGTTCGTAGTCGTCGTCGTCGCCGTACTCGTCCGCCTCCTTGGGCGTGGCTCTCGCCGTGCCGGCGGAGAGTCGCGTCACGGCGCCAGGCCCGATGGCGTTCACGGTCACGCCAATGCTCGCGAGCTCGAGGCTGGTGGTGAGCGTGAGGCCCATGATCGCCGCCTTCGCCGGCGCGTAGTTCGACTGGCCGAAGTTCCCGAGCAGCCCCGCACCGGAGACGGTGTTGATGATGCGGCCGCCGACACCGGCGCCGGTTTCCTTCGCCATGGCGCGCCAGTGCCGCGCCGCCGCACGCGACGTGAGCCACGAGCCGCGCAGGTGGACGCGGAGCACGAGATCGAAGTCGTCGACGGACATGTTCCAGATCGCGCGGTCGCGCACGATGCCGGCGTTGTTCACGAGGATGTCGAGCCGGCCCCATGTCGCCACGGCGAGGGCGACCATCGCGTCGGCCTGGGCTTCGTCGCCGACGTCGCCGTAGTCGGCGACCGCCTCGCCGCCGCGCTTCTCGATGAGGGCCACGACCTCGTCGGCGTCGCGTCCCTGGCCTTCGCCCGCGACCGAACTGCCGAGGTCGTTCACGACGACGCGCGCGCCGTGCTTGGCCAGCTCGAGTGCGTGCGCCCGGCCGATTCCGTGACCGGCGCCCGTGACGATCGCAACCTTGCCGTCGAGACGCATGACGGCGACGGTAGATGAGGCCGCTACGCGAGCGCGCGGTGATCCGGGGACGGAAATCGTGCCGACATCGTTGCGCTCGACGTCAGCGGAGCCACGGGGTCTCGTACTGCGCGGCACGAGCCTTCTTCATGCCGCCCAGGCCCTCGCTGTCGAGGATCTCGCGGAAGGTGCGGCCGTCCGGCGCCTTGGCCGTCGGGCTGTTGCTCAGCGTGATGACGTCGCCCGCCGCGCCCGCCAGGCGCCCGGCCGCGTCCCCCGATGCGTCGGCGATGTTGTCGATCGTCCGCTTGTTGAGCAGCGCCGCTTCGCGGGGCAGCCGGGCGATCCGGCGGCAGAGCTCACGTGCCCGCTCGAGGAGCTCGTCCTCCGGTTCCACGGTGAGGACGAGACCGATCTCCCGCGCGGTCCGGGCGTCGATCAGCTCACCGGTCAGGACCAGGAACTTCGCCCACTGCCGTCCGACGACCGGTACGAGGGGGCTGGCGCCCACGAGGCCGATGCGCCCTTCGGGCACGCCGAAGCGGGCGCTCTCGGCGGCGACGGCGAGATCGCACGCCGCCACGAGCTGCAGCGCGGCGCCGAGGCAGTAGCCGTGGACTGCGGCGACGACGGGCAGGGCGGCGGCGCGGAGACGGTCGTGGAAGCGCTCCGCCCGGCCGAGGAACTCCGACTGCTCGAACGCCGTGTCGCGCCGGGCGTTGCCGGTCAGGTCGCCGCCCGCGGAGAACGCCTTGCCCGCACCCCGCAGGAGAAGGCACCCCACCGCAGGGTCGTCCTCGGCGTCGGCGACCGCCCACAGGATCTGGTCGCGCGTGCCTCCGGGGCGGGCCGAGATCGGGTTGAGCTGGTCCGGGCGGTCGAGCGTCACCTCGGCGACGCCGTCCACCTTCTCGTAGGTGATCTCGTCCAGCTCCATGGCCGGGGTTCTAGCCGACGGCGAGCCGCCGTGCGCCCCTCTCCCGCGTTGGGGGAAGCCCTACATCCCGCTGAAATCTGACACGACCGTACGCTCGCGTCGGTCATCGGTCGCACCCGCGCCGGACCAGGAGGGTGTCATGGAGGATCGCTTCCGTTACGACGGCAAGCGGGTGCTCGTCGTCGGTTGCTACTCGGGCATGGGTGCGGCGGTTGCGAAGGTGGTCTCGTCGCTCGGCGGCGAGGTGCACGGTGTCGACTTCCGGGAGCCCGACTACGAGCTGGCGTCGTTCACGCTCTGCGACCTCCGGGACCGCGCCGCTATCGACGACGTCCTCGCATCGCTCTCGGGCCCGATCGACCGGCTCTTCTACTGCGCGGGCCTCCCGCAGACACGCCCGGCACCCGAGGTCTTCGCGGTGAACTTCGCCGCGATGCGTCACGTCGTCGAAGGCGTGCACCCCCACATCCCCAAGGGCGGCGCCGTCGCCATCATCTCGTCGAACGCCGGGTTGCAGTACATGGAGCACATGCCGCTCCTCATGGAGGTGCTCGGCACCGACGGCTACGACGGCGCGCGCGCGTGGGCGGACTCGCACCCCGACGAGCTCGGCGACGGCTACATGCTGTCGAAGATGGCGATCATCCTCTACACGATGAAGCGCGCCATCGAGGTCGTCGGGGACGGCGTCCGCGTCAACTGCATCAGCCCGGGACCGACCGCGACGCCGATGATGCCGGAGTTCGAGAAGGCCGCCGGCGCTGAGTTCATCGCCAAGTTCAACGGGCCGATGGATCGCCAAGCCCAGCCGGAGGAGCAGGCGTGGCCCCTGGCGTTCCTGAACAGCGATGCCGCCAGCTTCGTCACCGGGTGCAACGTGGTCATCGACGGTGGGTTCCTCGCCGGTGTGATGACCGGCGCCATCGACGTGGCCAAGCTGGTCGAGGAGGGCCAGGCAGCGCTCGCAGCTCGTCAGGGGTGATCGGACCGCTTGAAGGGTCCGGGTCAGGTCGGCCCGGGCTCCTTCGGCAGTCCGAGGACGCGTTCGCCGATGAGGTTCTTCAGCACCTCCGTCGTCCCGCCGGCGATGCCGTAGGAGGGACTCATCGTCAGCCCGTCGGCGTACGGCAGCCCGCCGCCGCCAGCCACCGCGCCGATGCCGACGGCATCGACGGCGAACACCCGCAATGCTTGGCCGAAGCTCGACCAGGCGAGCTTGATGATCGTGGACAACGGGCCCGGAGCGCCCACCTCTGCCGCGAGCGACCGTTCGCCGGTGAGCCGCAGGAGCTGCGACTCGATGTAGAGCCGCACGGCCCGGTCGCGCGTCGCGCCGCGCAGGTCACCTCGCGCCGCGAGGTCGGCGATCAGCTTCTCCGCATCCGAGGAGAGCTCGCCACACATCCCGATCACACCGGCCCGCTCGAAGCTGAGGGTGGTCATCGTGACGCGCCAACCTTCGTTCACCGGGCCGAGCAAGGCCGTCCGTGGCACGCGCACGTCGTCGAAGAACAGCTCCGCGAACTCGGCGGCCCCGTTCATCTGGCGGATCGGTCGGCGACTGATCCCCGGCAGGTCCAACGGGACGAGGAGCGCAGAGATGCCTTTGTGCTTCGGCGCGCTCTGGTCGGTTCGCACGAGCAACATGCAATGTGTCGCGTGCATGCCGATCGAGGTCCAGATCTTCTGCCCGTTCACGACGAAGTCGTCGCCGTCGACGTCGGCGCGCGTCCGGAGTCCGGCGAGATCGCTGCCGTTGTCGGGTTCGCTGAACCCCTGACACCAGAGCTCGTCGACGGTGAGGATGCCGCGCAGGTGGCGCTTCTGCTCATCGGTGCCCCACGCGGCGATCGTCGGTCCGACGTTCTTCACGCCGTAGACCGAGACCAACCGTGGCGCGCCGAGCTCGGCGAGCACCACGTAGCACGCAACCTGTTCCTCGACGTCGAGCCCCATGCCGCCGATCTCGACCGGCCATCCGGGCGCCGCCCACCCGTGGCTCGCGATCTGACGCTGGAAGTCGAGATCGGCATCCCACTCGGTCGACGCCCCCCAACGTGCTCGATGCGTCGGAAGGATCTCTTCCTCGAGCAACTGGCGGAGGCGTTCGCGCGGCGCGGTCACGAGTCGGACGTTACGAGCGCAGATATTTCCGCCATGTCTCTTCGGTGATGGAGGAACACACGTGACCGGATGCCCGGTGGCCCACGACTACGACCCGCTCGACCCGGCGATCATGGTCGATCCGTATCCCTTGCTGGACCGGTTGCGGCGTGAGGCGCCGGTGTTGTACGTGCCCGCCCTCGACCACTACATCGTCACGCGCTTCGACGACATCGAGGCGATCCTGACGGATCGTGAGACGTGGTCGGCAGCCAACGCGTCGTCGCCGCTCATGCCGGTGTGCGCGGCGGCACAAGAGGTGCTCGCCGAGGGGTTCAAGCGCGTCCCGACGCTCAACAACGCCGACCCGCCCCGCCACGGGCCGATGCGCAAGTCGGTCCTGGCGGTCATGACGCCCCGTCGCCTGCAGGCCCTCGAGCCGAAGCTGCGCGACTACGCCGAGAACCTCGTCGTCGGCTTCCGTGACGAGGACGTCATCGACTTCGTGCACGAGTTCGCGTTCCCGTTCCCGGGTTACGCCGCGTTCAGCCTGCTCGGCTTCCCGGACACCGATACGGAGATGCTCAGGGAGTGGAGCCGCACCCGGGTCCTTCTCACGTACGGTCAGCTGTCCGAAAGGGAGCAGGTCGCAACGGCGGCGGACGTCGTGCGCATGTGGCGCTACGTCGAGGACTTCGTTGCCCGTCGCCACGCCGAGCCGGTCGACGACCTCACCAGTGACCTCGTGCGTCTCTCGCGCGACAAGCCAGATCAGATCAACGAGTTCGACATCGTCAACATCGTGTACTCGATGGCGTTGGCCGGGCACGAGACGACGACCAACACGATCAGCAGCGGCATGCTCGCGCTCCTCCGGAACCGCGATCAGTGGCAGCGCCTCGTCGACGATCCGGGCGCCATCCCCAAGGCCGTCGAGGAGATCCTGCGGTACGACGGGCCGATCCTGAACCACCGCCGGGTCGCGACGGTCGGCACGCGGATCGGCGACATCGACATCCCGGCCGGTTCGCGGATCCTGATGTGCTTCGCTTCGGCCGCGCACGATCCGGCGCACTTCGGCGACGACGCCGACGCGTTCCGGGTCGACCGGTCCGGGGCCGAGTCGCACCTGGCGTTCGGGAAGGGGGCCCACTTCTGTCTCGGCGCCCCGCTCGGCCGGCTCGAAGCCAAGATCGCCCTCGAGCTGCTCACCACGATGACGCCCGACATCGAGCTGGTGCCCGATCAGGACATCGAGTACAGCCCGAATGCGCTGTTCCGCTCGATCCGGTCGTTGCTCGTCGCGCCGGGAGGCCTCGCCGCCACACGCGCCAGCTCTACCTGACGCACGACGCCTCCGTCAGTCGCGTCCTGGCTTCGTGTCGCGTCCCTACGCGCGCACGACGGGCTCGCCGTCACCAAGCACGTCGAGGACGTGCATGAACCGGTGCACGCCGATGGCGGTGGCGCAGATCCACCCCAGCTCGACGATCTCCTCGGCGCTGAACTCGGTGGCGAGCTGGCGGAAGGTGTCGTCGTCGACGGCGTGATGATCGGTCGCGAGGAGGTCGACGAACTGCAGGGCGAGCACCTCACGCCGGCTGAACACGGAGGGGTCGGGATCGACGAGGCATGCGACCTGGTCCTCGGTGACGGTCTCGTCCTTGCGAGACATGGAGCACGGCTCGCACGCACCGAGCTGCGCGCTCCGGAGCCGGACGAGCTCGTGGAGCCGGTCGTCGAGCGCGCCGCAATGGAACTGCGCCTTGTAGCTCTCATCCATCGCCCGGAGCGCCACCTTGCTGTGCGCGACGATCTGCAGGGGCAGCGGCGTCGTGTACATGCCGGTGGCGCGGCCGGCCTCGATGCGCCCCCGTGACTCGTCGTCGAGGTCCTCATACGGGATCGGTTCGATTCGAGCCATGGGGGGACCTCCGCGGTCGGTGCCGACGATGAAACCGTAGAGGTGCAACGTCGGATCGTTCCCGGGTCGGACGCCATCGACATCGCGTCGACATGTGCGCGCGCCGTCATCATGGCTCCGATGGCTGACACACCAGCAGTGGAGGACGCCGCGCCCAGCGCGACGCTGGCTCGGTACGCGAACCCGCTGCTACGACTCCTGTTCCGGACGCCCTTGAAGCGGTCGCTCGGCCGGCAATTGGCACTGCTGCGCTTCACGGGCCGGAGATCGGGGCGGACCTACTGCTTCCCGGTCGGCGTGCTGTCGGTCAGCGGCCCGCGCATCATCACCTCGCGGCGCTCGTGGCAGTCGAACTTCGACGGCGGCATGGACTGCGACGCGCTGCTCGACGGCCGATGGCAGCGCGTGCGGGCGGAACGTGTCCCCGACGTCGACGAGACCGCTGACCTGTTCAGCGAACTGATCGAGACGTTCGGTCGCGCCAACGCGCCCCGCCGCCTCGGGCTCCGGGTCAACGTCGACCGGGCGCCGACGCACGAGGAGCTGGTCGAGGCCGTGCGACGCATCAAGCTCTCGATCATCCGCATCGACGCGGCTGTGTGAGGACGACATAGAGCGGACATCGACGCGTCGTTAGGGTCGCTCACAAGGCGACGATCTCTCGATCTCGCTCAACAGCGGTGGCTGCCCTGCCTTGGGGTAGCTCGCGCGACGAGCCTTCGATCCCCCGTCGGAGGGCAGGCGATCAGCCGGAGTCGCGCGGGCTATCCGACGGCAGGGTTGCCCAACCGATCAACAGCGAAGGTGAGCTCCCATGGCGCGTGGACTCGTTGACGTGCACCACCACGTCGTGCCCGTTTCCTACTTCGAGTATCTCGCCTCGAAGGGCATCAATCATCCAAGCGTCTTCGAGAGCGCCGAGTCGAGCCATCTGGCGATGATGGACGAGTACGGGATCGAACGAGCGGTCCTGTCCGTCGCCGCACCTGGCGTCCACTTCGGTGACGACAAAGAGGCGCGGGACCAAGCGAGGCGGATCAACGAGTTCTCCGCCGACCTCGCGGCGCGGTACCCAGATCGGTTCAGCTACTTCGCGTGCTTGCCCTTACCCGACGTCGACGGCGCGATCGAGGAGGTGCTGCACAGCCTGAAGGACGGAAGCGCGAAGGGCGTGGTCCTCCTCACGAACATCCAAGGCCGCTATCTCGGCTACCCCGACTTCGATCCGTTGATGGAGGAGCTCGCGAACGAGAAGGCCTTGGTGTTCGTGCACCCAACCCCGATGCAGGGCATGCACCAGCCCCGATTTCGTCCAGCGCTGGCCGACTTCCTGCTCGATACGACAAGAGCTGCCATCGGGCTCGTGACATCGGGAACGGTCTCACGCTTTCCCGATCTTCGGTTCATCCTCTCCCACGGCGGAGGGTTCGTGCCGTACGCCGCCCACCGCATCGCCTGGCTCAGCGAGATGTTCGACGACAAGTACAACGACGGTCGAGCCGGAATGTCGGCAGACGAGATCCTGGCCGGGCTGCGCAGCTTCTACTTCGATCTCGCACTGTCGTCGAGCGGCCCCCAGCTCGCCGCTCTGCTCAACTTCACCGACACGCGCCACCTGCTCTACGGGAGCGACTGGCCGTATGCCGGAGAGCGCACCGTCACGCACTTCCTCGAGGAGTACGAGGGCTTTGGTGACCTCACGACGGAGCAGCGGGCGCAGATCGCACGTGGAACTGCTGCCGACCTCGGCCTTGTGTAGTGCGACCGTTGACCACGACTCCGGAAGGAGCTCTCCATGTCTGAACTGCGCGAGGTGACCCTCGACGGACGCGTGTGCATCGTCACGGGCGCGGGCCGGGGGATCGGGCGTGAGTACGCGCTGATGCTCGCGGACCGCGGTGCGAAGGTCGTCGTCAACGACGTCGGCGGATCCCGTGACGGGACCGGTACAGACGCGGGGCCGGCACAACAGGTGGTCGACGAGATCACGGCCGCCGGCGGGGAGGCTGTTGCCAACACCGACGACATCTCGACGTGGGTCGGCGGAGAGCGGATCGTGACGCAGGCCATCGACGCGTTCGGCGCGCTCGACGTCCTCGTCAACAACGCCGGCATCCTCCGCGATCGCATGATCTTCTCGATGAGCGAGACCGAATGGGACGACGTCATCCGGGTGCACCTCAAGGGGACGTTCATCACCACCCGCCACGCCGCGGCGTACTGGCGCGACCGATCCAAGGCGGGCGAGTCGAACGACGCTCGCGTGATCAACACCACGTCTGCGTCGGGCATCTATGCCAACCCGGGTCAGTCCAACTACGGCGCCGCCAAGGCGGGCATCGCCGCCTTCACCCAGATCGTGGCCCAGGAGCTCGGTCGCTACGGCGTCACCGCCAACGCCATCGCACCCGGTGCCCTGACCCGGCTCACCGAGGGCCTCACGCCCGAAGGGCAGGCGCTCCCGAACTACGAACCGAGGTGGGTCGCGCCGATCGTCACGTGGCTGGCATCGCGGCAGTCGGATGACGTCACGGGCCAGGTGATCGAGTCGTCGGGCCGGGTGTTCGCGGTGGCCGAGGGCTGGCACCGGGGCCCGGCGGTGGCCGACGTCCCCTCCGAAGCCGAGGAGGTGGAGGCGCTCCTGCGCAAGCTCCTCGCCGATGCGCGACCACGGACGGTCATGACGGAGGCGCTGTGATCGCCGAGGCCCGGCGATGAAGTTCCTCTACGTCTATCCCGAGCGGACCGGCCCGAGCGGCAGCATGCTCGATGCCGGACCGATCGCCGAGGTTGCGGCGGCGGTCGAGGCGGCCGGCTTCGACGGGATCGCGTTCACCGAGCACCCGGCCCCAGCAGCCGCTTGGTTGAACGCCGGGGGGCACCAGACGCTCGACCCATTCGTCGCTCTGGGTGCCGCATCCGCGGCGACGACGCGGATCACCCTGCTGACGTACCTGACGGTCGTGCCGTACCGCAATCCGCTGCTGCTTGCCAAGGCCGCCGCGACGCTCGACCTCATCTCTTCCGGGCGCGCGGTCCTGGGCGCCGGGACCGGCTACCTCAAGGGCGAGTTCCGCGGGTTGGGCGTCGACATGGAGGAGCGCAACGCGCTGTTCGACGAAGCGCTCGAGGTGCTGCCCCTGCACTGGAGCGGCGAACCCTTCTCGTACGAGGGTCGGCACTTCCACGCACGCGACGTGATGGCGCGCCCCTCTCCCGAGCGACCGGTCCCGTTGTGGCTCGGCGGGAACTCGATGCAGACGCTCCGCCGTGTCGCGGCGGGCGCGCAGGGTTGGATACCGCTCTTCGTTCCCCCCGAAGCGGTGGTGACCGTTCGCTCACCCAACCTCGTGACCGTCGAGGACCTTGCCGCTCGCGTTGCGACCCTTCGCGAGCTGGCGGGGGAGCGAGCTGCCGAGCTCGAGATCGTCCCGCCGTACCACGACCCATCGTTGCGTACGCCAGCCGCCGACGCGACGCGTCACCGCGACGCCTTCGACGCCCTCGAGGCCGCCGGCGCGACCGGGGTCGTCGTGAACGGTCCACCCTCCGCGAGCACGGCCGAGACGCTCGCCTTCCTCGATGCATTCGGGAGCTCTTACCTCACCTGATGTCGCCCATTTCTCAGCACGTCAGGTGATGGCGCCGCTGACCGTACCGAGAGGAGTTGTGAGACGTGCGAGCAGCAGTTCTCCGCCGTGGCCGCATGGTGGTCGCCGATGTCCCCGAGCCGGTGCCAGGCCGGGGTCAGGTGCTCGTCGCCGTGAAGGCATGCGGCATCTGCGGTTCTGACCTCCACTTTGCCCACGCTGGCGCCGAAGATCTTGCCATTCGCCGCCAGATGGAGCGTGCGCTATCTGCAGGCGGCACGGCCGATATCGATCTCGACGCGGACGTGTTCATGGGGCACGAGTTCGTTGCCGAGGTGCTCGAGCCGGGACCTGATACGGAGTGTCTTCCCGCAGGAACGGTCGTCACCGCGTTCCCGGGTCTCCGGACGCCTACTGGCATGGCTGGCATCTTGTACAGCAACACGATCCACGGCGGGTTTGGTGAGCGGATGTTGCTCACCGCGCGGCTCCTTCTGGCGGTGCCCAACGGCTTACCTGAGGCGCATGCTGCCCTGACCGAGCCGTTGGCCGTTGGGCTCCACGCGGCGAACCGTGCGGAGATCGGTGCGAACGACGGCGCGATCGTCCTGGGTGCAGGCCCTGTCGGCCAAGCCGTGATCGCCGCGCTTCGGATGCGGCGCGTCGCGCCGATCATCGCTGCGGACCTCTCGGAGACTCGCCGAAACCTCGCCGTAGCGATGGGTGCACACGAGGCCGTGGATCCGCGCATCGACCCGCCGTTCGACGCCTGGGACCGGCACGGCCGCGAACATCCGCCGGTCGTGTTCGATGCCGTGGGCGCACCAGGCGTGCTGAACGAAGCGATCCGGACGGCACCCCGTCGGACGCGACTCGTCATCGTCGGTACGTGCGTCGGAGGCGACACGATCACCCCGTATTGGGCCCTCGCCAAGGAGCTCGACATACGTTTCTCGATGGCATACAACCGCACCGAATTCGCCGATTCGCTTCGTGCGCTCGGAGAGGGCGAGGTCGATGTCACGCCGCTGATCACCGGGCAGGTCGATCTTGACGGCGTGCAGGATGCGTTCGACTTGCTCGCCTCGCCGCAAGACCACTGCAAGGTGCTCGTCACACCCTGACCTGGTCCACGGTGGGACCGAGTCGAGGGCGTTCATCTACATGACGGAGTTCACCCGGTTTCCGTACACGTGAAGGGACCGGGATCGTTCAGTACTGCGGCACCAGAGCCGAGGTGTCCTCGCTGGTCATCATCTTCATGAGGAGGCCGCTGTCCCAGTAGTCCGTCCATCGGACGATCTTGTCGTCGCGCACGACGAAGACTCCCATGACCGGGAGGCCATGTGCGTTCCCGTCTGGTCCGGTGATCATGTCGATCCGCTCGTTCATGACGATGTCGCCCTCGGCGACGACGTTGACGGTCCGGTACTCGTAGGAGTCGGGGAACATGGCGAACTGCCCGGCGACGTTCGCGAGCACGGTCTCGATCCCTGCGGCGGCTTCCATGCCGACGTTCTGGTACACGATGTCGTCGGCCAGCAGCGGTCGCAGGGCCTCGGCATCACGCTTGATCATGAGGTCGCAGAACTCCTGGACCACGTCCTTGGCTGCCATCGTCACTCCTCCTGTGTGGGTGGCGGCGACCGTACAAGCTTCAGCTGCAACCTGCATGCGAAACTGGGAGACATGCTCCACGAACGATCAGAAGCCGCGGTCCGATGGCTGACCCTGGATCGACCCGAGGCGCTGAATGCGTTCACGGCCGCTGACTATGTCGCCCTGGGTGAAGCGATCGACGCCGCGGGTGCGGACCAGGCGATGCGGGTGGTCGTGCTCACCGGCGCTGGGCGGGCATTCTCGGCTGGCGCCGACCGATCGCTCTTCGAGGGACCGCTCGATCCGGCGACCTCGGATCACGTCCGCGGCGCGTTCGGGGCGATGCTTCTGGCCCTGGCGAGGTGCGAGAAGCCAATCATCGCCGCCGTGAACGGGCTGGCCGTCGGCATCGGGGCGACGATCCTGCTGCATTGCGACCTCGTGATCCTGGCCGACTCCGCTCGGCTGAGGCTGCCGTTCACCGGCCTCGGACTGGCCCCGGAGGCCGCCAGCTCGGTCCTGCTTCCGATGCGGGTTCGGTGGGGCGACGCTCTGTGGTGGCTGCTGTCGAGCGAGTGGGTCAGCGCCACCGAGGCGCTCGCCGCTGGGCTGGCGTGGCGAGTGGTCCCCGACGACGATCTCGCGTTCAACGCAGCCGCAGTCGCTCAGACCCTTGCGGCGCTTGATCCTGCGTCCGTCGCGGCCACCAAGAGACTGGTCCTCGAGGGCCGCGTCGAGGTGGTGACCGCTGCGTTGGATCGCGAGAACGCAGCGCTGGAATCGCTTGTCGGCGGGCGATCGACGGGCGACTGACCGGGTCGGGCCGAGCTCAGGGTGCCGCGAGGCCGGCGACGAGCGCGGCGACCGAGGTGCCGACGGCCTTGCGGGCCTTCTTCGGCTGCTTGGCGTGGGCGATGAAGAGCGCGGCCTCGTCGATGACCGAGAGGAGCAGATGCGACATCGCCTCTGTGTCGGCCACGGCGAGGCTTCCTTCGGCGTTGCCTTGGTCGAGCATGAGCTTCAGCGCGCCGAGGCCGTGTCGGGCCTCGACTTCACGCCATTTCTCCCAGCCGAGGACGGCGGGTCCGTCGACGAGGAGGATGCGTCGCACCTCCGGTTCGAGGGAGGCGTCGAGAAATGCGGTGAGGGCTTGATCGAGGCGCTGGTGCCAGCTCTCCCCGGTGATGTTGGAGGCGACTTTGGCGCCGAGGTCGACTTCGATGACCTCGAGCACCTCGAGGAAGAGCTCTTCCCGGTTGGCGAAGTGGCCGTAGAGGGCGCCGCGGGTTCCGACTCCGGCGGCCTGGACGATGTCGTTCGTGCTGGTGGCGTAGAAGCCATCCTCGGCGAAGAGCCGACGGGCGGCCGCGACGATCCGCTGGCGGGTCTGCTCCGCCATCTCCTTCCGCACGCCGACCATCCTCGGAACGGTACCGCCGGCTCCGGCAGCCACCTTCGCATGCAGTCTGCACCTGAAATGTAGAGTGCCCTCTAGTGCGCATACGGCGCTGGCGGATGGCGACACGAGGTATCCGATGAGTGAGACCTGGGAGGAAGGCTCGGTCGAGCTCGACGGGGTGACGGTGCGCTACCGCGCCCGCGGGGCGGGCCAGACGATCGTCTTCGTCCACGGTGTGTGGGTCGGTGGGTCCCTGTGGGATGACGTGGCCGAGCACCTGGCGGGGTTCCGGTGCATCCTCCCGACCTGGCCGCTGGGCGCTCACCGCGACCCCGCGCCGGGCGCCGATCTGAGCGCGCTCGCGACCGCCAAGCGGATCCCCGCGTTCCTCGAGGCGCTCGATCTGACCGAGGTCACGCTGGTCGGCAACGACACCGGTGGCGGCCTGTGTCTCGCAGCCCTGGGCAGCGGGCATGACGGCGTCGGCCGAATCGGTCGGCTCGTGCTGACCAATTGCGACAGCTACGAGCACTTCCCACCCCAGGGCTTCGACACCATGATCAAGTTGATGCGGGCGGCCCCGCCCCTCGGCAAGGGCCTGCTCCGAGCCTTCGCCAGCGGGCTCGGACAGAAGGCCTTCCTCAAGTCCGTCTGCACCATCCCGCCCAAAGGACTCCGGGCCGCGGCGATCTTCGAGGCGTTCACGACGAGCCGCGCGGCCCGAGCCGACGCCCTGCGGATCACGCAGTCGCTGAAGCCGTCGGTCACCCTCGACGCCGTGGGCGCGCTCAAGGCGTTCCCCAACCCGGTACTGCTCGCCTGGGGCGACAAGGACAAGCTGTTCCCGCTCGAGCACGCCCGCCGGCTCGAGGCCGACTTCCCGGACGCCACGCTCGAGGTCATCGGCGGGGCCAGCACGTTCGTGATGTTGGACCGACCGGAGGAGCTGGCCAGCCTCATCACCGGGTTCACCGAAGGAGCGACCCCCCGATAACCGACGTCTACTACGACCGCTTCGATTACGAGATCGACGCCGACTCTCGCCCGGCTCGAAGGCCGCGTCGCCCTCGACGAGGTCCTCAACCGCTTCCCGACCTGGGACGTCGACTGGGACAACGCCGCCAGGCCCACACCTCTACGGCGCGGGGCTGGGAGAACCTCCCGGTCTTCGCCTACTCGGACGCGATCATCGCGGCGATCACGTCGCGGGCGGCCCGCCCGGTCGGAAAGCCGAGGTACGTCGCGGCGTGGTAGACGATCTCCTCGAGCTGCGGGACGGTCACGCCGTTGCGGAGGGCTACGGGGATGTGATCGCCGAGGGCGCCTCGATTGGAGAGGCCGATGAGCATCCCGATGGTGATGAGACTGCGGGTGTGTCGGTCGAGCACATCGGTGCGGGCCCACAGGTCGAAGTAGCAGCTCTCGAGCTCCATGTAGTCCAGCTCCGCGGCGAAGCCGTCGGCGACTGCATCCTCGGACACGTCGAGCAACGGCGAGTCCGGTTCCATGTCGCGCAGCACGTCGCGGGCGGTAGCTCGCTTGTCGCTGCCTCGTGCCTCTCGCCGGTCCTCGTCGACCGGTGCGCCGGGGTCCTCGAGCATGCCGTGTTCCTGCAGTGCATTGAGGATGGACTGGTGTGCCCATGCCGAGGCCGGCGAGCCGACGTAGGGGCGGGCATGCACGACGATCGCCGCCAACTCGTCGACGGTCACGCCGTTGTAGATGGCGGCGGGCGCGTGGAAGCCCAGCTCGAACTGGTTCCCGACGTTGCCGGCCCCGACCATCATCGCCACCGTCACCAAGCTCCGTTGCCGGTGGTCGAGGTGCTCGGTGCGGCTCCAGATGTCGCAGTAGGAGTCCTCCATGCCCATCGCCGCGATCTCGGCGGCGAAGAACCCCTTCGGGATCGCCCCTCCCATCTGGATGTAGCCGGACTTCGGGAGCATGCGGCGGATCTGCTCCATTCCGAGCGTCCGCTTCTCGCTGCCGGTTCGCTCGCGCTTTTCCAGTGCGGCGGCGACCTTCTTGGTGGCCACGGCTACGCCTGTCCGAACGCGTCGGGATCGGCCTGGACCGCTGCCGGGACCGGGTGGCGGAACAGCTCCGAGGCGTTGCGCCACGCGATCCGCTCGGCGTCCTCGACCGGGAGGTCACCGAGGAGCCATTGCGCCCGGGCCTGAGAGTCGGGCCAGCTGGTGTCGGCGTGGGGGTAGTCGACCTCGAAGGTGATGCGATCAATCCCGATTCGGTCGCGCTGCGGCATGGCCGATGGGTCGTTCAGCGTGCAGAACCAGAAGTTGCGGCGGAACACATCCGCGGGCCGAACGTCGTCGGGCCACTGCACCTTGGCGTCCCGGTAGCCCTCGGCGTGGTCGAGCCGGTCGTAGACGGCGGCGACCCAACCGATCCCACCCTCGCTCATGCAGATCTTGAGGTTCGGGAAGCGGAGGGCCATCCGGGCATGCAGCCACTCCATTGCCGTCATCATGGCGTAGCCGGCCCCGAACACCGTCGCGACCGCCATCGTGCCTTCGGTCAAGGCGGGGAGGCCGGAGGAGCCGGTGTGGATGCAGATGACCGTGTCGGTCTCTTCGCACGCCCGCCAGATCGGATCCCAGAAGGGCGAGGCGAGCGGTGTGAAGCCGAGCTTGCCCGGCAGCTCGGGGAAGCTCACCGCCTTGAAGCCCCGATCGGCGTTGCGCCGGATCTCGGCGGCGGCCACGTCGGCGTCGTGGAGCCACGGGATCTGGCAGGGGATCAGTCGGTCGGGGTGGGCGCCGGCCCACTCCTCGATGTGCCAGTCGTTCCACGCCTTGACCGTGGCCAGCGCGTAATCCCGGTCGGGCAGTCCCTGTAGGCGCACGCCGGCGAAGCCGACGAGTGAGGGGAAGTTGAGCGAGGCGTAGACCCCGTCGACGTCCATGTCGGCGATGCGCTGCTCGACGTCGTAGGCGCCTTCCCGGATCATGTCGAATCGCGTCGGTTCGACGAGCGGACCCTCCTTCTCCTGGCCGGCCACGGCGTTGATGGCGATGACCGAGAGCACGGTGTCATCGAACACCCATACCTGGTTGCCGTCGTCGGTATCGACGACCCGCGGCGCGCGGTCGCTGTACTTCGCCGACAGTCGGCCGCTGAAGAGATCAGCGGGCTCGACGAGGTGATCGTCGACCGAGACGATCACGTGCTGGCGCGGCCGGCGCTCCGGCCGGGAGTTGACCTCGGGCACGCGGGACGGCGCGAACGCCGCGATCCCTGCCGCGAACGCAGCCGCCTCCAGCGGGCTCTCGGTGGTGCTCACCGGCCCGGATCGTCACTCGGTGGACGTCCACAGTCAGATGCAGCCTGCATCCCAGATACGGTACTGAGCGCACTCATCTCCGTCAACGCGACGAGCTTGGTCAGTGCGAGTCGCAGAAGCTCGTCGTCCTCGAGGTCGTCGCGTGTCTTCCCTGCCGAGAACTCGATCGCCTTCTCGGCCGCGTCGCGCAGGTGAGGAAGTCGGACGAGGTCGTCAGGCGGCGTCATACACCGTGCGTGCTTGGCCGGAGACCTCGTCGCGGAAGTATCGGCTCAGGTCGCCGAGCGTCCGCAGGTCGACGGAACAGCCGAACATCTCGCCCAACTCGAGCTCGAGGGCGGCGATGCCGAGGAGACCCGGCGTGTGTCCCGGCTGGAACTCGACGAGCAGGTCGATGTCACTATCTGCTCGCAGCTCACCCCGAAGCGCCGATCCGAAGAGCCGCAGGCGCCGGATGCCGTGCATGAGACAGAACGCCCGCAAGCGACCCTCATCGATCGGGACACCGGGCGCGAGCTCCACGACCATGATCGTCGCAGGGTCGGTTCGCCGTGGGCATGACGATTCGTCCGAGAGGCTAGAGGAGCGTCAGCTCTGGCCACCGGCGGCCAGAGCAGGTCCTCATGAAGCCGCCGGATGGCCGACGCAATAGCGGGGTTGGCCAGCAGACGGAGCAGATCGCCAGGTTCGATAATCGACCGATGTCGCCACCGTCTCAAGGTGGTGACAGTCCGAACCCGTGCGTCCCGCGACTTACATTCAGCCCGAATGAAAGCTGTCATCACTCTGTCAGCAGACTGGGCGAAACGACGTGGATTCTGTGGACGCAGTAAGCTTCTGACCAGCGGTTTCGCGTTCGGAAGATCCGCCTGACGGCTCTCTCAAGGTGGCGGCACCAGTCGATGATGTGCCTTGCAGTTCCTGGTCGTAAGCCGCGTTCAGGACTCGGCGTGAGCTACTAGATCTGCTCGGTGCCCTCGAAGATGCTCCGATAGTTCTACGCTCGCGATGCAACGGGTCGCCTCGTCGCGGCGACCACGTCGTCCGAGCTCCAAGAGCACGTATCTAGTCCGGATCTAGAACTCGACGGATTCGTGCGAATTCGGCGAACTGAGCCGAACGAAAGTCGCTGGTCACGGTCGTGCACGAAGTGGCGGAACAGGCTCCGCCCACCTACAGCATCTTCGAGCGCTCGACTGGTCGTAGGGAGAATCTGGGCCGCTATTCGGTAGTGCTGACGCTTGGAGATCCGCCGGGGCGCTTCATCAGCTTGTGCGTGCGGTGGCCAGGCCGACTGCGGTCGCAGCTGCAAGTAGCGCTTGATCGCCAGCGACGACGACAAGATCGTCATCGGCCACATGGATGGCTGCGGCGAGATGGATAGCGTCGTACGCGCGCAGGTTCTGTTCCTCGGCCAGGTCTCCCGCCCGGCGGACGAGTGCTTCATCGAGCTCGACGACGTCGAGTTGCGCGAGCAGTTCGTCGAGGGCGGCGACCGCACTACGCAGCTGTCGTGGCTGCAAGCGATCCTGTCTCGCGGCCTGCGCGAGCGCAGCACGCGCCTCGACCTCGACCAGCCGAACGCTCACGACACGGTCGGCCAAAGACCACTGTTCCTCGCATCGCGGTGTGCCGATCTCCTCCACCAAGAGCGGTACGAGAGCGGAGGTGTCGAAGTACGCGATCAACGCCGCTGTTCGGCGACGAGCTCGGACACCGAGCCCGTTGCCTTCACACGCTTAGGAACGCTGCGCGCCGGGCGCCTTGCCGGCGTCACCTTGCCTTCGCGGATGAGGCGGTCGATGGTGCGCTCACCCGAGACTGGCAACACCCGGGCGACCGCTCGCCCCCGATCGGTGACCACCACCTCTTCGCCGTGCTCGACGCGTTCGAGGTACTGGCTGAGGTGGTTGCGCAGTTCACGAATGCCGACCTCGGTCATAGCGCCACTTTACCGGTCTGCCAGGGCGCCACATAGCCGAGCATCGGCAGTGTCATTGGTAATCGCGCGTCCGTAGCGCCTGGACGGATATCAGTCGGCGGACGGCTCAACCGTCCTGACCCTGCGGAAACAGCACCGAGCCCACGGAGCCGGGTCGGTCTGGCGCCTTCACGGGGGTAGCGGTGACAAGTGGGCGCGGCGGGATGAGCACGGCACGGCTACCACGCGTTCGTAAGGTCGTTCGCCACGGCGTCGAGCGCCTCGTTGTCGAGGAGGCTGGACGTTTCGATCGAGTCGAGGAAGTTCGTCGCACGGGCGGCGTCGAAGACGTCGTCGAGTAGATCCATGACCCGCTGGGTCACGTCGGTTGGCGTCGATCCGGTGCCCGGAGCGACTGACAGAGCGACGCCGAGCAGGTACTCGATCCTGGCCGGCCACGTGACTGTCTCGGTCGCGTCGTCAGGTCTGTTGCCGCGAGGATCGAAGCTGACTGAGGTGGGCACTGCGACGGAGCAGATGAGCTCGATCGGCTCGTGCATACTCACGATCTCTCGCAACTCGTCAATGGCGGGGTCGAGAATCGCTGCCCGCCGCTCGTTGCTCTTCAGGATTCGTTTGGCGACCTCATTCCGCGCTGGACCGGGCGCGAGCGAGGACGTGTAGACGACGCCGTCGACGGTCGTAACGTCGGACCAGACGCCGCCTCCCGCCTGCGCGTCTCCCCGGAACGATCTCATCCTCGGCACCGGCAAAGCGTCGCAAAGACACGAGAGCCGTGTGGGGAATTGCATCCCGCCGCTAGCCACGCCTGACGGTCGCCATAGGTAGCTAATTGCCATGATCCGAAGCGCGCCTTGAGCGAGCATTGGTCATGGCAGCGATCCCGCCGCACGGACCAGCGCTCCGTGGACGAAGGATGCTCTTCTCGTTCGACGTCGATTGCGGTGAGTTGATCCCTGGCCATCGCTTCATCGCTCGTGGCCTGAGCGATTGCGGCGTGATCGACTGCGACGACGACTTCGCGGCTCCTGCCCTCTCGCTCGAGTACGAACTCGTGCCCGGTGTTCCACCACTCGACGAACAGCGACGTGTCTTCGACTATCTCGTCGGGATCGACTACTCGGCCGACGGCGTTCTGCCGTGGGAGCCCAATGACAGTGGTGCCATCGCGCCGTTCGACGGAGGCCTGAGCACTCACGGGTCGCGCGGCGACTGGCCCCTACCGACGTCCGGACACGTTCTGCGGTTTCGCTTGAGTGGCCGACCGGATCGACGGGCGACCCCGGGCGGAGAGCTTGTTGTTGACCTTGAGGCGTAGACCATCGAATGGAATCCGGCTTGACCCGGGCAGCATGACCGTTGCCCCGAAGCTCATCGTCCGAATGCGCTCCGGACGATCTCGATGACTTGCAGGACGATGGGAAGGACCAACGCAGCAGCAACGACGACCAACACGGGTCGGCCTGCGCGCGTTCCGCCGACCCGTCGAAGGAACCACCATTGGCGCTGCATCTGTCCGGCGGGGCTGTACTGGTTTGCCTCGAAGCCGCTTCCCGCGTCTGGCCACATGACCGGCGGGCTCTCGGCGGCGCTCGGCCATCTGAGTTCGTCCTCGGGCAGGCGCGTCAGCGCGCGCTTCGACTTGCGCCGCCGGATACCGCTCGACCCCATGGCCGACATGGTGCACGATCGCCCGTGATTCGGAGAGCGATGTCACGGAGTTCGATCGCTGAGGGATGCCGGTTGCCCATATGTTTGCCCATCAACTCGCCGATATGGGCAAGAGGGGAGACCACTTGCCGGACGTGTCAAGGCCTCTGACCAGGGAAGACGTGACTCGATATCACCCGCCGGACACCCTTGGACCCGTTCGCAACGTAGAAGTCGGCGGTTCGAATCCGCTCACCTCCACTCCGGCCTGACCGAGCGACGACGTTCGACCTCACGTCAGCCAGCCGAGGCCGAAT
>Ga0207644_10000510_pt1 | contig 25058 bp, 19 predicted proteins | sample KBSS73metaG_FD_184326 | JGI IMG/M metagenome (GOLD analysis project Ga0207644, IMG submission 184326) | Switchgrass rhizosphere microbial communities from Kellogg Biological Station, Michigan, USA - KBS S7-3 metaG (SPAdes) (version 2) | ecosystem: Host-associated > Plants > Roots > Rhizosphere... | reverse complement strand
CATCGCCCCGCGCATCGCGGCCGAGCTCTACGGCCTCAAGATCGTGGCCGAGAAGGTCGAGGACGCGGCGGACAACACCACGCGCTTCGTCATGCTGGCCAAGACGCCGCTCGATCCCGCCGAACTCGCGGGGCGCCCGGCGATCACGACCTTCATCTTCGAGGTGAGGAACGTGCCCGCCGCGCTCTACAAGGCGCTGGGCGCCTTCGCCACCAACGGCGTCAACATGACCAAGCTGGAAAGCTACCAGGTCGGCGCCAGCTTCGCCGCGACGACTTTCTACGCCGATATCGAAGGCGCGCCGGGCGATCCGCGCATCGACCAGGCGATGGAAGAGCTGGCGTTCCACTGCAAGTACGTGCGCCCGCTGGGCTCCTACCCGCAGGGCCGCGCCCGGGGGTGAGGCGGGAGTGACCCGGGACGACGCAGGAAGTTCGCTTGCGCCCACTCCGCCGCCATGCCACCACTCGGCGGGTGACGGGGAGCAGCGCAACGATTGCCGGGTCGGCCGCGGCCGCCGACGTGGCGCGGGACTGGGAGGCCGTCCGCCAGTCCGCGCAGATCCAGTACGCGCCGCTGCCGCCGATGAAACCGCCCGAGACGCCAGCGTGGCTGGAATGGCTCGACTGGCTGCTGCGCACGATCTTCGGCCCTGCCGCCAAAGGCCTCGTCGCCGCTTGGCCGGTGCTGCAATACGTGCTGATCGCGCTCGGGGTGACGCTGGTGCTGTGGCTCGCGTGGCGCCTGCTCGGCCCGCTGCTTGAGCGCCGCTCGCGCAAGACCGGCGATGACACCTGGGCGCCCACGCGCGAGGAGGCGCTGGCGCTGCTCGAGGATGCCGACCGCCTCGCCGCCGAGGGGCGTTATGCCGAGGCGGCGCACTTGCTGCTCCAGCGCAGCGTCGGCCAGATCCGCAAGGCGCGGCCCGGCGCGCTGATCCCGGCGAGCACCGCGCGCGAGATCGCCTCGCTGCCGCAATTGCCGGCCGCCGCCCGCGCCGCCTTTGCCGTCGTCGCGACGCGGGTGGAGCGCAGCCTCTTCGCCTTGCGCGCGCTCGACCAGGCGGACTGGGCCACCGCCCGCGCCGCCTATGCCGAGTTCGCGCTGGCAGACTTGCGCCGATGAGCGCGCCCAAGGCCGCCAGCGCACCATTCTCGCGCCGCAGCGCGCTGGCGCTGGTGCTGTTCGGCGCGCTTGTCTTCGTGGCGCTGCTGTGGATGATCGGCACCGGCTATGCCGACAACACCAACGACGGCGGCGGCCATGCCGACGGGCGCGGGCTGAACGGCTACGCGGCGCTCGCCGACTACTTCGACCGGCGCGGCTATGATGTCCGCCGCGCGCGCACCAAGCTGAGCTTGCGCCAGCCGGGCCTGCTGGTGCTGACGCCCAATGCCGCCACCGCCGGGAAGGACATCGAGCGGATGGTCGCCGAGCATCGCCGCTTCGGGCCGGTCCTGGTGGTCACGCCCAAGTGGGCCGCCGCGCCGGCCGTCGCCGCCGGCACCAAGGCCCGCAGCGGCTGGGTGCGGCTGGTGGGCTTCGGACCGCCCGAGTGGCCGGGCTTCCTCGACGAGCTGACCGTCAACCCGACATCGGCCAAGCCCGGCGGCAGCATCGGCTGGCAGGCCCATGGCGTGGCCGGCACCTTTCCCGATTCGCGGCTGACGATGTCGGGCGCGGGGCCGGGCCTCGTGCCGCTGGTGACCGGCCGCGACACGCGCATCTACGCCGCCTACATCGACGATGGCGAGTTCCCGCGCCTCGCCGCGCTTGCCTCCCGCCCGCACGATGCTGCCACGCGCGACCGCTCGCAGCGCTACCCGCTGATCGTGGTGTTCGATCCCGACTTGCTCGACAACTACGGCATGTCGAAGCTCCCGAGCGCGCAGCTCGCCGACATGCTGGTGGGCGCGGTGGCGGAGAAGGGCGCGCCGATCACTTTCGACCTGACGCTGAACGGATTGGCGCGCGGGACCAACTTGTTGACGCTGGCGTTCACCCCGCCGTTCCTTGCCGCCACGCTGTGCCTGCTGCTCGCGGCGGCGTGCGTCGGCTGGCGCGCGTTTCTGCGCTTCGGCCCCGCCCGCGCGCCCGAGCGCATGATCGCGTTCGGCAAGCGCGCGCTCGTCGCCAACGTCGCCGGGCTGATTCGCCGCGCCAACCGCCTGCATTTGCTCGGCGCGCCTTATGCCGAGGCCGCGCGCCAGCGGCTCGCCCGCGCCTTCGCCCTGCCGCGCCGCGCCGATGCCGCCGACGAGTTCGTCGCGATCGACCGGGCCGCGCGCGTCCAGGGGCAAGGCGACCACGCCTTTTCCGACATCTCCGCGCGTCTGACCCAGGCCCGCTCGGGCCCGGCCCTCGTCAAGGCGGCCCGGGACCTCCACGCCCTCGAAAGGACGCTCAAGCGATGACTGCCAGCTTCAATCCCGGCTCCGTCAGCCTTGACCGGGTCGCCGATCTCGCCGCGGCGATCCGGGGGGAGATCGCCAAGGCGGTGGTCGGCCAGGCCGAGATCGTCGACCACTTGCTGATCGCGCTGATGGCGCGCGGGCACGTGCTGCTCGAAGGGCCGCCGGGCACCGCCAAGACCTTCCTCGCGCAGTGCTTCGCCGCCAGCCTCGGGCTCGATTTCGGGCGGATCCAGTTCACGCCCGACCTGATGCCCGGCGACATCCTGGGCTCCAACTTGTTCAACTTCCAGACCAGCACTTTCACGCTGACGCGCGGGCCGATCTTCCGCGACTTGCTGCTCGCCGACGAGATCAACCGCACTCCGCCCAAGACCCAGGCCGCGCTGCTGGAGGCGATGCAGGAGCGGCAAGTGACGCTCGACGGCACGCCCCACGCGCTGCCACCGCACTTCATGGTGGTGGCGACGCAGAACCCGATCGAGAGCCAGGGCGTCTACCCGCTGCCCGAAGCCCAGCTCGACCGCTTCCTGTTCAAGCTGATGGTGCCGTACCCCAGCCTGGAGGAGGAGCGCGCGATCGTGGAACGCTACGCCCGGAACCAGGGCCTGCCCGATCCGCGCGAGCTTGGCATCGCCGCCGTGGTCGCGCCCGAGCAGCTTGCGGCGGCGGCCGAAGCGGTGGCGCAAGTGACACTCGCCGCGCCGGTCGCCGACTACGTGGTGCGGCTGGTGCGGGCGACGCGCGAGAGCAACGACTTGTCGCTCGGCGCGTCCCCGCGCGCGGCGGTGCTGCTGGCCGGCGCGGCGCGGGCGCGGGCGGCGCTCGATGGGCGCGACTACGTGCTGCCCGACGATGTGAAGGCGCTGGCCACGGGCGTGCTGCGCCACCGCCTGGCGCTCAGCCCGTCTGCCGAGATCGAGGGCCGTCAGGTAGAGGACCTCGTTGCCGGGCTGGTCGCGGCCACGGAAGCGCCACGCTGATTGTTCTTGACTTGTTCCAATAACTAGCCTATCTGGCACAAACAGGAGATTCGCTTGCGCCGACTCGCTGCCCCGATTGTCCCGACCGGCCGAGCCGTCGCCCTCCTGGCGGGCGCGGCGCCGGTGGCGGTGCTGGTCGCGGCGGTCGCGCCGGGGTTGTGGCTGGTAGCGGCGGGGCTCGGATTGGCGGTGCTGGGGCTGATCGTGCTTGACGGCGTGCTCGCCGGGCGGCTGGAGAGCCTCACCGTAGGCGTGCCGCACGATGCCGAAGTCGGTGCTGAACATGCCTTCGCCGTCCGCGCGCGGTTCGCCGGTGGTCGTCGCTCGCACGTCGAGGCTGCGCTGGCCTGCGATCCGCGCCTGGCGCCGGGCGGGCGGGTGACGGCGGCGCTTGCCGGCGAGGGTGTCGATACCAGCGGGCGCGCGGCGTTTACCCCCTCGCGGCGCGGCACCGGAGCCGTCACCGCCGCGTGGCTGCGCTGGACCGGGCCGCTCGGGCTCGGCGCGCGCCAGCATGCGCGTGCGCTCGAGGAGGCGGTGCGCGTCTGGCCCAATCTTGCCGCGGTGCGCAGCCCGGCGTTGCAGACCTTCCTGCGCGACGCCCAGTTCGGCCTCATCGCCCGGCGCATCCGGGGCGAGGGCACCCAGTTCGAGGCACTGGCCGAGTACCAGCCTGGCATGGATCGCCGCCGGATCGACTGGAAGGCCTCGGCCCGGCACCGCCACCTCTATGCCAAGGAGATGGAGACCGAGCGAAACAACCAGATCGTCTTCGCCTTCGATTGCGGCCAGGCGATGTGCGAGCCGGTCGCCGGCATGCCGCGCATCGACCGGGCGGCGAGCGCGGCGCTGACCACCGCTTACGTCGCGCTCAAGGGCGGCGATCGGGTGGCGCTGTTCGGCTTTGCCGCCCGTCCCGAGGCGATGAGCCCGTTCGTGTCCGGTTCGGCGCAGTTCCACCGCCTGCAGCGTGCCGCCGCCGCGCTCGACTACCGGCCCGAGGAGCCCAATTTCACCCTGGCGATGGCGACGCTGTCGGCCCGGCTGACGCGGCGGTCGCTGGTGGTCGTGTTCTCCGACTTCACCGATCCGACCGGCGCCGAGCTGATGATCGAGAGCGTCTCGCGCCTCGTCGCCAAGCACGTGGTGCTGTTCGTGACCCTGGCCGACGAGGAACTGGAGCAGCTCTCCATTGCCGAGCCGGCCGACCTCGATACCCTGGCGATGGCGGTTTCCGCCGACGGCCTGCTGCGCCAGCGCGCGCTGGTGCTGCAACGCCTGCGCCAGCTCGGCGTCGACGTGATCGAAGCACCCTGGGAGCGCATCGGCACCCGACTGCTCGACGCCTACATGGCGATCAAGCGCAGCGGGGTGATCGGGTGAGGGGAGCGCGATGCCATTTCTTCCCCCTCGATGGGGGAAGGATAGCGCAGCTTGCTTCGTCAGGAGCTAGCGGAGCTTGGATGGGGGTGAACTCTCGGTTTACGTCCCGCTTGAGGACGCACCCCCACCCCCATCCAACTGCGGCTAGGCGGACGAGCCGCCAAGCCTTCGTATCCTTCCCCCATCGAGGGGGAAGGGGCGGGGCATCGCACGCATGACCACCCCCGACACCCTCACGCCCAATCTGCTGGGCGCGCTCTTGCGCTCCGACCGCTTCCGGCTGGAGCGCGAGGCCGACTGGCAGCGGCTGGAAGCGATCGTGCTCGCCGCCGAGAAGGGCCGCTTGCGGCGTATCTCGGACGAGGATCTGCTGGCGCTGCCGCAACTCTACCGCACCGTCGCCTCCAGCCTCTCGATCGCGCGCGCGATCTCGCTCGATGCCGCGACCTTGGGCTATCTCGAGGCGCTGGTGCAGCGCGCCTGGTTCGTGGTCTACGGGCCGCGAAGCTCGCTGGTCGCGTGGCTGCGCGGGTTCCTGGGCGGCGGCTGGAGCCGGGCGGTGCGCGGGCTGGGCGTTGACCTCGCCATCGCCTTCGCGGTGATGGTGGCGGGCGTGCTGGTCGGCTGGCTGCTCGTGGCGCACGATCCGGAGTGGTACGGCGCGCTCGTGCCCGGAGGTTTGGGCGACGCGCGCGTGCCCGGCGCCAGCGCGGCGACGCTTAAGGGCACGCTGTTCGGCCACGGCGGCCAGGACGGCATGGGCGCCTTCGCCGCCTTCTTGTTCAGCAACAACGCGGGTGTCTCGATCCTATCGTTCGCGCTGGGGTTCGCCTTCGGCATCCCGACGCTGATGCTGCTGGTGCAGAACACCGCCATCCTGGGCGCGATGCTGTGGCTCTACCACGGTGCCGGCCTGACCATCGACTTCGCCGCCTGGATCAGCGTCCACGGCACGACCGAGCTGTTCGCGATCCTGCTGGCGGGCGGAGCGGGCCTGCATATCGGCCGGGCGATGGCGTTTCCGGGCGAGCGCAGCGTGCTCGCCGCGGCGGCCGAGGCGGGCCGCCGGGCGGCGCAAGTCATGGCGGGCGTGGTGCTGATGCTGGTCGCCGCCGCGCTGCTGGAGGGTTTCGCGCGCCAACTGGTCGACAACACGCCGGGGCGCCTCGCCATCGGCGGCTTCATGCTGGCGTTCTGGCTCGCGTACTTCTTCGCCTTCGCGCGCGGTCCCGGCGAGGTGCGCGAATGGCGGTGACCGGACGAGCCAGGGCGACCCGGGCTATCCCGACGCGGCTCGCCCGGACTGGCCGCGACCGCACGCTGGTCACGCCCGAGGGCGTCGCCCTGCCGCTGACGGTGGCGGGCCTGGGCGCGCGCGCCGGGGCGCTGATGCTCGACATCGCGGTGCTGTTCACCGGGTTCCTCGCCCTGATCATCGCGCTGTTCTCGCTGGCGGGCGGCGTCGCCGGGATGATCGGCCGGCTGGGCACCGGCCGCGAGGCGCCGCTGGCGCTGCAATTCGTGGTCGTGCTGATGATCGTCCTGACGTTCCTGGCACGCTACGCCTATTTCCTGTGGTTCGAGCTCGGCGCGCGCGGCGCCACGCCCGGCAAGCGCATGACCGGCATCCGCATCGCCGCGCGCGACGGCGGACGCCTCACCGCCGAGATGGTCATCGCCCGCAACCTGATGCGCGACATCGAGCTGTTCATCCCGGTCGTGCTGATCGCGCGCGCCGGGGTCGACAGCGGCCCGGCCTGGCTCGCCGCGACTGCGTGGTTCGCGCTGTTCCTGCTGATGCCCTGCTTCAACCGCGATCATCTGCGCGCGGGCGACGTGATCGCCGGCACCTGGGTGGTCGAGGCGCCGCGCCGCACGCTCGAGGCGCCGATGGCCCCCGCCGCCCAGCCTGCGGGCGCGGAGTACCTGTTCAGCGATGCCGAACTCGCGATCTACGGCGAGTACGAGCTGCAGACGCTCGAACGCATCCTGCGCGAAGGGCGCGAGGCGGTGCTGGAGCAAGTGCAGGCGACGATTGCCGGCAAGATCGGCCGCGATGTCGATCCCTGGCGCGCGCGGCCGTTCCTGGAGGCCTATTACGGCCAGCTTCGCGCGCGGCTGGAGGCGGGCATGCGCTTGGGCAAGCGCAAGGCGGACAAGCACGCCAGCGGCTAGAGGCCTGTCCGCATGAATCGGCACCGGCCCGCGCCCCCACCCGACCTCCCATAGGGTACACTCGTTGGGAGGTCGGGTGGGGGCGCGGGCTGGTGCCGCTTTAAAAAGGACAGTCTCTCGAACGCCAATACCGCGGGGCCGCACACCAAGGCAGCGGCCCCGCGGCGGGTTTGCTACTTCGACCAGACCTGCTGGCGCAGGAGCATCATGCCGGCCAGGTGCCGCCATTCGGCGCGCTTGCCTGAAGCCGCCTGCATCTGCGTCTCGGTGGTCTTCATGTACTTGAGGTAGGCGTCGTTGCGCTTGGCGCTCTCGGCCGCGTCGGGCAGGCGCGGCAGCCAGGTGATGAGGTAGACGTCGGCCTCGCCCGCGCGCGGGTACTCGTTGGTCCAGACCTCGTACTTGCTGATCCACCCTTGCGTCTTGGAATAGTCCTGCGACGCGCGCCACTGGCCGGCGAGTTGGTTGGCATAGTCGAGCGCATGGCCGTCATCGACTTTGATCATAGAGACTTCCACGTAGTCACCAGAGTCGAGCGGCCACTCGCCGGCGGCCAAGGCCAAATTGGGTCCCGCGAAACCCAAGCAGACGGCGCCTAAAGCCGCCAAGATGCGCATGCTTTTCATGGATGAAGCCCCTCTTCCAACGCTCCGGCAGGACGCCGGAACTTGTCGCCGCTGATCCGATGCGTGGTTTTGTCTTGGGCATTCAAGAAAAGCGGTGGTTGGAAGGCTATACTCATCTTAGGCCAAGTCAATCGGCGGGTGCGGTGAGCGCGCGGTCGACCCGGGCTTAATCCCGGGTCCGGTTGCGGCATTGCCGAACCGCCAGGGCCGGTGCCGGAAAAGGCCGTGATTTGCCGGAACCGGACCTGGGTCGAGCCCGGGTCGACGCTGTGGCGCGAGCGTCCAAGCCGACCTCATACGCAAAAGAGCCGGCGGATCGGCTCCGCCGGCTCCTTTTTTACCGACACCAGGAGGATGTCAGGCGGCTGCCTTGCCGTCCTTGTCCTGCTTGTAGCGCTCGATCGCCTCCAGCGTGATGCGGCGTGCGTCCTCGGCGCCGCCCCAGTGGCCGACGCGCACCCACTTCTTCTTCTCCAGGTCTTTGTAGTGGGTGAAGAAGTGCTCGATCTGCTCCATGACGATGCCGGGCAGATCGTCCTTCTCGTTCACGTTCGAATAGTAGGGGAACACCGAATCGTCGGGCACACAGACGAGCTTCTCGTCGCCGCCGGCCTCGTCTTCCAGGTTCAGCACCGCGATCGGCCGGGTCGAGACGACCGCGCCCGGGATGAACGGCGAGCGGGCGATCACCAGCGCGTCGAGCGGATCACCGTCGGGCGAGAGCGTGTGCGGCACGAAGCCGTAGTTCGCGGGGTACCGCATCGGCGTGTGCAGGATGCGGTCGACGAACAGGGCGCCCGAGGCCTTGTCGAACTCGTACTTCACCGGTTCGCCGCCGACCGGAACCTCGATGATCACGTTGAGGCTCTCAGGCGGATTCTTTCCGACCGGAATCATGTCGATACGCATAGCAGTCCTTCCCTGGAAACGCCCCCTCGGCGCTCACGTTGACAGCAACGCGGCCGGCTTAGCCGCGTGTATGCTGCGCTGCAATGCGGTTTGGATGGTTGATTTACTCCTAACGGCGAGGCGCCAGCAGGCGATCTAGGGACGTGTCCTGAGTAGTGCCGGCCCGTTCCAGCCACGGATAGCGCAAGCCGCCATTCCAATTGACCGGCACCGTCTGGTATTGGTCGCCGCGTTTCACCAGCAGTTCGATCGGCTTGTTGCCGCCCTTGGCCGCGGTGATCGCGTCCTTGAGCACGTCGCCGTCATAAGCGGTGCCGTTCACCGCGACGATCTTGGCGGTGTTGACGATGCCGGCGTTGAAGGCGGGACTGTCCCACAGCGTGGCGCTGACGGTGCCGTCTTCCTTCACCGTCATGCCCAGCGAATAGGTGAGGTCGAGGTACTTGCCGTACTTGGCGACGCCGGCCTGGTACTTGTTGGGCTTTTCCTTCCAGACCAGGCGATAGCCGGCCTTCTCGATTCCCGCGAGCGGGGCAGGGCGGCCGGGCTGGTAGATGCGGTCGCGCAGGAACGCGGCCCAGTCGTAGTGGTAGACCGAGTTCAGCGTGCCTACCACATCGTCGAAGGTGTAGGTCAGCTCGCCCCAGTCGCCGTCGCGCACGCCGAAGAAGGCCTTGGCGAAATCGTCCAGGCCCTTCTTGCCGCCGGTGCCCGAGCGGATGATCTGGTCCGCCTCCAGCCACACCAGCGACCCCTCGTTGTAGTAGTCCTCGGCGCGGGCCAGCGAGGCGTAGGGTAGCGGCGCGCGGTTGTTGAGGATCGGATCGTGGGTGGTGTCCTCGACCGAGCGCCAGGCGCGGCCGGGCTGGCCGGCGGAATAGCGCCCGGCGTTGGTGGCGAACATGCCGAGCACCGTCTCCTTGTCCTGCACTCCCGAGCGCGCGGCGAGGACGATGCCCCAGAACTGCGTCTGCCCTTCGTAAACCCACAATAGTGTGTCGCGCATCGGGGTCTGGTACTCGGGCGTCCACAAGTCGGCCGGGCGGCGGTACTTGCCGTTCCAGCTGTGCACCAGCTCGTGGGGCAGCACGTTGCGGTCCCACGCGGTGTTGTCCCAATCGGTCAGCGTATCGGGCTCCATCTGGTTCTCGCTGGAGCGATGGTGCTCCAGGCCGATGCTGCCCATGCGGTCGGTCAGCGCCGTCAGCAGGTCGTAGTGGTCGAAGTGGCGCGCGCCGAACGTCTTCACCGCTTGGTCGGCAAGGTTGCGATAGGTCTGCAGGTGCTCGGGCTTGAGCTCCAGGTTCTTGGCCTCGTCGCCGACGAGGTCGAGCTTGATGTTCTGCCCAAGGTCGAAGCTCTTGGCGTACTTGCCTGCGAAGATCGGCGAATCGACCAGCGTGGCGTAGTCGACCTTGGCCCAGCGCACGGCATCGCCCTGGCGCGTCATGCCGTCGAGCGCGGTGTAGACGGTCCAGCCCGCCGGCACCGTCACTTGCGGCTCGACCGGGATCTGCCGGGCGAAGTAGCCTGCCGGGTAGAGCGTCATCTTGTCCCACTGCAGGTTCAGCATCTCCTGCGTCATCGTCACCCGGCCCTCGCTGGTCTGCAGCGGCGAGGTGTGGACGAAGCGCGCGACGACTTGCCGCGTGCCTTCCGGCAAGGCGAGGTGGAAGGCGTTGGTGGCGACGGGATCGCGCTCCCAGGCGATCGGCTTGCCGTCCGCCTCGAAGCGGATGTCGGCGAACAGGGCGACGCTGTTCTCGGGCGAATGGGCGCCGGGCAGCCACAGCGGCTCGAGCAGGGTGAAGTCGCGCGTACCTTCAGGCACGGGGATCGTCTCGGTCACGCGGTAAACCGCGCGGCGCAAGTCGGTGGCGTCGATGGAGAGCGCGATAGTGCCGGGATAGGGCACGTCGCGCGAGGCGGGAATGGGCGCGGGCAGCGCGGTGGGCTGGGGGGCGCTGTTGCCTTGGCCCGGGCTCGAAGCCGGTTGGGCCTGGACGAGCGAAGATAGGGCAACAGAGGCGAACAGGAGCGGCGCGACCGCGAATTTTCTCTTCATCGTGCTTCAATTGCCGTCACCGCCCCGGTGCGGCAAGTCCCCAATGGACGGGACAGGGCGTTTGCATGGCCATGCTTTGCGCCCCCGCGCAAATCCGTCTAAGCGCGCGCGCATGAACACCACAATGCCCCTCAAGACTTCTCAGGCCCTCAAGACACCTCAGGCGATCCGCGGCACCCAGGACATCTTCGGCCCCGATGCCGAGGCTTTCGCACATGTCGTCGAGACCTTCGAGCGCGTGCGCCGCCTCTACCGCTTCCGCCGGGTGGAGATGCCGGTGTTCGAGAAGACCGCGGTGTTCTCCCGCTCGCTGGGCGAGACCACCGACGTCGTCTCCAAGGAGATGTACTCGTTCGAGGATCGCGGCGGCGAATCGCTGACGCTGCGGCCCGAGTTCACCGCCGGCATCGCGCGGGCCTACCTGACCGACGGCTGGCAGCAGTACGCGCCCTTGAAAGTGGCGACGCATGGCCCGCTGTTCCGCTACGAGCGGCCGCAGAAGGGGCGCTACCGCCAGTTCCACCAGATCGACGCCGAAGTGATCGGCGCCGCCGAGCCCGCCGCCGACGTCGAGCTGCTGGTGATGGCCGACCAGCTGCTGCGCGAACTGGGCATTGCCGATGGCGTGACCTTGCAGCTCAACACGCTGGGCGACGCGGCGAGCCGCGAGGCGTGGCGTTCGGCGCTGGTCGAGTACTTCCTCGCCCACCGCGCGGAGCTTTCGGAGGATTCGCAGGACCGGCTGGAGCGCAACCCCTTGCGCATCCTCGACAGCAAGGACCCGCGCGACCGCCCCTTCGCCGACGCCGCGCCGAAGATCGACAGCTACTTGTCGGCTGAGGCGCAGGACTTCTTCGCCGCCGTCACCGCCGGGCTCGACGCCGCCGATGTCGCCTGGACCCGCGCCCCGGCGCTGGTGCGCGGGCTCGACTACTACCGCCACACCGCCTTCGAATTCGTCACCGACCGGCTCGGCGCGCAAGGTACCGTGCTGGGCGGCGGACGCTATGACGGCTTGATGGAAGCGCTGGGCGGCGCGGCGACCCCGGCGGTCGGCTGGGCGGCGGGGATCGAGCGGCTCGCGATGCTGGTGGGGGAGGTCAAGCCGGCCAAGGCCGATGTCGCGATCATCCCGCTGGGCGCGCCGGCCGAAGCGGCCTGCCTGGGCCTTGCCGCCACGCTGCGCCGCTCCGGCCTCGCGGTCGACATGGGCTATCGCGGCAACATGAAGAAGCGCATGAGCCGTGCCAACGAAAGTGGCGCCCGTTTCGCCCTGATCGTGGGCGATGATGAGCTCGCGGCGGGCGAGGCGATGGTGAAGGATCTCGTGACCGGCGAGCAGGAGCGCCTGCCGCTCCACGCCATTCCGGCGAGGATCGGCGTTTGAGCATGGCTGATCGGATGCTCTCCCCCTCGATGGGGGAGAGATACGAAGGCTTGGCGGCTCGCCGCCTAGCCGGAGTTGAGAGGGGGTGCGCTCTCGGTTGGCACCGCCGTTCCAGGCCGCAGCCTCACCCTCATCCAACTGCGCCTAGGCGCTTGCAGCGCCAAGGCTGCGTATCCTTCCCCCATCGAGGGGGAAGGAGGGGCTTGTCGTGACCACCCTCTCCGAACATCGCCTGCAACAGCTCGCCGGCCGCCTGGCCGAGCTCGAGGCGCGGCTGGCGTCGGGCACGCTGGAGGGCGAGGCGTTCGTCGCCGCTAGCCGGGACTATGCCGAGCTGGAGCCGGTGGCGCGCGTCGCCTCGGAAGTGCTGGCGATGCGCGGCGAGCTCGAAAGTCTGCAAAAGCTCGACGATCCCGACCCCGACATGCGCGCGCTGGCCGAGGAGGAGGTGGCCCGCCTCAAGGCCGAGCTGCCCGACGCGGAGCATCGCCTCGCCATCGCCATGCTGCCGCGCGACGCTGCCGACCAGCGCCCGGCGATGCTGGAGATCCGCGCCGGCACCGGCGGCGACGAGGCCGCGCTGTTCGCCGCCGACCTCTACCGCATGTACGAGCGCTACGCCGCCGAGCAGGGCTGGCGGATGGAGATGATCAGCGCCAACGCCAGCGACATCGGCGGCTTCAAGGAAGTCGTCGCCAACGTCGCGGGCACCGGCGTCTTCGCCAAGCTCAAGTTCGAGAGCGGCGTGCACCGGGTGCAGCGCGTGCCGGTGACCGAGAGCGGCGGGCGCATCCACACCTCGGCGGCGACCGTGGCGGTGCTGCCCGAGCCGAGCGAAGTCGACGTGCAGATCGAGGACAAGGACCTCAAGATCGACATCTACCGCGCCAGCGGCGCCGGCGGCCAGCACGTCAACACCACCGATTCGGCGGTGCGCATCACGCACTTGCCGACCAATCTCGTGGTGATCTGCCAGGACGAGCGCAGCCAGCACAAGAACAAGGCCAAGGCGATGCAGGTGCTGCGCGCGCGGCTCTACGAGAAGATGCGCGACGAGGCGCAAGGGGCCGAGGCCGAGGCGCGCAAGGCGATGGTCGGCTCGGGCGACCGCTCCGAGCGCATCCGCACCTACAATTTCCCGCAAGGCCGCGTGACCGACCACCGCATCAACCTGACCCTGCACCGCCTGCCCGAAGTGCTCGAAGGGCCGGGTCTGGCCGAACTGATCGACGCGCTGATCGCCGAGGACGAGGCCAAGCGGCTGGCGGCGATGGATGGCTGAGGGGACCGGCGATGGAGCCTCTCCCCTCCCCTTCAGGGGAGGGGCCGGGGGTGGGGGCTCTTCCCACCAAGCGTTGCTGAAGGTCGAGAGCCCCCACCCCAACCCCTCCCCTGAAGGGGACGGGCCCAGCGGCGGCTTGACCGTCTCCCAAGCCCTGCGCGCCGCGACCGCGCAACTCTGCGCCACCAGCGACACCGCCCGGCTCGATGCCGAGGTGCTGATGGCCCACGCGCTCGGCGTCTCCCGGTCCGATCTCCTGCTGCGGCACATGGCCGACCCAGCGCCGGCTGCCTTCGCCGGGCTGATCGAACGGCGCGCCGCACACGAACCCGTCGCTTACATCGTAGGCACGCAGGAGTTCTTCGGGCTCTCTTTCCAGGTCTCGCCCGCCGTGCTCATCCCCCGCGCCGACAGCGAGGTGCTGGTCGAGGCCGCGCTCGCCGCCGCGCCGGCACCGCACCGGGTGCTGGGCCGGGTGCTCGATTGCGGCACCGGCTCGGGCGCGCTGCTGCTGGCGGTGCTCGCCCACCGGCCCGAGGCACGGGGGCTGGGGATCGACCGCAGCGAGGAGGCGCTTGCCATCGCCCGGGCCAACGCGCAGCGCCTGGGCCTTAGCGATCGCGCCGCGTTCCTGCGCGCCGACTGGACGCAGCCGGGGTGGGCGGAGCCGCTGGGCGCCCCCTTCGACCTGATCCTCGCCAACCCGCCCTATGTCGAGAGCGAGGCCGAGCTTGCCCCCTCGGTGCGCGACCATGAGCCGGCCGGCGCCTTGTTCAGCGGACCTGAAGGCCTGGACGACTACCGCGTGCTCGTCCCGCAATTGGCGGGGCTGCTCGCCCCCGGCGGCGCCGCGCTGGTCGAGATCGGCGCGACCCAGGCCGCGGACGTGTTGGCCATCGGCGCGGCGGCGGGCCTTGCCGGCCGGGTCCACCGCGACCTTGCGGGACGCGAGAGAACCGTGGAATTCGCGACGGGCGGATAAGATTTCGCTTGGAATTGTCTGGTACAGCCCCTAAGTCTGCTGACGAACCGGCATATGGACGTGAACTTCCCATACCCGGTTCTACTCCAGCATTTGCAAATGGTCGCGGCGGGGGAGTTGCGGCTCGGCAGATGTCGGGATCACGGACGCACGATGCGATTCGTGATGGAGCGACATGCGGCGTCGTGAACCTAACAGGGTTTGCCAGCCCGGGGTTTTGAGGACATATCCTTGAATAACAATCGTAATAATAACCGTCGGCGTGGCCGCGGCAACAATCGTCAGCAAGGCGGACAGCAGCTCAATCGTATCGACAGCCGCGCCCGGGGCAACGCCCCGCAGCTTCTCGAGAAGTATCGCAAGCTCGCGCTCGACGCGCACCTGAACGGTGACCGCGTGACCGAGGAGTACTATCTCCAGTTCGCCGATCACTATTTCCGCGTGCTAGCCGACCAGCGCCAGCGGCAGGAGGATTCCCGCCAGCCGCGTCGCGAGGATCGGCCCGCCGAGTATGGCGACGACTACGCCGAGGACGATTACTACCCCGAGGCGATGCCTTACGAGCGGGCGCCGAACCAGGCCAATGGCAATGGCTCGGCAAACGGCAATTATGCGCCCGCCGAAGGACGCCAGGAGCGTGGCCCCCGTCCCGAGCGGCAGGAGCGGCCCGAGCGCCAGGACCGGGGCGATCGTCAGGATCGCGAACCGCGCGCTGATCGCCAGGATCGCCAGGGCCAGGATCGCCAAGGCCAAGATCGCCAAGGCCAAGATCGCCAAGATCGTGAACCGCGCGCCGATCGTCAGGACCGCGAGCGTGGGCCTCGTCCCGAACGCGCCCCGCGCACCGAGCCGACTTCGGAGCTGGAGGCCGCGTCCGAGCCGGCCGCGCAAGGCGCCGAAGGCGATGCCTCGATCTACGAGCCGGTCGAGAACCCCTTCCTCCGCGAGAGCCGGGGGCCTCGTCCGGCCCGCCAGCGCAAGCCGCGCCGCCAGGCCGAGGCCGAGGGTCAGGACGCGGAGGGTCAAAACCAGGCTTCCGCCGCGTCCGAACCCGCCGCCGAAGCGCCGGCCAGCTTCGATCCCGCCAGCCTGCCGCCCTCGATCGGCCGCAAGGACGAGGTCGCCGAGGACGCCCCAGCCAAGCCCCGCCGCCGCACCCGCAAGGCCGCTCCGCCGGCCGACGACGCCAGCGGCGCGCTCGAGGTGGTGAACTGATCTTCCCAACGTACCGCTGCTGAGGCGCACGGCTTGCCCTTGCGCCTCAGCGGTATGACCGGCGCCGCATCCGCTTGCGCGCGGCTGCCCGGACCGGCATGGCGGCACGCATGAGATCGCTTCGGCTGCACTCGCGAGACGCCTGGGTCGGCGCCCTGCGCCATCCCCACACCGGAGCGCTGGGGGCAGGCGCCCTTGCCGCCTGCGGTTTCCAGCCGCTCGGATGGTGGCCGGCGACGATCCTGGGGATCGCCTGGCTCATCGAACTGATCGCCCGAGCGCCGCGCGCCTCGCGCGCCTTCCAGCTCGGCTGGCTGTTCGGCCTGGCGCACTTTACCATCGGCGACAACTGGATCGCCACCGCCTTCACCTACCAGGCCGAGATGCCCGCGTGGCTCGGCGGGATCGCGGTGGTCTTGCTCTCGCTCTACCTTGCGCTGTTCCCGGCGCTGGCCACGCTCGCCACCTGGCTGCTCGCCAAGCGTTGGGGCCGGGTCGCGGGCGAACGGCCGAACCTCCACCCCGCCTCGGTCGGGCCCGCGCTGGCGGGCTTCTGGATCGTCACCGAGTGGATGCGCGGCTGGCTCTTCACCGGTTTCCCGTGGAATCCGCTCGGCGTCGCGCTGCTCGGCCCGTTCTCCTCGCAAGGGCTCGCGGTGCTCACGCCGTGGATCGGCACCTATGGCCTGTCGGGCGTGCTGGTGCTGCTTTGCGCCGCCTTTCACCGGCTGATGCGCGAGGCGATCGCGGCGCGGGGGACCACGCGGCTCGCCTGGACCGTCGCCGTCCTCGCGCTCTCGGCCGTGCTCGCGCTGCAGATCGTGCTGCCCGCCCGCTACCTCGCGCGCGAGGAAGGCGGCATACCCTTCACGCTGATCCAGCCGGACTTGCGCCAGGAGACGCTGGAGGACCCGCGCAACTACGAGCCGCACTTCGTCAAGATGGCGCGCCTCACGCTGCCGCAACGCCCCGGCGAGACGCGACTTGTGTTCTGGCCCGAATCCGGCCTCGTCGACTACTTGCGCGACGGTTATCCCGACTACTTCTATCGGCAGCTGACTTATGCCGCCGACCCCGAGGCGGCGCGGGCGCGGATCGGCCGCGTCATCGGCCCCTACAGCCTGCTCTTGACCGGCGCCGTCGACCTCGACTTCGATGGCCGGCACGAGGAGCCGATCGGCGCGCGAAACGCCGTCACCGCGATCGACTGGCGCGGCAACATCCTGGCCGGCTACGCCAAGGCGCACCTCGTGCCCTATGGCGAGTACCTGGCGCTACGCTGGCTGCTCGAGCCGCTCGGCGCCTCGCGCCTCGTGGCCGGGTCGATCGACTTCCTCCCCGGCCCCGGTCCGCGCACGTACGACTTCGGCCGCTGGGGTAAGGCGGGTGTGCAGATCTGCTATGAGATCGTCTTCTCCGGCGCAGTGATCGATCCCGCCGAGCGGCCCGACTACATCTTCAACCCTTCCAACGACGGCTGGTTCGGCAGCTGGGGCCCCCCGCAGCACCTCGCCCAGGCGCGACTGCGCGCGGTGGAGGAAGGCATTCCGGTGCTGCGCTCCACCACCACCGGGATCAGCGCGGTGATCGATGCGGACGGGATCGTGCGTGACTGGCTACCGCGCCACGTCGCCGGCCGGCTCGACGGGCGCGTGCCGCCCGCGCATGCGCCGACGCTGTTCGCGCGCTACGGTAATGCGCTGCCGCTCGGCCTGGCTGTCCTATTGTTGCTCGCATCGGTGGTTGCGCGTCGCTCGCACAAGGCCTATTCCCGCCCATAAAGAATTCTTTATATGACGGGTGTGCCCATGCGTAGTGACTATGTCTTCACCTCCGAGAGCGTTGCCGAGGGCCATCCCGACAAAGTCGCGGACCAGATCTCCGACGCGATCGTCGACTTGTTCCTGAGCAAGGATCCCGAGGCGCGGATCGCCTGCGAGACGCTGACCACGACGCAGAAGGTGGTGCTGGCCGGCGAGATCCGCTGCAAGGGCGTCTACGAGAACGGTGAGTGGGCCCCCGGCGCGCTCGAGGAGATCGAGGACACCGTGCGCAACGTCGTGCGCGACATCGGCTACGAGCAGGACGGCTTCCACTGGCAGACGTTCGAGTTCTCGAACAACCTGCACGGCCAGTCCGTCCACATCGCGCAAGGCGTGGACGCCAGCGGCAACAAGGACGAGGGCGCGGGCGACCAGGGCATCATGTTCGGCTTCGCCTGCGACGAGACGCCCGACCTGATGCCGGCGACGCTCGACTACAGCCACAAGATCCTGCACCGCATGGCCGCCGATCGGCACTCGGGTGCAGCGCCCTTCCTCGAGCCCGACGCCAAGAGCCAGGTGACGCTGCGTTTCGCGAACGGCCGCCCCGCCGCCGCCACGGCGATCGTCGTCTCGACCCAGCACAAGGAAGGCTGGGACCAGGGCGAGAAGGAGGCCGAGCTCAAGGCCTACGTGAAGAAGGTCGTCGCCGACGTGCTCCCGGCCGAGCTGCTGTCCGACGAGACCGTCTACCACATCAACCCGACCGGCAGCTTCGTGATCGGCGGGCCTGACGGCGATGCGGGGCTGACCGGCCGCAAGATCATCGTCGACACTTACGGCGGCGCCTCACCCCACGGCGGCGGTGCGTTCTCGGGCAAGGACCCGACCAAGGTCGACCGCTCGGCCGCCTACGTCACGCGTTATCTCGCCAAGAACGTCGTCGCCGCCGGCCTTGCCGCACGTTGCACGATCCAGGTGTCCTATGCGATCGGCGTGTCGCAGCCGCTGTCGCTCTATGTCGACACCCACGGCACCGGCAAGGTCGCGGACGAAGTGCTGGAGCGGGCGATCGCCGCCGTCGCCGCCGAGAAGCTGGGCGGGCTGACCCCGCGCGGCATCCGCGTCGGCCTAGGTCTCAACAAGCCGATCTACCGCCCGAGCGCCGCCTACGGCCACTTCGGCCGCCGGCCCGAGGGCGAACTGTTCCCCTGGGAGCGCACCGACCTGACCGAGGCGCTGACCGCCGCGGTGAGCGAGGCGGCGGCGAAGCTCGAACCGGCGGAGTAAAGTCGGCCTATCGGCGAGGCGTGGGGTATCCAGCTCCTCCCCTGCAAGGGGAGGTGGCGCGCGCGTAGCGCGTGACGGAGGGGTGTAACCCTCTCGGTCACGCACTCCGCCAGCGCTGACACCCCTCCGTCAGCCCCGCGGGCTGCCACCTCCCCCTCAGGGGGAGGATCGAGAGAGCCAAGCCTGTCCCTTCAAAACCGCCGGATCACCTCTAGGAACGCGTCGCCATAGGCCTCCAGCTTGCGCGCGCCGATGCCCGAGGTCGTGCCCAGTTCCCGCAGCGACGAGGGCCGGGCGGCCGCCATTTCGCGCAAGGTCGCGTCGTGGAAGATGACGTAGGGCGGCACGCCTTGCGCCTGCGCCAGTTCGCGGCGTAGCTCGCGCAAGGCTTCGAACAGCGGGTCGCCGATCGGGTTGGGCGCGCCCTCGCGCCGTTTGCGGCCCCGCTCGCGGCGCGAGGGGACGACGATCTCGACGTCCTTCTCGCCCTTGAGGATCGCCCGCGCGTCGCCGCCGAGCGCAAGGCCGCCGTGCTCGGTCGGCACCAGGCTGCCGCGCGCCTGCAGCGCCCGCGCGATCGGCTTCAGCAGCGGCGCCTCCCCGGCATCGACGATCCCGAAGACCGAAAGCTGGTCGTGCCCGCGCTGGAGCACGCGCTCGTCGCTCTGCCCGGTGAGCACCTTCTCAAGGTGGCCGAGGCCGAAGCTTTGCCCGGTGCGGTAGACCGCCGAGAGCAGCTTGCGTGCCAGCTGGGTCGCGTCGGTGACGCCGGCGGGTTCGAGGCAATTGTCGCAATTGCCGCAAGTCTCGGGCGGCTGCTCGCCGAAGTGGCGTAGCAGGATCGCGCGGCGGCACTGCGCCGTCTCGACCAGCGCGGCGAGCGCATCAAGGCGCTGGCGCTCGGACGCGCGGCGATGCTCCTCGACTTCGCCGATGCGCTGGCGGGCGCGGGCGAAATCGTCGGCGCCCCACAGCATCACCGCCACCGACGGATCGCCGTCGCGCCCGGCGCGGCCGGTCTCCTGGTAGTACGCTTCGATCGACTTGGGGATGCCGGCGTGGGCGACGAAGCGCACGTCGGGCTTGTCGATGCCCATGCCGAAGGCGACGGTCGCGACCATCACCATGTCCTCGGACGCGACGAACGCCGCCTGGTTGCGCTGGCGGACCGCCGGATCGAGCCCGGCGTGGTAGGGCAGCACGCGCCGGCCGCCGGCGGAGAGCTGCTCGGCCAGCTGCTCGACCTTGGCGCGGGTGGGCGCGTAGACGATGCCGGGGCCGGGGTTCTCCTCGAGCAGCGCCTTCAGCTGGCGCGTGGCGTTCTCGCGCGGGCGGATGGCGTAGCGGATGTTGGGCCGGTCGAAGCCGGCGACGATCAGCCCGTCCTCGGGAATGCCGAGCTGCGCCAGGATGTCGGCGCGGGTGTGCGCGTCGGCGGTGGCGGTCAGCGCCAGGCGCGGCACGTGCGGGAAGCTGTCGAGCAGCGGCTTGAGCAGGCGATAGTCGGGCCGGAAGTCGTGCCCCCATTCGGAGACGCAATGCGCCTCGTCGATGGCGAACAGCGACACGGTCGCGCGGCTCAGCAGCTCGCGGAAGTGGCCCTGGCTCGCCCGCTCGGGCGCGACGTAGAGCAAGTCGAGCTCGCCATTGCGGAACCGCTCGATCGTGAGCTCGCGGTCGCTGTCGGCGCTCGTCAGGGTGGCGGCGCGGATGCCGTTGGCGGTAGCGCTGCGCAGCTGGTCGTGCATCAGCGCGATCAGCGGCGAGACGACGACGCACGTGCCCTCCAGCATCACCGCCGGCAGCTGATAGGTCAGCGACTTGCCTGCACCGGTCGGCATCACCGCCAGCGTCGAACGCCCCGCCAGCACGCGCGCGACGACATCCTCCTGCACCCCGCGGAAGCCGGAGAAGCCGAAGGTGTCGTGAAGGGCGGTGAGGGCTTGGGGGAAGGCGGTTTCGAGCATTGCCGGGCTTATGGCAGATGGGGGCGCTGGGCGGGAAGTGAATATGGTCTCACGCGGAGGCGCGAAGGGCGCGGAGAAGAAGAAAGGAAGAAGGAAGGATTTCTCGCGCAGAGGCGCAGAGGCGCGGAGAGAAAGGAGGGTGCGCTTGGGCCGCTAGGCCCCATCATCCTCGCGCACGCAGCGCCATGAACCGAAGTGTGGGTAGAATGCGGCTTCGCCGCGAAGAACAAGTCCCTCTTCTTCTCTCTGCGCCTTTGCGCCTCTGCGCGCGCCAATCCTTCTTGTTTTCGTCTCCGCGTCTCCGCGTGAAACCCGTCAGCCCCACAGCTCGGGATGCTTGAGCAGCAGCGCCTGCGCGAGGATCAGCGTCTTGGCGTCGGTCAGCCCGCCCGACAGCGCCAAGTCGCGCAATTCGTCCAGGCCGACCTCGTGCACGGTGATGTTCTCGTGCTCGCCCTCGATGCCGCCACCCGGGCCGATCACATCGGCGGCGCTGTAGCGGGCGAGGTAGAGTTGCACGCGCTCGGTCGACACCGGGATCATCGACCACATGTTCACCACCGGCTCGACCGGGCCAAGCCGCAGGCCGCCTTCCTCCATCGCTTCCTCGACGATGCGGTCCGCCGGCTCGGCGCCGTCGAGGCTGCCGGCGATCGCTTCGTAGGGGCTAGGCACGCCGTGGAACAGCGCGCCGGGCCTCGGCTGGGTGATCAGCATCGCCACCCGCCGCTCGGGATCGTAGGGCAGAACCGCGCAGGCCGAGCCGCGATGGAGCAGCTCGCGGTCGACCACGGTGCCGTCGGGCAGCTCCACGTCCAGGCGGTAGAACGTGTACCAGCCCTGGAATACGGGCCGCGAGGCTACGATCCGCGCGTCAGCCATCAGTCGAGGTTCGGCCGCAGCCAGCGCTCGGCGGTCTTGAGCTCGACTCCGCGCCGCGCGGCATAGTCCTCCAGCTGGTCGCGGCCGATGCGCGCGACGCCGAAGTACTGGCTCTCGGGATGGGCGAAGTAGAAGCCCGATACCGCGGACGTCGGCAACATCGCCTGGCTCTCGGTCAGGGTGATGCCCGCGTTCTCCTGCGCGTTGAGCAAGTCGAACAGGATGGGCTTGAGCGAGTGGTCGGGGCAGGCCGGGTAGCCGGGGGCCGGGCGGATGCCCCGGTATTCCTCGCGGATCAGCGCATGGTTGGTCAGCTGCTCGCCTGGCGCATAGCCCCACAGCGTGGTGCGCACGTGCTGGTGCAGCCGCTCGGCGAAGGCCTCGGCGAAGCGGTCGGCCAGCGCCTTGAGGAGGATGTCCGAGTAATCGTCGTGGGCGGCGCGGAACCGCTCCAGGTGCGGCTCGATGCCGTGGATGCCGACCGCGAAGCCGCCCAGCCAATCGCCGGCCGGGTCGATGAAGTCGGCCAGGCAGAAGTTGGCGCGGCCCCGCGACTTCTTGAACTGCTGGCGCAGGAAGGCGAGGCGCGTGTCGTCGGCCAGGATCACATCGTCGCCTTCGCGCCGGCATGGCCAGAAGCCGCAGACGCCGCGGGCGGTCAGCCACTTCTCGGCGACGATCTTTTCCAGCATCGCCTGGGCATCGGCGAAGAGGCTGCTCGCGCTTTCGCCCACCACGTCGTCGGTCAGGATCGCGGGGTAGGTGCCGGCCAGTTCCCAGGCGCGGAAGAACGGCGTCCAGTCGAAGGTTTCGATCAGGTCGGAGAGGTCCCAATCCTCGAACACGTGCAGCCCAGGCTGGGCAGGCGCGGCGGGCTTGTCGGCGAAGTCGGGCGAGTAGGCGTTGGCCCGGGCGTCGGCCAGCGAGAGCAAGTCGCTCTGGCCCTTGCCCTCGCGCGCCTCGCGGACTTTGGCATAGTCGATCGAGACCGACGAGACGTAAGGGTCGCGCTGCGTGTCCGACAGCAACTGCGAGGCGACGCCGACCGCGCGGCTGGCGTCGAGCACGTGGATCACCGGGCCCTTGTAGGCCGGGTCGATCCGGAGCGCGGTGTGCACCTTGCTGGTGGTGGCGCCGCCGATCAGCAGCGGGATGCTCATCTCCGAGCGCTGCATCTCCTCGGCCACGGTCACCATCTCGTCGAGCGAGGGGGTGATGAGCCCGGACAGGCCGATGATGTCGGCATCGTTCTCGTTGGCGGATTCCAGGATCTTGGACCAGGGCACCATGACGCCGAGGTCGATCACTTCGTAGCCGTTGCACTGCAGGACCACGCCGACAATGTTCTTGCCGATATCATGCACGTCGCCCTTCACGGTCGCCATGATGATCCGGCCCTTGGCCTTGGCGCCCGGTTGCTTCTCCGCCTCGATGTAGGGGATCAGGTGGGCGACCGCCTTCTTCATCACGCGCGCGGACTTCACCACCTGGGGCAGGAACATCTTGCCCGACCCGAACAGGTCGCCGACCACGTTCATGCCGTCCATCAGCGGGCCTTCGATCACTTCGATCGGGCGGCCGCCGGCCTCGGCGGTGGCGGCGCGCATTTCCTCGGTGTCGTCGACGATCCAGGCGTCGAGGCCCTTCACCAGCGCGTGCTCGATCCGCTTCTGGACGGCCCAGCCGCGCCATTCCTCGGCCTGCTTCTCGGCCACCGAGTCGGTGCCGCGGAACTTCTCGGCGAGCGTGACGAGGCGCTCGGTCGGGGTCTCGTCGGGCGAACGCGCCGGGCGGTTGAGGATCACGTCCTCGCAGGCCTCGCGCAATTCCGGGTCGATCTGGTCGTAGACGTCGAGTTGCCCGGCATTGACGATCGCCATGTCGAGCCCGGCGGGGATCGCGTGGTAGAGGAAGATCGAGTGCATCGCCCGGCGCACCGGCTCGTTGCCGCGGAACGAGAACGACAGGTTCGACAAGCCGCCCGAGAAGTGGACATGCGGACAGCGCTTGGCGATCACCTTCACCGCCTCGATGAAGTCGACGCCGTAGTTGTTGTGCTCCTCGATTCCCGTGGCGACCGCGAAGACGTTGGGGTCGAAGATGATGTCCTCAGGGGGAAAGCCGATGCCGGTGAGCAGCTTGTAGGCCCGCTCGCAGATCTCGATCTTGCGCTCCTTGGTGTCGGCCTGGCCGACTTCGTCGAAGGCCATGACGACCACGGCGGCGCCATAGTCCATGCACTTCTTGGCGGCTTCCAGGAACGGCGCCTCGCCTTCCTTCATCGAGATCGAGTTGACGATCGGCTTGCCCGAGACGCACTTGAGCCCAGCCTCGATCACCTCCCACTTGGAGCTGTCGACCATCACCGGCACCCGGGCGATGTCGGGCTCTGCGGCGATCAGCTTGAGGTAGGTGGTCATCGCGTGGACCGCGTCGAGCAGGCCCTCGTCCATGTTGACGTCGATCACTTGCGCGCCGTTCTCCACCTGCTGGCGCGCGACTTCGACGGCGGCGGGATAGTCGCCCGCCATGATCAGCTTCTTGAACTTGGCCGAGCCGGTGACGTTGGTGCGTTCGCCGATGTTGACGAAACGGGCCGAACTGGGGCCGGATGCGGAGGTGGTCATTTACGATTCCGATGTTGGAAGGGTCAGGTCGCGCGCGAGCACGAGGTCGTCGTCGAAGTTCTGCGTGCCGACGTGGAAGCTGCGAGTGCCGACGGCGACGAAGCCGTGCTTGCGGTAGAAGCTCAGGGCGCGGTGGTTGTCGGCCTTCACGCCCAGCAGCAGGCGGCTGCGGCCGGGCGCGGCGGCGATCACCGTGTCGAGCAAGGCCGGGGCGATGTCGATGCCGTGGAAGCGCGACAGCAGGTAGATGCGCTTGAGCTCCCAGTCGCCAGGCCGCGCCTGTTCGAACCCGGGCTCGCAGCCCACCGCATAGCCGACCGGCGCTCCGCCGGGCTGCACCTCGACGAGCCACGCTCTCGCGCCGCCCTCGATCAGCGTGCGGTAGGCGTCGGCCGTGTGGTGCTGCGCGGCGTGGGACACCAGATCGCGGCCCGGGATCGAGCGGGCGTACGTCTCGAGGAACGTCGCCGCGCCCACGAGCGCAAGCGCGCTCGCGTCATCCGCTCCGGCTCGCCGGACGATCCAGGCAGGCGTTTCGTTCAAGTCAGGCGGCCAGGATGAACGGTTCCAGGCCCGCAAGGCGCGTCACCGGCGCCAGTGCCGGGATCTGGCGCGCAGGCAAGCCGGCGACCGCCCTGGCCATTGCCGCGATGTGCGCGGGCGTCGAGCCGCAGCAGCCGCCCAGCACGTTGACTTGCCCCGCGATCGCCCATTCCTGGACGAAGCCGGCGGTCGTGTCGGGCATTTCGTCGTAGGCACCCAGCTCGTTGGGCAGGCCCGCGTTGGGATAGATCATGATCAGCGTGTCGGCGGTTTCGGCCAAAGTCTTCACGTGCGGGCGCAGCTGGGTCGCGCCGAACGAGCAGTTGAGGCCGATGGTCAGCGGCCGGGCATGGCGCACCGCGTGCCAGAACGCCTCGACCGTGTGGCCCGACAAGTTGCGGCCCGACAAGTCGGTCAGCGTCATCGACAGCATGATCGGCACTTCCCGGCCGAGCTCGGCTTCCAGCTTGCGCACCGCCATGATCCCGGCCTTGGCGTTGAGCGTGTCGAACACCGTCTCGATCAGGATGAAGTCGGCCCCGCCCTCGACCAGCGCGCGGACCTGCTC
>Ga0207644_10000509_pt1 | contig 25068 bp, 24 predicted proteins | sample KBSS73metaG_FD_184326 | JGI IMG/M metagenome (GOLD analysis project Ga0207644, IMG submission 184326) | Switchgrass rhizosphere microbial communities from Kellogg Biological Station, Michigan, USA - KBS S7-3 metaG (SPAdes) (version 2) | ecosystem: Host-associated > Plants > Roots > Rhizosphere... | reverse complement strand
GCGAGCTCAGTAAGAACCGCAAACTCCTTGGGCGTTAGGTGAACGGGCTTCCCATCCTTCTCCACCCGCCGATTGAAGAGGTCGATCTTTACCTCGCCTACCTCGATCGGCTGATCGTCTGGATCTTCCCCAAGCTCGAGCAAGTTGGCGATGTAGCGATCGAGTTGCGACGCCTCATTGCCGATGGAGGAGACGAGCTGCCGATCGCCGGTGCCGTTCCGCCGGAGTTCGCGAACGGCCGTCCCGATGGCGGTCAGCCGTGGCCTGAGATCCTGACCGATGGAGGCAAGCAGCGCCGCGCGCAACCGGTCCCGCTCCCGGGTGGTCGCGAAATCCCGCGCGTCGGATTCGAGCCTTGCCCGCTCCACCGCCAACGCCACCTGATCCAGCAGGCTGTTCAATAGCTCGACGTTGTCGGGCGAAACCGCCGGTGCTCCGTCATCTCGAGCAAGGCCGGCCGCCGCCAATGCCCCGGCAGCGGAGCGGATCGGGAGGAACACCCATTCCGCCGGCTGAACACGGCCGGTTCCTCGCCCCGCCGGCTCCGAGCTGTCTATGGCCAACACCGCAGCCGCGATATCGCTTGGGGTCAGCCGATTGCCGTCAGGCGCCATTGCGACGACCTCCGGAGTCGGGACGCCACTGACGATCGCAGCGTTGCAGTCGAACAGGCGTCGCAGCTCTTCGCAGGTGACACGGCCGATCTCCTCCTCGCTGCTGCATGACAGCAAGCGCCTGGCGAATCCGGCGATGACGGCATTACGGGTGGCGTGGGCGTCCGCGATCCGCGCCTGCTTGCGAATGCCGGCGGCGAGCCGACCCGTAACGAGCGCGACGATGAGGAGGACGGTGACCGTGACGACGTCGGCGACACGATCAATCCGAAGCGTGTGAACCGGCTCGGTGAAGAAGAAATTGTAGGCCAGGGCCGAGGTGACTCCGGCGACCAGGCCAGGGCCGAGCCCCCATAGGGCCGCGGCACCCACGACGGCCGGCAGGTAGATCATGTCAACAGGGGCGGTTCCCCACCGGGGCGCGATCCACAGTCCCAAGAGGGTCGAGGTCGCAACCATGGCCAGCGTGCCGGCATAGGCGCGCACCACGTCGGCGATCGCGGCGGCACCGATCTGCGGCGGGCGGACTGAAGGATCCTGTTCCATGGCAGCTAGATGCGCCTGCCGCCCGCCAACGTCGAGAGTTTGCCAGCGAACTTAATGCCCCTTGCTCTCTATGGAACTGATGAATCCACATGGAATCTTTATGCCGACAAGGCCCACATGGGCGCCGTGAACGACATCAGCGCTGACAATATCTTGCCGCCCGTTGAGGCGGAGGATCATCATGGACCCAAAGAGACGCTTCCCAAGCTGATGCTTGGAGCGATTGGCGTCGTTTACGGGGATATCGGTACGTCGCCGCTCTACACGATGAAGGAAAGTTTCCTCGGGCCGCACCCACTGGCCGTCGATAAGCCGCACATCCTCGGGGTACTCAGCCTCATTTTCTGGTCACTGATGCTGGTCGTAACCATCAAGTACGTCTTCGTTGCCATGCGGGCCGACAACAAAGGCGAAGGCGGATCATTCGCCTTGCTCTCGCTGATCTCACGCAATCTCGGACACAAGAAGTGGGCGCCCGCGCTGGTGATGATGGGCGTGCTGGCGACGTGCCTGTTCTACGGCGATGCAATGATTACGCCGGCGATCTCAGTGCTGTCGGCGGTGGAAGGTTTGGAGGTAGTTCAGTCGGGCCTTCAGCCGCTGGTGATCCCACTCTCGATCGCGATTCTTATCGGCCTGTTTCTTGTGCAGTCGCGCGGCACGGCGAAGGTCGGTGGGCTCTTCGGTCCCGTTATTCTTGTGTACATGGCGGCCCTCGCCGCACTTGGCGTCTCAAACATCATGCACGCACCCGAGGTACTCGTGGCGCTGAGTCCGACATGGGCTCTAAAGTTTTTCGCGATCAACCCGAAGCTGGCGTTTCTGGCTCTCGGATCTGTCTTTCTGGCCGTAACGGGCGCCGAAACGCTCTACGCGGACATGGGCCACTTCGGCCGGAAAGCTATCGGCTTTTCTTGGCTTGGTCTGGTCTACCCCTGCCTGGTGCTGAACTACATCGGGCAGGGAGCATTGATGCTGCTCCATCCCTCGACCGCTGAGAACCCGTTCTTCCTGATGGCACCGGATTGGGCGCGGCTGCCGTTGGTGTTCATCGCAACGGCAGCGACGATCATCGCAAGCCAGGCGGTCATTTCCGGCGCCTTCTCGGTGACTCACCAGGCCGTCCAGCTCGGCTTTCTGCCCCGCCTCAGGACTGAGCACACGAGCGCCAAGGCCGTGGGCCAGATCTACATCCCAGCAGTAAATTGGGGACTGCTGTTCATGGTGATCGTGCTCGTTGTCGGGTTCCGCGAGTCCGGCAAACTGGCATCGGCGTACGGCATTGCCGTTACCGGCACGATGCTGATCACAACCATGATGCTGGCGGTGCTCATCTTCCAGGTATGGCGCTGGAACAGGCTGCTTGCGACCGCAACCATTGGTCTCTTCATGGGTGTGGACAGCTCCTTCTTCATCTCAAACATTACGAAGATTCCGGATGGCGGTTGGTTCCCGCTGCTCGTCGCCGCAGTCAGTTTCACCGTGCTGACCACGTGGGCCAAGGGCCGGCTACTGATGCGCCGCCGCTTGTCCGAGGCTGCCTTGCCGCTTGAAGTGTTCATTAAATCCACGGCCGCGTCAGTGCACCGCGTCCGCGGCACCTCGGTGTTCCTGTCGACGTCCGCTGACACGGTCCCAGCCGCGCTGCTCCACAACCTCAAGCACAACCAGGTACTCCACAGCCGGGTGCTCGTGCTCAACGTCAAGGTCGAGGAGATTCCGCACGTTTCGGACCAGAAGAGGATTGAAGTTCATGCGGCCGGCGACGGCTTTTTCCGCGTGATCTTGCACTACGGCTACATGGAAGAGGTCGACATCCCTGGCGACCTGGCCCGCATCGACACCTGCGGCGAGCCCTTCAACATGATGAGCACGAGTTTCTTCCTCGGCCGACAGAAGCTGATCCCGTCGAAGAAAATGCCTGGAATGGCGCTGTGGCGAGAGCGGCTATTCGCGCTGATGCTCAAAAGCTCGGAAAGCGCGATGGAATTCTTCAAGCTTCCGACCAATCGGGTGGTCGAGCTCGGCAGCCAGCTTCAGATCTAGGTCTTAGCCTTCGAGCTGCCGGGTCAACAGCCGGATGTCGGCGTCTAGCTCGGCGTCACTGGCGCGAAGCTTCTCGATCTGCCGGACGGCGTGGATCACCGTCGTATGGTCGCGCCCGCCGAACCGGCGGCCGATGTCGGGCAGTGACTTCGGCGTCAGCTGCTTCGACAAGTACATCGCCACCTGCCGCGGCCGCGCCACCTCGCGTGCGCGTCGCGCCGAGGTCATCTCGGCCTTGCGGATGCGGTAATGCTCGGCGACCTGCGTCTGGATCTCGTCGATCGAAATGCGACGCTGGTTGGCCCGGAGGACATTGGCGAGCACTTCCTCGACGAACGCGACGTCGATCTCACGCCCCGTCATCATCGCATAAGCGCCGATGCGGTTGAGCGCACCTTCGAGCTCACGGACCGAAGAGGTCACTCGGCGAGCCAGGAAGTCGATGACCGGGCGCGGCATGTCGACGCCGGGCAACGCCTCGAGCTTCGAGCAGATGATGTTGAAGCGCAGCTCGTAGTCGGCCGAGTTGATGTCAGCGACGAGGCCCCACGACAGGCGCGACAGGATCCTGGGGGCGATGCCATCGAGGTCCTGTGGAGCGCGGTCGGAGGTTATCACCAGCCGGCGTCCGGCGGTGATGATCTCGTTCATCGTGTGAAAGAATTCTTCCTGGGTGGAATCCTTGCCGGCAATGAACTGGACGTCGTCGATCAGCAGCAGGTCTGCATTGCGCAGACGCTGCTTGAACCCGATCGTGTCGTTTTCCTTAAGCGCGCGGATGAACTCGACCATGAATTTCTCGGCCGACATCGACACGACGCGAGCGCCGCGATTACGAGCGAGGAAAGCGTGGCCGATCGCATGCAACAGGTGCGTCTTGCCGCGACCCGTGCCGCCATGGATGAACAGCGGATTGAAGCTCACCGTCGGCGAGGTCGCCAGCGTCCTTGCCGCCGTTGCAGCAACCTCGTTGGCCTTGCCGACAACGAAAGTCTCGAACCGGTAGCGCGGATCGAAATTGGGCGCGTTGGGATCGCGCTCCGCCGGCACCGGCACCTCTTCGAGGATAAGCAGCGGCGCGGGACGCGGTGCATCCGCAGCCGCAATCACACGAACCTCGCGAACGACCGGGAGAACCGTTTTCCAGGCGAGCGTCAGCCGCTCGCCGAAGTGCGAGCGCACCCAGTCGGCCATGAACTGGCTCGGCATCACCACATCGAGCATGCCGCTGTCGGGCTCGAACGAACCAAGCTCCGCCGGCTTCAGCCAGCCGTCAAACGTGCGAACCCCAAGATCGCGGCGAAGGCCAGTGCGGATCGACTCCCAGGCCGCTTCCAGTGGCGCCGCAACGGACACCTCGGCCGGGTCTAGTGACGTATTCACCCCACCCGCTTGCACTGCTCCGCGCCTCCCTGTCTCAAGCCCCCTGCGAGAGACAAAGCGATTTCGCTGCGTGCGAACCGAGTCGCACACCCAGCATCACTTTTCTCTCTAGCTCGGGTGCGGATTCGCGCCCCGAAAGGCCTTTCTGTGACTGTATGCGGCAGACTGCAAGTGCCGTTTTTTCATCCAAGTGAAATAATGAGACTTGACAGAGGATTCAGGCCAAATGTGCGCAAGAATGGCGGAAAACTGCCATTAGCAGGGTTATCCGCCCGTTAACCACCACGCGAATCGCGGGAATTGCTGCATTTTTCTGACATTCCAAAAACGGGACGAGCCGCCGGTTTCCCGACGGCTCGCACTGTCCCCTTTTCGGATCGAATTTTAGCCGAGCGAAGCAACCCGCTTGGATAGGCGAGAAAATTTCCGTGCGGCCGTGTTCTTGTGGATAACTCCGCGAGAGACGCCCTTGGCAATCTCCGGCTGAACCTTCTTCAGCGCCTCGGCGGCTTCCTTTTTCTTGCCCGACTCGATCGCCGACTCGACGGCCTTGATGAAGGTCCGGATCCGGCTGACTCGCGAGTGGTTGATCGTCTGGCGCGTCGCGTTGCGGCGGATGCGCTTCTTTGCCTGCGGCGTATTCGCCATTGTCTTCCTCTAGCTCAATGAAAAACGGCGCGGCCTTGAGGCTCGCACCGAAGCGGCGCGTCCCCTACCGAAAAGCGCCCGCAAGGTCAACGCTGACACGCCGGACAATAGAAGGTCGACCGGCCGCCCTGAACAATGCGCCTGACAGTCCCTCCGCAGGCGCACGGCTGTCCCTCGCGGTCGTAAACGGCGAAGGTCTTCGAGAAATAGCCGAGCTCGCCGTCGGGGGCTGCGAAGTCCTTCAGCGTGGAGCCGCCAGCCGCGATGGCTTCTGCGAGCACGTCGTGAATCGCAGGCACCAGCCGCCGCAACCGTTCGAGTGACACCGAGCCCCCTTCCCGCCGGGGATGGATGCCTGCGCGAAATAGCGCCTCGCAGACATAGATGTTGCCGAGCCCGGCGATGATCCCCTGATCGAGTAACAGCAACTTGATCGACGCCGTGCGTCCAGCGAGCCGCGCCTTCAAATCAGCGGCAGTGATATCGAGCGGCTCGGGACCCAGAGCGCGAAACGCCGGCCACTCGTGAAGCTCAGCGGTCGGCACCAGGTCTACGGACCCGAACCGACGCGGGTCGTTCAGCGCCAGCCGGTTTCCTTCGTCGGTCTCGAGCAAGAGGTGATCGTGCTTTTCGAGCTTCGAATGGTTGATCCGCCAGCTACCGGACATCCCTAGGTGGAAGATCATCGTGTCGTCGCGGTCGGTGTCGATCAGCCCGTATTTGGCGCGGCGGCCAAGCCCGGTGACCCGCGCGCCGGTCAATCGCTGGCCGAGGTCCTCGGGGAATGACCGTCGCAAGTCGGCTCGCCGCGCCTCGACGCGAACGATGCGGCGGCCTTTCAGGACGTGCTCAAGCCCGCGGACGGTTGTCTCGACTTCGGGAAGCTCGGGCATCGCTCGCGATATGGCGAAGCAGGCGCAAGGCCGCTAGAGCCGCTCACCCATGACGGATCACGTGAATTTCGGCGACGAGCTCGTCAGCCCCGAGGAGAAGACGCGGCGCGTCGGCGAGGTCTTCAGTTCGGTCGCGCGCCGCTACGACCTGATGAACGACCTGATGTCCGGCGGAATGCACCGCCTATGGAAGGACCGGCTCGTTTCCAGGGTGAAGCCCCGCTCCGGCGAACTGATCCTCGACATGGCAGGGGGCACTGGCGACGTGGCGTTCCGGATGGCGCGCAGGGGTGCTCTTGTGACTGTCGCCGACATCAACGCCGATATGCTGGAGGTGGGGAAACAGCGAGCCGAGGCGAAGCAACTGCCGGGCTTAAGTTGGAAGGTTGAAAATGCCGAGAAGCTGAGCTTCGTTGACAGTACGTTTGACGCCTGCACGATCGTCTTCGGGATCCGGAACGTGACAGACATCCCGGCAGCGCTGAGGGAAGCACATCGCGTGCTGAAGCGTGGCGGGCGCTTCTACTGCATGGAATTTTCGTCGAGCGACTGGCCGGGGTTTTCGAACCTCTACGATGCTTATGCTTCGAAGGTGATCCCGAAGGTCGGTAAGATCGTGACCGACGATGAGGAAAGCTATCGCTATCTCGTCGAGAGCATCCGCCGCTTCCCGAAACCCAGCGTATTCAAGGCGATGGTTGCTGAAGCCGGCTTCGTCCGAGCAGCGGCAGAGCCAATGCTAGGGGGCCTCGTCACCATCCACTCGGGCTGGAAGATTTGACCACCAGCGTCACCCACCTGTGGCGTCTATTGAAGTGGGGGCGGACGCTGGCCCGCCACGGCGCGCTGCGCGGGATCGAGGAAGATCCACTCACTCCGGCGCCCGTGCGGCGGCTTGCCAGGATTGCACGCTTCGGAGCGCGCGTGCCCGCCGTCCCTGAGTACGCCGGTGCGCTGGTCGCGATCGGACCAGCCGCGGTGAAGCTCGGCCAGGCGCTGTCGACGCGGCCCGACCTGGTCGGGGCGAAGGCCGCGGCAAATCTCTCGCTCCTCCAGGACGACCTCCCGCCCGCGCCATTCGCGAAGATCAAGGAGACGATCGAAGCGTCGTTCGGTGCGCCCCTGGAAAGCCTCTTTTCCGAATTTGACGAGGTTCCGGTTGGAGCTGCGTCGATTGCGCAGGTCCACCGCGCGGTGACAACCGAAGGCCGCGACGTCGCGGTCAAGGTACTTCGTCCCGGCATCGAGAAAGAGTTCGCCAAGGCGCTGGAAACCTACGAATGGGCGGCCGCGCACGTCGAGCGATACGGCGGCGAAGCCGAGCGTTTGCGCCCGCGCCTGGTGGTCGCCCATTTCCGCCAGTGGACGGCCCGTGAGCTCGACCTACAGCGCGAAGCAGCGTCCGCTTCCGAGCTGCGCGAGAACATGGTCGCGGAGCCCGGCTATTATGTGCCGGAAATCGACTGGCGCCGGACCGCGCGCCGCGTCCTGACGCTCGAATGGCTCGACGGCATCAAGCTCAACGACCGCGAGGCGTTGATCGAGGCGGGGCACGATTGCAACGCCCTTGCCGCTATTCTGGTGCGCGCGTTCTTGCGCCAGGCGGTGATCGATGGTTTCTTCCACGCCGACCTCCACCACGGGAACCTGTTTGCGCTCAAGGACGGGCGTATCGCGGCGATCGACTTCGGCATCATGGGCCGGATCGACAGGCGCGCGCGCATCTGGCTCGCCGAGATCCTCTACGGCCTGATCACCGGCAATTACCGCCGCGTCGCCGAGATTCATTTCGAAGCGCAGTACGTCCCAGCGCACCACAATGTGCAGGAGTTCGCGACCGCCCTGCGAGCCGCCGGCGAGCCAATCCGGGGGCTTCCGGTCAAGCAAATCTCCGTCGGCCGAATGCTGGAAAGCCTGTTCTCCATCACTCGCGACTTCGACATGCCAACGCAGCCGCACCTGCTGCTGCTTCAGAAGACGATGGTGATGAACGAGGGCGTCGCCACCGCGCTCGATCCCGACATCAACATGTGGGAGACGGCCGAGCCCTTCCTTAAGGACTGGATGCGATCCGAGCTTGGGCCCGAGGCTTACTACGCCGACCGGATCATCGAGCTGGTCCGCGCCTTCAAGAAGATCCCGGAGCTGATCGAGCGGCTGGACGAATATTTTCCGCCAAAGGGCGCGGCCCCTCCGGCCCCGCCTCTACCCGAGATTGCCATCATCGAGCATCGCAACTGGTGGGCCTATGCGCTTGCGGGAGCTGTCGGAGCAGCAGTAGCAGCGGGGTTGATCACCATCTTCTAGGGGGAAGCCGTAATGGTTAGGTTCTGGATGCGGCTGCTGCTGGCAGCACCGATCGCGACGTTGGGCCTCGCCCTTCCTGCCGCAGCCGTCGCGCAAGCACCGACTGGTCATGCCCAGTTGGTCAGCCTCTTCAGCGACTGGCGTGCTTTCGTGCACCCACAGATCGTTCGCGGCGTCCCCGACTATTCGGCCACGGCGATGGCGGCCAAGGCAGCGCGCCTCGGGGAGTTTCAAGCTCGTCTCAAGGCGATCGACCCCTCGGGCTGGAGCGTAGCCGACCGCGACGACTACCGAATGGTCGAAGCCGAGATGAACGGCCTCGACTTCTTCCTCCGGGTGCTCAAGCCATGGGCGCGCGATCCGGGCTTCTACCAGACGATCTTCGCCGAAATGAGCGACGTCCCGGCGCACGAAGGACCGTCTGCAGAGCCCAACATCGACCTCTTCAGGTACAAATATCCGCTCTCGCGATCGGATGACGCCAAGCTCACCGAGCTGCTCACCGCGATCCCTGCAATCCTCGAAGCAGCGAAGAGCAACCTTGCCGAGAGCCAGGCGCACGATCTCTGGGCATATGGCGACAGGGCCTTCAACGAGCAGGCCGAAGCGCTTGCGGCGCTCGAGGCCGGCAAGCTGCAACTTAACGATCTCGAAGGGCGGCGAATCGTGTCGCTTGCCGGAGCGAGCCCGCGGCTACGCACAGCGGTCCACAATGCCCGCGTCGCGACCGCGCAGTTTGCTGATTGGGTGCGCTCGGAAGCGCCGAAGCGGACGGGTCAGTCAGGCGTCGGCAAGGACAACTACAACTGGTACCTCAAGCACGTCCTCCTGAGCCCGTACGATTACGACCAGCAGGTCACGATCCTGGAGCGCGAGCTCGACCGTGCGCTGGCATCGCTACGGCTTGAGGAGGCGCGTAACCGCAATGCTCCACCGATCGCCCTGCTGAACGATCCCGCCGCCTATCGGCGCATGGCCGAGGCGCGCGAGGCGCGCTTCTATGACCTGCTGACCGGGGCAGGCTTCATTCCCGACAAGCCCTATTACCGCAGCGCCTTGTTCGGGCAGCTGGGCGACTACACTCCGCCTGAGCAGCGCAACTTCTTCACCCACGTGACGGCACTCGATCCGCTGCCGCTTTCCTCGCATCAGTTTCACTGGGTCGAACTCGCGCGGTTGAAGAATGAGCCCCACCCGAGCCCGATCAGAGACACGCCGCCGCTGTTCAACATCTATGCCGATCGTTCGGAGGGCTTTGCCACCGCGATGGAAGAGATCCTGATGCAGGCCGGGCTCTACGACGACGAGCCGCACGGCCGCGAGCTGGTGTGGATCATGCTCGCAAACCGCGCGGCCCGAGGTCTCGCGTCGCTGCGCGTCCAGGCGAACCAGCTGGACCTCGCCCAGGCGGGCAAGTTCCATGCCCGCTGGACTCCGCGCGGCTGGTCCGACCCGAACAGCCGTCTCGTCGGGTTCGAACAGCTGCTCTACCTGCGCCAGCCGGGCTACGGGCCGAGCTACATCATCGGCAAGGTGCAAATGGACGAGCTGCTCGCGATCCAGTCGCGCGCGGCGGAGGCAGAAGGCCGGCCATTCGTTCTCAGCGATGCCATGGGCCACATCCTCAGCGCGGGGATCATGCAGCCGTCGCTGATCAAGAACGAGATCGGCGGGGAAGCGGCACGATGAGCTCGTTATTTGTGCTAGGCTGACCCAAATGAAGCGGGTGCTGCTCATCGTCGGAGGCGGGATTGCCGCCTACAAATCGCTCGAGCTAGTGCGGCTGTTGAAGAAGGCCGGGCATTCGGTGACCCCGGTGCTCACCAAGGGCGGCGAGCATTTCGTCACTGCCATGAGCCTTGGCACGCTGGCCGAGAGCGAGGTCCATAGCTCCCTGTGGGAGCTCAAGGACGAGGTGGAGATCGGCCATATCCAGCTGAGCCGCGCCGCCGATTTCGTTTTGGTCTGTCCGGCGACCGCCGACCTGCTGGCGAAGATGGCGGCAGGAATCGCCGACGATCTGGCTACGACCTTGCTGCTCGCAACCGACAAGTCCGTTGTCGTCGCTCCAGCGATGAACGTCCGCATGTGGCTGCACGCAGCGACCCAGCGCAACATCGCGCAGCTTAAAGCGGACGGCATCCGCGTGATCGAGCCTGCTGAAGGCGAGATGGCCTGCGGCGAGTTCGGACCGGGCCGCCTTCCCGAGCCGCAGGACATCATGGACCAGCTTACCGACCTGCTGAAGTGACCCTGGCCGGCAAGCACATCCTCGTTACGGCTGGACCGACTCACGAGCCAATCGACCCGGTTCGCGTCATCGCAAACCGATCATCCGGCCGCCAGGGCTTTGCGATCGCCGCGGCCGCCGCCGAGGCAGGGGCGTGGGTAACTCTGATCGCCGGACCCGTGAGCCTGGAAACGCCACCAGGAGTGGACCGGATCGATGTCGAAACCGCTGAAGAGATGGCGGAGGCGGTCGCAAATGCGCTTCCCGCCGATGCGGCAATCCTCGTCGCGGCGGTGGCCGACTGGCGGGTCGAGCGCTCGACTAGCAAGCTCAAGAAGGGCGACGGCCCGCCCAAGCTCAAGTTCGTGCCGACGCGCGATATTCTGGCCGAGCTTGGAGCGAGCGAACAGCGCCCTCGCCTTCTCGTCGGCTTTGCTGCCGAGACCGAACGCGTCGTCGAGGGGGCGATCGCCAAGCAGGTTGGCAAGCGTGCGGACTGGATCGTCGCCAATGACGTCTCGGGGGACGTGATGGGCGGCCACCGCAACCGAGTGCATCTCGTCACAGCGGACGGGGTCGAAGACTGGCCCGAGGCAGACAAGACTGAGGTCGCACGGCGCCTGGTCGAGCGAATCGGCCAACAGCTCCGCTGATTCTGACACGGGCGCTCGACTCGTGGTACGCGAAGGAATAATTGTTCCAGCTCATCGGCAGGAGGTCGTCATGAAGCGCTTGCTGGCTTTGCCCGTTCTCCTTGCAACCATGGCGCAGGCCGCACCCATGCCCAAGGTCGAAGCCGCGACTGGCGACTGGAGCCAGTTGCCGGCGCTGCAGTCGCGGAATTACGATCACCTCCAATCGAACGTGATGCAGCGGCTGTGGGAGCTCGCTCATTCGCGGAAGTGCACGATCCCGGGCTATTCGATCGGCAATCTCGATTTTCGCATGTCGTTCGCGGCCCAATACAATCCGGACGGCAGCGTAGCGCGGCTGATCGTGCCGAAGCTCGATTGTCCGGAGGCCGAAAGCATTCTCGCTGGTGCGCTGGTGGAGATGATCCGCGGCGGCGATTACCGCCCCACCGGCAAGAGCGAACAGGGCTGGTACCAGGGCAGCCTCACCTTCGGGTTCGAAGGCGGCCGCGGCTCCTGATCAGCCGTTCGATCCGCAGGAGCGACACTTCGGATCGGGCGGGATCCTGATCGCCCGCCATTCGAGCTTTTCGCCGTCGAACAGGTGCAACCGGCCCGACTCATCCTCACCGACCCCGACGATCCGATTGATCGCCAGCATCGCCGCGAAGCTCCCGACACTGGCGGTGAGCGCTCCGAGCACGCCGAGCTCGGCGCAATTGTCGCAATCGTCGATGTCGAACGCGTCGCCGACGAAGCAGCGATAGCAGGGCCGAGAACGGAACAAGCCAACCTGTCCCTGGAATTGAACGGCCGCGGCGGACAGCAGCGGAATGTTGAGTTCGACACAAGCGTCGCTGACGGCCAGCCGGGTGGCGAAATTGTCGCAGCCGTCTATCACCAGGTCGTGGTCGGCGAGGAGTTGCTGCGCGTTGTTGGTGTCGATCCGCGCCTGAACGGGTGTAGCCTTCACGTGGCGGTTCAGCCGCTGAACGAACTGAAGCGCGAGATCGGCTTTAGAGTAGCCGGCGTCGCGCTCGCGAAAGAGCGGCTGCCGATGCAGATTTGAAAGGTCGACGACGTCGGAATCGATAATCGTCAGCCTGCCGATACCTGCCCCGGCGAGCGCTGGGATGACCGCGCTGCCAATGCCGCCGGCGCCAACCACGGCGACCGACGCTTCCTTCAGCCTGCGCTGACCGAGGCCACCGACTTGCGGCAGGACGATGTGCCGCGCGTAACGTTCAAGCTCTTCGTCGGAGAGCCTCACCGGCCGGTGGAGCCGAAGCCCCCGGCACCGCGCGACGTCTCGCTCAACGTTTCGACCTCGCGGAAGGCCGACTGCAGCACTGGCGCAGGCACGAGCTGCGCGATCCGTTCGCCGCGGCGGATCTCGAAGGGCTCGCTGCCGAGGTTGGCGAGGATCACTTTCACTTCGCCGCGGTAGTCGCTGTCGATCGTTCCGGGCGTGTTGAGGCAGGTGATGCCATGTTTGAGCGCGAGGCCGGAGCGCGGTCGCACCTGCACCTCGTAGCCTTCGGGGATGGCGATCGCGAAACCGGTTGCGACGGCGTGACGCTGACCGGGCCCGAGCGTCAGGTCCTCAGCCGCGACGACGTCGAGCCCGGCAGCATGCTCGGTTGCTCGGGCCGGCAAGGGCAGGCTTTCGCCATGGGGCAGCCGCTGCAACTCGATCTCGATCATTTGCCCTTCTTCCGCGCCGGTCGACGGCCCTTCTTTGCCGGGCCCTTCGCGGCACGCTCATCGATCAGGCGGACGGCTTCGTCCAGAGTGACGTCTTCAGGCTTCGCGCCCTTGGGCAGCGTGGCGTTGGTTGTGCCGTCGGTGACGTAGGGACCGTAGCGGCCGGCCATCACCTTGATGTCGCCGTCGCTCGCGGGATGCTTGCCGAGCACCGCGATCGGCTCTCGCGATGCAGAGCGCTGGCGGCCGCCGCCCGATGCCGCATCGGCGAGCTTCGAAACTGCGGCGTTCATGCCGGTCTCGAACACCTCTGCGGTCGAGCCGAGCTTTGCATATTTGCCGTCGTGCGCGAGATAGGGGCCATAGCGCCCGATCGACGCGGTGATCATGTTGCCGGTTTCGGGGTGTGGTCCAATCTCACGCGGCAGCGACAGCAAACGCGTCGCAACTTCGGTCGTCACATCCTCTAGCGGAATGTCCTTAGGAATCGATGCGCGCTTGTCGCCGCGTTCGACATAGGGTCCGAAGCGCCCGCTCTTGAGCGATATGCCGTCGCCAAGCTCCGTCGGGCCATCGCTCTGCGCCTGATCGCCACCCTGGCCGAATTTCTGCGTATATTTGCAGTCTGGATAATTGGAGCAGGCAACGAAGGCGCCGAAGCGGCCGCCACGAAGGCTCAGCCGTCCGTTGCCGCACTGCGGGCAGATGCGCGGGTCGCTGCCGTCGGCGCGCGGCGGATAGAGCCAGGGCGACAGGAACTCGTCGAGCGCCTGCGTGATCTCGCTCGGCTTCTGGTCCATGACCTCACCGGCCTTCGGCTTGAAGTCGCGCCAGAAGTCGTCGAGCAATTTGTGCCAGTCTAGCCGGCCGCCCGAGACGTCATCCAGCTCTTCCTCGAGCTCGGCGGTGTAGTCGTAGCTGACATAGCGATCGAAGAAGCGTTCGAGGAACGCAGTTACGAGGCGTCCGCTCTCCTCGGGCACGAACCTGCCCTTTTCGACGCGAACATATTCGCGATCCTTCAGCGTCTGCAGCGTCGCGGCATAGGTCGACGGCCGGCCGATGCCGAGCTCTTCCAGGCGCTTGACCAGGCTCGCTTCCGAATAACGGGGCGGAGGCTGGGTGAAGCTCTGCGTGGCCTCGACTCCGGTCTTGAGTGGCGCATCGCCTCCGCGGAGAGCCGGCATGTGCGCGCCTTCCTCGTCCTGCGGATCGTCGCGGCCTTCGTCGTAGAGGACCATGAACCCCGGAAAGAGCACGACCTGGCCGCTCGCGCGAAGGGTCGCGCGCCCTGCACCGTCGGTCAGCTCGACCGTCGTCCGCTCGAGCCGCGCCGATGCCATCTGGCTCGCCAGCGCCCGGTTATAGACCAGCTCATAGAGCCGAGCATGATCGCCCGAGGCAGCGCGTGGCCGGTCGAAATCGGTCGGGCGAATCGCCTCGTGCGCTTCCTGCGCGTTCTTGATCTTGCTTTGATACTGGCGCGGGCGGTCGGGAACGAAGCCGGCGTCGTAGCGGGTGGCGATGGCGCGGCGGGCAGCGCTGATCGCCTCAGGCGCCATGTCGACGCCATCCGTCCGCATGTAGGTGATGAGGCCGTCTTCATAGAGACCCTGCGCCACGCGCATGGTGTGGCTGGCCGAAAAGCCGAGCTTGCGCGCCGCCTCCTGCTGAAGCGTCGATGTCGTGAACGGCGGCGGCGGGTTCTTCGAGAAAGGCTTGGTCTCAACGGACGACACGGTGAAGCGCCCAGCTTCGACAACCGCCTTCGCCGCATCCGCGTCGCCGCGGTTGCCGATCGTTAGCCGCTCGATCTTCTTTCCGTCGAGCTGAACGAGGCGCGCCTTGAACTGCTGCCCATCGGCCTCGAAGCCGGCCGTGATCGACCAATATTCCTGCGGCTTGAAGAGCTCGATCTCGCGCTCGCGGTCGACGATCAGGCGGAGGGCGACCGACTGGACGCGACCGGCCGACTTGGCGCCGGGAAGCTTGCGCCACAGGATCGGGGAAAGCGTGAAGCCGACCAGGTAATCGAGCGCGCGGCGCGCCTTGTAGGCGTCGATGAGGTCTTCATCGAGGCCGCGCGGCTTCTTCATCGCCTCGGTGACGGCATTGTTGGTGATCGCGTTGAAGGTCACGCGCTGGACGTTGGCTGGAAGCGCCTTCTTCTGCCGAAGCACCTCCTGCACGTGCCAGCTGATTGCCTCACCCTCGCGGTCCGGGTCGGTCGCCAGGATCAACGTGTCGGCCTTCTTCGCCTCGTCAGCGATCGCGCGCATCTGCTTCGAGCGGTCGGGCGAGACTTGCCACAACATCTCGAAATCCTTGTCAGGATCGACCGAGCCATCCTTCGGCGGAAGATCGCGCACGTGCCCGAAGGACGCGAGCACGCGGTGCCCACTTCCCAGATATTTCTCGATTGTCTTCGCCTTGGCCGGCGATTCGACGACGACCAGCTTCACTCGTTTCCCTCACGCATACGCGTAAGGTGGGGTGTCGAGATTCCCCTCGTCAAGCGGGGCGGATGCTGACCTTGCCGCCGGCGTGACGGTCGAGCCGGCCGGCGAGGTCGAGTTCGAGCAACGCCATTTGCACCGCGCCGCTCGACGCTCCCGACAATCGGATGATTTCGTCGACCGGCACTGGCGAAGGCCCGAGCAGCTCCTCGACCAGCCCCAGTGCATCATGACCATTGAGCTGTTCCGGCGCAGGCTCGAACGTCGTGGTCGGCGAACGCACCTGGGTTGCGAAAGGCCTGACGGCCTCGACCACGTCGGCGGCGTTCTGGATCAGGGTCGCGCCGTCACGGATCAGCTGGTTGCAGCCCTGCGCGCGTGGGTCGAGCGGTGAGCCGGGGACCGCCATCACCTCCCGCCCCGCCTCGGCCGCCAGCCGAGCGGTGATCAGGGAGCCGGAGCGCGGGGCGGCCTCGACGACCACGGTCCCAATGCTCATCCCGGCGATGATCCGGTTGCGGTAAGGAAAGTGCCGGGCGCGGGGCTCGGTCCCCGGTGGCATCTCGGCGATCACCAGGCCGCGGTCGTACATGGCTCGCTGCCGTTCCTCGTTCTCGGGCGGGTAGAAGATGTCGATCCCGCCTGCGATGACGCCGATCGTCCCCGTGGTTAGCGAACCATCGTGCGCCGCGCTGTCGATGCCCCGTGCGAGGCCGGAGACCACCAAGAGATCGTACTGTCCAAGGTCGTGGGCCAAGCCCCGCGCGAAGCGGCACGCAGCGGCTGAGGCGTTGCGAGCACCGACGATGGCGACCGCCTGCCGGTCGAGCAGGTTGAGGTCCCCCTTGGCGATCAGCAGCGGCGGCGCATCCTCCAGCTCGGCGAGCAGGCGCGGATAAAGGCCCTCCCCCAGCACCAGCCACCTCGCACCGAGCTTCTCGACCCGCGCGATCTCGCGCTCGGCGTCCGCGACGGTGCTCAGCGCCGGAGCCTTGCCGCCTGCGCGCCGCGCGAGGTCGGGCACCGCGGCAAGTGCCGCCGCAGGCGTTACGAAGCGGACTATCAACTGGCGGTAGGTGACCGGGCCGATGCCCGGGGTACGCAACAACCTCAGGCTGTCGACGAGGTCTTCATTCCTATACGTGGCTCGGTTCCTTTCGTCAGACGGGCGATGTTCTCCCGGTGCTTCCACAGCACCAGCACCGCGAAACCGAGCAGCATTGGGAAATAAGAAGAGTGCAGGATCAGCGCCATGACGGGCGCGCTGATCGCCGCCGTCATGCCTGCAACCGACGAGATTCGGATCGTCAGAAGCAACAGGATCCAGACAGCTGCGTAGACCAACGCAGCCATTGGCAGCAGGGCAAGGAGAACTCCAAAGAATGTCGCAGCGCCCTTCCCCCCCTTGAACGTCAGCCAGACCGGATAGAGGTGACCCACCATCGCACCTGCTGCCGCAACGGCACTTGTGTCGGGTCCAAATAACTGGCGAGAGAGCAGGACGGCGGCGGTCCCTTTTAGGCAATCAAGAATGGCCGTGAGCAGGGCCAGCCACTTGCTTCCCGTGCGCAGCACGTTGGTCGCACCAATATTGCCAGAGCCGATGTCGCGGATGTCCCCCTTGCCCGCCAGGCGTGTAAGCAACAGGCCGAAGGGGATCGACCCGAGCAGGTAGCCAAGCGCCAGGGCAAAGAGCATCTCGCGGGTCACGGCGGGGGTGGTAGCAAACCACAACGGCAGCGCAACTTGCGGCTGGACTTGTGGCGCGCCACAGAGCGCAGGTGGACGCGAACGCCCCCATCCTCTTCTTCGATTCCGGCGTCGGCGGCCTGTCGGTCCTTGGCCCAACGCTGAGGCTGCTGCCCAACGCGCCCATTGTCTACGCGGCCGACAGCGCCGGCTATCCTTACGGCAAGAAGAGCGATGCGGAGCTTGCCAGCCGCGTCCCTGCGCTCCTCGGCCGGTTGGTCGAGCGATACCATCCCCGGCTCGCGGTGATCGCCTGCAACACGGCCTCAACGATAGCCCTCGACCATGTCCGCTCCGCGCTCGACCTGCCGGTGGTCGGCACTGTCCCTGCTATCAAGCCTGCCGCCGAGATGTCCAAGAACCGGGTGATCGGCGTGCTCGGCACCGAAGCGACCGTGCGCCAGCGCTATGTCGATGACCTCGCCGCCAGGTTCGCAGACGATTGCACGATCATCCGCCATGGCTCCCCCGAATTGGTCGAGCTGGCCGAGGCGAAGCTTGGCGGCGAGGAGGTGAGCATCGAGGCGGTTCGAGCCGCGACGCAACCGATGTTCGACGCGCCCCTTGGCAAGGATATCGACACGGTCGTGCTCGCTTGCACCCACTTCCCCTTGCTCGAGGCTGAGCTTCGTGCCGCCTTTTCTGGTGTCGCCTATGTTGACGGCGGCGCCGGCATTGCCCGACGCATCGCCTGGCTGACCCGCGAGCAACCCTGGCCGTCGGAACCGTCCGAAGGCTTGATGCTGTTCACCTCGGCTGTGCGGACGCCCTCGCTCGCGGCGCTTGCCCGGTTCGGCATCGGTGAGGTGAAAATTCTGTAACGCAACGTTTTGCGAGTCGTTCGCAATGGAATTGCCTTGGAGCCGAAGCTAAAGCCCGCCCCAAGAGAGCCGCCTTGGACTACAACAGCATCTTCAAATCAGCGATCGAGCGCCTTCACGACGAGGGCCGCTATCGCGTCTTCATCGACATCCTGCGGTCAAAAGGCAGTTTCCCCAACGCCCGCTGCTTCGGCGGCAATGGTCCTAAGCCGATCACCGTCTGGTGCTCGAACGACTATCTCTGCATGGGCCAGCACGCAGCGGTCGTGGGAGCAATGGAGAAAGCGCTCCACGAAGTGGGAGCCGGCTCCGGCGGAACCCGCAACATCAGCGGAAACACGCACTATCACACTGAACTCGAAACCGAGCTCGCAAGCCTTCACGGCAAGAGCGGCGCGCTGCTGTTCACCAGCGGCTACGTGTCCAATGAGGCTGCGCTTTCGACGCTAGGCAAACTGCTGCCCGGCTGCGTGATCTTCTCGGACGAATTGAACCACGCATCGATGATCGCCGGGATCAAGAACAGCGGCTGCGAGAAGCGCGTGTTCCGCCACAACGACCTCGAGCATCTCGAGGAGCTATTGGCTGCCGAGGACAGCGAGACGCCCAAGCTGATCGCGTTCGAGAGCGTCTATTCGATGGACGGCGACATCGCGCCCATCGCCCAGATCTGCGACCTCGCCGACAAATATAACGCGCTGACCTATCTCGACGAGGTTCACGCAGTCGGGATGTACGGCCACCATGGCGGCGGAATCAGCGAGCGCGACGCGGTCGCCGACCGCCTGACGATCATTGAAGGCACGCTAGGTAAGGCGTTCGGCGTGATGGGCGGCTACATTGCCGCCGACCAGACGATCGTCGACTGCATCCGCTCTTACGCACCCGGCTTCATCTTCACGACGAGCCTCTCGCCGGTTCTGGTCGCCGGCGCTCTAGCCAGCGTCCGCCACCTCAAGGCCTCCGACGAAGAGCGCCGCGCGCAGCAGGAATCGGCGGCCATGCTGAAGGCGAAGTTCGCCGCGGCGGGACTACCGGCCATGCCGAGCGTCACCCATATCGTGCCGCTGCTTGTCGGCTGCCCGATCAAGGCCAAGAAGATCAGCGACATCTTGCTCGCCGAGTACGGGCTCTACGTTCAGCCGATCAATTTCCCGACGGTGCCGCGCGGTACCGAGCGGCTGCGCTTCACGCCCGGTCCGCATCACACGGCCGAGATGATGGATGAGTTGACCGACGCGCTGGTCGAAATCCTCGGCCGCGAGGAAATCCGCCTCGCCGCTTGATCGCGGCACTTAGTTCTTATGATGGATGGCGCTTGAGGGTGGCGGCTTGTCCGTCACTTCCGGCGGTGGGAAGCCTTCGAGATCGCCCTGCAAAATCGGCTCGCCTCGCGCCTCCTTGTACTCATTCTTGATCATCGGATCGAAGAACAGGCTCTGCATATTGGCCTTGTCCCTGGGGCTGCTTCCAAACATTGCGATCGACTTTGAAAGATCGACCTTCTTCCTCACATCGTCCAGCGATGTGCCGGCCTTTGCTAGCGGCCCGACCTGACCCTGCAGATCCTGGATGGCGGCGATCAGTTTGTCGAGATAGCTGGCGTCCGTCATGGGTCGACCGTGGCCCGGGATCAGCGTTGCAAATCCCAGCGCCTTGATCTTGCCCAAAGTCTTGAGCCAGTCGGCCGGATAGCTGCCGAATCCGAATGGGTAGGGCGACACGACAATGTCGCCGCTAGCAACGATCCTTTGCTGGGGAAGCCAGGCGATTGCGTCGCCCGCCGTGTTCGCTCGGCCGAGAAAGAGCATATGCACCGGGACTTCCCGGTCGTTGATCACCAGCTCATGCTCGAACGTCTCGGTCGGCGGGACAATGTAGCTGCTGGTGAAATCGCGGGTCATCGCATCGAACTGCGTGAGCGCCTTCCTGATGCGCTCCTTGCGGTCCGCGGGCACCGAAGGGTCGTCAAGCAACTTAGAATAGGTCTCCTTGTACGCCTGATTGGCATTGGCCGTCGCCCGATCGAACTTGGTATCGGGTCGGTACCCTATGTTGTACGAAGCCGGCCCAAGCATTCCCGCCTCGGTGCCGCGCGTCGCAATGACGCGAACCTTGGGATAGGCATCGCGGATTGCCGAGATGCCCTGCGGATGATCGCCGTGCCAATGGGTAATCATCACCGCTTTGATCGGCTTGTTCGCGAGCGAACGGGCGTAGCGAACCACCGCTCGGCCATTTGCGGCATTCTGGCCACTGTCGACAATGACGAACCCGTCGCTCTGCTCAATCAGGATCACATTGCCGATCGCCCCAGCGTACCAATCGTCGGGCATGGTCAGCAGGTGGACCTTTGGACTAATTTCCTCCGCAGTGAACGGCGCTACATCGACAGCTTGAGCGACAGGCTGCGCCAAAGCAGGCACCCCCACTGAAGCCCCAAGAATTCCGATAGCCCGCAGCATCAGTCGCATGAGCGCCTCCCTCTAGCGGAAGGGGACGCGCAAGCTCCGCTGCGGTCGAGCGTGTGTCGACCAGCCGACGCGGCGATTAGACGCTTCGACGAACGGCTGGCACTGGCCAATCCGGCGCTCGTGGCTTAGTCAAAGGCCATGCGCATCGCCCTCGCCGCCGATCATGCTGGTTATCTGTTGAAGGACGAGCTTGCGGCCTGGCTCAGCGAGCAGGGACACGAGGTCACCGACCTGGGCACCAATGGCCCGCAGAGCGTCGATTATCCGGTTTACGGGCGCAAGGTCGCGGAAGCCGTGGCATCCGGCCGCGCGGAGCGCGGGATCGCGGTGTGCGGGTCCGGCATCGGCATCTCGATCGCCGTGAATCGTGAGCCGAAATGCCGATGCGCGCGAGTCGATGACCCACTGTCCGCGCAGCTGGCGCGCGAACATAATGACGCCAACGTACTCGCACTCGGCGCAAGGCTGATCGGTAGCGAGATGGCGAAGGCCTGCGTTGCTCTCTTTCTCGGCACCGAATTCGCGGGCGGCCGCCACCAGCCCCGCGTCGACCAACTTTCACAAGCATTGCAGGAATCCGACTGATGGCCACCGCCGCCGACCTTGACCGCGACACCAGCTACCGCGTCCCGCCCGGCTTCTTCACCGAAGGGCTCAGCGAAACCGACCCGGCGGTCGAGGACGCGATCCGCGACGAGCTGAAGCGCGAGCAGACGCAGATCGAGCTGATCGCCTCGGAGAATATCGTATCCAAGGCAGTTCTGGAGGCGCAGGGATCCGTCCTCACCAACAAATACGCCGAGGGGTATCCGGGCCGCCGCTACTACCAGGGCTGCGCACCGTCCGACGCCGTCGAGACCTTGGCGATCGAGCGGGCGAAGAAACTGTTCGGCTGCGAGTTCGCCAACGTCCAACCGCATTCGGGCGCGCAAGCGAACGGCGCGGTGATGATGGCGCTGCTGAAGCCGGGCGACACGATCATGGGCCTGAGCCTGGCCGCCGGCGGGCACCTCACCCACGGAGCGCCCCCGGCTCAGTCCGGCAAGTGGTTCAATGCCATTCAATATGGCGTCCGGCAGGACGACCATCTGGTCGACTTCGACGAGGTCGAACGCCTGGCCAAAGAGCACCGGCCGAAGATGATTATCGCCGGCGGGTCGGCCTATCCGCGTCACTTCGACTTCGCACGGTTCCGGGAGATCTGTGACGCGGTTGGAGCGCTGTTGTTCGTCGACATGGCCCATTTCGCCGGGCTCGTCGCCGCTGGTGAGCACCCGACGCCTTTTGGCCACGCGCACGTGGTGACGACGACGACACACAAGACGCTACGCGGCCCGCGTGGCGGCATGGTGCTGACGGACGACGAGGCAATTGCGAAGAAGATCAACTCGGCGGTCTTTCCGGGGCTTCAGGGCGGTCCGCTGATGCACGTCATCGCTGCCAAGGCGGTTGCGTTCGGGGAGGCGCTCCAGCCCGAGTTCAAGACTTATGCGAAGGCGGTGATCGCCAACGCCAAGATGCTCGCGAACAGGCTGAAGGAGCGCGGCGCGGACCTCGTCGCCGGCGGGACCGACACCCACCTCGCCTTGGTTGACCTTCGTCCACTCCGCCTCACGGGCAAGGACGCCGACGAAAGCCTCGAGCACGCCGGCATCACCTGCAATAAGAACGGCGTCCCATTCGACCCGCTGCCGCCGGTTCAGACAAGCGGGATCCGTGTCGGCTCGCCGGCAGGGACGACGCGGGGTTTCGGCGAGGCCGAGTTCCGCGACATCGCCGACATGGTCGCCGACGTTCTCGATGGCCTCGCTAAGAACGGTGCCGGCAATAATGCCGCAGTCGAGCAGGCGGTGAACGTACGCGTCCGCGAGCTGTGCGCCCACTTTCCGATCTACCAGGGCTAGTCAGGGACAAGAATGCGCTGCCCGTTCTGCGCGCACGAAGACAGCCAGGTTAAGGACAGCCGGCCGAGCGAGGATGGCGCCGCGATCCGCCGCCGCCGCCAATGCGAAGCCTGCGGGCAGCGCTTCACCACGTTCGAGCGAGTGCAGCTTCGCGAGCTCACCGTCATCAAAAAGGATGGGAAGCGCGAGCCCTTCGACCGTGACAAGCTCGCTCGAGCGATTGGCCATGCGACGCGCAAGCGGGACATTGATGCCGACAAGATCGACCGGCTGATCAGCGGCGTTCAGCGCCGCCTCGAAACCCAGGGGGACGAGGTCACCTCGACCCGGATCGGCGAGGCGGTGATGGCTGGCCTTCGGGCGCTCGACCATGTCGCCTACATCCGCTTCGCCAGCATCTACAAGGACTTCAGCGACCCCGGCGACTTCGCCGAGATCGCCGAACGGGTGGAGAAGGAAGCGACGCCGCCGCCGGGCCACGACAAGTTGCTGTGATCGCCAAGCCGGTCATCGTCCTCGTCCGTCCGCAGCTTGGCCAAAACATCGGCAAGGCCGCGCGGGCGATGCTCAATTTCAGCCTGACCGAGATGCGGCTGGTTGCGCCGCGCGACGGCTGGCCTAACCCCGAAGCCGGGCCGGCCGCAAGCGGCGCGGACATGATCCTCGAGCAGGCAAAGGTCTTCGACTCAGCCGAAGCCGCGGTCGCGGATTGCAACCTAGTCTTCGCGTCGACGGTGAGACGCCGCGACCTTGTTATGCCGGTCGTCGGCCCAGAGCAGATGGCTGACGAGATTGCGTCCTCTCCCGGACGGAGCGCTATCTTGTTCGGGCCGGAGCGGTCGGGCCTGGAAACCGAAGAGGTCGCGTTGGCCAACGCAATCGTGACCGTTCCGATAAACCCCGACTTCGGTTCGCTGAACCTCGCCCAGGCGGTGATCCTGCTCGCCTACGAATCTTCGCGACGCGCCAATCTCGCGCAGCCCACGGCGAAGGAAAGCGAGCCACCCGCACCCCACGGCGACCTCGAAGGTCTGATCGAGCAACTGAACAGCGAGCTCGATGCCAAGGGTTACTTCCATCCGCCTTCGAGGACCCAGGCCACGAAGAACACGCTCAGGACGATCTTCACCAAGACCGGCTGGTCATCGCGGGAGATCAAGGCTATCCGCGGCGTCATCCGAGCGTTGGTGCAGCCGCCCCGACGTTAAAGCTCTGATATTCATCTGGGATTCAACACCGGCACTGCTATTGCGCCGGCTCAAACATTGGAGACGATGGCCCATGCGTGTTGCGTTGATGACTGTGCTTTTTGCGCTTTCCACCCCTGCCCTTGCGACTGAGCCAGTGGCCAAAACGTCGTCAGTTGATGCGCCAGTTGCCCAGCCGGCGGCTCAGACCCCGAAGGGCGAGGAAGTCAGCGAACGGAAGATCTGCCGCCGCATCGACGCGAGCGAAAGCCGCTTGGGTGCCAAGACGGTCTGCCTGACTGAGGATCAGTGGAAGAAGCGGGACCAGGAGAGTTCCGACTACTGACCTTTCCTCCCGCTTGCGGAACCCTCGCTGACGCTCGTCGATCAGCATCCTCGGCGGGATTGACGGTCGAAAAGCCGTATTCCACAATGGCTTGCTCGGATCATTAATCGGGGGCCATTATGTCGATCGTTGTCGCGTTCTTACTTGTGTCGGCCGGTACTGCGCAGGAGCAGCCCGCGCTCGCGACGCCTGCTGCAACCGCACCGGCGCCAGCAAAGCCTGCCAAGGATAAGAAGATCTGCAAGACGGATCCCAATTCCGATCCAGCCTCTCACATGGTCAAGCGCACCTGCAAGACCGCTGTCGAATGGCAGCAGCAAGGGCTTATGGGCAGCAGCAGGTCGGGGTTCAGCGTTTCCGGCGACAGGCTGGACCAAGGGGGCCACTGAGCGACTGTCGCCTGATTCAAGCGCGCCAATAACTTGACCTCGCAAGCGAGCGCCTCTAGGTGCGCCGTTCGCAATTGATCCCGCACGTCCGGTGAAGCGGTGATCGCATGGAGCTGACGGCTCCATGGTGCGGTCCCGGGCACTTTAGCGAAACGCGAATTGGAGAACGACACGTGACGAAGCGCACCAGCGCCAAATACAAGCTCGACCGCCGCATGGGCGAGAACGTCTTCGGACGCCCCAAGAGCCCGGTCAACCGCCGCGAATATGGCCCCGGCCAGCACGGCCAACGCCGCAAGAGCAAGGTTAGCGACTACGGCATCCAGCTGCGCGCCAAGCAGAAGCTCAAGGGCTACTACGGCGACATTACCGAGAAGCAGTTCAAGAAGAACTACACGCAGGCAATCGCCATGAAGGGCGACGCCTCGCAGAATCTCATCGGGCTACTCGAGCAGCGGCTCGACATGGTCGTGTACCGCGCCAAGTTCGCGCCAACGATCTGGGCCGCTCGCCAGCTGGTCAACCACGGCCACCTCCGCGTCAACGGCGTCAAGTGCAACATCGCGTCGCGCCGGGTGAATGTCGGTGACGTGGTCGAGCTGGGTGCCAAGGCGCAGGAGATGGCGCTGGTCATCGAGGCGCAGAGCCTCGCCGAGCGCGACATCCCCGATTATGTCGTTCCCGACGGCACGTCGAAGATTACCTTCAGCCGCGTGCCGAAGCTGGACGAGGTGCCCTA
>Ga0207644_10000503_pt1 | contig 25154 bp, 16 predicted proteins | sample KBSS73metaG_FD_184326 | JGI IMG/M metagenome (GOLD analysis project Ga0207644, IMG submission 184326) | Switchgrass rhizosphere microbial communities from Kellogg Biological Station, Michigan, USA - KBS S7-3 metaG (SPAdes) (version 2) | ecosystem: Host-associated > Plants > Roots > Rhizosphere... | reverse complement strand
GGTGGTTCGCGTCTCCGAGACAGCGCGGCCATCCGTGGAGCGGCGTGACCGCGATCGTGGGCGGCTCCCCGCTCGGGGGGGACCCGGGCGAAGACTCGTGTGAGGATCCGTGAGCCGTGCCGGCGGCGGAAGAGGAGTCCGCGGGCGCGCCGGCGGAAGGGGAGCGCGGCGGCCGGGACGCGCACGCCGTGAGTGCGGCGGCCACGACGATCGCGCCGAGTGCGGCCCCCCCGCGCGCGCTCAGGTGCGCCTTCTCCGCGCGCGCAGCTCGCCCGTCCACTCCTCGCGCGTGATGGCCCAGCGCTCGTGATCGCGCCAGCGTCCCGCGATCTTCAGATAGCGCGGCGAGAATCCCTCGCGACGGAACCCCAGGCGGCGCGCCAGACGGCGCGACGCCAGATTGTCCGGCTGGATGTTGGCTTCGAGCCGGTGCAGGCCGTGGACGTTGAAGGCTTCCTGGATGGCGAGGCGCAGTCCCTCGGTCATGGCGCCGCGGCGATGGTGGGGCGCCAGCGCGTAGTAACCGAGATAGGCGGAGTGAAAGTTCCCTCCGACGATCTCGCTCGCGTTGATGACGCCGGCGAGCGCGCCCGAGGGCGCGACGACGAACCAGCCGAGCTGCGCGGGACGCCGCGTGCGCGCGACGTACGATGTGAACTCGGCGCGCGTGGACGGGGCCGCGACCCACCGGCCGTGCAGGCGTCGGCTCCGGTGTACGGCCTCGAGAAAGTCCGAGCACCGGCGCAGGGAGGGCTCTTCGAGGCGCACGCGCCCGGGCCCGAAGGCCGCTGCCGGCGGGGTGAGGTCCGCGGCCGCGCGCTTCCGCGCGGCAGGCTTCCGCGCGCGGGGCTTCCGCGCGGCGGACTTCGGCGCGTGAGGCTTCACCTCTTGCCCGTGAACACCGTCGACGCGTCGACGAAGCACAGGCCGTTGCCGTAGGGATCGTTGGCGTAGAACGAGAGCTCGCCCCAGGGACGCGTCACGAGAGCGCCCCCGCTCTCCCCGTGGATGTCCTCGCTCGTGAGGCAGCCCATGGCGCGCGCGCGAGAGTGGTAGTTCTCGATCCCCTCGACCGAGAAGTAGAGATAGTCCGGGATCGGCCGCGCCTCCTCCCCGCCGCGCGTCGGATCCAGGATCGCGAGGATCACGGGTCCGCAATCGATGTAGTGGCGCGCGCCATGGATCGCGCGCCCCTTCACACCGAAGAGCGATTCATAGAACGCCACCGCTTCGACCAGATCGGGGACCTGGAGCGTCACGCGGAACAGGATCGGTGCGTCGGCCACCCGGTGCTCCTCCCGAGCGCATCATACTCCGCGCGGCGGGGTGGATCATCGGCGGCGCGCGCTCGCGGCCGCGCGCAGCTTGGCGAAGAGGTGCGTCAGCTCGCCGATCTGATAATGCGCGTTCAGACCGCTCGGATTGGGGAGGACCCAGATGCGCGTCGCGCCGATCCTCTCGCGCTGCGGGCCGAGCGCGGCGCCCGGACGGTCGAAGGCGGCGCGGTACGCGACGATCCCGAGCACGGCCAGGTAGCGGGGACGATAGCGGCGCACCTTCGCGGCGAGGCGGACCGCGCCTCGGCGCAGCTCGTCCGCGCCGATCTCGTCCGCAGCGGCGGTCGCGCGGCGGACGATGTTCGTCACACCGCAGCCGGACGCGAGCAGCGCCCGCTGATCGAACGGAGAGAGCACGCGCTCCGTGAACCCGGCGCGATGGAGGGCCGGCCAGAACCGGTTGCCCGGGCGCGCGAAGTGGCGGCGCACCGCGCCCGAGTAGAGGCCCGGATTGATCCCGCAGAACAGGACGCGCAGGCGCGGCGCGATGACGTCGGGGATGGTGCGCCCGTGCGCCGCCAGGATCTCGTCGCGAGTCGGACGGCGGTCCTGCGTCGCCGCGAGGCCGCGTGCGCGCGCGACGGGGACGACTGGCGCGCGGTGCGTCGCGGCGGCGCGGGGCGTGGCGAGGACGGTCGGGGTATCGGCGGTCGTGGGGCGTGCCGTCGCGGCGCGCGGGGGTGCGGCGCGGGCGCTCATGGCGCGGGCGCAGGAGGGCGGGCGAGAACGACGAAGACCCGGTGGGGGATCGAGAGCGACGCGCCGGGAAAATCGCGCGCGAGGAGCGCGGCGAGCTCCGCGTCGAACGCGTCGACGGCCGACGGGGGGAGGCTCGCGCCGACCCCGGCGCTCGCACGGATGCGTCCGCGCCACGCCTCGGGCGTGTACAGGGCGGGCTCGTCGTACGAAAACGACTCGAGGTCCCGGAAGCCTTCCTCGGCCAGCCCCCGCAGCCACTCGGGATAGAACCCGCTCCCCCCGCCGAGATTCCAGCGCGGGTTGTGCGCGCGGATGAGCGCCTCGGTAGCGTAGGCCACGTTCCCGCGCAGCGGCAGCCAGTCGTAGTGCGCGATCACCAGGCGCCCGCCGGCGTCCAGCAGGCGCGCCGCCTCGCGCGCCGCGCGCGGCCGATCGAACCAGTGCCAGCACTGCCCCGCCGCGACGACGTCGGCGCTCGCCGCGGGAAGACCGGTCTGCTCGGCGGTGGCGCGGCGGTAGTCCACGCCTGCGAATCCGGTTGTCGCTGCCGCAGAGCCCGACGGCGCGCCCAGTCCCGCCTCCGCATCGAGCCGACGCGCCTGCGCGAGCATCGCCTCCTGGGGATCGATCCCGATGACGCGGCAGCCCCGCCGCGCGAACCCGCGCGCGAGGGTCCCCGTACCGGTCCCCAGATCGACGAGCCGCTGTCCGGGGGCGCCGACCCCGCGCTCGGCCATGCGCGCGAAGAACGACTCCGGAAAGCCGGCGCGGTGCGTCGCATAGTCGGACGCCGTGGCGCCGAAATCGGGATCCAGGCCGGGGTCCATCGCGGGATCGTCGCACGAAACGGCGCCCGGGGAGGGCTTGGTCCGGGCGGCCATCGGTATCAGAATCCGGCTGAGGAGGGCCTTCCATGATGATGAGGCTGATCGTCCGGCTCCTGATCAACGCGGCCGCGCTCGCCGCGGCGGCCTGGGCCGTCCCCGGCATCCACTACGAAGGATGGGGCGCGCTCGCGCTGACGGCGCTCATCTTCGGCATCGTCAACGCCCTCATCCGCCCGATCGTCATGGTCCTCTCGTGCCCGCTCCTCATCGTCACGCTCGGGCTCTTCACTTTCATCATCAATGCCTGCATGCTCCTGCTCGCCGGCTCCCTCGCGAAGATGTTCGGCATCGCCTTCTTCGTCGACAGCTTCGCCGCCGCTTTCCTGGGCGCGATCATCGTCAGCATCGTGAGCATCATCCTGTCCCTCCTGCTGCCGAACCCGCAGCAGCGCCGCGAGGAATAGGCGCCGCCGCAAGGTCTCGGGGGCCCGTGGCGGGGGCGGGATCGAGGCGCTTTTTGCCCTTGACTTTCGCTTTATATTCGCTATATTGAAAGACGGGTACAGGCGCTCTCAAAAACTGAGCGGGGACGGACTCGAAAGGCGGGTTCTCCTCCCCATTCCGGAGGTTCTATGGTCCGGATCGGCACCAGCGGCTACAACCACCGCGACTGGATAGGATCGTTCTACCCGGCCGAGATGGGGCCGGCGCGATACCTCGCGCGGTACGGCGAGGAGTTCGACCTCTGCGAGCTGGCGGTGGCGGTCCATCGCACGCCGGGGCCCGACGAGGCCCACCGGATCCTCGACGAATCCGAGGGACGGCTCCTCTTCACCGTGCTCGCGCCGCGGGCGCTGCTGGCGCCTTTTCGGGAGGCGGGCGGAGGGGTGCCGCAGGTCGGCGCCGGGTTCCTCGTGAGCGACGGCCCCGTCGAGATCGGGGGGCGGGATTACGCGGTCAGGGCCGGCCGAAGCGGCGCTTTGCGCGAGCCCCAGAGCGCGCCGGCGCTCGCGCAGGACGCGGGTCGCGGCGCGGAAGTCCGGAGCGTCGATCGCCCGTCGTCCTCGATCGACGCTCAGCTTGCGGCCCTGCGCGAGGGGCTCGGGCCGTACGCGAGCGCGGGGCGCTTCGGGGGGCTGGTCCTGCCGCTGCCGCGCGCGGTGGCCGCGACGGAGAAGGCGCTCGCGACGGTCGCGCGCTATTGCGACCGGCTCGAGGACCTCCCGCTCTTGATCGAGCCGCGCGACGCGTCGTGGGGGGAAGAGCGGGTCGTGGAGCATCTGCGCGGGCTCGGGGTGGGCTTCGTCCTCGCGGACGGGCCGGAGAGCGAGGGCCCGTCCTTCGGCCCGGACCGGGGGGGCGCGCGGCCGCTTCCGGCGCGCCGGCACGCGCCGTTCGCGCCGGTGACCGCCCCCATCGCGTACGTGCGCTTTCACGGGCGCGACGGCGAGACCCGCTGGGCGGGGGGCGCCGCGCGCCGGGACTACCTCTATACATGGGAAGAGCTGGTGGGATGGCTCCCGTCGCTGCGAGCGCTCGCGTCGCGCGCGCGCGATCTGTGCATCGTCTTCAACAACCCATGGCGCGGGCGCGCGGTCGAGAACGCGCGGATGCTCCGGCGCCTGATCGGTCCGTCGGAACGGCGTGAGGAGAGCGCGATGCGGAGCTTCGAAGAGCGGCGATCGGAGGGCAGGGAAAGGCGTCGAGAGAAACCGGATGGGCTCCAGGGACGGAGAACCACGGTGGACCGGCCCCTGTCTGCGCATCCCAGCGACGGCGACACGACGGCCTGCGATCAGGCCGCCGAGCGATGAGGGCAGCGACCGGTGCTGTCAGCCGCACGAGAGCCTGAAAAATGACGGCCGTCCTTCCGCGCGCGTCGTGGATCCCTCGCGAGCGCGACATCGTGCACCTCGACGTCACGGCGTTCGCCGTCGCCGTGGAGCGGGTGCGCGCGCCTCGCCTGCGAGGGCGTCCGGTCGTCGTCGCGCCGCCGACGCCGCGCGGCGTCGTGCTCGACGCCTCGCTCGAGGCGCGGCGCACCGGGATCGGGCGGGGGATGCCCGTGGCGAAGGCGGTGCGCCTGTGCCGGGACGTGATCGTGCTGACCCCCGACGAGCCGCTCTACGCGCGCGCGGCGGAGGCGGTCCGCGAGATCCTCGGGGGCTTCACGCCGCTCGTCGAGCCGACCTCGGGGGGGCGGTGGTTCCTGGACCTGACGGGCACGCGCCGGCTCTTCGGTCCGCCCGTGGACGTGGCGTCGCGTCTCGCGCGGGAAGTCGAAAAGCGCCTGCGCCTGACGGCGGCGGTGGGGCTCGCGATCAACAAGACGGTGAGCCGCGTCGCGGCCGACGTGACCGAGCCCGTCGGGCTGCTCGACGTCGCCCACGGCGATGAGGCGTCCTTTCTCGCGCCGCTCCCCGCCGCGCGTCTGCCGGGGGTGGCGGGGGACGTCCGCAGCACGCTGAGCGATCTCAACATCCGGATCGTGCGCGAGATCGCGGAGGTCGGCGTGGGGCGCCTGACGATGCTCTTCGGACGGCTGGGGATCGTCCTGCACGAGCGGGCGCTGGGAATCGATCCGACGCCGGTGCGCGTGCCCGAGTCCGAGCCGTCGGTGGTCGAGGAAACGGCCTTCGCCCAGGACACGAACGACCTGCCCGCGATCGAGAGCGCGCTCTTCGAGCTCTGCCGCCGGGCGGGGGTAGGGCTGCGGCGCCGGGGCGTCACGGCCGCGCGGCTGGAAGTGGCCCTGCGCTACGCGGACGGGGAGAAGAACGCGGCGCGCGCGGAGCTTCGCGAGCCGGCCGATCTCGATCCCCGCCTCTTCCTCGAGGCGTCGGCGCTCCTCGTCCGCGCGCTGACGCGGCGGGTGCGCGTACGGGGACTGACCTTGCGGGCGACGAGGCTCGGGCGCCGCCCGCGGCAGCTCTCCCTCTGGGGCGAGCCGGAACAGCGGCGGGAGGCGGGGCTCGTCTCCGCGCTGGGAAAGCTGCGCTCGAAGTACGGAGACGACATCGTCGTCTTCGCGGGGCGCGAGGCGGCGGGGGCCAAGCTGGGCGCGGCCGAGAAGAGCGCCGATGCGGCGTGAGCGTGTCTCAGGGCTTCGCGCGCGGCGGCGCGGGTGCGTCGGGCGCGGCGGAAGGATCGGGCGTCCCGCACCAGGGGTACATCTTCGCGGTGATCGCGCGCGCCTGGGGCGCGCTCGCCCCGGCGACCAGCGTCACTTCCTTGCCGATGTGCACGACGAGGTACACGGGGGCGGCGGGATCGGACGTCCCCCAGAGCTTGCAGCCGGCGCCCCCGGCGGAGGGCAGAAGCGCGCCCTGGGGCAGCCGCGCCGCGCAGGCGCTGGAGATCGCCTGATCGAACTCCTCCGCTTCGGCGGCGCTGTCCCATGTGGTCTGCCAGACGACGACGGTGCCGCCGCCCGCCTTCTCGAACGAGCGCCAGCGGTCGCCGCCCCATCCGGCCGCCGCGGTCCGCGCGCGCTCGGTCCGCTCCCCGGACGCAGGCAGCGTCGCCTCGAGCAGGATCTCGGTTTCGAGCTCGCCGAGCGTGTTCTCGCACGCGGAGGCGTAGCCGGCTCCGAGCGCGGCCGAGGCGTCGGGGACGGCGACCTTGACGGGCTCGTCGCGGCGTCCCCGCGCGAGCTTCTCGGGATGCATGAACATCTCCGTCGAGGTCGGAGGGTTGCGCCAGAGCTCGTTCACCGCCGCCCAGCCCCCTGCGCGGCGGAGCTTGTGCACGGCGGCCTGCCCCGCGAAGTACGGGTCGTACAGGACGCGGAAGAGATAGTCGGGAGAGGAGAGCACGGAGCCGATGTCGGCCGCGGCCTCCGTCCCGAGGACGTCCTTCATGGCGCCGAGCTGCTCGGCGAGCGCGTCGCGGCCCGTCCCCGACATTCCGTCGATCATGGCGTCGAGCGCGTCGCCGCCCGTGTCCGCATCCCCGCCCGCGTCGCGCATCGCCGAGAGGACCATGACGTAGGTGGCCTCCCCCTCGACGAGGAAGCGGAAGGCGTTCTCGACGTCCTCGTTTTCGACGGCGCGCAGCGACTTCACGCGGCTCTCGAGCCCGAAGTTCTGGTCCTGCAGCGCGTGCGTCAGCTCGTGGACGATCGTGGGCGACAGGAGCATCTCGGGCAGGTCCGCGTGGACGACGAAGAAGGTCTTCCGCGCGGGATCGTAGTAAGCGGCCACCTGGGCCGACATCATGTTGGTGTAGGCCTTGCGCAGATCGAACTTCTCGGGGAGAAGGCCGAGCCGGGCGAAGGCGCGCGAGAGGCACTCGGCCTTGCCGCGCGGCAGCTCGACGTCGAGGTCCTTGTCCACGAACGCGCGGAACTCGGCGTTGGTCTGCGTGCCGCTCGCGACGGGCTGCTTGAACGCGAGCCCCCGGATCGCCTCGATCGTCTTGGTGTAGGGCGTGAGGTCGGCAAGGGTCGCGGGCTGGGTCTTCGGAACGATCGTCTCGGGGTCCGCGGCGAGCGCGGCGCACCGGGCGCCCAGAAGTAGGACCAGCGCCAGGGTTCGTGTCATGGGAGCCAGGGTTCGTGTCAGGGGAGTCATGGGAGTCATGGGAGTCGTATAGTGCCCTTCGTTCATCTGAACGTCCACTCGAACTATTCGTTCTGCCGCGGCGCGAGCCGTCTCGAGGACCTCGTCGTCGCCGCGCGCGTGCGCGGGATGGACGCGATGGCCCTCACGGACACCAACGGCCTGCACGGGCTCATCTGGTTCCTGGACGCGGCCAAGGCGGCGGGCCTGCGTCCGATCGTCGGCGCGGAGGTGGACCTGCGCGCGCTGGCCCGGCGCGCGACGGAGTTCGCGGTCGAGCCACCGGGGGATCCATGGCTCGCGCCGGACGGAGGGAGGGACGCACGAAGCCTGGCGCGCGTGCCGACGGTGGGAGACGGCGCGCCCGACGCGAGGCATCTGGCGGATCTCCGCGCCTGGGGCCGCGCGGTCGTTCTCGTGGAGGACGCGGAGGGATACGCCGCGCTCTGCCGCCTGCTCTCGGCGCTCCATCACGGCGGCGCGTGGCCGCCTCCGGAGGATCTCGAGGAAGAGCGCGCGGCCGCGCGCCAAAAGGGGGTCGCTCTGCGCGTGGCGGGATATCCGGTGGACCGCGCCGCGGGCGGGGCGGGCGGGGGTCCGGCGGCGGAGGAGCTCTGCGGGCACGGGCTCGCCCCCGCTCACGGCAAGGCGCGCTTCACGAAGTCGGATCGCGGCGCGCCCGGCGATGCGGCCGAGGGCGCGAGGCCGCCGCAGTCCGTGCTCACGCGCGCGTGGCTGGCCGGGCAGCTCGCGAGCCTGCGCGGATGCATCGTCCTCAGCGCGGACGCGGGGCTTCTGCTGCGCGTGGCGGAGAGGCGCCGGGAGCTCGGCCTCGGCGGCGATCCGGGAGGCGATGCGGCCCGGCCCGGTCTCTACGTCGAGCTGCGCCCCGGCGTGGCGCGCGGGGCGCTTCTGCGGTTCGCGCGCGCGAGCGGGATCCCGCCCGTCGCGACGGGGGGCGTCGTCCTCGCGGATGCCAAGGCGTACGCGGCGCATCGCCTCCTGCGCGCGATCGATCTCAACACGTGCCTGTCGCGGATCCCCCCGGAGGAGCTCGAGCCCCAGGACGCGGCCCTCGTCTCCCCCGAGGAGATGGCGCGGCGCCATCCGGACGCGCCCGAGGCGCTCGAGAACGCCGTGGGGATCGCCGCGAGGTGCCGCTTCGTGCTTCCGCGCGGGGCCGCGATCTTCCCGGCCTACGCGTCTTTGAGCGAGAAGAGCGCGGACGGGGGCGCGACGGGGACGGGGGAGGACGACCCCAACGATCTCCTCGAGCGCGACTGCTTCGACGGTGCGGAGCGCCGCTACGGGGAAATGAGCGAGGCGCTCGCCGAGCGGCTCGAATACGAGCTGTCGATCGTGCGCGAGAAGGGGTTCGCGCCCTACTTCCTCGTGGTGCGCGACATCGTCTCGCGCGCCCCGCGCACGTGCGGGCGCGGGTCGGCCGCCGCGAGCCTCATCTCCTACGCGCTCGGCATCACGCACGTGGACCCGATCCGGTTCGATCTCTTCTTCGAGCGATTCCTCAATCCGGGACGCGTGGATCCGCCGGACATCGACGTGGACTTTCCGTGGGACGAGCGCGACGACATCCTGGAGTGGGTGTTCCGCCGCTACGGCCGCCGCCGCGTGGCGATGATCTCGAACCACGTGACCTTCCAGGCGCGGGCCGCCGTGCGCGAGATCGCGAAGGTCTACGGGCTGACGGACGAGGAGATCGGCCGGGTCACGAAGCGGATGCCCTGGTTCACGAGCGACGTGGTCGAGGCGACGACGACGCATCCCGTCTTCAAGGACCTGCCCTTCCCCGCGCCCTGGCCGGAGATCCTGCGCCTCGCGCACCGGATCGACGGCTACCCGCGCGGGATGTCGGTCCACTGCGGGGGCATCGTCGTCGTCCCCGACGCGATGGACCGCCACGTCCCCGTGCAGCCCGCGGCGAAGGGCGTGGACGTCGTGCAGTGGGAGAAGGACCAGTCCGAGGATGCGGGGCTCGTGAAGATCGATCTTCTGGGGAACCGCTCGCTGGCCGTCATCCGCGACGCCTGCCGCGCGGTGCGCGAGAACGGGGGTCCCGACATCCGCTTCGAGACCTTCCGTCCGATCGACGATCCCGCGGCGCAGGACCTGATCCGGCGCGGCGATACGGTGGGGGTCTTCTACGTGGAGTCGCCGGCCATGCGCCAGCTCCAGAAGAAGTGCGACGTCGGGGATTTCGAGCACCTCGTCATCCATTCGTCGATCATCCGGCCGGCCGCGAACGACTACATCCGCGAGTACGTGCGCCGCCTGCGCGGAGGCGCATGGACGCCCTTGCACCACCTGATGGCCGAGCTCCTCGACGAGACCTACGGGCTCATGGTCTACCAGGAGGACGTCGCGAAGATCGCGATCGCGATGGCGGGGTTCGACGCGGCGTCCGCCGACGGGCTGCGGAAGATCCTCTCGAAGAAGAACAAAGAGGAGCGTCTGCGCGACTACCGCGAGCGCTTCGCGCGCGGGGCGGCGGAGCGCGGCGTCGACGAAGCGACGGTGGCGAAGGTCTGGGACATGATCCTCTCCTTCGCGGGCTACTCGTTCTGCAAGCCGCACTCGGCCTCCTACGCGCTCGTGTCGTTCAAGTCGGCCTATCTGCGCGCGCACCATCCGGCGGAGTTCATGGCCGCCGTCGTCTCGAACGGGGGCGGCTATTACTCGGCCTTCGCCTACATCTCGGAGTGCCGGCGGATGGGCCTGACGGTCCTGCTGCCCGACGTCAACGAGAGCCGTCGCGAGTACACGGGCCGCAGCGCAAGCGCGCCGGCCGCGCCGGTCGAACAAGGTGCGCCGCGCAGCGAAAGCGCGCCGGATACGCCCGCGCTGCGCGGCGAGGTCCGCGTCGGCCTCATGCAGCTCAAGAGCTTCCCCGATGCGGGAATCGACGCGATCCTGGACGCGCGCGCGCGCGGCGGGCGGTTCGTCACGTTCGAGGACTTCCTCGCGCGCTGCGGCGAGCCGCTCGGCCCGGCCGCGGTCAAGGTCCTGATCCGGGCCGGGGCGTTCGATTCGCTGCTCGCGAGCGGCGAGGAGAGGGACGGCGCAGCGCGGCCCCGGCCCGAAAACCGCGGCGATCTTTTCTGGCGTCTCGCGGCATGGGAAAGGTCGCGCATGAGCGGGACGGGGGAGCGGGGGAGCGGGGCCGCGGGCCGGAGCGCGGCGGCTCGGACGCGGGCGCGCCTCGCGGGCCTCGAGGAGACGATCGCGGCGCGCCGGGAAGCCCTCCCGCCGCTGCTCCCGCCCGCCGAGCCGGGTCCGCTTCCGCGCTCGGGAGCGTACGATCTGCGCACGGTCCTCTCCCAGGAGATCGACGCGCTCGGATTCCTGATCAGCCGCCATCCGCTCGCCCTCTTCGCGCGGCGCACGCGCGAGGTGGGCGCGATCCGGGGGAGCGAGCTGGCGAAGCACGTGGGGCACGTGGTCCGCGTCGTCGGCTGGTACGTGACGGCGAAGACGGTGACGACGCGCAAAGGCGAGCCGATGGAGTTCCTCTCCTTCGAGGACACGACCGCGCTCTACGAGACGACCTTCTTCCCGCGGACGTACGCCCGCTTCTGCCACATGATGACGAAGGTCCGGCCGTACCTGCTGACGGGGCGCGTCGAGGAGGACACGGGGGCGCTCTCGCTGAACGTGAGCGACGTGCGCTTCCTCGATCCGCGCGCGCAGGACGCGGACGACCATCCCGCCGTGGCGCCGCACGTGGGAGGAACGTCCCCGGGATCGGAGGCGTGGCGCCGCTTCCGAGGGTAATCTGGAAGGGGAGCGTCCCATGCCGAAGGCCGCCCTCCATCCGACCGCGCCGAGCTTCTTCCCCGCCCGCGCCTCCCTCCCCGCCTTCGCGAAGGCGGTCCAGGGATGCGAGGCGTGCGATCTCTACCGCCGCGCGACGCAGGCCGTCTTCGGGGAAGGACCGCGCGAGGCGATCGCGATGTTCGTCGGCGAGCAGCCGGGCGACCAGGAGGACCTGCAGGGTCATCCCTTCGTGGGTCCCGCCGGCACGTTCCTGAAATCGTCGATGGCCGAGGCGGGGATCCCGCCCGAGCGCGTCTTCCTCACCAACGCGGTCAAGCACTTCAACTGGGTCGCCTCGATCAAGGGGGCGGTGGCCGGCACGGGGAAGATCAAGCGTGTGCACAAGCCGCCGAACCTTGCGCAGATCAACGCGTGCCGGCCCTGGCTCGAAGCGGAGATGACGCTGGTGAAGCCGCGGATGATCGTCTGCCTCGGCGCGTCCGCGGCGCGCACGGTCCTCGGGCCCGAGTTTCGCGTCTCCAGGCAAAGGGGCGAGACGATCCGGCGGCCGGGCGCTCCGTGGACGATGGCGACCTTCCATCCTTCCGCCATCGTCCGGATGCCGGACCGCGAGAAGCGGGAGGAGGCCCGCCTCCTCTTCCTGAAAGACCTCCGCAAGGTCGCGGTTCAGATGCGCAAGCTCGCGGGGTAGACTTCCCGTCGCATGCCTCTCGATCGCCGCGCGGCGAAGTGGGCTCTCGTCGCGGTGTCCGTCGCCGCCGCGCTCCTGATCGCGGAGGGAACAGGCGGCTCTTCTTCATGCGCCCGGGATTCACCGCGTTTTCCGAGCTGAGCGCCTCCGGAATGATCGCCCCCCATCCGCGCCGCAGCTATACCCTCGCACCGGGATGGTCCGGCCGGATGAAGGGCGACGAGTTCGACGTCGGGTTCCGGACGGACGCGCTGGGGTGCCGCATTCCCGTCCTCGAGGCCGGCGGCTGCGCGCGCGCGGCGGACCCTTCGCGCGGGGGCGGGGAGACGGGAGCCCGGATCGACGCATCCCCTCGGCCGTTCACGGTCCTCGCACTGGGCGTTTCGTTCACGTTCGGGCACGGGCTCGAGGCGGAGCAGGCATGGCCCGAGCAGCTCGGTCGCCGCCTCGGCGCCGAACGCCGGTTGAAACGGGTCTGCATCGAAAACGGCGCCGTCAGCGGCTACAACATGGCGCAAGTGCGAGACCGCGCCGAGGAGCTCGTGCCGCGGGTCGGGCCGGACCTCCTTCTGCTGGGGCTCTTCGTGAACGGCGCGGAGCGGATGAAGAACCCCTACGTCCTCTATGCGGGGGATATCGTCCGCGACAACGAGCGCTCGCGCCTGCGCGCGGTGGACGGAGGGTACCTCCACTCACCGTTCTCCCGGCCCGGTCTGCAGTCGCTCGACTTCTGGCTCGGCGAGCACTTCTACGTGGGCGCGGCGTTGCTCGAGCAGAGCTACAGGGCTTTCGAGTGGGCGTCGCACGCGCCGGGACACTACTGGCGGCGGATGCGCCGGGGCCGTGAGGGGGACGGCCGCGTGCACGGGCCGACCGAGGCGGGAGAGCGCGCCTATCTCGCGCCTCTCTTCGAGGAGGTCGGACGGATCGACACCCTCGCCCGCTCGCTACACGTTCCGCTCGTCGTCCTGGTGATCCACGTCCAGCTCGAGGACGGAGGCTTCCGGGAGATCGACGGGCGGTTCAGCCGGTACACCGCGGAGTATGGCGCGGCGCGCGGCATCCCCGTCTGCGATCCGACTCCGCTCTTCGAGCAGCGCGCGCACGGCGCGCCGATCTACCGCTACAGTCCGGGGGACGCGCACTGGTCCGCGGCGGCGCAGGCGCTCGCGGCCGAGGAGCTGGCGGCGTTTTTGGAGCGCGAGCATCTCGTCCCGGCGTCAGGAGGATAGAGGCCTTGGAACCCGATCGCATCCAGTCCCTCACGGCAGGCTACGACGAGGTCGCCGGCGCCTACGTCGAGAAGATCTACGGCGAGCTCGCGCACAAGCCGCTCGACCGGGAGCTGCTCGACGCCTTCGCGGCGGAGGTCGCGGGCGCGGGCGTCGTCTGCGACCTGGGCTGCGGGCCGGGGCACATTTCGCGCTACCTGCGCGATCGCGGGGTCGACGTCCTGGGTTTCGACCTCTCCGGCGGGATGCTCGCCCGCGCGCGGAGCCTCAACCCGGACATCGCCTTCGTCCAGGGGGACATGACGGCCCTCGCGGTGCCGGACGCCGCGTGGGCCGGAATCGTCGCGTTCTATTCCCTCATCCACGTCCCGCACGGGGAGATGGTCGAGGCGCTGCGCGGCCTGCGGCGCGTTCTGAAGGCCGGCGCGCCGCTCTTCCTCGCGTTCCACCTCGGCGACGAGGACCTGCACGTCGAGGATCTCTTCGGTCACCGCGTGTCGCTGGACTTCTTCCTGTACCGGACCGGCGAGATGTCGGACCACCTGAGAGCGGCGGGCTTCGAGATCGAGCGGGTCACCGAGCGCGATCCCTATCCGGACGTCGAATACCCGAGCCGCCGCTCCTACATCCTGGCGCGCACGCCTACGTCCCGCCCTTGAGCCGATCCCGCATCTCGAGGTAGCGCTTCGACTTCTCCGGGTCCGTCTTCTCGTAGAGCATCGAGAGGTCCTGGGCGACGAGGGGGTCCCGCGGGTCGAGGCGCAGCGCCTTCTCGAGCGTGGCCGTCGCGGCGGCGCGGTCGCCCGCGAGCGCCTGGCTGCGGCCCAGGTTCTTGCGGTAGTCGGCATTGCGCGGCGCAAGGGCGAGCGCCTTCTCCGCGCAGCGGAGGGCGTCGGCGCCGCGTCCCGACTCGGCGTAGATCTTCGTGAGGGCGGCCCACGCCTTGTGATCGGTGGGGATCTCCTTGACGAGCCTTTCGAGCGCGGGCTCCGCGTCGCCCAGCCTACCCGCGGCGTAGTAGGCGAACGCCAGGCGGCGCTCGATCGGAAGCGGACGGACGGGGCCCGAGCGCAGCTCGGCCTCGTATTCCGCGACGGCCCCCGCCCGATCGCCGCGAAGCGCGCGGATCTCTCCGAGGAGGGCATGCGCGCCCTGCGCGGGGGGCCATGCCTCGAGGGCGTCGCCGGCGAGCGCCTCGGCGAGCTCGGGCCGTCCGGCTGCCATGAGGAACGTCCCGAGCCGCAGGTAGGGAAGGGGCGAGTGGACGCGCGAGAAGAGGTGGCCCCCCGGGGGAGGATGCGGAAGCTCCGTGCGCAGCGCCTCGAGGGTCCGCGTGAAGGCCTCCGGTGATGCGATCGGCTTCGCGGTCCCGAGATGGCCGTTTCGGGCGTAGAGCGCGACGACGTCGTCGAAGTAGACGAGATTCCATCCACCCTGGGTGAGGATGCGCCCCAAAAAGGGCGTCTGGAGATCGACCAGCGCCGTCCGGAAGCCGCGCGCGACGCTCTCCTCGGCCCACGCTTCCTGATCGTCCTGCATCTGGAAGTAGCGGCGGAAGAAGGGATCGCCGTAGACCTCCAGCCGCGGGTCGATGAAGACCTTGACGTCGCTCTCGACCAGGTATGCGCCCTCGAGCATCGTGTTGAAGATCGGCCCCTCGAGCGCGTGCTCCTTCATGAAGGCCACGGCCCGCTGGGCGTAGACGTGCTTCGCGACGCCGAGACCGAACTGGTTCGTGTCGTTCTGCCGGACGTTGAAGCGATCCGTGACGAGATCGAGCGAGAGGACGGCGGCGAACGCGATGACCGCCGCCGCCAGGACGCGCCTCGCGGCGCGCGCGCGCGGCCCTGCGGACAGGCGGGCCGCCACGGGCGATTCGCGCAGGTTCCAGAGGATGAAGGGGATCGCGGCGAGGGCGAAGAACGGGATGTTCCGGATCGCGGTCAGGGAGAGGTAGAGCATCCCGATCGACAGCACCGTCAGGAACGGCTCGAGGCGGCGCCGGGTCACCAGCGCCGAGAGGAGCGCGAGGGCCGCGAGGACCTCCCACCAGATGACGGCGATGTAGCTCTGCGCGAACGTGAACGGGCTGCGAAGCTCCGGGATCGCGTCCTTGAACACCGTGCCGTGGATCTCCAGGAGCTGCTCGATCTGGAGCGAGGGGCCGCGCAGCAGGTACGGCGTGGCGAGGAGAGCGAGGACCGTCCCTGCGAAGACGGCGCTCGCGATCGCGGCCCGGCGGCGGAAACCGGCGCGCACCTCGGGAGCCTCCGCCCGGCGGTCCGCCATCTCGGCCAGCGTCACCGCGAGCAGGATCCCCGTCATGATGACGCCCAGGATCGACAGCGAGTGCATGTTCGCCCACACGGCGGCGGCCACGGGAAGGGTCCACACGGCGCGGCTTCCGCCCGCGCGGAAGCGCATGATCGTCCAGATGAAGTAGGCCGTGAAGAAGTGGGACACCATCTCCGGCCGGACGAAGAGCCGCTGGCTGGAGGCGAGGATCGCCACCAGGAGCACCGCGCAGGCGGGGACCGCCGTGCGCCGCGTCACGGCGACCACGGTCACGAGAACGTACGCGGCGGCCCAGAGGGCCCACTTCCACAGAACGGCAGCGGGGAATCCGGCCAGGGAGATGGCCTTGTACAGGATCCAGCAGTAGAGCCAGCGCGTCTCGATCCACGGGTGGCCCGGGACCGTATAGGAAAGCGTATCGACCGAGGGGGGGCCGCTCTCGGCGACCAGCCGTCCGGTCCGGTACTGCCACCAGAAATCGGCCCCCCAGATGCACCGGAAGGCGCCGCACGTGAAGAGAAGGACGATCGCGGCGAGAGCCGCGATCAGAAGCGCCCGGTCCCAGGGTGTGTCCGCCGCCACGCGTGCGGGGCTGACATCGGGGGGCGGGGCCGGGGCTGCCCCTGCCCTGCCTGTCGTGCGGTTCCTGGGGGGCTTGCGCCGGGACGCCATGGGGGGGCATTCTAGAGAACTTCCCGGCGTGGCGCACAGTATCGGAACGGCTTTGGGACGGGACCTGCGCGCGCCCCGGAAGAATCCGAAACAAGGGCCCGTCGGCTCCGTAAGAACCCCCTTCGTATTCCACCCCGGGAGGAACCCATGATGTTGAGACGAACGATACCGATCATGTTGGCGGCCGCTCTGGCCACGGCCGCGGGCGCCGCGCCGCCGCCCCAGGAAAAAGCGGTCGACACGGCCCATCAGGACACGACGGCCGCCGCGTGCCAGGACTTCTACCAGTTCGCGAACGGTGGCTGGCTTGCGAAGAACCCGATCCCCGGCGATTTCCCCGCGTGGGGGACGGGCGTGGTCGTCTCCGAGCGCAACCGTGACGCCGTCCGCTCGATCCTCGAGGACTCGTCCAAGAACACGACCGCCGTGAAGGGGAGCAACGATCAGAAGATCGGGGACTACTACGCGAGCTGCATGGCGGAGGACAAGATCGAGGCGGCCGGCATCAAGCCGCTCGAATCCGAGTTCGCCAAGATCGACGCCATCAAGGACCAGAAGAGCCTCCAGGACGAGATCGCGCGGCTCCAGTCCTCGGGCGTGAACGCGGCCTTCCAGTCGGGCTCCGAGCAGGACTTCAAGGACAGCACGCAGGTCCTCGCGGCGGTCGTTCAGGGCGGCCTCGGGCTCCCGGACCGTGACTACTACTTCAAGACCGACGACAAGACGAAAGGGATCCGCGAGGCGTACGTGAAGCACATCGCGAAGATGCTCGAGCTTCTGGGCGATACGCCCGAGAAGGCCGCGGCAGGCGCGAAGTCCATCATGGCGCTCGAGACCAAGATGGCGGATGCGTCCATGACCCGCGTCGATCAGCGCGATCCCGCGAAGATCTACCACAAGATGAACGCCGCCCAGATGAAGGAGATGGCTCCGGACATCATGTGGGCCGACTACTTCAAGGGCGTCGGGCTCAAGACCGCGTCGGACGTGAACGTGGCCCAGCCCGAGTACTTCAAGGCGCTCAACGGCCTCTACAAGAGCGTCTCGATCGACGACTGGAAGGTCTACCTGCGCTTCCACCTCGTCGATTCGGTGGCGTCCGCCCTGCCCGACAAGTTCGTGCAGGAGGACTTCGACTTCAAGGGCCGCACGCTGCTCGGCACGAAGGATCTCCAGGCCCGCTGGAAGCGCTGCACACGCTCGACGGACAACGCGCTCGGTGAAGCGCTCGGCGAGGTCTACGTCCGCAAGGCGTTCCCGCCGAAGGCCAAGGCGCGCGCCGTCGAGATGGTGAAGAACCTCGAGGCCGCGCTGAAGGACGATCTCACCACCCTGCCCTGGATGAGCGACGCCACGCGCAAGGCGGCCATCACCAAGCTCGACGCCTTCATCAACAAGATCGGCTATCCGGACAAGTGGCGCGACTACTCCGCGCTCAACGTCGACCGGGGCTCCTACGTCCTCAACCTGATGCGCGCCCGGGCGTTCGAGAATCAGCGCGACCTCAACAAGGTCGGCAAGCCCGTGGACAAGACCGAGTGGGGGATGTCGCCGCCCACGGTCAACGCCTACTACAACCCTCAGATCAACGAGATCGTCTTCCCGGCCGGCATCCTCCAGCCGCCGTACTTCGATCCGAACGCCGACGACGCCTCCAACTACGGCGCGATGGGATCGGTGATCGGCCACGAAATGACGCACGGGTTCGACGACGAGGGTCGCCAGTTCGACTCCACCGGCAACTTCAAGGAGTGGTGGACGGACGAGGACAAGAAGAAGTTCGAGGCGCGCGCCGAGTGCATCGTGAAGCAGTTCAACGGCTACGAGATCGAGAAGGGCATCGCTCACAACGGCAAGCTGGTGCAGGGCGAGAGCATCGCCGATCTGGGCGGTCTGGTCGTCGCCTACGCGGCGTGGCAGAAGTCGCTCGCGGGCAAGCCCAAGCCCGAGCCGACCGACGGCTACACGCCCGAGCAGCGCTTCTTCCTGGCCTACGCCTTCGGCTGGGCGACGAACATCCGCCCCGAGACGGCGCGCCTGCTCGTCAACATCGATCCGCACCCGATCGCGAAGTACCGCGTGAACGGTCCGGTCTCGAACATGGCGGCCTTCGCCCAGGCGTTCGGGTGCAAGGAAGGGGATCCGATGGTCCGCTCCGCCGCCGACAAGTGCGTGATCTGGTAGCCGTCACGCGCGCCTAGGAAGGGCCGCGACACATCCAGGGGGCGGGGCCGGCGCAAGCCGGTTCCGCCCCCTTCTTCGTTCACGGGCAGCCGTGGCCCGAGGCGGCGATCTCCGCGTCGCGCGAGCCGGACTGCGAAGGGGCGCCCGAGTCGTAGGTGCCGTGCGCGGCGCAGCTGGTGGCGCGCACCAGATACCAGAACCCGGAGCCCGGCGCGGGCATCGCCGGGTCGGGCGTGTTATTGGTGCCCAGATCGTTGGCGACACAGAACGTCGTGGCGGCGGTGAAGTCCCCGCCGCTCTGCGCGAGCGTCTGCAGATCGCCGCGGACGACGTCGAAGCCGGTGGTCGGGCCCCCGCCTCCGGGGGGCCACGCGAGGTAGGCCGTGACCGCATCCAAGCGGCTCACGTGGAGTATCGCCACGGCCGGCGGTATCGGGACGTCGTCGATGACGGTGTCGCAGTCGTTGTCGCTGCCGTCGCAGACTTCGGGCGCGCCGGGATGGACGGAGGCGTTCGCATCGTTGCAGTCGGTCGCATCGAGCACGTAGCCGGCGGGCACGTACCCTGCGCAGAACTGCGCGGACGATCCGGGATCCCCGTAGCCGTCGCCGTCCGCATCCCGGTAGACGGTCGCGAAGGTCGCGCAGCCGCAGTAGACGCCGCCGGTGCCGGTCGTGGGACTCCCTCCCCAGACGATCATCCGCGTTCCCGTCCAGACGCTGCTGTGTCCCGCGCGGCCCGTGGGGCAGCTCGGCCCCGTGGACGTGGCCGTCCACGCGTTGGCGACGGGATCGTAGCGTCCTCCGAGGTTGATGCCGCCGCTCAGGGCTTGTCCTCCCCAGACGAGCAGGCGGTTTCCCGTCCAGAAGCTCGTGTGTCCGTACGCGCCGAACGCGTTCGGTCCCGCCTGGATCGGCGTCCAGGTGTCGGAGCCGGCGTCGTAGCTCGAGCCGGTGTTCGTGGACGTCGAGATCGACAGGGGATCGACACCGCCCCAGACGAGCATGCGGGAGCCGGTCCAGACGGCGCCGTGCTGGCCGCGCGGGGTCGGCACGCCCGGGCCGAGAGACGTCGGCGACCAGCTGTCCGAGACAGGATCGTAGCGCGCGCCGGTATTGTCGTACTGGGTCGTGATGCCGCCCCAGACGATCATGCGCGAGCCGGTCCAGACGGCGCTGTGAAGGTAGCGGGCCGCGGGCGCGCCCACCGCCGTCGATGTCGGCGACCACGCGTTCGCGACGGGATCATAGCGCCCCCCCGTGCCGAGCGGCCCGGTGTCGGATCCGCCCCAGACGATCATCGCGGATCCGGTCCAGACCGCCGTATGGTTGGACCGGCCTGACGGTGTGCCCGCATCGACGGCCGTCGCTCTCGTCCACGTGTCGGTGGCGGGATCGTAGAGGCCCCCGGTGTTCTTCCGTCCGGAGTTGTCCTGCCCCCCCCAGACGATCATGCGCGTTCCCGTCCAGACGGCGGTGGGTCCCGTCCTGGCGGCGGGAACGTTCGCCCCTCGCGACGTGGCCGTCCAGCTATCGGTGGCGGGGACGTAGCGGCCGCCGCTGTCGAGGAAGCTTCCGCCGCCCCAGACGATCATCTCCGCGCCGGTCCAGACGGCGGCTGCATGCCCGCGCGGCGAGGGAGACATGGCGTTCGAGGCCGGACTCCAGGCGTCGGCGCCGGGGTCGTAGCGACCGACGGCGGCGCCTCCGCCGAGCCAGAAGAGCATCTCGGTGCCCGACCAGACCGCGGGTATCCCCCCGGACGCGGGCGGTACGTTGGCACCCGTGGACGTCGCCGTCCACGCGTCGCTCGCCGGATTGTAGCGGCCTCCCGTGTTCGTGTATCCGCTGTCGTTGTTCCCTCCCCAGATGAGCAGCTGGGATCCCGTCCACACCGAGGACGCTCCCGCGCGCGCGGCGGGAGCCCCGGTGACGGAGAGCACGGTCCAGGCGTTGGTGGACGGGTTGTAGCGGCCGCCGGTGTTGGTGTATCCCGAAGCGAGGCTCCCGCCCCAGATCAGCATCTGGGAGCCCGAGTAGACGCCGACGTGGTTGTAGCGCGACACGGGGACGTTGGCGCCGACGGAGGTCGCCGCCCAGGTGTTGGTGGAGGGCGTGTAGCGCCCGCCGGTGTTCACCGCTCCTGTCGATCCGGAGCCGCCCCACACGACCATGACGGTCCCGGTCCAGACCGCCGTGTGATAGATGCGCGCGGTGGGCACGTTGGCGCCGACGGAGGTCGCCGTCCAGGCGTTGGTGGACGGGTTGTAGCGCCCTCCTGTGTTCACGTAGGTGCCCGAGTTGCCTCCCCAGACGATCATCTCCGTCCCGGTCCAGACCGCCGCGTGCCGCTCGCGGGCGGCGGGGACGTTCGCGCCGGTCGAGGTCGCGGACCACGTATCGGTCGAGGGGTTGTAGCGTCCGCCGGTGTTCTCGGTCGTGCCGCCATACCCGCCCCAGACGATCATCTCGCTCCCGGTCCACACGGCGGTGTGCCACATCCGGCCGCTGGGAACGTTCGCGCCGGTCGAGGTGGGTGTCCAGGTGTCGGTCGAGGGGTTGTACCGTCCGCCGGTGTTGACGTAGACGTTGTTGGAGCCTCCCCAGACGATCATCTCGGTACCCGTCCAGACCGCGGAAAACGAGCTGCGGTAGTCGGGCCCGTCCATGTGGGTCGGGGTCCAGGTGTCGTCCGCGCACGTGCTGTCGTCGGGGAGGAGCGGGAGCGTGAAGCTCGAGGTCCCCGCGTCGCGTGATTCGCCGGAGCCGTCCGGCCCCGCGGCTTCGGCCTCGCCGCCGGCGGAGAAACGTCCGCGCTGCGCGGCCCACCAGACGTCGAACGGGACCTTCTCCCACCGCGCCGTGGCGATCGTGGTCCCATCTTCTCCACGCGAGAGGACCGCGGTCGTCTCGAAGGCTTCCTCGGTCTCGACCAGGGGGCCGGGCGTGCGAAGAGGCAGGTCGACGGGATCCGCGCCGCCGCCCTGCCAGACCGAATCTCCCGGCGCGCCCTGTTCGTCGAGTGCGTCGCGTGGGATCGTCGTCTCGTTGTAGCTCGCGCCCGCCGTCTTCAAGCAGTCCGCCGCGCCGCATGCCGCAAGCGCCGCCTCCGCCCTCGCTCTGAGCCCGGCGTGAAGGGCCGCATCGCGCGCGTACGCATCGCGCAGGCGTCGATCCGCCAGGTATCTCCGGCCGAGCGTTTCGGCGATGAGAAGGGGATCGTCACCGAGCGCGTGGAAGATCTCGCGAAGCATCCGCGGGTCCTTCGTGTGCGCGGCCATCCGATCGAGCTCCTGCTGGAGGTCCTCCGGGGTAATCGGACGGTTCCAGAGCCGGGCCAGCGCGCGCGACTCCGCGAGCGTATTGAGAGCCGCGTCGCGAAGAGCCTCTTCGGGCATCGCGGCCTCGAACGAGGGCTTGACCCCCGGGTTCTCGACTGGCCAGATCCGGTGGCTCCAGTACACGCGCTCGATCGCCCGCTGGGCGTCGACGCGATCGCTCGCGGTGAGCGCGCGTGGCCCGGCCCCGACGTAACCCGTGAGCGTCAGACCGAAAGCCAGAGCGAATCCCGTCAGAAGGGTCCTGATCACGCGATTTCTCCGAGACGTCACCGCGAGGTCTTACGTCGATCGGGCCGTCGCCGCAAGCGACGCCGCGGTGCGGGGGCCCTCACCCGACCATGCGCAAACGAGGGCGTCCTTCCGGCATCGGCTCCGTTTTTCTAAGGGAAGACTCCGGCGAAGAGGGTATGGGAAGGGGCCGGACTCGCGCACTGGGGGCGCCCGGGAACGCCCTCCGGGCGGGGCTTTCCGGGGGGACAGGCGAGACTTGACTTCAGGGCCTATATTGGAACCCCGAGCGACTTCACCTCGGAAAGGAGCACCACGCGGTCGTGACCCACCGGTTCCCTTTTCTCGTCCGCCTTTTCCAGACAGCCCTCGCCGCCCTCGTCCTTCTCCCAGCGGCGGGCTGCGCGCACGCCCTGCGCGAGCGCGTCACGCCCTACCCCGAAAGCGCGCCGCATGCCTCACCGTGGCGTCTGAACCGCGAGCTCCTCCTGCCCGGGACCACCTCCCGCATCCTCCTGGTGGTGGACGTCGAAGGAGGCACGCCTCCCAGCCAGGAGCCGCTCGACCACCTGGCGCAGATCGCGGGCAAGTACGGCGAGCGGCCCGCGAGCTGGGTGCAGCTCGGAGAGCCCGGCGCGCCTTTGGTCGAGACCGACCGCGCGGGCGCGTTGCGCTGCCCGGGAGGGGCGCTCGATCCGGACACCAGCTATGTCTTCATCCGCTACGTGGGATCGGTGGGCGAAGGCATGTACGGCCGGACCCTCGCCCTGCGGGTCGCGCCCGAGTGCGGCGACAAGAGGATCTTCGCGATCCAGGTGGCCCAGGACACGCTCGCCAGCCATCGCTTCCTCTGGCTCACCAAGACCAAGCTGGAAGAGAACGACCTCGTCCACGAATACGGCCACGTGCTCGGGCTGGGCAGCAATCCCGTCCACGGGTTCTATCCCGACTATCCCGATCTCTCCGCCGGCGATCACTGCGTCAATCCGCAGTGCGCGCTCGCGAGCCCCCGCCCGCGCGCGGGCATGTACCGCTTCCTGAAGACGGGCCTCACGTTCCGGGTGAACGGCGATTTCTGCGCCCAGTGCCGGCGCGACATCGAGGCCGCGCGCACCTACTGGGCGACCGGAGAGCGCACCGCCGAATCCCCGCGCCTGCCGCAGCCCGATCTCGCCAAGTGGATCGCGAAGCTCGACGATGCGGACTTCCAGGAGGGCGGCAAGGCGATGATCCTCCTCGCCCACGGCAAGGAGGTCATGCCGGCCCTCATGAGGCGGATGCTCACCCTTCCGGGCGACCACGAAGAGTCCCCGCGCGCGCACGCGGACAAGATCGCCAAGGCGATCGTCTCGCGCGAAGCGATCAAGCGGGCCGGGCTCGGCTACAGCGGCGACTGGGACATGACCGACCAGAGCCGCGAGATGCTCTGGTGGTGGATGAAGGAAGGCAAGCGCTTCATGAACGGCAATCAGTGGGAGCTGCCGCCCGTCGTGGCGGTGGTCCCCAAGGCCGGTCCCTCGCGCCCCGTCGAGCCCACGTCGTCGATCGTTCCGTCGTCATCGAGCGTCACTCCCCCGACGCGCACGACCCCCGTCCCACGCTGAGCCCGCCGAAGTGTCCCGCGCTGAGCCCCCCGAAGCGCCCGCGCTGAGCGCGCTGAAGCGCCCGCGCCGAGCGCGCCGAAGCGCCCGCGCCGAGCGCGCCGAAGCGCCCGCGCCGAGCGCGCCGAAGCGCCCGCGCTGAGTCCCGCCGAAGCGCCCGCGCTGAGCCCCGCCGAAGCGCCCGCGCTGAGCCCCGCCGAAGCGCCCGCGCCTAGCGCGCCCTAAGGACACCCGTTGTTCGTGATGTGCTGGGTGATCGCCGGACACGCCGCGGACGCGCCCGCGTAGACGCGCTCCGCACCGGCGGGCGTGCGGCCCCAGCTTCCATCGGCGTGGCTTCCGTCCGTGGCGGCGACGAGGAACCACGTGTTGTTCGGGATCGCGAGGGTCGCGGCGCCGCTCGGCGGCAGCGCGCAGCTTCCCGCCGTGAACGTCTGGAAGCTTCCGATCGCGCCGCGGTAGACGTTGACCGCCGCAGCGGGGCAGCGGCTCGCGTCCCAGGTGAGATGGACCTGGCTCCCGCTCCTTACCGCGAGCATCTCCGCGCCGGGAACGCCCGCCCCGTCGGGGATCGGCGGGGGGCCCGCGCTCGCGGCGGTGCATGCCGACGGGACCAGCGTGTGAGTGATGGAGACGTCGTCGACCCACCAGTTTCCCGTGTCGAAGATGAGATCACCGGAAAGGTGGAAGCGCAGCCTCACGTCGTCTCCGCCCCAGTTCACGAGCGAGGCGGAATAGAGGGAATAGGCCGGCGCGATGCCGGTGAAGTACGTATCGGCTCCTTGCGTCGTCGCGCACAGGTTGACCGGAAACACGAGGTGCGGATAGCCCTGCGTCAACGGGAGGCGGGTCCAGTTGGTGAACGTCGGTCCCGTGGCGATCTCGACGACGCCTAGCGATCCCGACCCGGAGATGTCCCCGCCGGAATCGTAGGAGAGGTTGTGCTTGGTGGAGAAGAAGAGCTGAGGGCCCTGTCCGGGATCGGCGAGCGTGAGCACGGGCGTCTGGAGGTCCGCGCACACGCCGGCGGAGCTCACCGCCGCGTACACCTTCGGACCCGCGCTGCCGCCGCTCGCCGCGACCGCCCACGGCGACGAGCCCGCGAGCTGCGCGCTCCCGGTGTCGCCTGCGTTGTCCGTGAACGTGCCGAACGCCGCCGGACCGAACGCGGCTGCGGAGGCCGTCTGCGTGTTCGCGTCTTCGTTGCCGCCGCGGCAGGGGCCGCCGTGGCCGGTGGTCGCGTCCTCGGCGCGCACGATGTAGTAATAGGTCGTCCCGCTCGCGACGGCGGCCGCGTCCGTCCACGCGGTCCCGGCCACGCATCGCGCAATCCGGTTGGACGGCCCGGGCGTGAAGACGGCCTGCGTGCTCCGGTACACGTTGTAGCGCAGGTCGGAGCCGCAGTAGGCCGAGCCCGGGTCCCAGCCGATGGTCAAGGCGCAGACGCTCGTCCCCTCGCTCGCGGCCCCCGTCGCGCCGTGGAACGACGGCGCGAGGAAGCAGTCGCCCGTGGGCACGACGGACTTGCACGCCGAAGCGGCCGACTCGCAGTAGCCCTGCGGGTCGGATGCCGCCGTCACCACATAGCTGTAGGCCGTGCCTCCCGAGACGGTGGTGTCGAGATACGTCGTCCCCGTGATGCCGCCGGCCACCAGGACGGGCGGTCCGCCGGGGCAGGCGCCGAGGCTGCGGTAGAC